>TARA_R110002003_G_scaffold59_8_pt1 | contig 16380 bp, 11 predicted proteins | sample TARA_R110002003 | Tara Oceans TARA_R110002003 (sample SAMEA4396441) | marine metagenome | biome: Westerlies Biome; feature: [SRF] surface water layer (ENVO:00010504); material: water (ENVO:00002006), including particulate matter (ENVO:01000060) such as... | depth 5 m
AAGTTGCATCCGAAGGATCAGAAAACATGGCCCAGAATCACCAAGGAGAAATTTTCTCTGAGACAGACGAACTCTTGGTGCTTTCGCGGCTGCTAGGCTTTGGACTAACATTGGCTCGACAACACCCCCATAGCAAACTTTTCGCGTCTCTCTATACGTATCCAATAGTTTCTAAAATTAGTCGGGATCTATTCTGGGCAATTGAGAGCGGTAGCGTCCAAGATCTCCAAAGGATGTTCGCATCTGGCGCCGCTCACCCACATGTCAGGAACAACGACGGATGGTCCTTGCTTCATGTAAGTTGTATCTTTAAGTGCTCGTTAACTTTCTAAACGTGCAAAACAGTATGCTGCTATGTTCTATAGACCTGATATATACCGGCTGCTCCGAGACCACGGTGTGAAGCCAGATCCGACAGCAGATGGCAGTACGCCCCTGACGCTGGCATTGAATTCTTTCGAAGTTCATATGTCACCAATGAAAAGGATCGACACGTACCGATGCTGTCTCAGTGACTTAAGTCATCTAGACAACTTCTACCCAGGACAATGGTGCCGAATTCCGTTCATCTCTTCCTCAGAAGAGGCTCACTGGCTCTGGCAACAGAACACAGAACTTTCTGTGGGTGAAAGCCATCGGAGTAACCAAGGTATTATCATTCGTGGTCTCTGGACTGGCATTTCTTGGGGTATTTACGTGTTGTGCCTTGCCGAAATTCAACTCCCAACATTTCCTATGGATGTCGTCACGTTGGGCGACATCCAATCAGGACGTTATCGTTTACTGAAGTCTTCATTTTTCTATTGCCGCGACGTCGCTTCCAGTTTCTGCAATGGAGCCTTGTTCCTCGATTGGCTCATCGGGTCGAATATAGATCCCGAGACATGTGTGTATAACGAAATAGCGTTTTCTGGTGAGACAATATCTTCACTTTATGGATTGGAACGGAGGATCATATTTCAGCGTACTGGTGAGCGAAAGTGGAGGCTAGGCTTTGAGTGGGTTTTCGATCGTCAAGCACCAGCCTGTGCTCTTGTCTCAGAGTACACCAGTCTGACCGTCGAAGCTTGGGGCTCTCCCGATTGGCCTTACATTCCATGGGATCATCAGGCTCATCAAAGATGGGCGTTCGATTCCTCCCGCTTCGAACGCCGCGAGAAGACCAAACGTCGCAAAGAGCGCGTACGAGCGGGCCACAAACGTCCACGAAGTAGGATGCCAGGAGCATGGACAGCATGAAAAAGGTGGTAAAACTGTTACATGGACATTTCATGCTTCGGCAACGAACATTTTCATCCCTTTCCACGATCCAAAAGGGTGGTTTACTAGCACATGAGAATAACAGCTGGCAAGCCGTGCGTAAAAGCATTCCTCCAAAGTGCCCATACGCAGCGGTTGATGATCCTTCATACAAACGAGAAAAGGTGCAGGAGGAAGACATGACATTTTCTCCATCGCTTTTCGTATCCAAATCACATCGACCTCGCCCACGACCTCAGGATCAGAACCGTGCGCACGTTTTGCACGAGCCGAACCACCACCGCCGAAACAGAGCAAGGAACATGTCTTGTCTGTGCGAGCATTTGGACGGACGAAACGCGCCGGAGACGATCTGGCGAACATGCAACTAGCCTGCCTCAGCTTTGAAAGAGACGAACCGACGGCTTCACATAAGTCTGGATGTATGTGCTTTTCTTTTCGGAAAGGTGGATAAATGCATCGGATTGCAATTTTTCAACGCGGACGAAGGAAGAGCAAAGGAGCGGGAATACGCCACACACGCACGGACGCCAAATGCGCCATGTAGCATGAATATACACATTGCCCATGATTCCACACATGACAGGCATGCAGTATTCGAATTGTTCTTTGCTTCCCCCCTCTCTCCGGCACACCAACATGATTTCGTCCGGATAGAGTTTTTCGAAACAGACGCCGCCACCAACACGCCATCGAACGGCTGAATGGAAATTTTGGTTGAACAAAGTCGGCGAAGGGATGGTGAGATCAGAAAGGGAGGGAGAAGGGGGAAGGATTTATACCGTCCCTGCCACGCTACGTGCGGCATTGAGTCCGAGTCCGAATCCGAGTCTAAGTCGACGCACATGAACTACAACATGTTCCTCTTCTCACGCGCAAAGAGCTTCCTTGCCGACGTGGTGTTCTTTGTTGGCGTTTTGATTGGGACTTCGTCTTCGAAACAGGCACCTGAGGTAGTAGGTAGAATGGTTTATTTCGACCGTGTTCAAATGTCCCCGATTTCTTTGAAGCTTGAGGGCAAGACATAGTATATCTTGCTGGATCTTTCGTCTACATTTATCACGTCGACGACGAGGATGGTAGTGTAGGTACTCGCAAAGCGTGCAAAACAACATGAATTCGTCAATGTACTTTTTGAGAGCCGGAGGGAACAGGAAATCCTCATGCTGCTAGCTATTTGTGAATTCGGAGAATGACGAAACCGTAGATAGATTATGAAGAGGAGCGAAAGGTGAGGAAGGAGGATTTATAGTTAATGCGCGTGCCAAGCGCGTTTTTGAGTATTAGAAAAAGCGTAGAAAAGGCGAGGTCATGTCGTTCATGTCAGCAGCGTTCGGAGCTCGAAGATGCGGCATCACTACCATGGGCAAACTACCTGGACATCAGCCTCTTAACCCCAGCCGTCCTTGACGAGAAGTGAGGCGCGGATATATTACCATTCGAATAGCACACCGTTGAGTGAAGAACAGGCAAACTTTATTTACCGAATATATTGGGGTATACGCTTACAATAATGCCACCTATGGACTCCGATGATGCTCGCTGGAGAAAGACAAGACAACCTATGTACGCCCGCAATGCAACATGATGCTCCTACGATTGTTAGCGCCGAAAACGATGCACCGAGCTTTAGGGACTATTGTAACCATGCTATGGGCCGCCCTTCGGATGCTGTCGGTGGTCCACCAGGTTCCACACCGCTAATCCAAAGTGCACATAACGCCCCTGCTTTGGGTCGTAAGACGCCGCCACGTTCAGGGTCAATCGGGCTCGCTCGCCGTAGATCTCGATCATCCCAATGACCAGGAAAGTGCCGCGAGGGGGCTGCGATGTGTACGGCTTGAAGGCTTTGCGAAAGTCCTGGCGGAACTGGGAGAGATCCAGTGTCAGTTGCTTCGGTTCCGGGAGGACGAAGCCAAGGGCTTTCGCATGAGAGCCGAGTGACGAAGTGGTCTGCGCAGGCGACTTGGTCTCTGCAGCTGGCGAAGATTGAGCATCGGTAGCTGCGGGTGTGACAGAAACCCCTGATCCAGGTGCAGGTGGAGGATTCGCAAGCACTCTTTGCACCACACTTTGCACGGTGTCCGGCTCGGACTTTTCTTCCCATCCCATGTATGTCCTGAAACTCTTCCACGACAGCGCCGCCTTCCGCTTTGTGTCCTGATAGAGCGCATTCGAGGCCTCGGTAGGAACCAACAACCTGTTCAAGCGGACGTGATGCATGGGATCGACCGGCCGAGTTGCTCTGCGCCATTGCAAATCTTCGGTCAATTCGATGCCGGGGCGCTCGTATTCCTGCGGCGGTCCATCGGGGAACTTCAGTTCGATCCACACTTTGCCTTTGCTGGTGTCGATCTTTCCCAGGCGGGCGACGTACGACGGATTCTGCTGAGCAATCTTACGAACCATCGAAACTAGCTCTTCTGCATGCTGTCAGTCTTGTCTACGCCTTTGATAACCAGGGTACGAACTGCGTATTTTCTCGACCCTCGGTCGGTCGGAGGCCACTTTCTTGAACTCCTGCCATTCTGGATCTGAGCCCCTGTAGAGCGTCTTCGGCTTTGGTCTCGAGAAGCCCGTGGGAAGAAATAGTATTGCGTCATCGTAGTCGTCCTCGTCTTCATATTCCTCATCCTCTACCTCTTCGCCTTCTTCACCGGTCTCGTCTTCATTACTAATCGAGTTCGCTGAGCGCGGTGACTTTCGCTTGCCGGCTTCGACCACTTCTACTTCGACTTCCATGCCAAGGTAGCGCCCGATGCCATATAACGCTGCGCCGATGGCGACGGCTCCGACAAGGCGTCTGGCGGCGTTAGCGATTGGGATATATTAGTAAAAAGCGTATACTCACGACTTGCTGAAGATGGGCCGACTTATGCGCACGCGCTGTATTGTCACCGACTCGTGGCCATCGCGCGCTGCTGAACGAACTATGCGCGAGTAAGGAACTCTGTTGTAGAGAGAGAAGTTCCTCCGCAACACCTGCGCCTTGAACATGTGGGATGTGGTTATGACGATGCGAGAGCGAGTGTGAGAGACATGAATGCGTAGGGAGATGTTGCCGGCAGCAATGTTTGCTGTAAACGATATGGTGTATGCGGCGCGATGGGAGAGTGATACGAGTTCCGCGGCGTGGGTTGATGCGCGATAGGTGGGCGGCGTAGCTGCGGCAAATCCCGCACGGTCGCAGCTTCCCTTGGACACTGACGTTGAACATCATCGCCGCAAGCTCTACAGCACCCCAACCATCCCCGCCAGCCACCATGAAGCTATCCTGGGGCTTCTTCTTTTCATCGCTGTACTGTACTGCCTCTGCAGCTAGGCCAAGCGTCACCCCAGAGACAGCGCGCTTGATCATCGCCCAGCGGCTGGGCCTATCGCGATACCACTCGATTCAGCACGCAGACGCCGAAGCCATTCGACACATCAACTTCTATGGAGGACGGCAACAGAAGCTGTTTGGCTCCGAGGATAGCAGCCGATCAAGAGCACACCTCTTGATGTGGATAGAGGATGGGAACGAAGAGGATGCAACAGGTGCGCCTCCGCTGCCTGGCCAATTCACGATTCAATGACTGACGACTAGCGCCAGTGATTATCAACGACGGGACGGCGAACGTCCATGATTTCAAGATCTCGGGTCATCCCTCGCCAGCGGACAACCAGCGCCTGATCAATGACCTTGTGAAGCAAGCCGAGTCTTTACCTGGGCTGCCAGATCCCAAGAAACAGACATATCAGTCAACGCTGGAGATCGACTCATTACTTCCGTCCAACAACAAGCTACACACCTACAACGACTACTTGAGCGTATGGCGCATCGACAAGAACGACAAGGCCGCTTACGAGAACCTGCCACTCACCTTCAGTCGCGTCACCATGGAGGCCGAGAAGCTCGGATTCGCTTTCACCATCGTTATGATGCCAGCTTCGTCTTCGCACACCAAGCGCGCAGCCAATCCCTGGGGCACCTACGAACTTCCCTCGCTGAGAGAAGCGCGCCGCGAGAACCCCGAAATGATTCTCTCGTCCAACGCAGCACCTTCTACATCGCCCGCCCCTCCTGTCACCGACCTTGAGGACTTCCCTGTCATCGTGAACCAGGCGTCCAACGAGTCTGCCGTGCGGGGCATTCTCCCAAGCTGCTTCGACACCCTGTCTGCGTGCCAGAAGCGGACGCACAACTGCAGCAGCCACGGAGAGTGCAAGCTCCTGCACAAGGGCAGAGGGTCTGGGTCCGAGAGGCAGACGCTGGACTGCTATGGCTGCGCGTGCTCGCCAACCATCCAGCATGTTGACGAAGACAAGGGTATGGAGTCGAAGAGGAAGGTCACCTACTGGGGCGGACCAGCCTGCCAGAAGAAGGACATTTCGGTGCAGTTCTGGCTGTTCGTAGCAGTCGGTGTTGTCCTTGCTTTCCTGGTCTCGTCAGGCATCGGTATGCTCTATTCGATGGGCAGCGAGGAGTTGCCGAGCGTGATTGGTGCCGGCGTCAGCGGACCTGTGAGGAAGTGAATTATGGTCACTCGAAGGAGAAACTGGTCCTGTGTGAATAGTATGTCTGGTGTACGTGAGGGTTTCATCAAGTCAGCAGAGCGATTTTGTACGATCAAGTCGACTGACGTTAGGTCGGATGGGTCATTGGCGTTTAGTAGCATTGCAATTGATACACGAATAAAGTCTGTAATCCTGAATGCACCGATGGTGAGCCAACCATTCCACCATCACACCGTAGTGGATGAACGCCTCCAGCGCCGAAAAATGCAAGCACCACCTACTTCGTCTCGAAGAATCACTGAGTCCAACGTCCAGACCCAGCCTTTACGTTCTTAAGCTCCATCTGCTCTCTGACCTCTGAATTCGCTCGACTACGTCCATCACTCTATCTCTTCCCCTTCTTCCCGCTCTTGCCCACGGTGCCCGCCGGACCTCCAGCATCAACCAGCACCGCATCGTCCTCACTCGATTTCGTCTTCTCCTCATCCAGTTCCTTCATGAAGTCAGACTGGATCATGGCCTTGCGGCTCTCCCACCACTTCTTCTCCTCCGCGGACTTGGACATGATTTCGCCGAGGCGCTCGCGGATGTGTGTGTTCTGCGCCATTTCCGAGGCGGATTGGAAGATGGTCTGGCCCCAGTTGGGTGCGAAGGCGTTGGCCTGGGGGTGCGTGTTAGTTGCGTGACGGGAGGGGAGGGCGATGGGATGGGATGGATAGGGCATGTACCTCTTGCACAACATCTCTCAGCTCCTCTTCGATTTCCTTTTCGGCGCGCTCAAAGCGCTTCCACAGGTCGTCGCCTACACTGCCCCTCTGCAGCAGGACCTGCAGCGCCTGCTTCGCATTGCGGATCTGGACTATCCGGTGGATGTCTTCGGTTGCGCGGCGCAGTAGTGCGGCTTTGAGAATGCTGTCCGGGATCTTGGGGTCTTCTTGGTGCACGAGCGTGAAGTAGATGTTGCGCTGCAGATGGGGAGGGAACCAGGGCTCGAGCGATGCGGCGTTTGCTGCTTGGCGCTTGCGGTACAGATTTGAGAAGACGGAGAGCGAGCCGACGAGGATGACGAGGTAGGCTATGGGGATGCTGAGCATCAGCCAGTCGACGGTGTCGAAGGGCCACATTGTGGGGATGTGGATGTGGTGGTGCTACGGCGTGTAGTTGGGATTTCTTCCTGCGCAGGACGATGGCAACTGTGTTCACTTCGGCGGAGACTTGGAAAGGAGTGACGGCGCAAAGTTGCAAGAAAGCGAAGAAGTGAAATCAAAGCGTGGGGTTTTGGGCGTGTTCCACAGCTGCGCAATCGTCTCGTCGGCACCAATATCTGGCCTATTCGGAAAAGCTCCGGAGCTTTCGCGCTAATGGCACCCTGGTTCGCGCCCGCGTCATGGCTTCTGCCGCCTTCGACGCCTTGCCCTAGCTGCAGTGTATGTAATCGACACGACCACCCTTCACCTCTGCCTATGCCGCCCTTAGCTTTACCTTTGCTCTCACGCTTTCAGACCGCACTATAAACACCAGTGCAGCTTCTTCCACGGCCACCACCACCTCAACCACCCATGCGATAGTGCATCATGATACTCCGATTTGTTAGCAAAGAGGGCCAGTTCCGACTGACTGTCGAGCCCACAACGACCTTTCCAGAGCTCCTTCCTCAGATTGCGGACAAGCTGCCCAAGAGCGTGGATCTTCAGAGCGTAACTGTCAGCAACAGGCCACATGGCGGCGATGCGAGGAAGATTGCGGAACTGAAGGGTGTTTCCTTCAAGCAGGTCAACCTATCGTGAGTAGCGTACCACAGCTTCAGATGCGTAGCTAACAGCTTCTAGACATGGCGCACAGCTATTCCTCGACTTTGAAGACCAGTCAACAGTTTCGAATGGCCATGCTGCAGCTCCCACCGGTGCCAACCGACTGAATGGCAAAGCCGTCGACCCCTCCGAAATGCCCGCCGTGCCCCTCGGCTCGCCCACGCAGATAATCAAAAACCCATGGGAGGTAGTCAAGCAGTCGGCGCTCGACGACAGACTGGACAGGCTAGACGGCAAGATTGCGAGGAAGCGAGATGTTAGAATGTGCACGCATGGTCCCAAGGGCATGTGTGACTACTGCATGCCGCTAGAGCCATACTCGGCGGAGTACCTGGCGGAGAAGAAGATCAAGCATCTCTCGTTCCACTCGTACCTGCGAAAAGTTAACTCGGCGAAGAACCGACCGGAGCTCGGAAGCTCGTACATACCCCCGCTCAACGAGCCCTACTACCGCGTACGACCGGATTGCCCTTCAGGGCACAAGCCGTTCCCCGAAGGTATTTGCACGAAGTGTCAACCCAGCGCCATCTCCCTCAAGCCACAAGAGTACCGTATGGTAGACCATGTCGAGTTTGCCTCGATTCAGGTCGTGGACGATCTCATCAACTTCTGGAGAAACACGGGCTGCCAGCGATTAGGCTTCCTGTACGGCAGATACGAGGAGTATACTGAAGTACCGCTGGGAACGAAGGCTGTGGTAGAGACCATCTATGAACCACCGCAGGTCAACGAGGTAGACGGTATCTCACTGGGCGACTGGGACAACGAGAAAGACATCGACGAGATCGCTGCGCAGTGTGGGCTCCAGAGGGTAGGTGTCATCTTCACTGATCTTCTGGATGCAGACAAGGGCGATGGCTCGGTCATCTGCAAGCGCCACATGGATTCATACTATCTGTCATCTCTGGAAATTACCTTTGCAGCTCGGTATCAGGCAAAGTACCCGCGACCAACGAAGTGGAGCGAGACCGGCAAGTTCGGCTCGAACTTCGTCACTTGCGTGATCAGTGGCGACGATCAAGGTCAGATCGGTATCTCGTCGTACCAGGCTTCAACTGCTGCCGTGGAAATGGTACGAGCAGAGATTATCGAACCATCAGCGGAGCCATCGGTCATGCTCGTACAGTCTGAAGACGACAATGACGCACTCAATCGTGCACGGTACATCCCAGAGGTTTTCTACAGGAGGATCAACGAGCACGGAGCCAACGTCCAAGAGAATGCAAAGCCTGCCTTCCCCGTAGAATACTTGTTAGTTACTCTAACACACGGCTTCCCGACGCAACCAAACCCTCTCTTCACCGGCGGCAAGTTCCCGATCGAGAATCGCGAGGTCATGGGCGAGATGGCGGAGGTGTCGAGTCTGAGCAAGTCGCTCAATGCGAAGGCGAACGGCCTCGCGCTCAATACTACAAGCGGCCTCAACGCGATTTCCAACTTCCATCTCTTGTGCTTCGTCCACAACCTCGGCATCTTGTCAAAGGTACGTGAACTTCACGAGCACTATATCAATTACTGACTTCGCAAACAGGATGAAGAGTCACTCCTCTTCAAAGTCGCGTCAACGCACGATCAGTCAGAAGGCTCGGCGCTCCAACACACCGGAGGCTGGGCGACGCTTCTAACGATTCTCAAAGAAAGTGGTGAGCGCCCCCCTAAACGTTCCTACCAATCTCCATCTTCCTCCCAACCAGCCAGCAGGGGGGCTGCTCACCTGGGCGAGCGTAATCGTCTGATGCGGCAGCCCTCCAATGGTTCAGACTCCGATTCAGTACAGTTGGCTAAGAGGCTCAAGGGGGCTAGCTTGAAGGGAAAGTAGGAGTTCCTGCAGCTATGCTCTGACTCTGTAGGTTCGACCACGACCATGCGACTCTGGGGAGGAAAGCTGGGTTACAGCTATGCAACGCGTAAGGATGCACGAGACTAAAATACGTCTATGGTCGGCAACATGCCGAGGCACTATGGGCTGGAAATACCCTACGTAGAAAACAAAAAGACACAAAGTATGACATCAAATCGTCCACTATGCTGCGGATTGGAATGCGATGTGATTGGTTGGTCTGTGCGGCCCGAAAACGTGCAGTCGCGTCGCGTGCGCGTTGCACTTAACTTTAACGTCATCCCCGCAACTTTCTTCGTAATACACAACAGAACGACAGCATGGCAGACTTCTTCAATCTCAAAGCACGGCAGCAAGCTGCAGCGCAAGCCAGCTCATCAAAGACACCCACAAACAAGCAGGAATCTGATCGGCTGCAGCCATGGGTTGAGAAATAGTGCGTCGCTCCTACACGCAAGTCTAGCTGCAAGTAAGACTAACAGTCGCTGCAGTCGCCCAAAAACGCTTTCTGAAGTCACAGCACAAGACAATACTATCCAGATCCTCTCCCGCACTCTCCAATCCTCGAACCTCCCACACATGCTCTTCTACGGTCCCCCAGGAACCGGCAAAACTTCCACAATTCTCGCACTCGCAAAACAGCTGTACGGCCCAGACCTGATCAAATCTCGTGTCCTTGAACTGAACGCTTCCGACGAGCGCGGTATCAGCATCGTGCGGCAGAAAGTCAAGGACTTTGCGCGCCAGCAACTCAGTGTCGCGCCTACCTACAACGTGATAGTGGAAGACAAGGACAGCGCAGACAAGGGCAAGATGGTGCGATATAGAGACAAGTACCCTTGTCCACCATTCAAGATCATCGTCCTAGATGAGGCGGACAGCATGACACAAGACGCACAATCCGCGCTCAGACGAACGATGGAAACGTACTCCCGGATGACAAGATTCTGCCTTGTATGCAACTACGTCACACGCATCATCGACCCTCTCGCATCGCGCTGCAGCAAATTCCGCTTCAAGAGTCTCGATTCCGGAAACGCGGTGAAGCGCGTCGAGGACATTGCCAAACTGGAAGGTGTAAGGCTCGACGACGGCGTCAGCGACGAACTAGTCCGCGTCGCAGACGGCGATCTGCGGAAAGCTATCACTTTCCTCCAAAGCGCGGCGCGCTTGGTCGGCGCAATACAAGCTAACTCCGCCGCCGCAAGAGGCAGGAAAAGAGTCGTCGAGGACGAAGATGAGATGGATATCGATTCCCCCGCCAAACCCGCTGGCTCGGCCATCTCCCTGGAACAAATCGCCGAAATCGCAGGCGTCATACCAGCTGACACACTTGGCGCGTTCTCGGACTCTCTCTTTCCTAAATCAAGTTCGAAGGCGATACGATATGCCGAGATTGCGAAAGTAGTGGAGAATATGATTGCGGAGGGCTGGAGCGCGAGCCAGACTGTGAGTCAGTTGTATGAGCAGGTCATGTTCGATGAGAGGGTGGAGGATATCAAGAAGGTTAGGCTGGTGGGCGTGTTTAGCGAGACGGATAAAAGGCTAGTGGACGGTGGGGATGAGCACCTTGCCGTGCTAGACTTGGGGGTTAGGGTTGCGGGGGTGTTGTGTGGGGCTTGAGGACGAGCGATGGCGAGGTCGAAACGAATAATGCCACAGTGTGGAGTTGAAAGTGATGGATGTGTGCGGGTCATGAAATTAAATGAAGATTCGTAAGATGCATGTAATACCCTTGGGAGCTCTCTAGGCCACTCAGTGGTGTTCAAAGCGATATCAAATGCAATCTGAACCGAGATCGAGCGGTACACACACAGATGAGCCCCGAGACGCCATACAAGGCGCAGCAAAACACACTCCATGCACACAAGAAGGCGAGAACCACTCCGGGCCGGGGGTGTGCGTGGTTTGGTTCGATTCGAGTATCGAACATGCCTCCGTGCCGAGAAACGAGCGTCGCTTTGTACGTTAAGCAGGCATCATCCTCTCCAGCATGGCGCGTACAAAATCCCAAGAATGCGAGCATGCTGATCATCTGATAACTCGAAGAGAGTCAAGATACCAGAATAGTGTGACGCAAAAAGAAACCAACGAATTCCGCGCGGCTGTGGCATTCTGAGTCGTGGGTTTGGGTTTGGGTTCGTGGCTTGACGCGCCTGCTTGCTCGAGTGCGAGATGACTGCGTATGTGTTAGCCAGAAGGCTACAGTCTATCCTGTGCTGTTGTTCTTGGGTTTGGTTTCGAATCGTAGTCTGTAAAGGTCGAGAGGTTGACGCCCGCTGTTGACGTGATTTGTGAGCGTGGGAGAAAACGAGGCTGGTGCCAAGGGCGCCTGTGAGGGTGATGGTAAAGGTGAGGAAGGTGCAAATCTGTGAGAGGGATGTCAACCATCCACCATGAATGGCGGGCTGCTTAAGTTTGGGATCCAGCGATACGGTCAATACGATGGTAGCGCAGTTCCACTGGATGCTTCATGGTCCTTCGGATACCCTTGACAAGCGCCTCTTCCCTCATCTCGACCGCTTTGTCTGTCAACAGCAGTGATCTAGTTTGCCCGAACCTCGGTCGCAGATATGCCAGGATCTCAATCGTCTGCACTCCTTCAAAGTGTGACATGCTCTGCAGATCTGACCAGCACGTCGGGCACCCGTTGTTCGTGATCAGTCGCACGGTCCTGACCTCCGATAGCTGCAACTGCATCGCCGACAGCAGAAATTTTAGATCATCAGGTCTTGGAATGCCGAAAGTGTTGAGGTGGAATGGCAGCATTTGAGCCTCGCTGTATATCTGCCGACAGACTTTTAGGAGGGCGAAAGTATACGAGGGTTTGCCATTCTGTGGCATATTATCGTGACGGCCAGAACTAAGTGCCTCGATATTCGACTTGATAACTCTCTGATATTCTCCGTTCCTGCTGCCCTTCGCGCGCGGTATTTTAGGTAGGACGTACAGGCCGATGACCTTGTCGCCGAAGATGTACTGGTAGATCCTGTTCCTCAACTCAGCGGGCAGACGCAGAATCGGCGAGTCGAGTTGATTTTGTTGGGTCACATTCAAAGGTGTATTCGCTGGGGCCGACATGGTGTCCTTGTATGTGCGGATTCGAATATTGTGTTGTGAGGAAAGTTCCGCTTGAGATGCCATGTAAACAAGTAGGGACTGAGTGGTGCGGGGTAAGAGGTTGACGTGAGAAGAATTGCTGGAACTGAAAACTACAGTGATAAACTAAAAGTGATGCCAAGGCTCGCTTCTCAGGTGAAAGCAGGCGCAACAAGGTCCCGCTCGTGGACTTCAGGTGAAACGAGATGCTCTGACAGGACTCGGTACTGCGGTGGAAAGTTGTGGGAGTGAAAGTGATGGCAATGCAGACAAAACAGGGTATTTACACTCTGTATATATAGATGCTAATACCGTCAAGGTCAAGATTCTAACTGAGGAGAAAAGTTAGTGCGAGGCACTGCACGTTTTTCACGTATAGCTGGGGCTGAAGAGGCGCTGGATGATGATAATACTGTAATGAGATGTCCTCAGAACAACAGCATGGGGTCCTGAACGTCTACAGGTGAAGATCTCAAACGAGCTCTCATCTATTCCATATCTTCACTACCCCAACTTGATGCTTCGAGAGCGGACAGTTGCCGCTTGCGAAACAAACATTGCGACTGCCCGCTCGATTGCTTACCATGGACAATTTAGCTTGTTCCTCGAGAGGAAACCTTCAGTGCAAATCCAATTCGCTCCTTCAACCCATCTTCCAAAACTTTCTCGAGTTTCTCCATAGCCTCCGGCGGCCTGGCGCCCATTACCACAGCCACGACCTCAACCGTCCTAAGCGCGACGATTTCTTGTAGTCTTGCAGTAACGCGGTCATTCCAGCATATGGCATTGCCCCAAGCAATGTATGTGCAGATACTAACAGTTCGAATCGCGGCGCATCGTGCACCGACAACATCCATCCACATCGCAAGTGTTGCTCCGGAGAAGAAGTGGAATTCGTTGAGGCTGAAAGGGAGCAGCCGAGTCTCGATGTTGATCAATTTGCAAACTTCTAGGATGGCGAACGTATGCGATGGCCCGCCTCCTGCCTGGGCTTGGTTCGGTCGGCTCGAGTCACTGACGCCAGTGCGTGGGGCTGTGCTAAGGGAGCAAATGAATGACACCGGCTTCATCAAACGTATCAGTTGGGATGTATTCGTGTGATCTTCCTGTACGAGATTCACGTGGATGGATTTGTTGCCGAGAACGTAGACGAATATTTCGTTCCGCAGTTCCGCAGGCAGGCGAAGCAGTTGGGAGTTCTGTTGGTTACGAAGAGAACTGCAACGCAGTCAGCAAAGCCTACCGATCAAATACGGAGAAACTTACATCGCTAGCTTGTCATCGTGTTGCTCGAGCGCTGACATGCCGTCCATGATCTTGAGCTGCTGGCAATTGCAGTGGTCCTTGGCTGAGAGTGGTATTGGGCGTGATATTGGCAGATGGAATTGCAGAAAGCTGCAGTCGTGTAGATCACGCTGGTGTAAATGAAGAGCTGCCTAGAGTTGAGGAAAGTGATAGAGCAATTTAGCGCTTCGTCGCCAAGAACCCAAGGTGAAAGTGAAAGTGCAGGAAGGACCAAGCGCCTGCCGAATACGGCAACTTTGATACTCCATTTGATCGTAGGCCAAGGCCAGTATCATAGTCACAAGGGTTTCATCCTGCCTATTATGGTAACTTCTCGTTCAAGTGTCGATAACAGCCGATTTTTATATCACGCACACAAGAGTAACGTTATGAACCAGAGTTCCTGCCCGATACGGCCACTCTGAGTTCCCCGTCGATCGCAGCCAAGTTCATTATCTTTGGTTTCACGTGCACCTGACTGAGCATGAGCCACAGCTCTCACCAAAACAGGGAGTCACGACCGCACGACCCCCAACTAATGTCGAATATTCTATTGATACCTGACTAGAGAGATTCACATATTTCGGGGCCTATGCAATGAAGGTTCTAATCGACATATATCTCATATTTAGGGCTTAGTGTTTCTTTGATTCCTGTTTTTAAGTCTCTCACTTCGCATAGACATATACTCCCAGCCAGGAAAAAGACATGCTTTCTCTCCTCGTCATGGAAAGTCTAGTCAGTATTTGAATCAGATTTGCTTATCGCAAAGACGTGTTGATAGACGGTATCGGAGTGCACCTAGGAGACAAAAAATGGGAGATTCGGACTGAGTGGTTGAGACACTTTTTACTCGTGACGGAAAGCCACGAAATGTATCAGAAGAATTGAAGCATTATATTTGCTAGACTCAATGACACTGAACTCATTGATGCGTCAAATATGCACTCTGACATATTCTGAGCATTGCGGGCCGCCCCTCCCTCGCCATCGAGAACAACGGCAATGGAACGACCCATGCATTCGTGCTTGCCGCCTTCAAAGGCGGTACTATTTTGCTGGTGTACAGAGACATCAAATTCAGTTATCCCAAGTATGCAAAGACCCTGACTGTACATCCAAATGCCTAGTCCAGCAGTGTCGAAACGTCATAAAGCAACTCGTCGGTGCTACTCGCAAGGGCGATAAAATGCTCGTCCCTCGGTTTACTGCGCTCCTCACGCAAAGAGGACGAAGCCTGCAGCAAGGCCAATCCAAGCAAGGCCCGCCAGCTTCTCCACACGCATAACAGTCCTGACACTGCCTGAAGCGGGCAAAGATGGTGAAGGGGGAACCGGCAATACAGTTCCGTTGGTCGAGGCTACTGCCATAGAGGAGGATGCGCTCGAGGTTAGGTCAAGGCCTGCCGCCCCCGAGGGAGCATGTTGTAGCGTCTTGGTGACAGTGGCCTGCGATGTCGAAGGTGGATTCGAAGTTGACGCCGGAACAACTGTAGTAGTCTAATCAGGACGTGTCAGTATTGCTCTTACGGCCAGTGACGTTCGCAGCGATGGGGTGAGAATTGCAAAGATGGGAGCGGCTGTGGGTGCAGGTAGATGGCTCTCCAACACAGGCTCAAATGTAGTGACGGATGCAAATACACTCACACTCATGGGCGGAGATGCGGATACATCTGCAGCGGCTGCGGGGTACAACGATGGCAATATATGCTTGACCTCCTCGGGAAGCTTTTGATACCACTCCGGCTCGAAGTCGCCAGTCGGGCGCGGGAATGCGGATCCGGATGCGATGGCAGTCTTGAGTACCGAAAGAACTGAGAGGCGAGCTGGGTCCATCATCTTATGGTCGGTGGGGCGAGCAAGTAAGTTGTCGACGTCATGGGCACCGCTCGCGAGCGATCCCGCGGCGAGCGCAGAGATGGAAATGATACTGTTTGGTCGCATGGCTGTGGTGTGTACTCGCTGCGGGTTGGTGTGCTGTGCTCGTGTTGTGCGCTTGGTCTCGTGAGGAAGGGTTTTGGATGGAGAAAGAGCGACAGGGTGAAAGGCTAGAGCGAGTGTGTTGTTGATAAACAATTCCGTTGCCGGGAAGTCGTGCGCCCGACCAAAATCGGGACTGAAATAGGTGAGTGCGGGAGCTGTCATGGGTCCCGGAGTGAGCGAATGACTAAAGTGAAAGCGGTGACTCGTGAATCATTGCGGACCAAAACTATTCACCTTGGTCGTGAGTTTATTCGAGGGTAAAAACTGCGACTGCGACGCTTCCATCGGTTACGAAGCTATCTGGAATGCTCGCGGAATGTCTGCCACGGACGGCTGTCAAGTAAGAGATCGTGGAAGATACCAATAAGGGCTGACGAGCTCGAAGAGTTTCCGTGAATTCCGTGAGGCTGGGAGACGGAAAGAAGTGCAAACGTAAAGGCTCAGTGCAGCCAATGCAGAACGGGTCAGAAACTCATAGCAATCTCTCGATGCCTAAGTCTATGGCTAGATGGATGTATGAATGAGGGAAGGATTACCACGATAACAATGTTTCACCTCAAAACGACCTGTGCAACTAATGAAGATGTGTGGTTAAGTCTACGAGTTA
>TARA_R110002003_G_scaffold1184_9_pt1 | contig 16377 bp, 19 predicted proteins | sample TARA_R110002003 | Tara Oceans TARA_R110002003 (sample SAMEA4396441) | marine metagenome | biome: Westerlies Biome; feature: [SRF] surface water layer (ENVO:00010504); material: water (ENVO:00002006), including particulate matter (ENVO:01000060) such as... | depth 5 m
CGTGGAGGGATCCCTAACCTTCAGCTCCGTCGCTTACTGCGTTACGATGGTACCCGCCGGTCACAGCATACTTGTCAGAGATCTGTGCATAATGTGCGACCGTTGAAGCAAACTTTTCAACGTCTCCAAACATGGCTGCTTGACGCACACTGCATGTCTCAATATTCAACGAAATGCGTACGGGAAGTCGGCGAGCTGATCTGCGGCCACAGCTTCATACACTGATACTTCGTACTCTTGTTCCACGGGGATGACACGGATGATGCCGCCGCAATTACGCATTTCCGAAATCATACCCCGCCCAACGGTCCAAGCTCTGGATTGGAGTGCTTCATCGCGAAATTGTCGCGAGAGTTCCAAGGTTGCTTTTGAACTCCTGAGGATTGTCGTGCAGTCGCGTTCGCACGCGCACCGCGCGAAGCTATTACATTGATGTCGTCGTCATGGTCAGATCTTGTCATGTCTATGAAACACCATACCAGACGATCACGCACTCCGCATAATCATGTTAACTTGGTACAGACAGGTAATAGCTTCCCTCGTAGTCCGGCGAAGTATGCGCATCAATGCTACAAATGCGCATCAACGTAATGAACCTGTCATGATGCGGGTGGGAAAACGTTCGGCGGCGGTCGGACCACGACTGGGCAGACCTAATGCTGAGTCGGAACCTGCCAGATACATCTCCAAAGTCGGGAATTCCAAACTGAAACTTCCGAACCGGGTGATACACGGTAGGACTTAAGAAAAGTTCTTTCACTAAGTAAGACATATCGCACTCCTTTTATTAAGCAAGGCATACTGCACTTACCTTCTACTTGGGTACTCTATCTCAATTTATCTATGACTTACCTTCCGAGGTTTGTGAGGTTTACTGCAAGTAGAAATAAGGCAATCTGCATCGCCCCCTAGTTGTGAAGCTAATGTAGAAACATAGCGCTCAGAAGTTATCCTGCAACTTGAATTACCAAACCTTTTGGAGGGTGCACCAAAACCATCGCCAGCAGGACCTTCCCTTAACAATGGCGTCGACTTCCCTCCGATTGCAAAATTCCCTGATTAGTACCATCTCCGCTTCAATCCGAGAATCGCACTATATGTTCATCGAGTTGCTGTTTTCAAGACACGATCTCCACAAGCTTGCTTGCAGGGGGCCGAAAAGCCGACATGTTGTAAGCAAATAGGCCTGCGCATCTGCCAAGTGCATTTTGGGTTTCGAAGCAACAATTAGAGTACCATTGAGCAGAAAAGCGAAAAGCATGTGCAATAGCTTTGGTGACACGAGCTCATAGCGACGTATCCCATCTCCTTTCAAGGCAGCGGCATCTGGACCTCCCACAGGCATGCTGCCCGGTGAACGTCTAGTCCCGATGTCTCCATTATGATCGGGTGCCTTATAGCCGTATTCCAACTGGTATGCGTCGCACGGTCTGCGGTTGAGACAGGTTTCGTGAACGATCTCGAGATTGACGGCAGAGGTTCTTGAGGGCAACATGTGCCGACACTTGTACCTCGAGTATATTTTGAAAGCCGTACCAACATTATTAAGTGGGTCGTGCAATCGCAGAAGAGCGCAGGACTTCATTGTGAAGCTGGGGAGGCGTCGTTCGGAGTGGTCGCGGAGGTGGTCGTCGGCGCCGGAGAAACCCCTCGGGGCTCCACTTAAAAAGACTACGCCAAGATTTCTCTTCTCAAGCTTTCAGATGCGCCTTCGTGTCAACATGGTATCACCGTGAGCAGTGGCCAGCGCCGATTCACTAAGCGCATACACGGCCTAGGCGACCACTTTGCGACGTTCACGACCCCCAACAACAGCCATGGACATCCATCGATCGCGATTCGTGCCTTATCCATCATCTGCCATCAACGCCCTTGCATTCTCGCATGCCGAACCGGAACACGGCAATCAGGACCCTGAGTCGCTGCGACTTGCAATAGGTCGTGCGAACGGAAACATCGAAATATGGAACCCAAATAATGGTGCTTGGCTGCAGGAGAAGGTTTTCTATGGCGGCAAAGATAGAAGCGTGGAGGGTCTGGCGTGGACACAGGAGCCAGGTCGCAAGGATGCACATGGCAGACTTCTATCTGGGCGACTACGACTATTCAGCATTGGATATTCAACTAGCGTTACCGAATGGGATCTTGCGACAGGACTTCCGCTGCGGCATTCGAATGGCAACCACAGCGAAGTGTGGTGCTTTGCTGTTCAACCTCGCCAGGGGACGACGGGCACAGGAGGCTCACCCGAAGAACCTGCTGCGCATCAGAAGCTCGTCGCCGGTTGTGCCGATGGTACCATCGTTTTACTTTCAACTGAAGACAACGACCTCACCTTCGATCGATTCGTATCCCGCGCTACGAACAAGAAAGCACGAGCTTTGAGCATTACATACAAAGACAATGACATCGTCTTGGCAGGATTCGCGGATAGCATGATTCGGGTCTTCGACACCAGGAATGGAATTGTCCTGAGAAACATTTCTCTGGGAAGCGGACCACATGGAGGGCCGCGGGAGATTCTGGTCTGGAAAGTCAGGTGCCTCGCCAATGGAGATTTTGTCTCTGGCGACTCGACCGGCGACATCAGGATATACAATGGCAAAAACTACAGTCAGAAGCAGAGAATTTCTGGACACGAAGCGGACATCCTTGATCTAGCTGTGTCTAGAGACGGCAAGAACATCTTCAGCGCTGGCATGGATCGTCGTACGTGCTTCTATACTTGCAAGAAGCCAGCGACTAAGATTGAGGGACATCATGGGAATTGGCGGAAAGTCTCTCACCAGAGGTACCACCAACACGACGTCAAGGCGATGTCAGCTTACGAGGGACATAATTTGAGTGTCGTTGTCTCAGGAGGTCAGAGCCCATGGTTTGACATTCTGACCAAATGCTAACACTTTCTTGTACAGGCATTGACACACAGCCCATTATCGTTCCTCTCAGCAAGTTTGGCCAAGAACTCAGTCGCGGTCTTCCTTCGCTACCTCCAACACCGCCGCTTATAAGCGCACCGGGCGCACGTCTTCTAGTCAGCTGGTGGAACACGGAATTGCGCATCTGGCGTGTCAGGGCGCAGGATGATGGTGCTGAGAGGCCCAGGGTCGTCGCGCGCTTAGCATTGCAGGGAGAAGAGAACATTACTTCGGCCTCAATTACGTCCGATGGAATGCTCCTGGCCGTTTCGACCACAAGCACAGTAAAACTGTTCCAGCTCATTCAGCCACAGGCGGGCACCAGTACTTCTAGCCTCCGCATACGAAAGCTACAGCTGCCAGCAATGTCTGGCGCCAGACTTGTCAAACTGTCAGCGAACGGTAAGTGGCTTGCCGCGATCGACTCTACAAACAGCATCCATCTCGTCCGGATCATAAGAACAGAGGATCCCACAGATTTGCCTCGAGCATTGGTCAAGCTACAAGGCTTGCAGCGATTGCCTCGCGAAGATCCACGGTACTCTCCCCTTGATGGGCACATAGGTCAATATGGACGGACTGTTGTGCATTCCGAATTCTCCGAGGATGGGAACGTCTTCGCAGTTGTCGACCTTGCAGGCTACGTTGATACCTGGGTGATTGCAGGCCACGAAGACTCCACAGCGCCTGAAGTCGATATCGATGACACCGCACCGGTTGAGGCTGATAACAACGATTCCGACGACGAGGATGTAGCACAGCACGAGCACATCACTTTCCTGGGCCAACACTGGATACAAAACCCCTCCGGGCATCTCATTCCTCGACTGGACTCAACTCCAGTCTTGCTATCGTTTCAACCAAACTCGGCAGACAAGGACCACCCGCAGCCAAACGGCAACCCTGCCGTACACCCCACGAGACACAACCCGCATCCTCATTCACACGATCTACCGGAAACGGATTATCGACTGTTATTAGTGTCGGCGGATCATCAGTTGTATCTATTCGATGTTATGGCTGGACGCCTGTCCGAGTGGTCAAGACGAAACCCACCATCAAGTTACCCACACGAGTATCTGCAGCTTGATCTTCCGGCAAAGGGTTGCATTTGGGATGTTACCCAATCGCAGCAACGATTATGGATGTACGGTGAGAAGTGGCTGTTCATGTTCGACCTGACCAAAGACTTCTCCATCTCAGGATCAAATGGTGTGGTATCATCAAAAAAGCGCAAGTGGAACGGACACAAGGACAACAGCGGTGCTGGTGACACAATCTCGTACAAAGAAAAGTCTGTCACCAAGTTGAGAAAGTTTGATGGCAGACAGAACAACGAATCTGGAAAGGTGAAATGGACGGATATCAACGCAATCGATCAGGTCGATCAGGTCAATGGTGACAACGAGGACGATCTCGAGGACAGCAGCCAGTCTTTGGCTACCTTGCGAAGATCGAACACAGAAACTACACTGGTGAATGGTCAGACGGCGAAAGAGGGCGGAACTGATGAGGCTGTGGAGAAACATGAGCGCAGCGAGCCGTGGTGGCATACATTCAAGTACCGTCCGATATTAGGCATCATGCCCATCGGCGGAGACGAAGGCCAGGCGCTTGAGGTTGTCCTTGTTGAGCGGCCGTTGTGGGATCTGGATTTGCCTCCACGTTTTGTGGGCGCGCATGAGCAGTAGGCACATGTTTGGAATAAGTTAAGATATGCAAGATACCTTTTGGATAATGTATCGCATGAGTATTCGCTCTGCGCAAAGATCCAAGGACATCTTCCACTGTGCACTTCTAATGTACTCGAGCTTCGTTACGCGCAAAGACGGTTAGTTCTGCCGCGGCAATAGCTGCGGAGATTACGGACTTGAGCTTTATCGATAAGAGCTAGCCTCAAGCTGCGACTACGGTGCTCTCCACCACGATGGCGCCTTCCGGATTTGTTGTCGCATCTTGCATTTCTCTTCGTGTTTGGTTGCCATGAGTTCCTCACATGCCCCTACAAGTCCTCCGAGCGAGGGTGGAGACCCTGCGACCATTATATACGACCCTAATGATCCGTTTTGGCGAGATACCGAGGATGATGATGACGACATGGATTATCAGCCCGCTGAGGGCGGCAGCGAGGAAGATGAAGAGGATGAAGGAGACGTCAGCTTCCATGGTAACTCACGTTTCCTTGGTACTTCCATTTGTCCGGGCTCTAATTGAGCCACAGATGCCGCAGAACGGTTGAGTAATCTGAGCGGGGTGGAGATCGCCTTCGAGTACACTGACGACAATGACGAGGACGACGATGAAGATGAAGATGGGGACGAAGACGAAAACGAAGATGACGAGGATGAAAATGAAGAAGGCGAGGGAGATGCAGCAGCCACGGGTGATGGCGCCCGACGGCCAGTCTATATAACACGCGACCAGATCATGCAATTGCTGGGACATGCCGGACTCGGTCGAATATTTGCATCTGACTTCACGCCACGAGGCACACGACGGAGAAACCTCAGAGTAGTGCCAGAGGACGAGGACGATGAAGACAACGACAGTGATCCTGCGGGTCCCGGGAGGACACTGCGAAACCGACGACCGCGGGGCAGAGCTGCTTATGAGAAGGTTCCGAGCGAACAAGGCCGAGAGCTAATGAACGCTGGTGCGTTTGGCTCGAGTCCACGGTCAGAAGACACAATCAAGAGGAAGAAGAGGTTAGCATACGACATTATGCAGAGGTCGTTAGGGCTTGGCAGCGAAGGTCGCCAAAAGAATGCGACCAGGCTGCTGAAGCAAGACATGATTCCGGAGTCGGTTGCTGACACAATCATACATTACAACGCACGATGTTACTCCGGCCAGTTCTCGGATGATGGAAACTTCTTCTTTTCGTGCGCCCAAGACTTTCGAGTGAGGATGTACGACACGTCGAACCCATACGATTGGAAGTACTATAAGGTGAGGGTCATCATTCTATCCGAACGCGCAGTACTTACGTCATGTAGTCAGTCGTATACCCATATGGACAATGGACGATCACGGATGCGTCATTAAGTCCTGACAATCGTTTCTTGGCCTATAGTTCGATCCGAAGCATTGTCTGTCTAGCGCCGACAGACCCAGAGAACGAAGCAGAACCTAATCTTCTTGATTTTGCCAACATTGGCACCAGCAATCCTCGTGGCTTCCACACATACTTTGGTGTACGTCCTCTTCAGTTCATTGATGTGAGCTGAGGCTGACAAATTTAGATCTGGTCGATCCGCTTCTCCGGTGACGGCCGTGAGATCGTTGCGGGCACAGGAGACAACTCGGTCTATGTATACGACATCGAACGCCGTCAATCTATATTGCGCATCCCCGGGCACCAAGATGATGTCAATGCCGTATGCTTCGGTGACGCAATGTCGCCTCATATTCTTTACTCAGGTTCTGACGATACCACCCTCAAAGTATGGGATCGTAGGAGCATGGCCGACGGTCGGGAAGCGGGTGTCTTTTTAGGTCATACTGAAGGCTTGACATATGTCGACAGTAAAGGAGATGGACGCTATGTCTTAAGTAACGCCAAGGATCAAACGGCCAAACTATGGGATCTTCGAAAGATGATTTCGACAGAGAAGGCAGACCGCATCGACACTAACGCTTATACAACACGCTTCGAGTACCGCTCGAATGCTTATGACGATAACGATTATCGACCGCATCCCCACGACTGCTCGCTTGTCACATTCCGTGGACACAAAGTGCTCAAGACCTTGATCCGATGCCACTTTTCGCCACCAGGCAGCACAGACTCGAGATATGTGTACTCGGGAAGCTATGACGGTTCCGTATATGTCTGGAATCTTGATGCCACATTAGCTGGAAAGGTTAATGTGCTCAAAGCTACAAAGAACAGTAGACCGCGCGACCCAGAGCTGCTAGCCGAGACATACGACTATTGGGGCAGGAACGGTGGAAGCTGGATGACTTGCGTACGAGACGCTAGCTGGCATCCTTACGTGCCTATGATTGCTGGTGAGTCACTTGATATAGCTCTTATTCATGGCACTCTCGCTAACATGATAAAGCCACCTCCTGGAACGGCTGGGGCACATCGCAAGGCACATGCACCGTACATACCTGGAATGATGGGAATGAAGAAGATGAAGCAGAACCCAAGGTGGGACGAAGAGTCAATGCGCAACTGCAACACGACGAACGACTATACAGGACTGCAGAGGGGCGGTCGAGAAGACAGCCTATGTTCTACGACGATTGGTTGGACGATGATTGACTACAAAGGATGGAGTTATAGATCGACGATCGCTTTTCCTGACTTCGCGTTTTCTAGCATGGAGCCTGGGGTATGAATTATGAGGTCTTGGGCTGTATATACTCAGACAGGTTGGTCAGCCTGCGAAATACCACCCTCGTTAGTCCTGTGTTGTCGGTCCAGGGCACCAGACAGCTAAACCTCGACTTCCATGGTGTAATCATGTCTCATGCAAACATACAACATCGGAGCAATGACCACGTGTCAAACTAGATCACCGTGACTCGAAACCTGCGCAATGCTTCAATTGGATATGGTATAACTCCTGCTGACCCTATGCTCGTATTGTACACCAAACTTTGGACACTCCATGGTGGGAGGATCTCACTGCGCCGATAAGACCCAGGCCTCTCTAAGTGAATACAATTGATATGACGAATGAAGTCTCATCTTCAGGATGATGCGGGAACAGAAACGATCGATTTGGTGTAAAGTTGGCGTCTATGAGCCACCGACGAGAATGTTGTTTACGGGGATGTGGACCAGCTTGACGATGTAGCCAATGACACCTGCAACGAAGGTCAGCCAGAGAGCCAGTCGATCGCGTGGCAGGGAGACGACTAACCCATGATCAAGAAACCAATTCCTACTGCTTGCGAGATCCTGATGAACTCCTTCTTGTCCGGCTCTGTGCGCCAGCGTTAGCGCGGCGCTGGGCGTGAATTTCGATAGAAGGACATACTGGTGCAGCGGTTCAAGAACAGAGTGCCCTCCTTAAGGAACTCCGCGGGCATACTGTGCGCATGTCAGCCATCAATTCGCATGCTCGTCCTTTTGTTTAACGTACTCAGCAAACTCCTTGACGTTCTCCATGGCGTCGGTGTGCGTTTGGGATATTGGAGGAGGGAATGATGGTCTCGTGTGGATACGTCTGTCAAGCGGCGTCGGTGAAGGTAGTGGGAGATGTCGCGCGTCCAGAAAGTCGACGAAGCTCCCCAGTACGGAGAGCAATCTGGCCTTGCGGAGAAAGCCGACAAGGGTTAGCGCGCCGCCAAGCACGAGAGCTGCCCGAGCTCCTTCAACTCGGTGACAGCTCGTCTCCATTCCACCACCCAACCCTCGTCATCGTCATCGCAATAGCCGCAGTCGGAATACTGCTCGCCTGCTAACTCTGAAAACGCGCGAGTGTACAGCTCACTCTTTTCTAGGCCCGACAGCATCACCGCTTGCAGCGCAAGGCTCGGTTGCACGGACGCGCGGAAAAGGGGATCAGGTCGCGGGACGCGTTTGAATATTTCCTCGAAGCGCATCCTCCCATTCTTCTTTGCATCTCGTTATTGGGAGCAGAACTTTCGCTACTAAAGACCGCTGGGACATTGTAACACGGCAATCGCACTGCGCGCAAACTGTACTGGGAGCAGACGAGCAAGGTCCGAGCAAGCACAGGAGTCAGGCTGAGGCTTACACATCACATCTCTCTCACACACATCCTGTACCTTTTACACATCCGCATCTGCCAGAGGCGATCGGTGTCAAGTTCTGCATCTAAGCTGTCTTTCTGGACTCTGTTACCACGCCCGACAGCGGCACTGTACGTATTGCCTCACTTCACGCTGTTTTGTTCGTTCTCTTCGAATCCAAACTGGGCTGGATCGCAAATGGGACGCGCCTGTATACCTTGAGCCTCACTGTCTAATAGCACGCTGATTTGTATAGCGCCCTCAGAGCTTCATGTACTTTGGCCATTAACATTGGCGCATCAAGTATCTACAAGCCAATCAAAGAAAGAAATCTGGAACATACTTCACCACTCACTGCAGGTCTCACTTGACGCATGACAGCAAACATGGCCGACGACGACAATTTCGATATCGACATCTACGGCGATGACTCCTACCAAGATTCAAGCGCGCAGCAAGACACCCCCTTGACCAACACCAACACACCGAATGCAGTAACAAACAGCGCCGACGCCACAAACCACACGGTGAGTGAGGGGGGCGATCAGACTGGGAGGCAGGAGGCTTCCGGGGATACGACAAACGGCGATACACATCATGATGCCAGCACCCAGCAGATCGCTAGCACTGGCGGCTCCGCAGGCAACCACGAGGTCCACAAGCAGGCTCCACAAAAACAAGGCACGAAGCGCAAGCAAGGCGAAGACGATGATCGTCCCACCGACCCAGGAGCTACAGCAGCGCTGATGATAAATGACGTGAACTGGTGGGTCAGTGAAGAAGATATCCGTGGATGGGCAAACCAAAGTGGCTGTGAAGACGAGTTGAACGAGGTGACTTTCAATGAGCACAAAGTTAATGGCAAGAGCAAAGGGTAAGCGAACCAGTCCTGCTTGGCTAGGCCTTCGTTAATTCTTGACTAGACAAGTCTACGTTCAACTACAATCGCCACAAGCCGCAACCGCCCTTAAGCACCAGATCGATAACCTGTTTAAAGACCAGGCGCACGCGAAGAAACCAACGGCCATTTTCAACCCCCCTCAACACAACCCTTTCAAGACGCTACCCAAGGACGTGCCACCACGCGACAAGGGACGGAATGATCGCGGATCATCTGGCGGCTATGGCAATCAAACAGGTGGCTTCAACAACAATCGAGGTGGCTACAACCGAGGCAACTATAACAATAATAGAGGCGGAACCATGGGCTTCCAGAATCGCAACTTTTCGGGTCCGGCAGGCGCCAACATGGGCGGTGGCATGGGCTATGGCGCTCAACCCCCCATGAACAACTTCGGCGGTAACGCGATGGGTGGTGGCGGTATGAATAACTTCGGTGGTTTCAACCGAGGCGGCATGATGGGCAACAACATGCGAGGCGGAATGGGCAACCGTGGCGGCCGCGGTGGCATGGGTATGAACAATATGGGCGGCGGAATGGGGATGAACATGCCTATGGGTGGTAACATGATGGGTATGGGAGGAATGAACATGGGAATGGGCGGCACTATGGGCATGATGGGAGGTGCCATGGGTACGTCGCGGATATCTCCCAGCTCACACATAGCTTCCGACCCGCTGACAGCTTTAGGAGCGGGCTTCAACAACCAGCAAGGTTTCAACCCAGCATTCTTCGGCCAGCAACAAGGCGGGAACGAATGGAGCAACAACCCACACGGCAACAAGAGGCCGCGCCCAGAGTAGAACCGGGTATGACGGCTGCGCCAGAAAAGCAGGATTGTAAGTGGGAACGACGTCACTCCATACATTTCGATACCATCACCGAACCTCAAACGATCACGCACAATCGAATACCTCCCTCGACGGCTAGTTGATAAATCGGATCAACTTTGGCTTAAATCTAGTGTCAACACCATTTTCATCCTTTCTTGGTCGGCCGTTCCGCAATGAACGGTGCGCTTAACTACTTCTTCTCACGGTAATCTTCTTCGGCGTTCTGGTCTGGTTCAGGTCATTGCTAGGGAATCCAAGATCTTCGTTCCTCTTACACTCTTGTTCTCTCCATTGTTTTCCTTTCAGTCTTGCATTTGGCATACTTGGCATGGTGTTTTCAAGGGGGCGACTGACGCAGGAGTCATGTGTATGCCCAACATTCTGAGATGAGTGATCTTGTAGCGATCTTGTACGACTGGTGGTTCCTGTATGGAACCCGGAGGCCCTTTAGCAAGCCTTGTCGCGGTCCCATTGCGGTTGTACACAACTCATGAGAACTTGAATGCACTTCTCCTCGCTCTTTTGTGCTGCTACTCACCCTGCACTATTACACAATCACACCTTTTGTTACGGGCAGTGCGTTCTGAATTACTTGGTGGAAAATCTCGCCTCCCTGGCTAATCTGGAAATAGGGCCGCCGGGACCTGCATATGAACATAAACCTGGTTTCCGCAATATGCGCATCAGCCACCCAGCATTGAGAAACGTGGAGCGCCCAATCAAATCTTTCTCAAACGCGTCCCTATTTTCTAGAAGCCTACCTTGTTCGCCGCTCCGCACTCGAATACCGGGTAAGGAACCCTGGTTGCCAATTTCAACATACAAGCAGTGGTGCTTAACGTCGCACTAAACCAAGCTAGGCATAATTTCGGACAGTCCTTCATCTATTAGCAATGAGCCAGAGGTCGATGGCGACAAAGGTCGTGGACGAAATCATATGGACATGTTCAGACCGAGGCGCCGGGATGTCGAGAATCGCTGGAGCGAGGAGGAGAGTATAAGTACCCCGGAATCTGCGAAATTGAAGCTTTGTGGAACTTCAATACATCGAGACTAAGACCATGGGACGATACGCTAATGCTCTTGTGCTCGCGGGAGCTATGCTCCAGGGCGCCATTGCGCAGGGTTTGTGGATGTCTCATGTGTCTGAGGGTGAAAGCTAACACAAGCGACGTCTAGGGAACAGCACAGGCAACAGCACCGGAGTGACATGTCCTTCGACTTCGAAGTTTGCTCCCATCAGTGCAGGAACGTTCTTCGACGCTCTAAATCCTGGTTGGAACGTGGGCAACACGCTCGATGCCATCGAGACTGAAGGGTCGTGGAACAATCCTCCCGTTGTTGCAGCGACTTTCGACGACATCAAGAACGCTGGATACAAGGGCATCCGTCTCCCAGTGACATGGGCATACCATTTCACGAGTCAGAGCCCGGAGTGGACGGTCGATGCGACGTGGTTGCAAAGAGTGGAAGATGTAGTGGACATGATTCTGCAGAGGGGTTTCTATGCGATTGTGAATGTGCACCACGACAGCTGGACATGGGCTGATTTGACCAAGTCGGACACAAATGTGACGCTGGTAGAAGAGAAGTTGTACAAGCTCTGGTTCCAGATTGGCACGAAGCTTGCTTGCAAGGGCAGCCAACTGGCTTTCGAGACTATCAACGAGATTCCAGGCACTACTGCTGAGCACGGCGCCACCATCAACAGGCTGAACAACATCTTCCTTCAGGCTATCAACGATGCTGGAGGTTTCAACGCGCAGCGTGTCGTTACGCTTGTCGGTGCGGGTGAGGATGGTTTGAAGACCACGCAGTGGTTTGAGCGCCCTGATGGAAAGTTCAAGAATCCTTGGGGTATCCAATACCACTACTACTCGCCCTGTAAGCCCCTCAGAGTCCCTCTTAGAACTCAAACTCACAAGCTTCCAGACGACTTCATCTTCAGCGCCTGGGGCAAAACAACATGGGGCTCCGATGCCGACAAAGCCGCCCTCGACGCTGACTTCGCCCTTGTCCGCAACAACTTCACCGACGTACCCCTCGTTATCGGAGAATGGGCCGCCTCGCCTGTCGCCACCGAGACCGCTGCCCGCTGGCGCTACTTCGACCATTTGATCCGCACAGCCGCTAAATACAACACGTCCACCATCCTCTGGGACAACGGCAATGATTTCCTCAACCGTGCAACCCACCAGTGGCGCGACCCTGTCTCCCAGGATATCTACCGCAACGCCGTCAAGGGGATTCCGAATGCCTTGCCCGAAAGCACAACAGACGGCGCCACAACACAGCAAAGCTCAGCCTACATCTACCACAAGAAGGGCACCAACGTGACCGACGTCACACTGCCCTTCAAGTTCAACGGAAACACACTAAGCAAGAGCATCGCACTGGCGAACAAGCCACTGAACCAAGGGAGGGACTACACCGTCTCGGGCGAATCCATAACATTCAAATCCTCCTTCCTAAGCACCGTCTTCACACCCACCTCCCCAACCGGCAGCCTCGGAAATCTCACGCTAACATTCAACCGCGGCGCCGCGCTCACCGTGACCATTCTGCAATACTCGGTCCCCGTGCTCGCCACCACGAGCTCCCAGCTGCCGGCTACGTCTTCGGACCTGCTCATCCCGCTGACATGGTCGGGGCAGAATCGGCCTGCGGCGGTGAAGGCGGTCAAGAGCGACGGCACGTTCCTCGTGGACGATTGGACGCAGTATCTGCCTGCGCTGCAGCAGGGCAGGATGACGTATAATGGGCAGTGGGATTGGACGACCGAGGGCGTGGTGCTGCGTAGTGCGGTGTTGGATGCGGTCAGGGCGGCGGGACAGACGACGACGTTTACGATTGAGTTTTATCCCAGGGAGCCGGGGAATAATGTCACTTACACTATTACGGTGTAGGGCGCGTTGATGGTTGGGAACTAAAGAAGGGGGTAGGGCAGTTGGTGTGTTCGATGTATATACTTGGTTGTGGAAGAGAGGGTGTATATACATTAACTTGGATTCGTTTGATTGAGATCCGGTCTGACTTCAGCGCGGTGTCTTGATAATTGAAATCATACACGAGCCCAATACCATGTGGCTCGTCCTGATACTATGTATCCATTCGTTTTATGACCATTTGAGTAATGTATTACAATGATCAATTCCACAAAATTGTCTAGCATTTGAATATCTATTTTACGCTATACCCTTCCAACAACCCTTTCAAGCTCAGGCCTGGCCCAGTCGCCAACAGCGCGTTCAAAGCCGCACTTCCCAAGTACACGGGACACTTGATCTCCTGTGCTTTGTCTACTGCAATCTTCAACGCTTCTGCATATCCGCCCAACACCCTTCCCTCTCCGGCATCCCGTCCATCTAGAATATCGATCATTTTCGTACCCGCTTGCTTGAACATTGCACTTCCGCCCGCCGCATCACACGCTAATTCATACAATTGGGGTAACGGGATGCCGACGTGTTGCGCAAGTGAGATTGCCTCCGCCGCGGAGACGAGATGAATGCCGGTTAGGAGGTCGACTACTAGTTTGAGCGCAGCTTCTTTTTCTGAGTCGGAGAGTTTGGATGTGATATTTGACACAGGCTCGGATGTCCAAAGGCGCACGAGGCCGGCGTCGTCATTGGCGCCCCAGCCGCGGTCGAGCGCGGAGAAGTAGACCTGCTCGGCGACGGAGCAGAGTGTTGAGGGGAAGTTTGCGCTGCGAGACATTCCTGTTATGATACCCTGTTTATCTCGTCAGTTGCCAATTCCCCCATCGTCTGGAAACGAGAGCTTGTGAAGGAGAAACAATGACTTACCGTATCTTTTAAGATAATCGTCACCGCGCTCGCTCCCGGGAAATAATCCTCCTTCAACGTCCTCTGACTCCGATTCTCAAACATCCAACTCCACCCCTGACTTTTCACCACCGCATCACACACATCTTTCCCGTTCAAGCCCAATCTCGCCGCAAACCCGTACGCTTCACTGACAGCCAGGATCTGAATCGCAGCAAGGACCTGATGTACCATCTTCATATTGCTTCCCGCGCCAATTCTGCCATCTACAATGAACAGTTTACTCGGCGCACTCATCTCTTCCAACACCCACTTCCCCTTCTCAAACGCCGCAGCTGATGCACCAGCCATAATCGACAACGTTCCATCCGCCGCGCGCCCAGCGCCCCCAGAAACAGGCGCATCGATGAAGAACACGTCACCCCGGCCCACACTTTGCAGCTCCTTCTCCACGCTCTTGACATAGCTGCTCGCAACCGTCGAGCACAAAATCAGCGTCGCGCCCTGTGGTAGCGCCTTTACGATTCCGTCGTCGCCGAATAGCGCGGGTTGCGCTTGCGGCGCCGACGCCACCATGACGATGTAAAAGGCCTTGTCTTTCGCGGACGCCGACAGAGAGCTGGAGGGCGTGCCGCCTGCGGCTGAGAATTTCTCCAGAGACGGAGGGTACACGTCGAAACCGGTGACGGGGTAGCCTTGCTTGACAAGATGGGTGGCCATGCCCATGCCCATTGCGCCTAGGCCGCAGAAGCCGATGGAGGGTTTGGTGGACATGGTGATGTGTTGTTTGAGGTTTTGTGGGAGGAGGATATGTTGTTTGGAAGTTGTCAGGGAGATGGCCAGTCCTAGGAAGATTGGATGGTCAAGCAGGAAGGAGCGATGATATGTTTAGGTTGAGGAGAGTTCGGCGGTTATTGATGCGAATGTTGAGGTTCGTATACGAGGGTCTGCCTTCTCCCGTGTCAAATCTCTCAGTTGAAAGATACAAGTCTCGCACTTCCCTCCGGTCAAGATCCGCAGCGGTTCTAGATTTGGAGCTGGAGTTGGACCAAGACATCAACACTTCACGAGATAAACCGCCCCTTCGCCCCCAGACTCTCTCCATCATCCGATCCGACTACAGCAGCATCGACAGACCGGCAGAAATGCTCCCCTTCACATCACAGGCGATGCGGTCATTGGCCTAAACTGCCCCGCACTATGTCGAATGTAGTAGGCGGGGTAGTTGGAGCCGGCAAATGTCGCACCGAAATGTGGGCTGTCGGCATTTGGTCAGGGTTGCTCAGTTGAGGAAGCCGCCGGGTCGGTGAAAACGCCGAGGGTCGTACTCCAAACGATCACATTCGATATCTTGTGCGAAGGGAAGTCAAATGTACGACCAGACGTGTCTGATTCTTTGCAATGAGCACGCCATCCATTTATCCATGATTGACTGTACGCTAGCGCAATAGCAATGCTGTGCACCGACCATTACTAGGGGAGGCTAGCAGGAAGAGTATCTAACAGATGTACATGGCAGCAGCGTGATGGTAATATGATCAATGAAGTCATCCCTCACCTTGTGGATCTCAACTCCACGAGGACGGTCATATCGCTGCTGCTGAGCTACGAGGATGAGTATGATGGAATCGGGACAAACCTTTGGCGGACTGAGAGGACACCTGGGCGCGATCTCCAGTTGGATATTGCCGCCCTTTATAAGACCGCACTTCACGATATTTCGAAACTAACACTCCATATCTCATGCTGACAAACTTCAGTAAGAACCAGTGCACTAGAGGAAGCGTATCCTTCCACCTGTGCACAGACAAAATTACCAGGCTTGGCAGGTACGAAGCAGCGCACAGACAGAAATCTCCCATCTCGATTAGTACATGCACGATGGCTGCCGCAGTGTTGTGTCATCGATCGCCCGGTGGTGTTGAGCCTGACGTGTGCAATGTAGTTTTGATGGCAATAGCGGCGTGAAGGAGCGAGGTCCCGAGGTCGCGAGGGTTAAAGAAGGAAGTAGTCGCGCTGTATTCTAGTTGTTCAGTACTCAGAAGAGACCATTTCTACCTTGACAAGTATATCAACGTATCTCGGCACGAGGAACCATGTCCCTCCGCACTACTGCTGCTACGCGCTTCGACAGCTTCAATCTCTACCGCACTTCGTACAAGAAGATCGGCGACCATGAGATCGAAGCCAACGTCCTCGTACCCAGGGGCATCAAGGCAGGCAAGCATCCG
>TARA_R110002003_G_scaffold1035_11_pt1 | contig 16365 bp, 12 predicted proteins | sample TARA_R110002003 | Tara Oceans TARA_R110002003 (sample SAMEA4396441) | marine metagenome | biome: Westerlies Biome; feature: [SRF] surface water layer (ENVO:00010504); material: water (ENVO:00002006), including particulate matter (ENVO:01000060) such as... | depth 5 m
TTCGACTCACTTTGATAGCGAGTCAGAGATACGCCAGCGCATTGCGCTCCCTGTGCTGTGACACAAACTCGGGATGTGGAAAAGCTATTCACATGCCAGATGCTTCTAACCTCAGTTTGCGATGAGCAATAATTGTTGTGATATGATTTGTTGAGTTGAAAAGCCTACTCAACTTGGCGTGCTGTTCGAACTACAGCGATTATGGGAGCGTTTCGTTAATCTGACTGGAGAGGCAAAACTGCTGATGACATTTGGAATAAGTCATCTACCACCTGCAGTGATTTCGAGCTCTTCACACAGGCATGAAAGTTGTAGTTACACAATCCAAAGCCCACATTTCATTCGCGCTTGCGTCATACCATGCAAAGACTTATGACGCACGTTGTCTTATTTTCGATCTTCAGTTACATCGGGTGTGCTGCCACATCATCCACTTCCATAACATGACGATGTGCATGATGAGTTCATGCCTCTACTACTCAGTGCGAGCACGTCATTCGAAAAAGCTACTACCTCCAAATAGTTTCTTCCTAGCATCATGCTGCAACATGCGCAAAAGGACACTGATTGCCTGCCACTCCATCTCGTGGGCTTCTGTTGCTGCAAGTACGTTGCGCATGCCGTTTGGGTGCACCAGGACCGCTTTCCACTGCTCCTCCAACACGGTACCATCGTCTTCGTTGCCGGTGAACACGGGCAGCCTTATGACCTGTAGATCTGAAATGTCGATGCCATGAACTACCCTGGCGCAAGCTGTCAAGATCAGCGCGCGATCGAAACAGTTATTGGCGACCCAACGTACCGAGGATTTGCCTTTCGTTGTGAGCATCTTCTTGGTAATCTCTTATCATGACCTCGGGATGCACTTGGTATATGGATCGTTGGAGGCGGTCAGATGTGCTGAACGATGCGGTTTTGAGCAACTGTAGAATGGGAAAAGTTGGAGGACGCGAAGTAGAAAGTCCTGCGAGGAGATTGGAATTCAGACACATCAACGAGTTTGATTGATATACGTACTTGCCGTGAATTAAAGACACGTGAATGATAAGGTTGGCAAGACCATAACCTTGACACTTCCAGCAGCGACGTTTGTGCCTCACATTCAATGGTGTATGTGCCCGCCCGCCCGCAACCATCTCTCAACCGCCCGGCGCATCGCTGTTACAGTATCTGTGCTGGTGATCAAGACCTACAGCCAAGTCCACCACCACACACGTTTTCATAACTGTCATCTCCAAACTTCCAAACCTGCTTTTTTGACGAGTTAATTGCCTGGCCGGCTTCTCATGCGCGTTCAACGCGTCTTGCATCAGAATCTCCCACCACGTCATGGCCTGTCTTGTTTGGCTTCCAGCGACTCTTTATGCTTTACGATAATAGGTTCCTTCAAGCTACTTGGGACTGTCGTGGTGGCAGCAGTAGCGAACTGCTTAGCTCTCGAGGTCGCCACTAACAAGTTTGTATGCTGGCTTTGTTCGTTCAGTGTCTAGATATTGCAAGTCAGCGATCTCAAAGCCTTCGGAGTGTGTTGGAGAAAGGCTCCACCCACCAAAAGGATTCAAGGCTGAGGTTGATTTTGAGTTGAACAAGAACTTCAGATATCCAGTCTTGTAGAAGGCTCTCCGACTGCAGATACCTGCCCAGATCGCGTTGACTCCAGTCTTTCACTCGCAGCTCGAGTTCTTGAGCACGTCACGGAACGAGCCCTAATGACGTCTTCCGGTGTTCGACCCGTTAGACAAACGGATGCGCTTTCGACGGAGCCTGATCTACATCGAGCCCGTAAAGACAATCCAGAGGTCTTGTGTCCATCTCGTGCTTGACTAGCTCTGTGTCTTTGCACGAAAATGGAAGCATCGATGCTGGTAAGGGGACATGCCATATGCATCATATAGAGTCCCGAAAGGCCGACGTTCCGTAAAACTCTTGAATAGCACGTGTCTCCTAAGTTCTGGCGTGGGGAAGCCCTGCATCTTGAAGGGGGCACAACGTCATTGAGCTCACATTTGCACGTGCAGCTCTTTCACTGTGGCCACTACATCACGCACTTTCATCCCCAGCCTCAAGTGCCCCCCGCCCCCCGCCCCCTCCAGGCAAATAGCTCTTTCGCCCTCCCGTTCTCCGCACTCGCTTCATCGTCGCCCCAACTTTCGTTTCAACGGCCGGTTCACGCATAACTCACGACCAACCTTGAGCTTTTGACCAACCTGCACCCTCAGACAAGTGCTCAAGAAAGCGCCAAACCACTACGGTGGCACAATTCCCGATATCCACTCGCACCATGTCATCTGCACATATTGCTTCACCTGCTCGACCCGCCGCAGCGACCGCGCATACCACACATGACGACGAAGAAGACATGAGTGAGCGCAAAGGCGCGTGCCGTGCCACGGCCGTTCCAAAGAACAACAAGCGGAAGCGAACGAAGAAAGACAACGCAGGTGTGAAGACGAGCACGACGGCTATAGTAGCCGCTATGAAGACTAATGACCCAGACGAGCACGATGCCGAAGATGATAGCGCTGCTGCTCCTCCACTCAAGAAGCCCAAGAAGAGCGCGACTATGGCGGAGCAAGATGGCAACGTTGAGGACGACTCTGGAGATGGAGATCCGACACCCGTGGATAAGACTTCTGGAATATCGTCCAAGAAGAAGCCTCGTGGGGCGAAAAAGACCCCCATTCCAACACCTCCTGACTCTACCATCCAAGCCTTCCTCGACGCCATTCCAAGCATCACTTCCTGGTCCAGCCCCAACATCAGAGATATCTACTGCGATATCATCAAGTGGACCGATAAAGACCATAAAGGCGCAATTGAGATTGCGGAAACCTATCATGAACTGGGTAATGGCAACCAGGACCCGACGAAAGTCACTGTGAACCGCAGTGCGAACATCTACAAGCTTTATGATAAATGGGCACCGAAGTTCTACCAGGAGAAGGGAGTCGGGTTCGTGTCGCTGAGGGACCGAAGGAAGTACTCGACAGTACGAGGGAAGAATGCGGCTGAGGGGCTTACCAAGAAGGCGAAAATATCGAAGCCGAAAGTGAACAAGGGCGTTGGAGCGGTTGCCTCCAAGCCGCTGGTGGAGGCACGTGAACATTCAGACACGATCCCAAGCCAAACCCCACCTCCACAGGAAGTTGAAGAAGATGACGAGATGTCTAAGGGGGAGACTGAAGTCATTTCTGAGATGCAGGCCTCACATGCAGCGCCAGAAAAGGAAGGCGCGGTCGAAGAGCCGCGCTTTCCTCCGCCAGACCAACAATTTTACGATCTCTTCGAATACGAATTTGATTCACCTCACATCGTTGCTCGTCCACCTCGCATCGTTGCTCATCCACCTCGCATCGTTGCTCGTCCACCTCGCATCGTTGCCCGTCCACCTCGAATCGTTGCCCGTCCACCCCCCATCGTTGTCCGTCCACCTCGCGACATTGCTCGTCCACGCCGTAGGAAGGGAAAGAAGACGATACTCGTTGACAACTTCGATGGCGACAATGATGCATCAGAGGAAGACGTCGCCCGCTTCTACGCCAACCGCAACAGCCAGGATCTGATCTGGTTCAAGCGCAAGACCGCAGAAATGCCTCTTGGTGACCCAAGCCGCCCCGTTCTGGATCGCCAGGCCGCCGCCCAGTATTCTGGATTTCTCCGCGATGAGCTGGGCGAGCAGCCGGACTTGGAGCTGATCGAGTATGCGGATAGCGTGAACCCCATCACCATCTTCCGCTTCGTTGCCTGCATCTCGCTGACCATGCGTGCTGATCTACCTACTCACGACTTGGTCGAGGTCGAAAAGGAGGGCGAGCGTTCGCTTCTACACACTCGGATCCAGTGGTCCATGATCGAACTCCAAGAGTTGTATCTCTTTGCACTGCATATGAAGTGTGAAGACGTTCTCGACATGATTCTCGATCGCTTTTACGAAGACTTTCATCGTCCTGTGCCTCGTGTGATTGTCGACGCAGAGTATGGCGGCAAAGCGAAGGAGTTCGACATTCTCGACATCAGCCCGCAGTTCATGAACATTGTTGCCAAGAACGATCCGCATGGTCTTGATTTCTTCACATCTGTTCTCGTGCTGAAGAAGCGGCTGAGATGGAAGATGCTTGCTGCTTTCGGCTTGGAGAACTGGTCGAAGAAAATCAAGTCGGATTTAAGAGAGAACTCGACACCCCCTGCGTGGGCTGTTCTGGACGCCCAGAATGCGGAAGAGTTTTGCCAGCGGTTCCATCACCATAAAAAGGAGGACGTTCGGCACGAGTGCTATAGGATGCGGGACGTCACAGCCCAGACGATTGCTGCTCCTGAGGTCGCGGAGCCGTCAGCAGATGCTAGCAAACAAAAGCCAGCTCGGCGGAGGCTGAACATGAAGCTTTACCGGCAGGCGCTTTACGGAAAGCAAGACGATTCGAAGAAGCGCAAGCGCGACGTTGCAGTCCTTGACCAAGCCGAACAAGACCGTGCAGCTGAGGATGAGCGCGCGGAGAAGCGTCACAAGCGCGAGCAGGATCTCGAAGGTCGTGAGGCAGCTATGAAGTTCACCACGCTTGCTGAACTTCCAAATCTCGCCTACCCCGTCATCTTCCGCAAGTTTCAGCACACGCTGGAGCGAAAGAAGGAGCCTGAAGTCAACTTCTTTCATGAAGGACTTGGCAATGCAGTGAACAAAGCGGGTAAGGTGAAGCAGGGGCAGCAGAAGCAGCTTCTCCTCACAGACAAGTTGCAGGAGTTCATCAAGTTTCATAAGACCAAGGACTTGAATGAATTGTACGAGAAGTTTGGGTTGAATAAGAATGTTGCTAAGCGGAAGGACAAGACTCCAGACTCACCTGTCATGGTTGGTGAGGATTCTGACAGCGAGGACGATACAGATGATGAGGATACGTATCTTTCTGAGGGTTAGCATAATCTCGACTGACGAGGCTATGAAGATTGGAGGTGAAGAGGGTATGGCAGACATGCTGGGAGGCTAGATATCCATCGATAGTCCTTTGCAGCGTGGGTATGGTTGCCTAGGTATGTCTACCAGGGATCAGCTTTGTATACAGTACGTTCGAAGGGAAAGAGATTGGTACATGAAGAGACCAACAAGAGATCAATCTACACGGGAGACATTAGCAATACATGTCAAGTATCAACCAAACAAACAAGCCTAATTACTGTCAGCTTCTACAGCTAACTACACTTTTCATACATCATGCTACGCCCTAACCATCACCTTCTCTTGATCTTCAATGGCGCCTTCGATCCCTCTACCATCCACCTCCACGCTCCACGGTTCCACGGTCTGAAAACTCGACTAACTCACCCGAGTTCGATAGGCCTGGCTATGGGCCATGGACAATGCGTCATACCACTTACCGCCGCTGAACCGAGGCAGGAGATCTAGTGTCGGATTCGGTGCATATGCAAAAGAGCGACAGCAGAAAGGAGCTCTTGGCTGATGCACCTAGCTGATTTTGCGGTTGTTACCGTCTTGCAGGCCCACATGGTGTACTTTGGGCAGTGCAAAATCCTTGCCGAATGCACTGGCGAAGGCCGACCGCAACCCAAAGTGTCAGTTCGTGGAGCAGCTTTTGATGGTGCGTTGGGTAAAATAGATGCGCGTCCGTTCGAAGTGACCGCAGGAAATCAGGTCCCGTTACTCAATTGGTGTAGTATAGCGGATAACCTCGCTGACAGGCGCATGAGGAGCGACATGGCCCACATCGTTCATAAGTGGGATGCACGTCGACAGCATGACGGAGTAGTGGCGATGTCTGTCCAGAACACCGTAGCCATTCCAGACGGTGGAAATAGGACTGCCGCACTGTGCGGTTGCTGGGTTATTTCCAAGGCGGTAGTTGGATCATGCACGTGGCGCATGGCGGTAAGCGAGACGTCCGTCATGGATGTTCCCGAGACAGAACCTCGACGAGATAGCGAGACACATGGTGTCTTATGTATAAACAAGCGGCTGGGACGGACTCGAGGCTCGACCGTAGCAGCAACGTCATCCATCCAGTACGGGACCTGATGGACAAGCATCTGGTGAAGCCAAGCACACGTGAAGCTTATCGCGATTTGGTGATGCATGGTTTGCGCGACGCTCAGATGCCCCTCTGCCGTTAGCCTTGTTTTGCTGCGGCTTCGACGGCCATTGGATCGCCAGCCTCAACCGCCCGTCGACGCGCAGGAAGCCTGCAGCGCGCAATACATGATCGTCGCACCCACATGCTCGAGCGGCCATCTTCACCTTCACCTTCACCTTCACCTTCACCCCACTGACACGCTCGCTACCCACTCTGCCCGACTCGCCCGTGACGCCTGCTGAGGCTGACTGCGGGGCGGCCCAAGCCATCGCAGCTTTGTAAACACGACGCAGCCCGCGCCCGCGCCCACGACAACAAACAAGACGCCCCAGCCTCCCGTCACGACGACACCGACGGCAGTCCCGATGACGGCGAGACTTGATGGTCTCGCCGCTGCCCAGTGACCCCGAGACTCCCGCCGCACAGAGGAATGGCACGCTGGGCAAAAAGAAGGCCGCCAGCGGGCAGAACAACATGAACGGGCCCGACTTCGCAAAGGCCATTGGCATCAACCAGCCCGCCAATGTGCGCGACAAGATCAAGCGATGGCAGCAGGAGGTCGACCCCGAGGCCGCCGGTGCCGAGCAGACGGGCGCATCCGCCGACACCGACTCACTTAAGCCTGCGCTTGCGCCCGCGCCCTCGCCCAAGACGCAGCCGACGCCCAAAGCAAAGGCCCACGACGACAAGCCCAACTGGACGCCCACCCACACCCCGCGCAAGTCGGTCGACGTCAGCCCGGAGCGGTCAGCGAGCCCCAAGAAGACGCCCGTCGCCCACAACAAGCTCGACGACGAGGTGCTCGTTGCGACGGCCCCCAAGAAGCGCGTCATCAGCGACTCGCGCTGGCGCAACAAGCAGTCGCCGCCCAAGGACACCGCCCGCCCCGCGCCCAAGACCATCCCCAACGCCTGGGTGCGCCCCTCCAAGATCGTCAAGAAGGACCGGGACGAGACGGACGACGTCAAGCCGGCCTCCCCGCCAAAGCCCGAGCACAAGTCGCCTGCGCCCCTCGCCCCGCCGCTCAATGCCCTCGTCTCCTACGTCGGGCGGAGCACTGGTCAGAAAAAGGGCCCCCAGAAGCAGCGCAGGCCCTCCAAGCCCAACAGCTCCGAGAATGAGCGCCCGGCCAGCAACGGCTCTGGCAGCGCCGGCGACGTCAAGAGCGAGGAAGACGGCGTCGCGCCCACATCGCCCAAGCCACCCCAGGATCCAGTAGAGGTCGTAAGAGTGCGCCGCAGACCGCGCGCGCAGACATCACCACGGGGCTCGCTCTCCGCAGACGAGGGCGCAGCATTCAAACAGGCCTCGCGACCCGCCAGGAGGTCCGACACATCGCTCGTCGACGACACAGCCAACATTGTCACAGTCGAGTACGATGAGAGCAGAGTAACATCACCACGCGACGATGAGATACGCGAGAGACGGAGGAGGCGACGGCCGCGAAGCCAGGGCAATGTGTCGGCAGACGAGTCGCCCAGGATGCCCAACTCGACTGGACGGCGGCGACATCGCGGGTCGTCTCCCAGGACAAGCGACCAGAACATCATATCTCCACCACCAGAGCCCGTCGCGCCCGCAACGCCGCCCAACAAAGGCTTCGAAACGCGATTAGAAGCCTGGCTCGACACCACACCAGACCCCTTTGTGGACAAGAGCTCAAACCGTAGACGTAAGTCTGAAGAGTCGGTGTCGACTCTGGAGCTGCACTCCAAGGCCGGCGCATCCGACCTCACTACATCGACCGAGTCCAAAGATGAGCAGCCAGAGGAACCACTTCCACGCAGCGGAGGGAGCGGAAGCGGCAACAAAAGACGGAGACGACGACGCAGCCGCGAGATGAAAATAGACACCAAGACTCTCGACGAGCCAGCCAGCACCTTGTCCGATGACGCACACCAAATCCCCACACCGGAGAAAGCCGCCGATGTCTCTCTTACGCCAACACCCACCCTCAAGCGTCGCGGCGCCAAGCGCAGCCAGCACTCGCCGACGAAGAGTCGATCAATATCCTCTCCGCTCCGCGAAACCACGTCACTTGACGATGCGTCGGTCCAAGCTCCCACAGGATCAGATATCGCATCGACCGCGCCTTCGTCGTCTGTCGAATCCTCCGCTCTGGAGGTTGAAAGCTTTGCGTTGCGATCACGACCACTTGCAGTGCAGCGTGCCTTCCCTTCTACGGGCAAGCGTCTCTCGACCATCGTCTCTGTAGAGTCATTTGCAACCAAGACCCAAGAAGCTCCTCCCTCATCAGTCACGGGCTCGGAAATCAGCACCATCTCGGAGGAAACGTACACGGCCACAGAAGTGCCTGCCTCAAATGTTGGCTCGCTGCTGAATCCAGAGACTTCGACCATTGTAAGCCGCAGAAGCACGAGGCGCAAAAACAGACTTGCCAGCCATGCCGACCTAATATCAGTCCTGTCTATGCCCAAGGCGGCAGGCACGAAGAGTATTGTCTCTGCTCGAAGCATTCGCACAAACAGGAGTCGACTTGCCACTGCTACTGTCAGCGACATCATGAAGGAGCTTGCCTCGGATGAGACCAAATATATGCGAGAGCTACGCACGCTTGTTGATGGTGTCATCCCCGTCCTGCTCAGCTGCGTCTTGTCCAAGTCTGACTCCGCCGTTGCTGCCGGCCTATTCTCTCGTTCAGCCCACACCGACCTGAATAACGTTACGAAACCCATCGTCGAGATGGGAGAATGTTTGGAGCGCCTGAAGACACTGCACAAACGCATTCCCAAAGAAGACCCAGATGCTTTTGTTTCCTGGGCACAAAGCGCGCAGCGAGTCTACTCCGGCTACATCGCCTCGTGGCGCCTTGGCTTCCAGGATGTTGTCATTAGTCTAGCCTCTGCAGATGATGATCCTTTCAAGCCCTCCAAGGTTGTCGAAGGCCCAGATGATGGTGCGCCATGGGACGAGGGCATGCCACGCAATGCCGAAGGGTATGTTATCAACGGAGATGGCGAACGGGTCGATGTGGCCTATATGCTCAAGCGACCGCTGGTGCGGCTGAAGTATCTTGCCAAGAGTCTCAAAGTAAGCATCTCCTCCTCGACCTGCAGCGACCAAAACTGACTGTTCTGAAGGGTGTACATTACGTCAAGCCGTCAGAACGCGCAGAGAAAATCTCCAACATGTTCCAAGACCTGGTCACAGCTGCACGAAAACGTTCCAATGACGAACAAGCCCGCCTCGAGGACGAAGCCGCCGCCAGCATCGATGCTACGCGCACGCGTGACCCGCGAAGCCTCGCCCCACTTGCTGGTGTACGAATTGATCCGAACAGATGCGTTCGTGCCAGAGATCACTTCGACTTGCACCTGTACCACACCAGCGGCCAAGAGGTCAGCTGCCGCGTGGAAATACTCATTCGTGACGACGCACCGGGCACTGGAAGCAACGGTGATCTTTTGTTCTGCGAAGTAGATCCAAGTGGGCGATGGTTGCTGCTGCCGCCCGTCCAGCTCAGCCGTGTATCAGCCCGCAATGGCGATCTGAAGGGAGAAATCATCGTCATGATCCGCGGAGTACAAGCAGACGGATCCGAGTGGAGTGAAGTCATGTCGTTAGTCACCGACGACGAACAAGCTGGCTTTGAATGGGTGCAAATGCTTGGTCTCAATCCCATCCCACCACAGATTGCCGACATCAAAGTAGACCAGAGCACGCCGCTAGGACCCGGAAGTAGCCATGCATCATCTTCACTATTGTCCGCCACAACGGCATCAACACCACCACAGAAGAGCAGAACACCGAGTCCACATGAGATCGAGATTCCTATTGGAGAACAACACACAGAAGTATCGAAGGTCTGGCGATACGACACGCCCGAAAAACGACTACAATCCAGTGCCGCGTCTCCGACCACTCCACTGAGCGGTCATGATGAGGGCAAGACGAACCACGACATTACGCGGGGCGCAGGCGGAGGCCCCAACGATCCCGACCGCACGCCCCGAAGTCTCCACGAAGCAGTCAGAACGGCTGGTGCTAGTTCACCCACAGGTCTCAAGCGCACCAAAGCGAAGCGCCTCTCCAGAAACCCCACTGTATCACCCAACTCATCTCGACCATCGCGCCAGATCACTCTCGACGACCCGACAGAACCTGCAGACGAGACTAAACCTGTCGAAGAGGAGATTAAGCCACGGAGGAAGTCGACCAAACGCCAACGACCCAAATCACTTCCCTCAGCCCCCTCTACAGTTTCGCAGTCCTCCAAGGCCTTTAGTGTCTGGATGCCGTCGTCGGATGTTGACTACTCGGACGGATCCGAAGAAGACGATCTGTCGTCTGACAATGCGACTCCATCGCCACCCGATTCGCCGCCAACATCTCCTCAACGTCCGCACGCACATAGGCGAGTCTCTTCAGTACCCTCAATGGATTTGCCCGTAATTCAAAGATCGCGCAAAACGAGTCAGCCCACAACACCAACAAGAGACATCGAAAAGCCCTTGGGACCTCGCCCGAAAGCTTCATCGGCGCCGCCTAAGCCTCGAAGAGGTGACCGTGAGCGAAACGACAAAGAGGCCGTGCAATCCAAAGAGAAGGTAGATGAGCCACCTGCGCCCCCACCACATCGATCATCCAGCCCGGGGACACCTGTCACCCTTAAAGGCTCGAACACACCCCTTTTTACACCTAGTCTGCCTGCTTTCAGGAATAAGCGTCGCTCATCCTCGCCTTTGAAGCACGAGTATGAGCCGTCCACGTGCACCGAGTCCTCCAGTGAAAGCGAAGAAGAGACTGTTTCGGAAGAAGACGTTGACGAAGAATATGAAGCCAGCCTCACGTCAGAGTCCTCAGAGGACGAACTTGATGATGACGTGCCCATGCCGTTGATGCCAATTGGCTATCCTGGCCCTAGGGGCTACTCTACCCGCTTGCCTTCTGGAGGGAGAGACACTACACGCCCAAGCAGAGATCAAATGGAGCCTGAAGACGCGAAGAAATTCCCCAAGGTCTCACCGCCCAGTTCCATATACACATTGCCCAATGGAACAATTACCCCATCACAGTCCGCATCCAACACGCCGTATCGGACTGTTCCTCAGGCCAATGGCAAAGCTGTCAAGGCGGTGGCGTCAATCTTCGCCTGGTCTGATGCAGGTAGATGGGATAGTTTGCATCCGGATGAGTGCAGCATCGTTGTCACACCAGGAAAGATTGAGGTATTCGAAATTAGCGCCATGCACTCGAAGCCATTCGTAGCCGATGGAGACGAGATCATCCAGCCAGAAGGACGTGCTCCCCTTATTGCGGTTGAGCTTACCCCGCTGGTACCACTACGAAAGTCTACAGCCATTGACATTTCCATTCGCTCGCCACCTACCGCAGATTCGCGCATCAGAACTGGCAATAACATCATGTTGAGAAGCCGCAATCCTACAGAATGCGCACAGCTCTACGCCATGATCAATCAGTCGCGCATCAACAACCCCACATACATGGCGCTGCAAAACGCACGTGGGCCGTATGGCCAGACCAGCTGGGCTGAGGCAATGGATCGTCAAAACGCAGCAAGGACCAATGGCGGCTCGTCATCGGGCTGGCTCGGTGGGACGCTGGGGCGCAGGAGCAGCTACAGAAAGTCAAGCACGCGCGCTGCCTCCATCTCAGCAGCTACCGACTCCTCAGTGGGCACCATGAATACCGCTTTGAAGTCAGCACTGGGTCGCTTCTCTTGGGGCAGGAATGGTGTTTTCAGTGTCCGCAACTCAACTCTCGGATCACGTAGCACTGGTTCTTCCTTCGATGCCGGATCAAGTGGAGGATCCGGCACCTCGACCCCCAATGGCGACGGCAGAGCACCAGGCGCACCGGCTGGGATCACGAACACCAAATGTAGACTATACGAACGCGAGACTCTGAAGAAGTGGCGCGATATGGGCAGCGCGCGATTGACGATCATGCTCCCCAGTCCCAATCCAAGCGGCCCCTCCTCGCCATCGCCCAACTCGCGTCAGCGCGCCCATGGCCAACGAGACCCAGCGCAGGAGCGTCGCATTGTGATCACTGGCAAGACGAAGAATGAGATCCTTCTTGACGTGACTCTGTCCGAGAGCTGTTTCGAGCGAGTCGCCCGCAGTGGTATTGCAGTGTCTGTTTGGGAAGACGTTGTGGGAGATGACGGCCAAGTCGGACGAGTCGGAAAGACTGGCGGAGTATCAGGTGCAAGAGCAAGAGTCTTCATGGTACAGATGAAGAGCGAGAGAGAATGCGCGTACTGCTACGGGCTTCTGGGCAAGCTTAGGTATTAGGAAGAGCAACAGCAAAAGAGCAAGACCACACGCTTGCGGAACGCATGAACGCCGAGTATATCATACTCACCTCCGAGGCCGGAAGTGACGGCCTCCATCACTGTTTCATTCTCGTTAGCGAGCACGGCGTTACATTACACCTTGGGATTCTGCGATACCAACACTATTTTCTTTCGCAATGGGGTTTTTTTGGAGGGATTTCCTCTTGCCACATCTTTGGCCTCGATTTATACTAGGGCTTTTCAGGATACAGCATGTACAGGAGCGTTTTCGGAGGACACGTCGGTGCATATACCAGCGCAGCAAGCGTTACGCATTCGATTTTCTTGTTATGTTTTGTCGATATCGCGGAACGGCAGGGCGCCAGAAGTAGCGCAGGTAATGGAGTGCATGACGGACAGATTCGCGTTGGTTTACGGATAGAAAGTACGAGAAGTCGCTGCGGACGCGCAAGATAGATAATGGACAGATGCCAACTTCACAACGGGAGATTCTTTGCCGAGTTCTTGCATAGAGTTTTGCTGGTTACTTGTTGCAACTACTCGCTTGTAGCGCAGCTAACAGCCGTTTGCGTCGCATTTGATTGAAATATACTCAGATTGTATTACAACTTGAGCGACTTAAGGTAATAGTAGAACCTAGGCTACTAAGTTACTACAAAGTTCCTAAAGGCAATTCCAGAGTTCTGCTACAGAGCACTTAGCTAGTTAGAAAGTACCTAATCTCTACATAGTTTCTAGCTAGGCGCTCTAGACTAATACTTTAAAGAAAACTTACTTGTCGATTGCAGGTCTTCAGCTGAATGCTTCGGCAGGATCTACTTTGAGCCACCCTTCTTTGAACACGGATTTTTGTTCAGCGGGGGCGATCGTGTCACTCGCTATTGTAAAGACCAAAGCTACATATCGTGTATATAATCTGGATTTACCAGTTCACCCAGGGCCTTTCTCATGGTTATCTACTAGCCAGATTAGCAGCTTGCACCCCAAACCTCGTCATGATGCGCAGCCTCTACGAGCTTGCTAGCAAAGATACAGTTCGAGTGTATAGTGTCCGTTGCCAGATGTGGATGCAAATCACCCACTACGATGAGATGACTCTACGGCCAAGAAGTCAGCAGCCTTCTCATTGCCATCAAAGAACTCTGAACCATCAGATCCCGCATCTATGAGCTTTACTGTGCACTGGAAAGCCGAATCCCCGTTTGTGTCGCGGCCTTGCACAGCGCTGCCACCAGGTCCCGCCTTTTCTTTAAGGTTACGTCACTGTGTACGAGAGTCGCAACTTTCTTGGACAGCCGTGTTGTGTCGAGAGTATTCAGTACCTAGGTAGTTCTTATCTTGTCAACCATGCATGCGACACAAGGCTGCCCACAATCAGGTCCGGTATGGCAGCTTCAAATGTGCGGAAACGACCTTGTCCTTGAACCGGCTGCAGCGGCAATAATTTTACACTGCGAACAGTCTCATGTCACTTTACAAGCTGATCTGGCAGTGTTCAAGCCGGACAGCTGAAGCGGATTGCATCACGCCCTTTTCTGACGTGGTGTGGCTGAAGGGCGCCGCCTGTGTAATTCGAGCACCTGCGCACAGGACCCCGCCTTTCACTTGCAGAGACAAACGGAAGAGGGCGGCCAGTAGCAGTGCAGGTGGGCGCGCGTTTGCTATCAGGCGTTTGCTCGTGTCCTTGTCGATGATTGCTGCCTGGCAGAGCCGCAACTTTCAGCCGTGCGCCCTCTCACCTTTAAAAGCCTTGCGCAGACCTTTACTTTGGAGACTATCACGGGCTTGGTAGAGATACCGGTTCTACGATCGCAACAACACTCCTTCATCTCTGCCACCACCCACAGAACCTTCTCCGCTAACCTAGTCTACAAGATGTCTGCGACGCGAACTCCACCCGCGCCCAAAGGTTTGGAGCGCCGGCTCTTGAGCGACATCCAAGAGATCCAGCAAGATCCGTACCCGAACGTGCATCTACATTTCCATGATGCCAATATCCGCAAGGCGTGCCTCATCCTTACGCCGGACAACGAGGATCCGCTGCATCTTACCATTGACTTCCACCAGGACTACCCGCTGTTTGCGCCAACCGTCACGATTCAGAGCACAATTGAACACCCTAATGTTTTTGGCAGCTATATCTGTGCGACTATGCTCAACACCACAGACGGATGGACACCAGCTTACACCCTCAAGGGCATCGTCATTCAGCTACTGAGCTTCTTCTGCAGCGATTCGGTCGAACAGGACCACGGCGGCCGCGCCGTTAGTTTGGCGGCTTATCGAAGTCGTAGGGCGGAGTACAGACGACAATACGGCCATCACTTTAGCAACCCGGTTTCGTTCAGCTGCCCCGCTTGTGGTTTCGGTCCATCATGGATGCCTCCGCAGTCTGAGGAGATGGAGGTCGTTTACACAGCAGCCTCACCGAAAGGTCCTCGCTCAATCAACTACACTAAGCACAGGAAGGAGAAGTCGAACCTGTTCATCCTCCCAGATGAAGTAGTACTTTTGCTTCTTGCCGAACTCGAGACACGCGATGTCCTGGCTTTTGCCAATGCGATCCCGAGCATCAAGAGCATGGTGTATTCGTACGACTTTATCCGCATCCGTGAGCTGCAGTGCTTCTGCCTCAAGAAGTCGTTCATGGACATGAAGCTAGGCATCGGTGTTGCAGTCGTGGGCGGTCGGCGCCCTGTCTTCCGATCCGAGTTCGACCTCCTCAGCCAAGAAGCCTTCGTCGAATATGATGTCCGACGCAGCATTTAGGGCGTCGATTTTGATAAGTGGTTACCTTTGCCACTCAGTCGACGTCACTGGAACCAAGTGAAGAACAACGCGGCAGCAAGCATCAAAGTCATTCACGATTTCGCGGATATGGAAAACCAGGAACCCGGTTACGTCGACGTGCTTTACAACTTCATGAACAACATTGTGGTGCAGTTCTCGGCAGATGCAGAGAAAGGCTACAATCGCCCGGACTCTCGTAGCACCCTAAGCCATGCATCCGAGAAGGCTGTGGAAGCATACTTTGGCCTATATCACTTGCTACTGTGCCTTGCGACGGATGACCCAGCAATCGTTGCTGGTGCAAATAGGGTTGTGGGCCGGTTCGCCGCCGGTCCGCGAACAAAGACCCAGTTTCCCGACCTTGGACATGTCCTAGTAGCAGCTCTCATCTCGGACGCTGGGCTCACCGAAAACTTGACGTTCTTGGTCATCAAGGAAGCCATATTGCGTAATGTGGTCTGGATGCTCGACACAAAGGGCGCAGGCTACGCAGAACTTGCATGCCTCGAGCCCACCGCCGTCTCCGACTATCGCCTCGTCAACACATTCGCTGCATCCCCGACCTCGTATCGTCTGCTGATGTTCCTGAAGCTCTTCAGCTCAGCCGCGCGTCCTCCGAAGAAGACACTTGTAGAGCTTCGTGAGGCCCTGTTCGATACCCACAGTGCACCACCTCCCGGTGTGTCAGCAATCATGGCTCAGCGCATACGAAGGATCCGTGACATTGACAGCTTCCCTGCTTTCCTGACCGTAATGGGTATCAAAGAAATGCCAAACAAGGCTGAGTTTACCTCATTCTTGCGTCGAACCATCACAGACAGCGTCAACGTGGGATACTCTTGCATGCCCATGTCACAGAGTCAGCTCTACATGATTCGTAAAGTGCGTGAGCGCAACGTCGAGATAGCTGAGGGGATCGTCATCACTCCAGGCTTGGAGCGCTGGTATGAAGACGGTGAGAGGTGGTTTAATAACGGTTGGAATGGGCGTCCCACCTTCTTCCCTGGACGTGGCGGTCAAGCGAACGGTGGAGGAAACAATAGCAATGGGGGTCGAGGTGGTGGCTATGGAGGGGGTAGGGGAGGTTATGGTGGTCGTGGGCGAGGGTATGGAAGAGGCCGAGGTCGTGGTGGATGAACGGAGCTTGGTTCATGGATGGAACGTCCTGCAAAGTGCAGACAGGAAGCAGTTCAGTCAGTCTATTTCTAGGCGATA
>TARA_R110002003_G_scaffold448_18_pt1 | contig 16355 bp, 18 predicted proteins | sample TARA_R110002003 | Tara Oceans TARA_R110002003 (sample SAMEA4396441) | marine metagenome | biome: Westerlies Biome; feature: [SRF] surface water layer (ENVO:00010504); material: water (ENVO:00002006), including particulate matter (ENVO:01000060) such as... | depth 5 m
TCTTACTTCAGAACAGGCCTCTAGCCCGAGCGCCGAATAATCAGGTATGGGTATGTATACGCTTGCACAAACACGGGCGTCGCATCAACTGGCAGTAAATCGTCCCGGTGCCATGGAGCACGCTTTTCAAAAGAGGACGTGAAAGAGGATCATGTCCTCGAGACATCCCCTTTCCAGCATCACGCCATCTGATTCGAGTACCACGCGCCCTCATAATCTTCCTGACCCGCGTGTCCATGGTGCTCACCGTGCGGCGACGGCTGGTACGCGCCGCCGTCCGACTGCGCATAGCTGGTGCTGCCGCGGTGCAGAAAGGCGGTCCCGGCCTGGCTATGCGGCGCAGCGAAGCCGTTGTTTGCGCCCGATGTGAAGCCGTTCACGTGCGACGATTGCCAGTCCTCGCTGGCCTTGAAGCCGTCGCGGCCAAGGCGGTCGCCCATGTCTGGCGTTTGCAACACGCTGTCGAGACCCATGGGGCTGAGCTGCGGATAGCTGTTGCGCGGTAGGATGGGGCCGGGCATGCCGGGGATAGGGTTCCAGAAGAGTGTATCGGCGGCGTCGGTGGTGGGGGATGTGATGGTTGTGGAGGCGTTCGAGGGGACTGACGACATCGACTGTGAGTACTGGTAGGAAGAGAGGGGGAGGGTGCTGCTGTAGGGCTGGGTGGGGGTGTGGCTGACAACGGGGGACTGGTGGTGGTGGTTGGAGGGAACGCTGCCGGGCCGTGTGATGGCTGGATGGGTGGCGATTTGCAAGCTGCCCTGTCCTCCGAACATGGACAGACTCTCTCTTCGTTGTGGATGGCCGATGGGCGGATAGGATACGTTTGATCCCGTGCGACTAGTGGTAGTTACTAGTGTGTTGGGCGGGACCAGAAGAGGATCAGCTGGGGGGCTGATTGTCCCTTGTGGCTTGTCCGGGTTGCTTTTTGGTACGAGTTTGGAATTACGCAACTCTTCGGGCCACGAGAAGTTCCATGTCGCTGCTAGTGTATGCAATATTCGGAAGCTTCTGGCTCCAAAGTAATGGCACTCGTGGAGATCTTCGAGTCCTTGTAGGCCTTCGACAAGGTTCTGGTATGAGGTTCTGTTGTCTTTGGAGTATAACAGGTGTACTATACTGACAGACAGCAGGATGTGTGATATGATCAGATGTGCAACCCGGAAGTCATAGAACTGGCGGTAGGTCCTGACGATGCTTGAGACCTTGTTTGCAGCCTCGATGCATATGTCGCGCGGCCGGACGTCTGAGTGAATAAGATCCACCTTGAGCATCGGTCGAAACAGGTGGACAATGATCGTATGGTAAAGCATACTGTGGCTGTTAGCATGTCGCAAATGGTTCAGGAAATATAATGCGTACTGTAGAACTAGAATATGAGGCTCAGGTTGCTTCCGCCCGTCGATTCCTAGCGCTGGTGGTAGCTTTCGATACCACGCTTGGTACTTCCGATAGCACTCGAGTAACTTGGAGCTAGTGAGTCGTTCCTTCGGCGCAAAGAACATGTAGTTGTTGTCGTTCACAAGCTCTGACAACGTCGTAAACTCTTGTAGAAACATGCGCGTTGTGACAACGCCGGGCTGCACGCGAGACGCTCCTGGATATGCTTCAGGGAGTCCAGGGATTTCTTCGAGAATAGGCTTATCGAGTGTGATGGCTGCTCGGGGCAATTGCGCAATGCGACCCATACAGATGGACCACACTCTGGAACGCGTCAGTGAGTTGCAATAAAGAGAAAGTTCAGGTCTTACGAGTCTACAGTGAAGCAGCCCCAGAAAGTGACCTTCCTGACTTCCACTTCGCTCGGCGTCAGGCCCAACGCTGGGCTGGCGCTGTTGTTCAAATGTAGGCCAAGCTCAACGCACATGCGCATACACCTGCCGATGTAACTGAAGCCTGAGCTGTCGCGCCCTGTGCTCGGCTCGCGCATCGACATGACACATAGTGCCTGTACTGTCGTCAGACTCGGTGTCTCATCTTCGAAAAGGAGCCTTCTCGCTTCTGCAAAGAAGTGGTCGCCGGCTGTGCGAAAATTGGAGGGGTCCGTTCGGCCTGCCGGGTCGTCTGTGAGATGGCATGCGTAGGCGCATATAGCATTCACCAGCAATGAGGAGCAGTATTTGTCGCGACCGGCTCTAAAGTCTTTGTAGAAGCATTCGCGGCTAAAGAGGACGTAGAAAGGATGGCTCCAGGTAAAGTAGAGGGTCAGGAGCTTCTCGACGAAAACCATGTCGGTGGACACGTTCGTCCAGGTAGTTCCTTTGCGGTCAAGATGCACATTGTTAGTTCGTAGGTGCCCACCGCCAAAGTTCTCCTCCTCAGGGACAAGACCAAGGCCGGCAGAGTGACCAAAGTGCCTGCTTTGGCCAGTAAGTGTGACTGCGGGCTTGCCGAGTAGGACGCTTAGATCCGACTCCAGACTCAGTCCTTCGAGAGGCGCGCTGGGAGGTAGGTGGACGGTCTTGCGCCATGATTCGGCAAGGGTCGGAATGTCGAGTTTGGGGTCTCTACGAATGTGCGAAATGAATTCGTGCACGTGTTCTTCTGGAAGCTGCCGGAGAGATTTGATGATGAACTCGGCGCTGGATGCCGTGGCGGTGTTGGAGGGGGACGCGACGACGGAGGCATCGCGCTTTGTGCCTGCGCCTGCAGTGAGAGTGGAGCCAGCTTTTGAGCGACGGCTCTCGCTTTCAGGGTCATAGGAGCATTCTGTCTTGTAGACGGCCGTGCAGGTTGCACACACGGGAGTGCCGCCGTCGCACTGTGGATCGGGTATTAGCAGCGATGCTCAGAGGCGCGGAAGTCATGTCCGACTGCAGACCCAGAGACAGGAAGCTTGGTGTTTGAGCGTTCCGCGGAGGGCCGTCGTCCACATCAAACCACTGTGCCTAGTTACCGGACATGGTACGAATGCACTTACTTTAGATTTCCGCTTCCGACATGGGACACATGCTGATTGTACACACCGCCGCTTGCTGGCCTTGGACTCGCCTTGGGCTGCGTCGTCCTGATCGTCCCTGTGCGAGGAGGCTGCAGCACCGCGGGCCATGACTTGATGGTACAGAGGGGAGCAGAGACAAACTAAGGCGCTCCGTGGAAGGGAATGCAGCCCTTGACATGCTCCGGGTCAGGCACTGCACCTTGGGCAGTTTAGCCACCGTTCAAGCATAATGGCCTGTCGCAACCGCTTTGGTAGCTGTGACGTTTGAGGCCAGGCGGGCCTCTCTCAATCGTAGCTATTCGTTCTTTGGGACTAGATCCTTGCATCGGCTCGGCGTAGGCCGCAGTGGCGAAAGGTATCCTCAAACTCGGCAAACATGGGAACAATCAATTGGTCTGACGGGGCATGCTGCATGATACCAAGGGGCGAGGCGTTGCTGTTGCGCACAATGCCATCATCCTTTTATGGATATTCGTATCGAGAATGTAAATCCCATGCCGATTAGCTCAGATCCTCTCGGCGCGCTTCCCCTAGGGTCCGCCGTGCCACCTACGAGAGGCCTAGGAATATCGTTATTTACTCCCACGTTACTTCTCTCTGTTCTGACCAGGTGTTGCAGTGCCGCTTACCACGCTGAGGCGAAAATTTGAAGCCCCGCAAACGGGAACAACCACTAGCACGTTCGGCAGGAGGAAAAAGAAGATCTTCAGTGGACATTGCTGGACAGGGAGCGCTGGTCTCTGACTCCGCTCGAGTGCGAGACCCGACGACTTTGATCTCGATGAAGACAGGATGTAGAGGAGAAGGAAGCAGAGGTCACGGCCAATTGGTGGGCCGACGATTGCACACGTTCTCGCCTCCCGTCTCTCCATGATCTGCAGGGTTTCGCGGAGAGAAGGGCCGATTAGAGCACGGCCACACCGTTGTTCGTTGAACGTCGCTCTCTCACTTGAAGCAATTCGCGTGGAGAGCTTTTCTTGCATAACCCTGAATTCGAACATGGACCAGCCCAATGCGTCGGAAGACCCTACCGATCAGCGAGCCATTGTGATCGGACAACCCGATTTTCTCTACCTGTGGTACCGATGACCCGTTGCTCAAGGTCTCGTGCAGACGTATCCGGCTTGACGGTTCATGCTTCTACCCGACTACAGGGAAGTGTGGCTGGGCCGATCGGCCATCATCCGCTGTCCGGAACTTTGACATTTCGCCACCAAAACCCGCCGAATGCGCGTCTTGCTTGCTTAGCTCGATTCGCAACGTCAAAGAACTTGCTCGGGCGCCGTCCCGTGTTTCCAGCATCTTGGTTCTGGGTTACAATGAACCCGCTGTTGCATTTGTTTAAGAGCCGAGCTGTTGAGTTTGTTTAAGAACCGATGGTACTCCGAGTATACCTCGAGCGGCGAACTGCCGGCCAGATAGCTTCGCTCTAGCGCCGTACTGCACACTATCAAACCGAAGGTCAGATTTTATTCTGGAAAAAAATTGCCAGCTGCTAGTCTACATCTCTACGAGCTATACGCATATTATTCTCTAGCAGATCGAGGATGTTGCGTGTTTTGGCATTATACCCTCCCTCAGCTTTCGGTCTAGTCTTATACCCGGCGCTAGAGCTTCGTTCACGGCAATTCACCTCTTGTATGGAGCTGATCTTGTAGATTTATTGCTTTGAATTCTGCTCTGACAGCCTCTTGTCCATCTATTCTACAAGTCACTATGCATGTCTACTCACGAATCCCCGTTTACCACCTCTATAGGAAATCACTTCTCCACAGGCACGACACCATTAAGCGGTGGTAATAGGCTTCTAGCTCCCGCTCTCGCCTGCTGCGCTAGTACGGCATCGATAATCACCAACGCTGCCATGGTCTCTACAATGGGCACCGCACGAGGCACCACGCATGGATCATGGCGTCCCTTTGCCTCGAGTACGCCGTCCGCCTCATCGTATGTCACTGTTGTCTGCGCTTGTCCGATGGTCGCTGGTGGCTTGAATGCAACATTGAAGTAGATGGGCGCGCCATTTGTGATTCCGCCCTGGATTCCACCCGAGTTATTGGTCTTGGTAGTCAGCCTCGGTCGGCGTACGTTTGCCGAAGGGTTCTCGCCGGCCGGCACGGCTGGCGCCTTGATGAAGGGATCGTTGTGAATCGAGCCAGGTAGTTGCGCTCCACCGAAGCCCGATCCAATTTCAAAGCCCTTTGTCGCTGGGATGGAAAGCATAGCGTGGCCGAGCTTGGCCTCGAGCTTGTCGAAGCATGGCTCTCCAAGACCCGTTGGGCAATTCCTTATTACACAAGTCACTGTTCCACCTATGCTGTCTTCCGCGTCGCGGTACTTCGCGATCAGATCTTCCATGCGCCTTGTGACCTCCTCGTTTGGACAGCGGACAGGAAGGAATTCATCCACCCGCTTGCGAGTGATTGTGTCAAGGAGCTTCAGATATTCGGGGTTTGTAGTGGCTGTGGGATGTTCGGGGGTGGGAGGGAAGAGGAATTCGTTTCCGATCGAAGCGGTGAATGCAACGATCTCAATGCCGTATGCCTCACGTAGGTATTTCTCGGCGATCGCACCTGCTGCGACTCGTCCTGCATGGTGTTAGCTTGTTCAGCACATGCATCATGGCTCGTTAATGACTCACCAATGGTCTCGCGAGCACTACTTCTGCCTCCTCCTGAGCTAGCCTTGACGCCGTATTTCTCCAGGTAAGTCCAGTCCGCGTGGCTCGGTCTCGGGTACAGATCCATTGTCTTGTTGCCGTAGTCTTGCTTCCGTTGGTTTTCGTTCATGACTCTTAGGCCAATGGGTGTGCCCAGTGTGATGCCGAATTCAGTACCAGATTGTATTTCTACGCGGTCCTTCTCATTACGGGGAGTCGTGATGGCGGATTGGCCAGGTCTACGGCGCGTCATCTGGGGCTGGATATCATCGTCGGTGAGGGCCATGCCCGGCGGGCAGCCGTCCACAATGGCGCCGACTGAGAGGCAGTGCGACTCTCCATAGCTGCTCCTCAATTAGAAAAGGACCAATTGAGCGTGTTGAATCTGATACATACGTAGTGACCCTGAAATGTGTGCCGAATGTCGACATTGTGGTGGTGGGGTGTGAAAGAACTCAGCAAAGTTCGCGACAGAATTTGATCCCAAAGAGCGCGCGATCGCTGCAACGTTGTAAATGAGGTTTGAGAGGATCTGGGGCGATAGGGAGTGGTAAGAACACAGTATTCTTAAAGTCGAGGCGTGCAACCGTTGGTAGCTGATGTGAGACTCACTTCCTCAATTTATTTGTTTAGGCGGGGCGGATTGGTGGAGCTGATGACACCGATCTACAAGCCCGATTTCGCTCCAGGCGCTCCGAGCTGACAAGGCTGAACAAACGTGACTATCGATAAGCCACTTCTCCGGATGCGAAATCCTTACACCGTCTACATACCCAAGTCGAGGTCTGCATAATGTGATGCATTTTATCTTGCATGATTGGGAATATGGAGATGGGGAGCTCAGCGCAGGGGGTTTATAGCAAGTTGATATAGGTACTGGTGAGCGAAGTCGCTGCGGCAGAGCGAGTAGCTTCAAGACCTGTTATTGGGGTGAAATTGGTGGAATCGCTGCACGAGAGTTCAGGACAAGTTGTAAAGGTATCATGTGGGACTCCGTTCAAGAGGATGGCAATCACGGGTGCGTTGGCGAGTATGCAAAATGAGCGGTGTATGCAGACCACAGTCCCTGGGATGGCTGACGTGCAAGTACCATGGCTGAGGCACAGGATTGCAGAACTGACATGTCGAGCTGTTATCAAGACAGCCTCCCCATTTGCGTTGATTCTATCAGGTACATGATTAGCATGAGGTAAATTAGTCTCTCCAATGCACAAGACGCAGGGGACGGTCGCAAGATGCACGTTGTCGGCTGTGTGGACGAGCGTCAGCCAGTGCCGTCCCGCAAAGCGCCGTTAGCGCCGATTGTGTGCCCTGCAGCGAGCGTCTGAGGTGTTTTCTGTTGCGCAGAACTTTGCTTTCGTTTCGTCTAGCAACACCACAACACCCCTCCAAACCCGCAAACACACATCCTCACTCAATCGCCATCATGACTGAATACGTCAAGGTCGAGAAGGTCATCCCCAAGTTCCCGCCGCCAGCGTTCAGCGATATCGCGAAGGCCTCCAACGACGTATGTTATGACACCGAACAGCTTCCGATAGTGCAATTACTGACGCTGCCCCCTCTAGCTTATCAACAAGGACTTCTACCACACTGCCGCAGGTCGGGGACATCAATTGAGCACTGCGCATAACCACTAACAATTCTGCAGCTGCTCTCGAAGTTAAGCTGAAGGCACCCAACGGCGTGAACTTCACCGCCAAGGGCACCTCGGCGCACAATGGCCCCGTTACTTCCTCTGTAAGTCTCCTCGCACTCAGTGGAACAACTGTAGCGCTAACAAGGGGTGTTATAGCTTGAGGGAAAGAAGGCGCTCTCCAACGGTATTACCCCACGTCTCGCGAATTTATACGTACCCTTCCACCAGACCAAGTCCTTTTCCTCATATATATTTCACATGCTTCAACCTCCTGGCAACTTTGCAGCGAGCGGCATAGGGATCAGTCTGCTGACGACGGACCGCGCAGGCATCAGCATCACCCAGTCGTGGAACACCGCCAACCTGCTCGCGACCAAGGTTGAGCTCAATGACACCTTCGCCAGTGGCCTGAAGGCTGAGGTTCTCTCCAACTTTGCTCCCAACGCCGGCAACAAGGGCCAGAAGCTCAACCTCCACTTCAAGCAGCCCAACCTCCACGGCCGTGCTTTCGTCGACTACTCGCCCGCTGGCGCTATCGGCGCTGTCGCCGACGCCGTTATCGCCCACGATGGCTTCGTTGTTGGTGGTGAGGTCGGCTACGACGTCCAGAAGGCCGCCATCACCAAGTACTCTGGCGCTCTTGGCTACACTACCCCTCTCTACAGCGCCGCTGTCACTGCCACCAACTCCCTGAGCGTTTTCACCGCCTCATACTACCAGCGCGTCAACCCCGCCGTTGAGGCCGGTGCTAAGGCTACCTGGGACTCAAAGTCCGGCTCTAATGTCGGTCTTGAGCTCGCTGCCAAGTACAAGCTCGACCCTGCTTCCTTTGCCAAGGTACGCATTGGACCCTGGAGATCATTTAAAGACTGTGAGACTAACCCAATGGACAGGCCAAGATCAACAACCTCGGCATTGCGTCCCTCGCCTACAACACCAAGGTCAACTCTGGTCTGACTTTCGGTATTGGCGGCTCTTTCGATACCCAGAAGCTGAACGAGGCCGGCCACAAGCTCGGCACCAGCTTCACTTTCGAGGGTTAAATGCCCTAACGAGTCCATGTAGATAAGAGTGCAAGAGTTCGTCCTTAGATTCCGTTGGTTCTATAGCGTGCGGTCTCATCGTCTCTATCTGATGCAGTGAGCGGATGTAGTATATCTTGCATGTACAACAATCAATCTTATTGCAAGTCCGTGCCTTACATGCGTCTATGTACAGCCCGTGCCTGCGGGTCATGACCTGTTATTTGCGCCTTGATGTTTCGCTTCGTGCTGGTCGCCGAAGAACTTCGCAGTGACACCGATCAAGCTTATGACGCCCGATACCATGAGGAAGTTCACAAGCATATCGCCTCTATTCCATTCCTCTTCCCTATGCACAGACCGAGCCGTTCTTCTTCTCCTTGCCCAGATATGCTCATTTATGCTGTCATGCGTCTCTTTATGCCTCCGATTATTGAAATGTGGAACTTCACTTCCCTGCTTTTGCTGGCCCGGGCCAAACCCCCCTCCAAAGTCTCCGTAGCTTTCGTGTGGCGCCTCTTGATCCTTTCCTTCAGCGTGCGGGTTGTGATTCGCATACTCTGCTCTCTTTGCACCGTGTTGTCCATAGCCCCCAGATTTGTAGAAGCTCGGTGGTGGCCCACGAAATGTGCTGCGCTTCTTGTTCAGCCCGCTTGCTGGCCGCGCGCCAAATGACGCAGATGAGTGACTTCCTTGCGGGTATCCGTGGCTTCTGCCCCAGCCTGCGCCTCGTCCTTCTGACTGGTGTACTTGTGCGTCATACTGTGCACGTTTCTCGGGAACGGAGAGCACGTGGTATGCTTCACTTATCGCGACGAAGCGCGTGCTTGCGGTAGGATCGTTGGGATTGCGATCGGGGTGGTGCAGCTTTGACAGCGTGTAGAATTGCCGTTTTATGTCTGCCGAAGTCGCGTTGGAACTCAATTGCAAGGTCTCATAGTGATTCGGCAGGCTATCGGCGAAGCGTGGTGTGGTCGTGTGGAAGGATGAGGCTTGGAGTGGTCGCAGTCGCGGTGTGTGGCGACATGAGTAACATATCCACGGTGGTGTCGGGCGAGCAACCGACCGCAGGAGAAGTGGAGGGCGTGGTGGCATTGCCCATTACGAGGACTGGGCGGTGTTGGATGAACGGAAGGTGCTCGACAAGTGAATGTTCACACAAGCGCGGCATGCAGACGTCATGCACGTTATCGATGGACAGGGATTTAAGCGAGTCCCGAAGTCAAACATCGGAATGGCCGTTAGCGGGGCGACTGCTTGAGTTCGAGGCTCGATAAATTCGCTTTCTCTTCTGTCAGCCCAGCACTTAGTCTCTTTCCGCTCACAATCATGGCGGCCCAAACAGCGGACGGCGTCGCCAACTTGAAGTGTATGCAGCCGTGCTATAGCACCTGGATTAAGAGCTAACCGCTGCAGTGGACGATACCAAGAGCAAGCCCACCAACGGCACAGCACAAAACGGAGACAAAGCAAACGGCGACGCAGAACACGATGATTCAGACGATGATAATGAGGCTGAGGAGGGCGCACCAGAAGCCGGCGAAGGCGCGGCTAAGAAGAAAAAGAAGAGAAAGCCCAGAAAGAAGAAGAAGGCTGGCGCAGCTGCAGGCGCGTCAGGACCCAAAACACAGACATCACCACCCCGCGTCCCCGTACACGAGATATTTCTGAATGATTCGTATCCCGAGGGCGAGATCTCAGAGTATTTGAACGAGAACTCCTACCGAACCACAAGCGAGGAGAAGCGCCACCTCGACCGCATGAACAACGACTTCCTCACCGACTACCGTCGCGGCGCAGAAATCCACCGCGAAGTACGACAATGGGCGCGGAACTTCATCAAGCCCGGCATGGGCCTCACAGAGATTGCGGAGGGTATCGAGGACTCCGTGCGCGCTTTGTGCGGTCACCAGGGCCTCGAAGAGGGAGATGCGCAAATAGCCGGCATGGGTTTCCCTACTGGTCTCAGCATCAACCACTGCGCGGCGCACTATACACCGAATGCGGGCAACAAGATGGTGGTCAACTACGAGGATGTCATGAAGGTCGATTTCGGCGTGCACATCAACGGACGCATCGTCGACTCCGCCTTCACCATGACCTTCGATCCCGTATACGACCCACTCGTTGAAGCCTGCAAGGCGGCCACAAACGCGGGTGTGAAGGAGGCTGGTATCGACGTGCGCATGTCGGATATTGGTGCCGCGATCCAGGAGGTCATGGAAAGCTACGAGGTCGAGATCAAGGGCGAGACACTGCCAGTCAAGTGTATCCGTAACTTGAACGGACACAGCATTGGGCATTATACGATTCACGGCGGCAAGACTGTGCCGATCGTTAAGGGCGGCGATCAAACTAAGATGGAGGAGGGTGAAACCTTTGCCATTGAGACATTTGGTAGCACCGGAAAGGGCTACGTGCGTGATGATGTACGTTGAGCCAGCACATTTACTAAAAGGTCGTACTGATATTTTGCTAGATGGAAACCTCTCACTACGCTAAACGCGGCGACGCACCCAAGGTTGCACTCCGCGTCTCCTCCGCGAAAACGCTGCTCAACAGTATCACAAAGAACTTTGGCACACTGCCATTCTGCCGACGGTATCTAGACCGTCTAGGACACGACAAGTATCTACTGGGCTTGAACAACCTGGTCTCGGCTGGTATCGTAGAGGCATACCCGCCGCTGTGCGATGTCAAGGGGAGTTACACGGCACAGAGTGAACACGTAAGTTTTGCCATTGATACCAAGACGGGCGTCAGCTAACACGAAGTAGACGTTCATCCTCAGGCCAACATGTAAGGAGGTTGTGAGTCGGGGTGATGATTACTAAATCAAGTATGCAAAGCGATCTGGCGTAAATGGCGTAAATGCGTCATGTCCACAATAGGCCAGAACGCCACCCGGATTGGGCCTCATATTCGCGGCTATATTGACTGAGTACGAAGTAAATGAAATGAAACACATTACATGACCTCAGCTCTGTCATCTGCTTCCATGTATGTCTTGTTCCGCGCATTTGCGCACTTCCCCATGAGTGCGCAAATGCGCTTTTCCACTATATGATGGAACATTCACATGTTCTAAGTATATCTGATGGTGGTCTAGAACGGTTCTGAAGGTTCCAGTGAAGCATGACTGTCATACTGGAAGGACTTCGAGGGTTCTTCGTGAGGCTGAGTGCCACGTCAGAGATGCTGGACGAATGAAACGCGGTGAAGAGTATAATGCGAGGTACGAGCACGCGAGAACACGAGTTCGATGCAGGTCCTGAGCTCAGACCTGAGCGTGAGTCTGAGAGGATGGCGAGGTTAGAGCGCAAAGGAAGGCTTGGGTGAGCTTGACCGGACATCACGGCGTCCTAGCACTTAAAGATAAAAGCTCCAATGTATCTCATTCTCAGTCAATCACACTGACACAAACCTCGTTAATCTCATCGCCACCCCATTCACAACAACACAAACTTGCAGTAACCCAATTTCACCATGCCAGCCCCCTTCCCCCACGCCGACCTCGTCCAAACAGACATGACCATCCCCCTCGACCAAGCCACAATCCATCAAATCCTACACAACCCACCCTTCACCCCGCTCCCCCGCGCCATCAACATCCGCGACCTCGGCCTGCTCCCCACCTCCCCCCTCCCACCCAGTCTAATCTACCGTTCCGGCGCCATCAACGCCGCATCACCAGCTGCCCTCGCCGACCTCGGTATGAACACCGTTCTGGACCTGCGCAGCGAACGTGAAGTATCTTCGCACCCGAATCCCGTGCCGAGTATCTGGGTCCCCGGAACGAAGCCGCCGACCCCGATTCAGATGGAGAGGTTTGTGGACGCAAGCGGTGTGCCGGCGTATGCGGACATGTACATGGAGATCGCCGAGATCTGCGCGCCGGCGTTTCGGAGGGGTTTGGAGTGGGTGAGGGATTGGGAGGAGGGGAGGGGTGGGATGGTGGTGCATTGTACTGGTAAGCAGCGTTTCTCTGCTTGTCTTTCTTCTCGCGAAGATTACGAGCGCAGCGTGAGAATTCTTTGTTTCTGAAGAGGACCGCCTCTCCAGTGGCGTTGTCTTATCGGTTATCTTTCCTTCTACTACACTGACTCCCCCCAAGCAGGGAAAGACCGCACAGGCGTCCTCGCCGCGCTCCTCCTGTCGCTCGCTGGTGCACCGCGCTCGCTCATCGCATATGACTATGCGCTCACGCGTGTCGGCGTGGAACCGAGCCGCGAGGTGCTGCTCCAGATGTTGAAGCTGTGGAACAAGGAGTGGACAAGTGAAACGCCTGGGATGCAGGAGTTTGTGCAGGTGCGAGGGGAGTTTATACTAGCGTTTTTGGATGGGCTGGATGCGAGATATGGGAGCGTGGTGGGGTATTTACGGGATGTGTTGGGGTTTGAGGAGGGAGAGATTGGGAGGATGAGGGGGGTGCTTAGGGGTGGGAGTGGTGATGTGGAGGGTGGAAGGGAGGGTTGAGCATGAAATTTAGTGGAGTAGTAATAAAGAAATTATACGCATGGAGCTGTGGAAATACCCAAGATGACCCTTCCTCCCCGGCTTTCTAGGACATGCTATCATGCCGGCAAGATGCTAACATGTGCCGTAGACGATTCACATCTTGGTCAGGAATGGCAGGAATATCATAGTTCATATTCGTTGCTACATTTAACATGAGCGGCTTTCTGCTATGGCGTTCTCTTCTTCGTGATACGGTACCTGCAAACAGTTAGTCTAGCCTTTGCTTCAGCATATCGGGACGCACAAGAACAAATTTTCTCTCGAGTAGACATCCTTATCTGGGTCATCATCCACCTCTCGCACATCAAACATCTTCCTAGCCACTTTCATGAACTGCAAATCGGCCCGCCTCCTCTTCTTAAAGCAGAAGTAACACGTCGTATTTTCTCCGATCAGATCTTTGAGCGTCTGTTGCAGCAACGGGAAGGCAGGCTCAAAGTACACGCAGTCCGCGGCAAGAATGACGTCGGGATGCGCAGGCACTTGGGATGGTGTCCGTTCTCCCCAGTCGTATATTGACGCCGACACGCGTGAGTTTAGACCATTGAGTGTAATGTTGCGCTTCATGAGATCAAACATCGGCTCCTGATCAGTGATGTGTAATATTCGATCGGTCTTGCAGCCTAGCGCCACTGCGAGGCTTCACATATGTTAGGGCCGCGAGAGTTAAACGCGATTGCGAAGTACGGACAGGAAAGGCCTACCCAACGAGGCCGCCTCCTGCGCCCAACTCAACACTATGATGCGTCAGTGTCGCATTCGAATCTTGTGACAACTGACTTTACGTACATATCCTTTCCAACAAGATCGTTCTTGTGTTTCCTAAGCATATACTTGCTCAACACCATGCCTGCAGGCCACAGCTGCCCACCGCACCCATTCTTCAAGTCTTCGTGCAGCTTCAATGGGGGCGAAAGCAAGCCCTCGAAATCGATTTCTGAGATTCCTGCTGGCTTGATCGGAGCAGGCGGAACAAGGTCCCGGCTGACCCCGAACACGTCGTTCTCTTCGCTGTCAGACATGATAAGTATCTTGTGGGTTCTGCGATTGCAACCTTTAGTGGTCACTGATCAGAGACGTTTAGCAGCGAGAACGTGTGGGGCAAGAATAGCCGAATGTGCACGGACTCGTTGGCGTCCGGGATTGACGATTGACGGAATGCTCCGTTTGACCTTGCACATCCATCGACAACTCTACGAAAGGGCATTTGGGACATACTAAGCAGAACAGTTTTCGAGTAGTACACATGTCGTAAACACATTATCGGCTACCACAGTCCCGCATGCCCAGCTTCCATCTTGTCGTATCGTTTAAAGCAGCATCCTTATCTTATCAGTTCCTCTAATCTCCCTTCACCAACCTGCATTCGACTCCTCCATGCCAACTATGGCCAATGTGATGCGTATCGCACGCCTCAAAGCTGGGCATGGCCAGAGGGGAGCGGCGTCCCGGTTTCTGCATGCGTTCAGCCGAGGAGTGGATGTACCTGGATGCGATGAGCATCCTTGACCTTCCTCCCAACCTCGACCTTTCTTCCCTAGCTTCGTCATCTGAGCGAGTTCATCTTCGTAGTATACTGGTCAACATGGGTCTTCCAACCGATGTCCTGAAGGCATGGGAGGCGTGTGACCGTACAGACACGCTCTTCGTGCTTGTCTGTAGCGTCTTCTGTATGTCTACCGAGCGCCTGATGCTAACCTTGTCACAAAGTCGTACATGATCTGACATAGACTAGGTTGGGGCATCATCCCAGCGGTCGGCATAGCTTACTCGGGCTACACAACACGTTCGAATTCCCTGGCCGCTGTGATGCCAGCTATACTGGCTGTCATCGTGTGCTCTGTCCAGTGGTTCTTGATTGGCTACACGTTGACATATGGAGAGGGAGGTGCCATCTTCGGCGACTTCAAGTATGCTTTCCACAACAACGTGCTCGCTGAACCTGTCGGTACCATTCCCGCGGTGCTATTCAGCTTCTTCCAGCTAGTGTTCCAAGCAACTGTCTGCGCGATTGCTGTTGGAGGGGCGTGTGAGCGAGGTCGCATATTGCCGCTGATACCATTTATATTTGCGAGTTGAACCCCTGCATAAACATATATCTAACTCTAACATCGTACGTAGCTCTGGTCAACCTTTGTATACAACCCGCTCGCGCACATGGTATGGGGCGGTGGCTTCCTGATGGATCTCGGGGTCGTCGACTTCGCGGGCGGAACTCCCGTTCACATCAACTCTGGAGCCACCGCGACCGCAATGTCGGTTTACCTCTCATACCCGCTCTTTCGATCCCGCAAATCTGCAACCCGGACGCCGTCCCACCTCGTAGTTCACCGACCCGTGAACTCGTTATGCCAGCTTCTCGCCATGATCAGTATCTGGGGCTCATGGCTTGCCTTTGACGCCGGTACGACTCTAGCCTTCAACTTCAAGTCTGTTATGGCGCTTTGCGTGACGAATCTTTGTGCTGCCAGCGGGGCTCTTACTTGGATGCTGTACACGTATGCCGAGGTTGGACGATGGAGTCTTGATTCTTGCTTCATGGGCGCCATCTCCGGGCTTATCATGATCACGCCCTCGGCTGGCTTCATCGACCTGCCTACCTCATTCTTCTTCGGCATACTAGGTGCACTAGTCTGTCGACAAGCGCTGCGGATCAAGTTCACGGATTTCGCGCGGCGATGGCGCTGGGTTGATCACGGTGACACGTTTGCGACGCATTGTCTTGGTGGTATACTAGCCACTATAGCCACGGGCTGCTTCGCGCGAAAGGAAGTCGCTGGGTATGATGGCGTGACTGAGATAGCTGGAGGTGTTTTCTTCGACGGTAATGTGCGACAGCTCGGCATACAGATCATCGAGGCATCGGTGGGCTTCTCCTGGTCGTTTATCGGGAGCTATGCCATCTATGCGCTTATTGATTGCGTCCCTGGGCTTGAGGTACTTGCTGAAGATAAGTGAGTCCCTACCGAACTTTGTCTAGACTGATGACCTCGACTGACAAATCCAAGGGACATCATCGCTGGTCTTGATGCAAGCCAAATGGACGAGGAAACGTTGTGGACCGAGACACAGAAATACTATCCATACGCAGACCGTGAAGGCGAGTTGCATTTAGAATGAAGGGCAAATCCATGGGTTTCGCGTGTCCGGGCTGTCATTCAGTTGGTTTTTCGCAGAACGGGGACATGATGGGAACGTCCGACAAGCGGAGTTGATGGGTACTACTAAGTCTGAGCAATATTCAGGAGGGCACGCAGGGCATAGGTATTCCGAAGCTCATTATATGTTATACAAGGACGGCGATTACAATATGCATTACTAGGTTCATGATTGAGAAAGCTCAAATGGGTTCTGCCAGGGCTATCGAGACATGACGACATGTAGATCACACTGTATAGGGAAGTGTGCAAATATGGATTTGGGTGCCAACGTTCTGAGCACGCATTCGAAGTGACTGTATATTCCCTTAGCTAAAAGTAGGAAAGTACTGCGACCACTCTGGCGTCCTGTACACACTTGCCGGGACGGCCCGCAAGCCAACAAACATCTCCACGAACATATACAGTCGCACGGTTG
>TARA_R110002003_G_scaffold219_8_pt1 | contig 16349 bp, 10 predicted proteins | sample TARA_R110002003 | Tara Oceans TARA_R110002003 (sample SAMEA4396441) | marine metagenome | biome: Westerlies Biome; feature: [SRF] surface water layer (ENVO:00010504); material: water (ENVO:00002006), including particulate matter (ENVO:01000060) such as... | depth 5 m
TCGAATCCAGACTCTTCATGCATCTGAAGCCACGGCATCATGTTGACATTACTGGTAGCGGTCGCAGATTTCGCTCGTGTTGAAGGGTCTTGCAAAGGGCTCCCTTGAGAACACCATAGGAGTGCCTTCCAGCATCAGCAATGCTGAACTGACACTCGTTAGCTCCAACACATGAGGAGAGTCGTGGACTCCATCATCGACTTACTCGCTCTCTGATGGTGATTGCGAAGTGGCATGGGCTACTTTGCGGAGAACAATAGTCGTCCACCTCGCCATCCCGCGGGACCAGCAGATACCACTCATGACAGCTCCGGGGACAAAAAGCAAGCATGAAGTCGGCGTTTCTAATTTCTTGCTGGAGCTGTCTACTCGCCACTCGCCACGTTGGCCTAGCCTGCCCTTGGAGCGTTGTCCTAAGATGATGTAGCCCGCTCTAGCCAGCGAGTCCTGAAGCTGTAGCTGATCATATAGCCAGGAGCATCTCGCTAGGAAAGAGTATGATCCTCGGAAACTGTCGACATTGGCTTGCTTCGTCCGTTGGCCTTGCTAGACCAAGTTATAGCTCGCCCGACACAGCCATACGCCCGGGATAATACGCCCTCAGGATGCCCGGTGCTAGGCGCCTGGGCTAGCTGATGGTTGACCTTTGGCTTTGCTCGCCGACCTCGAATGTAGGTACGCCCTGCAGCGCCTAGGACTTCTGGTAGCGATTTTCTTTCGGAAGGTTGGAAGTCTGTAAAGACGCGAGCTACGGTATCTTAGTATAAAGCTCCTGCAGACGGAAGTATCATTCCGCTGTAAAGTCTAGCTTGTAGTGCTCATTTACCTACAATCGTGATCACATTCGCCTTGACCCCAAAATTTTCAGATCACGATGGGCCGATCGGTAAACACCGGGCGTCTTTACGTTGTGGGGTTGGCTCACAAGTACCCACCTTACTCATATGGGGCAGACGACTTTGACGATCTCATAATGAGGCTATATCCTCAACATGCTGAGTTGATAGGGTACGCGAAACTTATTCCTATATCTTGGACTGACATCTAACGAGTGAGATTTTTTAGACTGCAGAGACTGATGAAAGTCAATCGTCGGACCGAAATCGTATCTCGTCGCACAGCCTTCGATACCTCCGAATGGACCAAAGATGATGTCGACCCTCCATGTATTGACGACCTCTCCCGGACCTTTCGAAAGGTTGGCGTAGATCTTGCCGTTGCGGCCTGTATCGAGGCCATGCAGGAAGCCCAGCTTTCCGCTGCGGATATAACGCATGTCGTTTCGGTCACATGTACCGATCAAGGTAACCCAGGATACGATCTTCATGTTTGTCAAAAACTTGGAATTGGGCCGAATGTCCCAAGAACTCTGTTGCATGGCGTGGGCTGTGCTGGTGGACTGTCCGCACTTCGCAGTGGTGCCGATGTTGCGGCTGCGGAATCGCAGAAGAGAAGGCCAGCTCGCGTACTGGTGATGGCTTGTGAGATATGCAGCCTATTCTGGAGAGCTGAGCTGCTGGCTGCTAGTTGTGACGATGCTGTGCACATTGCCCCAGCATTGTTCTCGGATGGTGCAGCGGCTTTGGTCATCTGCAACGACATTGCTTTGGAGAAGCAGCAGAGGCCGATATTCGAATTGCTAGAGTGTGGAAGCATGGCGGTCCCAAAAACAATAGATCATATGTCATATATGGTCAAGAACAATGGTATGTTGCGTTGATGTTGCGAAGTCACCTTGGACCTTCCCAACGGAACTAATGATCGAGCAGGGCTAATCGCAACTCTGACCAAAGACGTCCCCAAGGCAGCTGTTAGCGCCATCATCCCAATGCTCGATCATCTTCGCGATACCGCCCGCACACCATTACAGCATAATTCTTGGGCACGGATCGAGTCGTCACAATTCGATTGGGCAATACATCCCGGTGGCGCAGCTATATTGAAAGGCGCACAGCAAGCACTGCATCTCGCCGACGACCACATCCGTGCCTCGCTCGAAGTATATCGCAACTACGGCAATGCGTCCAGCCCAACAGTGCTTATTGTGCTGGATAAGCTGCGACGGATGGGAAAGGGTCGCGATCATATCGTCTCCACGAGCTTCGGCCCCGGAATGATCATTGAGATGTGCATCTTGAAGCGATGTCGCGCCGTCGATCAAATGCCGCGGACACATTTGAACAAGGCATGGAAGGCCAATCCTTGGCTATGGTTGCAGTCTGAAATGACGCGGCTCGTGAAAGGTTTCAAGATAACGCATCATATTGCTGAAGAGAAGCATAAGACAGGCTTGATACTGCAGTAGACAAGGCCAATATATTGCATGCTTGTAAACAAAGGGTGCTACCCTCACAATTAAAAGGTTCGGTGATTGCTGGATCGTATCAACCTTGATAATGTCCTGCTCAGGCGACCTCTCTCATCGTATTACAATATCCCATTCCTCAAGATCTTCGACGGCGCGATTCTTCAGCCACACCTCCCACCCGGGGATCTTGCCACACGCGAAAGCATCATCCTTCCAAGCATCGTTCCATGCCATTATGTCTTTGGCCAAGAACTTCTGAACGTGTCCAGGCACATGGACAAGTCCCTCATCCTTCGCTTGCTCTTTTAATTGCGCAAGGATATCGCACAACAAATTATAGAAGTCTACTGGACCTCGTCCAGAGCCTCCAGACACCCCCCTCTTGAACGTCAGGTTCTCTTTCACCCCACCTCCATGTACATCCACATATCGTTTCATCAGTAGACACGTCTCATCAATGCGCGCCAGTGTGTCATCCCTTCCCGTCCCCACAATGACACCCTCTTCGTTCGACTCCGCGATTCCCAGAAGCTTCTTCTCGAAGGTCGACTTCATCGAGAGATTGTTCTGATAGTAGGTGGCGCCCTCTTCTTTCGCAAAGAAGCCACCCCAGCTCCAGCCGACTGCCTTCCGCTGCAACCGTCGTTGCAAGGCGAAGAAGTAGTGGGAAAGTAGGCCAACATCGTTGACGTTCAAGATCTGAGACTGCAGCCACGATCTTCCAAAAATTACTTCGTCTTCCAGCAGCTTTACGCGCTTGCGCAGGTTGACTTCCGGCCTCCAGTACTGATAGTAGTAGTAGATGTGGCGTTGCTGAGAGCGGAAATGCCTTCGCGATACGATGATCGAGTCTTGCTCTCGCGGGGCAATCGGATGCTGCGTTCCTACAGTCGCGAACAGGGCTCGAAAGTGCTCTGGAGGCTCGATGCCTGCTTCCTCAAACATCCACTGAGGAATCTTGAGACACCTATTATCCGGCTTGCAACGTCGCACTCTCATGAGCAGTGGCACAAGTTCCGCATATGACGTGGCGAGCGGAACTTCGATTCCACCCTTTACAGCTGAGACTTGGATCTTTTTGGCTAGGTTGACCGGATTGACGAACGCGCCTTGAGACGCTGGTAAGGGCTGGTTTGGTTCGATCCACATGCATGTCGATCGGAGTAGTTGGCCGACCTCAAGCACCAATTGAGTGGCATCCTCCAGGCGTCCTTCGTGCACAAAGGCTGATATTACTAGCCCAGCTGCTTGCTCAAGATCCAGTCTTGTTCGCGAAGTGGTGTATCGTTTCAAATCTCCCAGTGTCACTTTACTCGTGCACGCGGCCAAGTTCCCAGCGTATTGCTTCAACACCGTGTCGCATATCTCGCTCTTGATTCTGGGTTTTGATGATCGAAGATATGCGGCTGCAAACTCTTCGGAATCCTCACTGCCACGCCATGAAGTATTTGCTGAGGAAGGCTTTTCTCGTATGTGGGTGTCGGCGATTTCGTCCGGAAATTGACGCTGATGGGGTGCTCCTCCGTCATGTATCATCCCGACATATGTTTGAAGGGTATGAGGCAGTTGTATGTCGCCTTCCGGCTTCGACTCAGGGCCAACAGCGGCTTGTGCAGGCGATTGGGATGTCTTCTCCATGGTTGCTGTGTATTATGAGATATCAAATGTGGTGACATGTGTGCCTTATATCTTTGGTTCGCAGGCACCAGTTTTAGTGAGTCAAAGTCACGAGCGACAGCCTCACACACTCTCACCCAGCGCCCTCGGTGATGAGTAGCACGGGTGGCGGCGTTTGACTTAGCGGTGAACACCGCCACCTCTTGCCTAAACAAGTTTAGCTTAGACTTTTGAATTTCCAGAAAATCAGCAGATTACAGCCCTTTCCGCATTGAATGCGAGTCTCAGAACTAAAAGTCGCTCCGGCGAGACGAGGCCGACCGCGAAAAGCAATGCAACAGCCAGAAAGGTAAATCGGCGCTTGCGTTGGCTGTGGTGATGTGCCTGTCTAGGCTTACGCGCAATGTGAAGAGGGCGGGGAACTCAGCTCAGGCAGCAGTTTCGTGGGCCGAGTCACGCGCTTCACTTCATATCCCTGACACTGCGCCCTTCATTTGGCACTCAACCACCCACATTGCTCCAGCAGCTGATATTTCTCGCGGGTAAATCCTGCGCAATGGCGACAAATCTTCTATCGGTTGCCTTGCGTTCGCTGAAGCCATTTAAGAAACAGGACCAGGCTGACCTCAGGCAACCCTATCAGGAGCTTGACGACGCTGGAACTCCATCAAACAAAAGAAGCTTTGCGAAAATCGATGGTGTCAGATCCGGCGGAAAACAACACATTGCTGGTTTGGAGCTACTGCCAAACAACCATCCTGAATCGGTTCCTTTCAATGCATCTGTCCGTCCCGGTGACGAGGAGGAACACAACTTAGCGTCACATCGAGGCCCAAATCGAAACGTTCCGGATGAGCTACCCATCGAGGTTCTCCAGCAGATTTTCTCCCATCTCGACCTCTTAACATTGTTCAGATGCCGCTGCGTCTGCACACTATGGAACAGCTGCATCCCAGGAGACTCACCGGAGCTGCGAGAGGCAATGTTTCTCCCGGGATATGCGCTATTCAAAGCAACCGAATGGCCACCATTCACTCTTTTCTTCGAGATCTATACCGACGCAGATATGGCTCGCCGCGTCTCAGCAGTCCCACCAGTGCGAATCAGCGCAATTGATAGAGTCGTCCTATCCCACGTGTCGAGAAGCTCAGTGGCTTTACATCCCTTCATCTCTCAGATTGATCGATACCTTGTACCGCGCGTACCGCAGCTTCAGCGACCTGGCGTAAAAGGACGCACGTCTGAAGAATTCCATTTTACATACCTAAAGAACAAGACGGGTAACCTTTTCCCACCCGAGGATATAGGATCCCTGTCAGGTATGCTTGTGTCGATGCGACCGGTCACTGAGCTGCACGTGAACTTCCGCTACAGGGACTGCAATCATGAGGAGATTGGCACAAGACAGAGCATGCGGCAGTGTATACTCTACGACAAAGATGGTGTCACTCTAGCACATGTCTTCAGAGTTATCGAGAACCAGATCATGGGTTTGCTACGCGACGAGACACTCCGGCAGATTGGGGAGTTGCCGGTGTTCTCCAGGGCCACGAAAGACTTGCGGGAGAAGCTACTGTACACTGTGTGTCCGGTGAAGGGGAAAATGACGTTCTTGAGGTGTCAGTGACAAGCGTGGAGCCGAGTCAGGGTGTCATGCTATCTACAAATTCTTTTGGATACATTCCAGTGCGCTCGGTCACGACTCCCATGGCCCTAATACATCGTTGCTCATGAAGCCTTGCTCCGTCTGAATCTTCAAAGCCTAGGTCAGTCCCGCTTCCGACAGTGCCACACAAGGATCAATATGAGTATATCGCTTTCTCGTCAAACCCTCGCTCTTGCAACCAAACGCACTATCCACATTCAAGAACAACTCCACCCTCGCACTACCTCTCCAACCCTAAACGACTCCAAAATCAACCATCGTATCCACCATCGCCATCTTCGTAGGCAACGACCCATGCAACCAATTATCCACCGTCGCCGTCTCCTTCGCCCGCTCCGCCAGGTCCTTGAACGCCTCCGCAAACTTCATCAACAGTATCTCCATCTTCTTGCGACTGAGTTCGAACACGCTCTTCGTCTGAGCGTCCTTGCCGAGCGCATGCTCATGCAGTGCATGAAGCCCAAGGTGATATTCCTGAAAGAGTGCTCGCCATGGCTTGACTTCGCTGATGATTGTGCTGTTAATGGTTCCGGCAGCGAAATGCTGGTTCTCAAGAGCGATTTGCTCATATGCTTCCGGGAGGATGAACTTTTGGACGATGATGGCGTGCGCATGGACGATTTGCTCGAAGCTTATGGTCATGTTGTTCAATAGTGGAATGGGATGATTGAAGGCGAATGCTCAGGAACGAAGGAACTTGCAGGATTTATCTAGGCCTGTGCTTGCTCGAGCAAAAATGGCATTTGGGTGTTTGTACAGGTTGTTTGCTTGCGATGAGCGGTTTGTCAAGCCGCACAGAACAAGAACTAACACATCTGTCGCAACTTCGTCTTTGTTCCGGTGAAGACACCGCGTGGACGGCATTTCACAATCGCCAAAAGTGTGCGTCAACTAGTCTGCTTTTGGTCTGTACTTGGAGAATACCGTGCTCCCTGTAGATTATGACGCTTCGATGAACGAACGTAGGCTTACATATGTCACCAGGACTCATTCAGTCGTGAAGTACAGGTTAGTCGCGGATTTGTTGCGAAGCGTGACATCTACAACCTATAAACAGTGGAGTAGATGAGCTCGTTTGCACTATGACTAATTCCAAAATCTGTCGAACCTCACTTGTACCACGGGCATGCATCATGATTTGATTATTGACCATGTCCATCGCTTTGGCAATACACAGTGCAGTGCCGTTTCCCAAACCACATCCTCCCCGCTAAAAGCCCTGATCACCGCTCTATCACTGATACCTAAAGACCGACCCGTCCCTGCGAAACCGATGTTCGCCCATTTCAAAACTCTGCGAGCTTCTACATACTGAAAGCCGCCTCACCTGCGTCGCCGCCATGCACGGCGCCTACCTCCACTTTGATCCTCAGGCCACTCATACAACGGCTCTGGAATTGATCCACGCGTCTGGGAATGATGCGGATACAACACCCGTGCTCCACCACTATTTCCCGCAAACCCACCCATGCCATCCAATCCAGTCCCACCAACACCCGCTGCTGGCACAGATGACTGACCAGCCCCAGCATGATACTCATCCACAATGTCCCGTAACAGACGCGTATACTCCAGATACCTAACGTCATACGGATCCAGGTGCCGTATGATTTCAGCGAGATGCACGCCCTCATGGAAGCGTGGATGCTCGCGAATATCCCCGTACGCCACGCCCCGACCGCGCTGCGCAACCGGATATGATCCTCGATTCCCACCGTGAATAGTCGGATGTACCGACGATGCACGACCACTAGCTGTTCCACCAGAAGACGCATGTTGTGCATCAAGCCCATCGCCGTCCCCGAATCCAATCCTCCGATCTTCAGGAATGCGCCGCACACCATGTCCACCCGAAGCTGCAGACGCGCGTGGCCCGCCCGCTGCACTCTCAGACTGATCCCGCGACGACATTGCACCAAAAGCGGTGTGTACAACTGGCCTGCGCAATGGCCGTTGTCCTGTCAACGCGAATCGTCCCCCAGGTAAGAAGTCCTCCGGAAACCCGGACCCATCTGCCTGCCTTGCACCAGGATCGAAGCGGTGTCCCGCCCGGCGAGGACGGCCGTGGCGATCGAGGAGATAGAACCCGTTGTCGTCTGGGATGGGGTAGCCGTTAATCATGCCGCCGTTTGGGCGGCTCGAGTGCGTAGGAAGCGAGTATTGGCTTATACGGCTGGCGTGGCTGTGGTAGGGAGGTTGAGGCATTGTGAGTTGCGGTGTGTGGTTGAATTGATGGGAGATTGTGGTAATCAAAACTGTGATGAGGGAGTTTCAGCAGGGGATCTAAGGCGTGAATACGCGGCTGGATGTGCTGTGAAAGGGTGCAGTGCTAGAAAGGTCGGGAGGTGCAAAGGGAGTGATTGAAAAATCACCTAGCAAGCACTGGACAGAAAGCAAGAGTGCTTAAAAATACGTGATATACACAAATGCACCACGCGCACGCGGTGAGACCACACGAGAAACTCCATGTATGCCTAGACCTTCTACGCCAGACGAATGCAATATCGTGAATATGTGACTGAAGAACAGAAAAGGTGTGTGGCTGCTATTGAAGCATGTAGCTCAGATCGGGCAGCCCGCTTAAAATCTCCTCGATGATCTGGTCTTCTTCTGCCTTTCTTCGCTGCGCCATATTTGTTGCGCCAGTGAGCGGCTGCGCGGGAGGCGGTGTTATTTGGCGAGGTGGTGATCGATTAAAGGGCCTGGTCGAAGAAGAGACACTTGCTGGTCTCCCAGGACTTTCGAATGCAGTGAACGGATCTGCTGGTTCGTTCTTGGGTGGTGGTGGCGCGGCAGGTAGCGCGGATTCAAAGAACGAGAAGTCTGCGTCGGCCCAGGGATCCACATTTGACTGTGCTGCAGCGGCAATTGGGGCAGGTGGGGTGAGAGGTCGATCTGACGCCACGGTTGGAGAATTTGCCCATGTGGGTGGTGTCTCACTCCTGGACCTTGCTACTTCAGGTGCATGGAAGCTTGGATTTGACCACACAGGGACGTCAGTTACTGTTTCAGCCTTCCCTGGTTCCTTGGATGCAACGATTACTACTGGTTCTGACTCGATCGCTGGTTGCAGTTGTTCGACCGTTTTCTTGTTGGTAACACTAGCCGACCTGTTCACAGGCTTCAAGATACCCGGTCCTATCGGACCTTGCTCAACGCGTAAAGGCACAAAGCTGTTCGCCTTGAACAAAGCCGACGTTGGCGATATCGCACTTTTGAGGCGCACTATGGGAGCAGCATGCATCGTCTCCGGTGATTGATCTCGGATCGCGGTGCTCTTTGTCGATTGCGGTGTCGTTGCCGACGTGGAGAAAGTGTTGTTCCGCGATGTAGGCAGAGATGGCGATTCCATTGCGGTGGGGGTTGATACTGTCGGGCTTGATACCATTTCACCCCAATCATCGTCGTCATCAACAGACACACTGACAGGATCACTCTTCGGCGCTGGAATCAAGTCGAGAGCACCAAGGTCACTGTAGGGGTCAGGTGAGTTCGGGGCTGTAGGTGTGTTCTTGAACGGAGGTGAGATCAAACTTGGTGCGACGGGCGTTTCAACATTGGCGACTGATGTCCGTGCTGGGTTCGGCTGACGCGCCGTGAGATCTACCGAAACAGCGCGCTCCTCCTGTCTTTGCACTTTCGTTAGGGCTGGTTGTTTTGGTGCTACTGGTGAGGATGTGGAGCGAATGTCAGGGGTGTCGTGATGCCAAGGATTTGTAGACGTGGAAGGAGAACTCCAATTGAAAGCTGCTGGTCTATCCGTTGACAAAGGGACAAAGTTTCCTTCTTTCGGCGCACTAGCGGTTGCAATGGACACAGAAGATCTTTGGCGAGCATGCATAGCGGTCAATTCAGACTGTGTAGGCGCTTGCGTATCCCAGTAGAAAGAGGCCCTCGCGCCCGGGCCTGTGCCAGAGATGCGGTCCTCTCGTGCCCATCGTCCGACAATCTTGTTTACTTCTGTTCGGACATTCGAGTTTGCCCAGTTGACGCGGACGTAGTTGTCATCATCGTTTCCGTTGTTGTACTCTCTCATTGTCTGCTTGCGAGTGAGCCTGTACCAGGCCTTGCGTGCCGACATAGAGTATATGGGATCGTCAGGCGCATCGCCTAGCTCCGTGCTCTTCTTGGATGCTGAGAACAGCTGGTCTACGAGAACCGAATCGACTACGAACGGCCGGCCACCGGAAGTAGTGCTGGAGCGGGCGGTTCTTACTTGTGTAGACACATCTACTGCGACATCATTGGACGAAGGAGTGACCTCGGCAGTATTGCTGGCTGCATCGTCTTCAGTCGGGTCGCCAAGATCGGTCTCTTCTTTCCCAGAGGTATCTTCACTGTGTTCGAGAATGACGTCGTCCCCACTGCTGACCGCGTCAGACACGACAGTATCTAGCTCGATCTCGCTTTCTTCCGTGCTCGCGATTGTGTCTTCGTGCAATCCCCCTGCTGGATTGCTCTTGTCTACGCCCTCGTCCTCATATGAAGTCCTCGGTGACTCGGTGGGAACATCGTTGTGACTAGTCTCGGACGGTGATGTCGATGCGCGAGCAGACGAGTCATCATCGGGTTGTAGTTGCACGGGAACCTGGGCGGGCTCGGCCTCGGCGTTCTCGTTCGCCTGTACAGTCGTGGAAGAGTCTGAGGAGTCCGAGAGCACTTGCTCGTGGTCCTTGGACGCGTCCATGTCTAATGCCGCCCAATCGCCAGCGTCGTGGACTGCATGCTCGTTCGGACCAGCTTCCGAGCCCCACCGTTCGTGTCCTGCCGCGCGTGGCGGGTCGTGGGTCGTATACGCATCATCTACGGCGGGTTCTGCGTGCGCCGGAGCTGCTCCTTCCTTAGCTGGGGCGGTCGACCAGTCCCCAAAGTCGTCATCGTCATTGCCCCAGCCGGCGTCATCGAGAATTCCATTCAGAAGCGGGGGTACAGGCGCGAATGCTGGCGGCAGAGGTGAGGTCACTTCGCTCTTCGTCGGTGGTTTAGTACTATCGGCATTGTCGGCCCACGGGTCGCCCCAATTGTCCATTGTCGCGCCCTGGCAGGCTTCATAGTGATCGGAGACGGCGCCACAGCATTCGTCTGTCAGGAAGTCGCGTTCGAGAGAGGAAGGAAGGCGCAATGGAGTCGTTGGGTTGTGGTGTATGGAAGCCAGGTTGCTTGAAGCCTGGAGGTTCCTGCCAAGTCGGATGCCGCGGACCAATGACGGCGAACCGCCGGACCTCACGCGTGCAGCGTCTGGGACACCACGACAGCGTCGCCAGAGATGCCAACATCATGACAACACCTAATTTCTGTGTAGAGTGTACGCTTGTTTTCTCGTGAGACTCTTGGGATAAAGATTGGGAATCTGGCAAAGGATATTCGAGCTTCAAAAGCTACATTCACTACCTGCGCGAGTTCAAGCAGTAGTCAAAGGGTAAAGACGTAGATGCTTTCATTCGCCGCGAGAGATAATATAGAAACTACGTAAGCTTTTTAGCTCGCTATGCAAGGACCGCTCACATAATGCGACGGTTGCCAATGATTGATGCCAAATGTGACGGTAGTGCAGAAACACGCCGAACGCCGAACAGTTATGCCTAAAGATGCGAACAGGCAGAGAAGATGCTCCTGAGCCCCGCGCTCGAAATGTGCAAATGGATACCCCCATGCGATTAGAGCACTCAGCCAAAGTCTGGACGACGCTACCGAACAGACTCGATGACTGAGATATCGTCCACCGCATCGTCGTCGATATCGTGGTGCAAAGCTTTCTTGAGACCGTTTTCGATCTCGACCGGGCCAACGTCCTCCTTCGGAACCCAGAACAATTGGATGATGCCGATGAAGGCAACAATCGCGAGACCGAACCAAGCCGCTGCGGATCCACCAAGCGAGTAAACGAGTCCCACCATAGGAGACGATATCGTTCTCGCTAGACAGCATGCAGACATAGCTAATCCATTGACGCGGCCGAGGACAAGCGGAGAGGGCGTAGCATTCTTCATGAGAATGAGAGCACACGGGAAGACGATGATGCCGAAGAACGCCTGGAACACCAGCGAGAGATAGAGACCATAGGACTCGAATTCATGCGGAAGTGCGCTCACAAACGGAACAATGATGTAGGTGATCGGGTACAGAATAATCATCCAGAAGAACGAGTTCCACACGCCGACGTGCTCCACGAAGATGGGAAAGATGAAGCCTTGAACGAAAAGCGTGATGAAGCCGTTGATGGCGAGGAAGGCGCCGACGTCGTGCAATGTCATGCCAAGACCGCCCGCGAAATCCAGTCCTGGTTTAACAGGCTCGTCCAAGATGTAAACCGGGAGTACGGAGATGTAGGCCATCTGGTGGAAGGCGAAAAGTGCCATCGAAAGGATCATCATAACCACAGTCTTGTTGAACGTCTTCCGTGGTGGTGGTGGTGGCTGACCTCGGATTGGCAGGATGTGGTGCGGTTGAACCCGAATGGAATGCATCGTTCCGAAGGACTCGCGGCGTATGTCGAATCGCTGATCGAATGGCATGGGCATACCCTCCTCCAAAAAGGATGCTCGCTGGCGAATCTGGCGTATGCTGCCAGCAACGGACATGGACCGTAATCGCTCCCGGGTAAAGCTTGCAATCGATCCGCGCTCTCGAAGGGAACCGACCATGGAGCCGCGAACTTCACGTCCTCGATGCTGACCATAACTGTGCGGTTGGCCATGAGGAGGCAGTAGTCGGCTTCGCTCGCTGACCGCATCGTGATGGTCCTGGTGAATGCCGTTCTCATCCTTCTCTTGCCGAACAAGCGTCTCTTCCAGGAAGAGCATACCCTGGAGGATTGCTGCCAGAATGCCAATCGCTGCTACGAGGTTAGGCAGAAGGTAGGGATACCGAGCGAAAATGCCGTCCTTGGCAAAAGTTCCGGGATAGAATTTCGCAGGCTGTGCAAGGAAGCCACCCATTGCTGAGCCGATAATGCCGCCCAACGTCCAAACAAAGGGCTGTGTCGCATATGCGCGTGCTGCACCTGTTAGCTCTTTTGGGTCAAGTGAAGTTGTGCGTGATTTCCTTACGTTCATGTGCTGGGTTCTTGACCATTTCCGCTACCATGGTCTGCATGATAGCTACATTGCCATTCAGCGCACCGCCAATGAATCTTGCAAGCAGCGCAACCCAGTACGTCTGTGCCATTCCAAAGACGATACTCGATAATGCAACGCCAAGCAGGCCGATCAACGCCACAGGCTTCCTGCCGTAAACGTCCGAGATCATGCCCCACCCGGGGGCCGTCATTGCCTCTGCGATGGCATAGGCGGAGACCAGCAGTCCAGCGTAGAAGGAGGCATCGCGTTCATGAATGCCCAGGTCCTGCACCATCACGTACGAGTACGCGAGGATGGAGTTGAACGCGAGTGGCTCGGAGAATCGGCATATTCCTGTCCGGAGTCAGCAAAAGAGCCAATCGGCATGACATCACGGCGCAGAGCCGCACGCACCGATGATGATGAGCTGTTTCGTGGGAAACGGGGCATCCTTGGGGTCGGGAGGCATGGTAGAGATATTACGATTAGAGGGCGGTCGAGGTTGAGGAGGTGCACATGGCAAAGAAAACGGAGAATCAAGGTTTTGTGGTAGTGCTTGGAGGGAGCGGAGCTTATCACAGCGCTACTGGCAAGCGCGGGCCGGCCACACCCCGTGAGACAGACCTCCCCAGTGCTCCCCCTCTTCGCCTGCAATGCACGGTGCCCCGCCGTTGCTCACGATAAACGGCCTGCAGCCTCGCCATCAAGTCACAGACTACTCGCTTGCCCTGCCGCGTTTCCCCCGGCGTGCGAAGCCCTGGCCGTGTCCATCATGATTGCCGCCGGTGCCTGCAGCATCCAAGCTTGGGACCGTCTTCTGCAACGGCCGGCTGTCTGGTCTGCCGCGCTTTCACAGCTGTCAAGCCGCTTGACATGCACTTCAGCGTGGCCCACCCACGGGAGGACCCTTGCCGCCCTCTCTACGTCATGACGATATCGGTTGCCAAGCGGCGCTGCTGTTGAAGAGGCAAACCTACCCTGTCCGGAAACCACAATGCTCACCGTACTTCCAGCCCCCCAGCAGGTTTGTGCAACCATCGCGATCATACACAAGCGCTGTGTGCGACAAGAGCGGAGAAGAGCTGATGTGGTCTGACAAACTCAGACAATTGTTGTCATGCCATTCCATCTCGAACTACACTCCCCAGCGTGGAATGGGGTGCAACTCTGAGTTTGAGTAACATGTCAACCAAGCCCCCACGTTACCCGTGGCGTCACCGAGCGTCACAAGGCGTCGACTGTGGTGCACCCCAACATGTGCCTCGCGACTACACCTTGTTAGACGCTCTGGTTCTCATGTCGTTGAGCATCCGTCTCGCCAATCGCATGCACCGGAAATGACATGCATTCGCGTAGGCTCGCGTTATCTGCGGGGTGGTCCACGAGACCCTCCAAAACAACTTTACGTCAAGCCTTGTTCTGCAGGGCTAGAACGAGTCAATGATCGAAACATATCTAAATCCTCCATGTTTCAAGATCCACGACTAAATCGGCATGCGACTCGGGACGATACTGCACGTGTGCACCCCGTTGCACGTGAGTTCGCGTTTCGCATAGAGCTTAGTCTCGCTTAGTTCGCATCGTAGATCGGGGGCCGTCTGGAGAAGCTTCAGCCAATCCACTGTCAGGAGCAAAACATGGGCCCTCGAACAAGGAACTCGACCATATCTAGGTATATAGTATAATCAGTCTGGGGCCAATTTTCGACGATTCCACACAAATCCGTCTCCACGGACAGGAAATGAGCAAGTGTCAATCACCTTATTCGTCCCGTTCCTGAGTCGTGCCTCGCTCGGCTACTGCTTTTTCACTTCAAGCCACCTATGTTAAGCGCGTCATAGATCCTCAACGAATTCAAGGCGCACATAAATAGCCCGCTATCAACATCTCGTCCTGGACGCGACGGATCATCCTCAAATCCTAGCCTATCGTGGCAGATCAAGTCAACAGCTTGCACTAGTTACGCTCGGTTCATCAGTACCACAACATCCCGGTGTTGTTACAAATATATCTTCAACGCGCCTCCGTGCTGGCATCGCGACTCGTGGCTCAAATGCATCGTCCCGTCCCGCGTCGAGTGGAGATGAGATAATCTCGCTTATCTCCTAGCACTCTTAACTTCGAATCTCTCACGCGTGTCACTACATACACTCACGACTCCGTCACGTTGCAGGATCGAGCAGAGGTCTGCTTATATCCAAAATCTTGTTTGGAAGGCTGATTCCTCGAGAAGACTGCCTTGTTTGCGAAGTGGCATGTTCCTACCACCACAGCAAGAACGGATGCTTCAGTATTGACACAATCACAAGGTAGACGGTGTTCTTGAGGTTCGAAACCGCATGTGTCCTCTTTGAAGTGGTACGATCCGTTCCAGACGTGCATCTCCTTGCGAAAGGAAAGCGAGCATCGCCAAGGAACAATCGTCGGCGACAGAAATTCGATCCTTGGCCTCCACCGCATGTGTATCGTCCCAGGACGTTTGTAGTCTCACGTCAGTTCTGACGGCTGCAGAATGATCACTCGTGGCACATATCATATTGATGGCGATCAGACACAAGTTAATGACCACGAAGTCGACTAAGTCAGCTACAATCACCGTTGCAGATTCTCATATTTCGTCCCACTCGAAAGACCCCAGCGCAGGGGGGTGGTCGAACAAGAGCATGGGAGATCGTTGGCGCAGATTACACAAGCGGATCATTACTCTGCAGGGGCGTTTCGACCCTGAACAGTTTATCAGGCAAATCGAACAAGAAGATGCCTACCCGCATGAATGCATATGCTCCGTATCGAGGCTTCCTGTGAAGCGGCTATAAAGGCGCTAGCATGTCAGAACGCATGCAATGAAGTGCTCAGACTGACTACATTCATGCACACACGCGCATCTGAATACCCTGACAAAGGTAGATCGCATCATTGCCGTGCGGACATATTAAAGCGAAGTCTACACGACTATGTAAGGCATAGGTAAGCAGCAGTGTAAATTGCTGGTGTTGCGTAAGTAGGTTGAATGCTACTGTTAGGCGGTACCACGAGCTTTTATGTGTGGCCGACGAGTATAAACGATGGCAAAGTTCGACAAACAACCTTCCCCTACTGTACTCGCTCTTCTCCTAACACCATGACTTCAGCTTTGAGCAAATCCCCCGAAGACGAGCGATCATTGCGCGAGATCTCGTTCAACTGGTCCATCGCTTGGGACAAAAAGGCCTGAAGACTGATCGAGTTACACGTTCAATCTTTCACAAAAGATCGGGACCTTCCTACCTTCCTCCCTATCGCGGCTCCATAGATAGTCGAAGACTACATCGACTTCCCCGCCCTCGGTACGGCAATACGCCCTGACCCAGAGACATGGTTGAAGGGCGCAATTCAACCTGATCAGGAAGGCCATACAGACTGTGAGCCTTATGCACGACGATGGATTGCCGTTTTGTTGTCATTCAGGGCGTCTGGCTTGGAGTGAAATCCCAACATTTCCTCGGCGCCTGCATGTTCACACGCGTCAGTGAAATTAAAGTCAAGGCCAATTGGCAGACTCGAGCTTCCAAACGAGAAAGTTCGAAGACGGTTGCGTGTCTCAATGGGATAGCAGTGCTTACGTTGAGCACACGTATGTGAAGATTGACGGAGTATGGAGGTTTGGAGGCTGGCGGCCGAATACGGTACTTGCTGAGATTGGGAAATATGATGATGTAGT
>TARA_R110002003_G_scaffold73_14_pt1 | contig 16349 bp, 14 predicted proteins | sample TARA_R110002003 | Tara Oceans TARA_R110002003 (sample SAMEA4396441) | marine metagenome | biome: Westerlies Biome; feature: [SRF] surface water layer (ENVO:00010504); material: water (ENVO:00002006), including particulate matter (ENVO:01000060) such as... | depth 5 m
AAATAGGACACAGGCTGGCCACTGTTGATATTGAAAATCTTGACGCGATGCTTCTGCGTTCCACTGGGAATGTCAGCTTTGATGGTACGAGATCGAGGACTAGTGATACATACGTCGCGAAGACGGGCGCGTGCTCATGAACACTGAGTGTCCGTAGATGATCCGTTGTTGCCACGATCGTTTTGACGCTCTTGTCCATGCGGATATCCCACAGTTTGACTTCGCCACTGCGACAGCCACTTACAAGCTCACGCTGACCACCACGCTGCAAGTGCACATTTGTGATCCATTGCTTGTGCTCCTTCCAAACTTTGACCATGGCAGTGGCGGGCTTTTGGCGTTGGTCGTAGACCCGAATAGCCCCATCACCGAATCCAGCGACAAAAACATCACCTTCGACCTGGTCCGATGTCAAAGAAGTGATGCAGGATCCTGATCTCGCAGGCAGGTCCTAAAGCTGTCAGTAGAAGTCAAAGGCATTTCTGGCCATAGGTCACTTACGCTGGTGCATACTTCGGTCCCTGCGTTCCATACCCGAATTACCTTGACGTCGCCGGCAACTAGCACAAGACCGCGTCCCTGTTGCCAGTCAAACACAAGGCCGGCGTTCTTGTTACTTGGAACCAGATCAGTCAAGGCTCGGAAACCTGTCACTAGCTCCGTGCTTCCTTTCGTGTCATAATTTCGGAAGATTTTGATGACACCATCTGAGGAGCCAGTCATCAGCAAAGCTTGGTCGTCTTCGTTGATGAATCGAACGTCGGTAATTCTAGAATCCAATGGATTGCCGTTGGAGAAGCAATTGATCCTATTCACGCCCTTGGAATAGCCAATGATGTTGACCGTGTCTCGACTATCTGTGACTACAAGATGATCTTCGAATTGATGGAAGCACATCTTATTCGGTTGACTGAGATTGTCAAAATAGCCCCGAGGGACATCCCAGCGGTTCGAAACAGCGACCTCCTTCAGGGGTTGTGTCTCTGCAATGATCTTGTCGTTGCGATTCCGGCGCCAAAGTCTGCCATTGTAGTCGGTACTACCGGGTTCGTCTGCCTCGGTCGGTTTCATTTGGGGCTCGCGGAAATATTCAACTGACCACTCGAAGAAGACACTTCTCAATGGAATTTCTGGTTGCTGAGTCAGGTCTCGAGGCCTGAAGCCTCTCGATTTGGGTTCTTCTTCAACGTTGTATCTTTCAGGAGTGTGGGGACGTGACTCTACACTAGTGGCAGGGGCATCCTCGATTTTGACCTTTGATGGGGGCTTCAGAGGCATTGTAGGGTCGTGTCCTGTCCAAAGGCTCTTGAGAGAGGCACCGACGCTCGTGGATTTTCTTATTCCGCCAAAGAGTGACAAGTAACTCGAGTCTTTCGTAGGCGTGGGCGGGTTAACTGTATTCTGGTTACTAGGCAGATCCTCCATCGTGCGGCGCGATGGACGAGCGGCTGGGACATTCTTGGCAGCTTCCTCTAAATGTGGCTGTACGTATTTGGCCAGCGGAGACTCGAGCAATGCTATCAAGATGTGGTCAACGACGATGCCGGCCTCTTTGGCAATTTCTGGATGCGGGTCGACGGACATGACCAACAGCTCCTTCCAAATGGCTAAGTATATCGTGTTCTGTGAGCAGAAAGCCTGCTCTGTGCCGTCATAGCCGGGTGCTGATCGCGTCTTCATGTAGAGCCCTTCGCCGCTCCTCTCGTCAGAACGCGCTAGTGGCGTAGCATCCCTCTCCGCTGCGAACTGCTCGTACGCGGCGACGATGAATCGCGACTTGTAACGAGCAACGAAAGTCGAAAAGAACATGAGTAGCTCCCGGCGTACCATACTGTTACCATCCATAGTCACGACAAGGACCATCGACGCGATCGATTCCTCGATGTTGGCCACTTGCGCAGTAACGTCGCGGATTCCTAGAAAGGAAGCCAGGGCATGTAGCATTGCGGCTCTGACTTCGGCCACTGGATCTACTACAAGCTCACATAACCGCTCATGTGCCATGCATCGTATGCCTACCCACTTGGCCTCTTCGTAATTGACCCAGAGCTTGCTCAAGCAAAGACAGGACCACTGTCTGAGCAGAGGGTTCTGCATGTCCTTGAGGTGATCGAGGCAACTTTCCACCAACTCTGTACTCAACGAAGCGCGCTGGCCTTGGTTGTAATCCTTGCAGAACATGGAAATGATGAATGCGCACATGGCCCGATGCTCGCTCGCATTTTGAATTGGAATGCCTGAATTGGGATTGAATATGTTGATGAAATATTGGTAGCCATTGTCTTTGAGCAAGTCGGCCTGGCAAGATTGGTCCACAGCCAGGATGCGTGCCCAGATAAAGACCATGACAGGTTTGAGCTCATTCGCCTGGGACTGGAGCAGCTTTAACACATACGGGAATATTCCTATACTAAGAGCGAGATTGACGGCCCATGGCCCATGATCCAGGAAACTTGAAAGGAGGATGAGCGCACGGAGGCGGTGGACCTGGCTGAGTAGCACCTGGAGCACAATGGGAAGCTGTTCTGGAATCTTTTGCTCGACAGCTCCTTGTGTCAGATATACTTCAAAGGCGGTCAATTGCTCCGAGAAGAACTCCGAGTGCTTGTAAACGTAGTCCTTCTCCCCGCGGGCTTCTGCCTGCAAATCGGGCAGCTGTGCGAGAATCAGCTCGACAGCAAGATCCCAGCTGCGCCATAAAGGATGATCGTGCGTCTGAGGAATTTCGGGATGAGACACGGGATGGCAATGGTAGACGCGCATAACACGCTGAGCGAGGAGATAATTGCGAAAGAGTGCTGCAACCATTAAATCTTGGCGAAATAATTTCTTGAAGAGAGGTTTCGAGAGAGAGTTCCAAGCAATAGTGTCCGTGATGGCTGTAAATATCCAATTTAGCTCGCCAATCGGTGTTCTACGCTCGGAGACTTTGCCGGGGATATTGTGCGCATCGCGGAGGCTGACTTTGCTTGGAAGGGGATTTTGAAGGATGAAGAACTGCACAGCCATAGTGATAGGATCCGTCAGGCACGAGGTGAAGATGTCTGCCGGCAACTCAGGGTTGGTCGGTAGCGACTCCTTCTCTCTACAGGCTGCTAAGTGGATGCAATCGCTGAAGTCCGTATACTCGACGTTGGGGTCCCTACGCCGCGCGTCCTCGAACTCTGACTGGTGCTTCTCGGCGAATCTGTTGAAGTTGCTGATGATAAGACCAGCATCGGAGCAGTCGTAGACGAAAAGGCTGGGGGCGCCAATCCAGCTCTGTAAGTCGTACAGTGACAGAGGGATGTACTGTGTGTAGTTCCGGTTGAACACCCATATTTCCCCAGATGAAGTCGGCTTAGGCACCCCGTGGCCGTTATAGTGGAACAAGACCCGCTCATTGCGCGCATTGCGTCTGAGGGTGGAAGCGTATTTCCGCGTTTCCTCTGTCGTGGGGTCGAGGAGGAGCTTATACCGAGTTCGCATGCTCAGCTGTTCGTACTGCGTCTGGAGAGCCTTGCCAATCTGGTTCATGGGCGTGTGTCCGGGAGTCTGGGAAGTAACGGTCGGATCGATCCAGCACTCCTCCTTGGCGCACGGGTTCGTCTTGATGACATCGGGTGGGTCGACACCAATGTTGAGACACAGCGCGAGCACAGCAGAGACTGTTTTGAGCCGGTCCCTCATGCGCCACTCCTGGACGGGGAACACGCTAGTTTCATGTTTGGGTTGGCCGCCCGTCTCGTGCTTCTTGTCGGTATAGTACATGAAGAAGTTCTGCGCTCGCTTGTCAGCCATGTGCACGTTTCGACAGAGCCAATGTTGCACAAACCGACGTCAGCAAGTTGCTGTACTCTTCCGAGTTCAACTGGTCATCCCAGCCGTGCCGAATCTTGAAATGCCCATCGGTACTGCCATCGTCGGCGCTCTCGGGCGGCGGCGCAGGATGCCGGGGCCCGAAGTCACTCCTGGCGCGCGAGAGGGAGGGCCGCGCAGGCGCTGTGCCATTTGAAGAAGGGGAAACGAGCGCTGATGATTCCTCCATGTGCTCTCGCGCGGCCGTTGCATTGGCAGCGGAAGTACTAGGTCGAGAGGATGGCGCGCCGTGATGCGAGTGGTGGTGCAATGGCGGGAGCGCTTCTGGAGCCATGCTATTCACTTCGGAGCGCGCGGGCGCATGAGAGGCCAGTGGGTTGGGGAGGGGCAGGTTGTCGGTGGCTCTCATGTCGAGCGCGAACAGCACATGTCGGTCGGCCTGCGGTGGGCGCGGAAAGCAGGCACGACCATGTAGCTCTGGTCAATTAGTAGGAGCGACTGGGAAGGAAGGAGATGGGTTGAAGACGTAAAAGTCGTCCGTCCGCGACGCGACAGCAGTAGACACGCCCGAAGGATGTTGATGCCGCGGTGAACTATTTGCGTCAAGCTTCCGGGCGGCGGTCGACTAGACCACAACTGGATGGCGGTGAGGCACGTGAGGCGGCCGGGGCGGCCCTTTGCCAATGTAGGGACCGGCGATATCTGGGGCTGCATGCTTCTGCGAAGTGTGGAGAGACAGACAGGGCGTGGTCACATCGGGCCTTCGCAACAGGGCGCAGAGGATGGCTGCGGGGATCCAATATTATCTTCAAACGCCATGTGGAATGCCATCGTCTGCATGTTCGTCTCCCGTGGAGCGCATGCAGGCTCGTCTGCCGCAGCCAATCGTTGCATTGTGCACCCTGGGCAGCCCGTCGATCACTTGCGGCTGGTTCTCAGGACTCAGGAGGCGCCGCAAGAGTAATCTGCTGCCCATGCGGCCAGGGAGTCCGCTGTACGCTGCGACAACACCTAGACCATCCTATCGCCAGACTCCTCTGTTCGCCTTGAGCTGTGCGCGCCCCATTGGCCATCCTCTGTCTCACAACGGCTGTCTGCCAAGCGCGCCTCACGACTGCTGCTATCACACATCGCTACCTCTGCAGCCCAGCCTCCAATCCACCGCGCACGACGGCGTCCTAGAGCCCTCTTCACCCTAGCTATACCACGCACGATATGCGCGCAAACCTCCCGGCCTTCCAGCACGCCTGACAACCCGCACCCATCGACCATAAGCAATCGCAGCTGGCCTCCAGCCTCCCCGTAGTCCGCACGCCTCTGGAGGGCAGAAATTACGAAGTCGCAGACCGAATGCGTGCTTGCTTGGTACTCTGACCAGCAGAAGCTACCCAGCCTGAGCCGACGCCATGTCCTTCCTGTTCGGAAAGAAGAACAAGCAGCAGTCGAGCGCGCTCCCAGCTGCGACCCGGGAAATAACCTCGTCGCATGGCCAAGGGCCGCCCGCACCCGCTGTCAATGGAGGAGGCATTCGCGATGTCGACAAGAGTCGCCCTGGGCCCCAGGTGCAGACTCCAACGCCCGGAGGCAGCGTGAACAACTCCCTCAGCTCGCTGCAGAACCCAGCAAATGCGACCACACCCGAACCGAAAGCGCTGCGGGACCGCGCCGACTCCAACATGCAGGTGTGTTTGGCGCCCGGTCTCAACCTTGCTGTACCGGTTGTTTATACGCTTAGAGTCGACTGACTGTTCGTACAGGCCGCGAGAAGCATGGGCAATCCACCAGACTCTCCCTATCCCTGGGCGTCGCGTCGCCTTAACTTCACCGCCGGTAATCCATTCCCTCGTTATGGTGCTGCGATCAACGCCACTGCTTCCAAGGATGGCACAATTTACCTCATGGGAGGTCTTGTTGGCGGCGCAACCGTCAAAGGCGATTTATGGTTGACCGAGATGGGCAACGGGAGCATGGCTTGCTACCCAATCTCAACCACGGGAGACGGCCCTGGGCCGCGCGTCGGGCATGCTAGTCTGCTCGTGGGCAATGCCTTCATTGTGTTTGGGGGTGACACGAAACTAGCCGACAATGATGACTTGGATGATACACTGTATCTGTTGAACACATGTAAGCAATCAGCTCATCGTTTGGAGATAGGTGCATTAATCTTTTTTCAGCAACTAAGCATTGGTCGCGTGCACTGCCGCAGGGACCTCGCCCTACAGGCCGCTACGGGCACACTCTGAATATTCTCGGTTCCAAGATATACATCTTTGGTGGGCAGGTTGAGGGCTTCTTCTTCAACGATCTAGTCGCATTCGACTTGAACTCGCTGCAATCATCCGCTAGCCGTTGGGAGGTTCTGCTACCAAATACTAACGATCAGGCTTCTCCTCAAGGCAGATCTCCACCTGCACGCACCAATCACTCTGTCATCACTTGGAACGACAAACTGTATCTGTACGTACTTGATCGCTTTTTCAGCAGTTCAGATCGCTAATGTATGCTAGATTTGGTGGCACCGATGGCCTTACTTGGTTCAACGATGTTTGGACATACGAGCCACGTACCAATACCTGGTCAGAATTGGACTGCATTGGCTACATACCCGTGGCTCGGGAAGGCCATTCTGCGGCCCTCGTAAATGACACAATGTACATCTTTGGTGGGCGCACACAAGAGGGCGTTGACCTTGGGGATCTGGCGGCCTTTCGCATTACATCCCGGCGTTGGTACATGTTCCAAAACATGGGTCACTCGCCATCTGCACGGTCTGGGCATAGCATGACTGCTTTCGGAAAACATATTGTTGTTATGGCGGGCGAACCGAGCTCTTCCATTAGCGACAGGAACGAGCTTAGTCTTTCATATATCCTCGACACGTCGAAGATCCGATACCCGCCGAATGAAGGAGCACCTTCTCAGCAGGCCTTAAATACACCAAGGAAGTTGAGCGGAGGTGAAAGGAGCAACATACCTCAAGGCAAAATCGCGCCTGCAGCGCGCGAGAGCATGCTGCCTGGACCGCAGCTCCCTAGAGGACCTGACCCAATGGGAAACAGTATGGGCGCTGGATCCCGCCTACCTCGTGCAGCAGGACAACCACCTCCAGGTCCTCCACCGCTTCAGCAGCCGCCGCAGCCGCGAATTAACGGAATCTCTTCACAGGTTGCCAACAATGCAAGAAGCAAGACGCCAACCAAGAGCGATCGCTCCTATGGTCCGCCTCTTGACACGGGGATGTCTGTCGCTCTTGACAGGGAGAATAGGTCACCAGCGAGCCAGGAAAGCCCTTCTAACACCGACATCTCGCGGAAGGCATCAGACGCTGTCAGCCAGCGCACAGCGAAGGAATCGATGGAAACTGCACGTTCTGGCAGCATAGTGTCGAGGAACACATCCCGCTCGCACCGGCAACAACAATCCCAGGATAGTATCGATCAGTCCACACCGAGACGCTCAATAGACACGCCCCAAAGACAAAGCGAGAGTCGAGAAGCCGAACAGCGACCTATAGATAGCGGACTAGGTGTATCGCCCCCCGGCGGGCAACAGAACGACGATTTGTTTCGCGACCTTGAGCTGGCCAAGAGCCGAAATGCTTGGTATGCTTCGGAACTTGCTCTGGCACGCAAAGCAGGTTACAATCCTGGATCGACGACAAGCCCTATGTTCGACGAGCGGTCATCTGATGCTTTGCGGGATGAAGATAAGCCACTGCTTGAGGCGCTTTTCAGAATGAAATCCGAGCTCGATCGAGTTCAGGGCTCTATTAAGTCTCAAGGTGAAGAGGCAGCCCAGAGAATTGCTGAAGTTGAAAGGCAACGGGATGCAGCGGTCAACGAAGCCATTTATGCCAGAACAAAATTGGCTGCCCATGGTGGTGGAAGCCATAGTGGAACTCCGCAGCCAGATGCGACTCGTAGCGGAGGTACTCCTGATCTCGATCGCATCCAGGACGTCAATCGCCGCCTCGTTGCGTCACTAGCAGCACAAAGTGAACTATCCATCAGACTAGAGAAAACCACCTCCGAGCTTGAATCAGAAAAGGAAGCAAGAAAACTTGCAGAAGAAACCGCAGAAGCTGCCCAAAAGCGAGTGCACGAACTCGACTCCACCCGACAGAAAGCCACTGCCGACTACGAAAGTTTGCGTGCTGATCTCCACGAAGCGCAGCGCGTGGCGAGGGAGACCGCCGCCAATGCTGCTGAAGCAGGCACTACCGCCAAGCTGTTGGCCGTCGATAAGCAGGAGCTGACCGCTAAAGTTGCACGATTGTCCGAGGACTCGCAACGACACGCAATCGTGCTTCAGTCCCTGCGTGACGCCGTTGCCTCATCTTCCGAAAAATCCACTCTGCTGGAGCAGAAGCTCGAAGAAGAAAGGTCGCAAAGTGATCACCTTCGACAAAAGTTAGCCCAGCTTCGTGCCGAGCATGAAAGTCGTGTTATTGAGCTTGAAACGACCTCCCAGAAGCTTCGCGATGCTGAAGAGCTTGCGGAAAAGCATGCCGAAGAGGCTCGTTTCCATCGACAAGCGGTGATGACTGGACTGGACAAGGCCGCTCTACCAAGCCACTTGGACGAGGATACGGTGCACGAGCGCGTGATGATACTCCAACAGCAAGTCGATACAGCTAACTCTATGGCACGCAAGAACCAAGCAGCCGCTGACCAGGCATCTGAAAAATTGCGTCGAGCTGAGGAAAGAATTGCCGGTCTTGAAGCCTATCAAGAGCAATCCAGTCGAGAAGGCCTCACAATTCGCAAACAGTTGCAACAAGCAATGCGGGACATGCACGCTTCAGAAGCTGAGAAAGCAGAGCTTCGTCAGCAGCATGAACGTCTGCGATTGGATAGCAACGCCATTGAAGTTCAGTTGAAGACGCTAAGAAATCTTTTGGAGGAGAGAGGTGTTAATCCAGTGGACGCTCGACGTTCGAGAGTCCTGGACAGCCCAAGCTCTCGCTTTGGGACGCCCGAACTCAACCGTGTGCGGGAGCTCGAGCAACAGATCGATACGATGAACAAGGTACATGAAGAACTCAAGGCTGTATTCGAACAACGCGAGCATGAAGTCAGCAAAGAATGGGAAGAGAAGCTTCAAGCTCTGCATAACGACCACCAGGCCGCCGTCAAATATCTCCGAGGTACCGAAAAGATGCTGGCGAAGATGAAGCAAGAGCTTGATCGCTACAAGACAGCGAATTCAAGGCTTGAGGAAGAGCTTGAGCAAGCTCGCAAAGAGTCCACTAATCTAACTAAGGATCAAAGCAACGACCGAGAAGAAGAGAGGATTAAGCTGCAAACCGAAATTTCGGAGTTGCAGGAGAAGATGAAGGCTACTGTTTCGAGCCTTGAGGGTCAAGTCACGAGACTACAGTCAGATCTCGCGGGCGCACGCCACGAAGCCGACACTGCTGCCAAATCCACCAAACAAGCCGAATCCGTGGCGGACCAGGCCCGCCTCGATCTGGAATCCCTCCGACGTCAACACTCGCTCGTCGAAGAGCGCGCGAGAGAGGCGGAGAGCCGAGTACAAATGTTTCTCGACCAGTTCGAGACATCTGTAGACAGTTACCGTCGGCAGTCGCAAATTCCGGCCACCGATCCGAGCGGAAGCCATGTTCACCACCGTGGGCATGACAGTATTGCCTCCGCAGATTCGCTCTATAGCCATGACGAGGGCTCAAGCACTCCGGATGCTAATAATCGCCCAGCATCTGCAGCGACGCGTAATTCCATGGCGCTGGATAACCTTGCATCGGAGTTAGATGCTCTACGATCACACTGGGAAACCACGAACAAAGCGTACCGGTTAAGCGACCGATTTGATTTCGAGAGAACCCCAATAAACGATAAGAATGAATTGAGCGAATCTCTTTCGCAATGGAGGACACGAGTTGACGCAGATAATAGAGAGATGGAGCCGGGAAAGGACAGCTTGCATACCACACAAAGCACAGTGTCGAAAACGCCTGCCTCAACGGTGTCAGGGCCCTCATAATGCTAGTAGTCTGACTTATTCTGGATCATAGTACCATCGTGCTCAGCTGGCACGCTGTTAGCGTGCAGGATTTCTTTGGCGTCTTGACGAAGATGTCCGAGAAGGATATCATGGAATCACGAATGTAATATACCTGTGCAATCTGAGAAATTTGGCAATTGGCCGCAATGTTCCCAATGCATATGTTTTCCTTGTCCTCAACATCTGGTATCCAATGATTTACTCACGCTTCACCTTGTACGGAGTCGATGTGTGATATTCTGCGGCTGCATAGTGCCATAACATGGAGCTCCAGAGACAAACCTTTGAGACTGGGAAGTGACAGGTGATATCCTAGTGTCGTTCACTCTGGGCAACACCTAGGCAACGAACGACTCAGCCCTCACTGCAAGCCATGTATACTGATGAGAGGCGTGCCTTCCCAATGAATTATGCTCGCATAAAAGTGGTGCGAACTGATTCAATCAGGACGCTCACTTTAGTGCAACACCATACGATGTTCTGCTAAACCTCTAGGTGGGCCGGTTGAGGAAATGAAGGTGAAAGTCGGCGGAGCTCACTTGTCCCGCCGCGTTGCGTCCTATTGTACCTCGCCGTAAATCAACGAGCTCAATACTTATCCTTAACTTGACAATACCAACCAACACTTGCTGGCGTCGTAATACTTGCCCAAAGGTGCAACTATGGCTCTGTTACTCGCTACACCTATTGTCTCCCATCACCACAATGGAGAGCGGCATGAGCTACAACGGCGCATGTCCGCATATATCATGTTCAGTAGCTCTCCGATCTCCATAGTTCTGAACTTCCATCATACTATCTCTTCGCACTACCTGCTTTTATCTTTCGAACACGCCCTTTTCTTTACCAAAACGATCATCTTCGACGCTGGCCGTCCAGAATACCATACTGTTGAACAGCCATCCACTCCCAAACCACCATGTCTCAAACCCCATATCCCAACTTCGCCGGCATGAACAGCGACCAGATCGCCGAGGAGATCTACAGAATGTCAACGGATACCACGGCTTGGTCTCCAAATACCCTTGACCGCAAATCTCGCAAGGTTATTGAACAGCTGCCCGCCATGGCCAACTCGGATCTTCTTAGCGACGAACAAAAGCTGGAGATTCTGAGTCGGTGCTCCCACTCAGTGCTCGACGATACGTACAATCGCCATGTTGCCTTATTTGGGCTACCTCAAGTTCCTGCAGGAATGATATTGGAATCGCACGAACCCGATGTCGTTGGACAAGGTGCCTTCTTTGGGCTACCTCAAGTTCCTGCAGCAATAACAGCAGAAGGGCACAGACCCGATGTCGTTGGACAAGGTGCCTTCTTCGGCATGCCTCAACCTTCAGTTCCTGCAGCAATAACAGCAGCATCGCACGAACCCGACGTCCTCGAACAAGCAGCCGACGTCCTTGATCAAGATACCTACGTGCCGGTTATCGATATCAGAGAGCCCACTCGGGATCCAAATGCTGCTCCGCCCATCTATCCTCCCTACGCGTCTCGTTTCATCACTTCTGAGCAAGCCCGATTGCATCGCAAGCGTGTTCGCCTACCGCCGAAGTCTGACGCGACTGATATTGACCGCGTAAAGCGCTACGGTCGTACGTGGGCCCTCCGATTGACGACATCATTGTGCTAACAACAACTTTGCTTGAAGGTAAATACTGGGTGCGTCGCCTGTATGAAGCGATGATCGACATTTCAAGCCTCGACGACGGCGAATCCTCCGTCCATCGAACGCGCTTTGCGAAGTCCATGACGTTCGATCCGGCGGACATGGAGGCGACAGCACACCACATCTTCGACTCCGTGCTGGCAGTGCACGAACGCGGATGGAATCGCCCACAGGTCTACCATAAGAAGGTCAAGCGCGGCAAGCTCTCGGACCTGAGCGAGAAGAGCGTGGAGCAACGGCTCAAGCGCATCTGTGAAATTCTGAGAGATAGGAAAGCTACCGTCGACGACGCAATGCGCGGTGGCGTCACGCTGGCGCTTCTGTGCGACAATCCGGAGGCGAGGGCATTCACGAAGTTGTCGAACAATGCGGGCAATAAGAAGCGTGGTGAGAGACTGAAGCGGGAGAAGGAGCAGCAGGCGCAGCAGCAGGGCGACGATGTCGACGAGTGAAGGTATCGAAACAGCGGTGACGGAGTTGGCGGTTGTGCAGAACACTGAGAATGGGTCGTTGTCAGCACAGGTATTGGAGTGCATGTTCGTTGGACCGCGAGTTGTCATTTCCATCGCAAGCGTAGTTTTGCATATTCTTACGATGCGTCCAACATGTGATGCTGCAGGCAGCTCAATAGAAACGGACGCCGTTAACGCTTTCTACCCGAAGCCGAGTATCTCCATGCTCATTCTTGATGTCTTCCGCCTTCTCACTCTGCTCTCGCTCGAACGTCGCCTCCTCGGCGGCAGCCAGCCTTAGCGCTTTTCTTCTCTTTTTGCTCTGAAACAGGGTTTCTTCTTCCTCAATGTCCTTCAACACTATGATGTGTCAGCATATCACACGACATTCACACACTTCATCGCAGCAGCACCTACCATCAGCCCACTCTTTTTCGCTCTCGCTGTCCCCTGTTCCCAGGAGGCGCTCGACCGGAACGTCTTCGCCACGTTGCACGCGCTCGATAATCTCTTTTAATAAGCCAATCTTCGCCTCTGCCCTTCTCAGACTGTGGCCCTTCTCTTGCTTCAACCATAATATTTGGATTGCCTGACTGCCCACCAGCAGACCAAGAACTATGTACGGCGTGGCAGGATTCCACCCCCGTGATTCACGGACCTCGGATCGACGCCTGAGCGGCTTGGGCACCATGGAGGCCCAGAAGCTGGGCTGTATGATGCGCGGGAGGGACATGTATCGGGTGTGCGACGGTGCGGGAGCGACCAGTGAGAAGTTGCGGGCTTGTGGCCGAGCAGGAGGGAGCAGAGCATTGTTGCGAAGACAAACAGGTGCCCTTAGGAGCTGGCGCAGGTAGTTTGAGGTTTCCATCATGGCGACGGAACGGTTTGCGAATTGATTGCATATGAGACGAATTACGCATGGAAACTATGGCTGGCTGGCGCGCCGCAGAAGCTAATGCTAGCGTCGCTGTGGACCCTGGCGTCGATCATCCCACGTGGAGTATGCCGAGGTACATATGGCCTCTAGGGCTGGTTTGAATGTTGCTCCTTGAGTACAGAGACTCCTACACTTCTCGATGGACAACCGAGCTAAGAAGTACGCAGCGCTCTCTGGAAGCGATGACCTCTCGCCATTCGACAAGGTCCAGAAATGGGTGAGTAATCCTGTCCGTACATTCGAACGTGCATCTAAGAACAACAACAGTTTGAGATCACCAGCGCCGAGGACTACGATGTGCGTTTCCTCGATAGATGTATCGGTAATAGTCTTCTAACAGAGTCATGAGGGGCATGATGCCATTCTTCCCAAAGTGCTAAAACTCGAGTCCGTCACTTACGAACCGACCGAGGCGCATCCTCACAACTCGCGTGTTGTGTTTAGCTTTACGGTGCCTCGCCAATTGTGTAGTATGCGTAGTCACTGTCCAAAGAATCGGACTTGCAGCTGATATTCTGGCTGTATGTAGACATGTCTGGCAATCTTCACGGAGGAGCAGTAGCGTTAATATTCGACATTTGCACGTCAACAGCCATAACAGTCTGTAGTCGCGATAACTTCTGGGACACTGGACATGTCTCACGAACCTGGTAAGCATGTTTATGCCATTTGACGAACGTGATCATCTGACGCTCCAATAGTAAGTCTTTTCCATCGGCATGCGGCTTGATGTTGAGGGACAGTCGAGTTCGACGCTTGTGCTAACGTTGCTGTCCTCGCTGGAGTGAATTGTACCTACCTTCGGCCAGCACCTGAGGGTGCCTTGGTATTCATTGAAAGCTGGGTGGTCCATCTGGGCAAACGAATGGGGCTTACGGCGGGCGCAATGCGCTTGGGCTCAGAAGATGGCAAGACATTGTATACGGTAAGTGTCGACGCACTCGACAGATGCAAGACAGACGCTGACTTTGTACGTTACGATTCGCAGTGCGAACATGGAAAGGCTGCGGTAGGATCCTCGACTCTTTGAATCACTGGAGGCGCTTCGTAGCGAGTGCATCGGGGTTGATACCGAGAAGCGTGGGTGATTCCGTCCTATAGAGAAGGGCTCTCGGCCCGCGTATAGAGCAGAGGATAGACGTCCTAGGTGGTTTTGTTCTGATTCTAGCAGCAAATGAGGAGTCTCTTCAAATCATATGCAGTATTGCAAGGACAGTTCTGACTCTTATGCCTAAGATGAGGGATGCTGTTCAACTTTGAGAAACATGATAAATGAATACATACACTAAGTCAACGCACATTCTCTACCGTTAACCGTCCGATTGACAGAAATGAGCAGAGTCGTGCGGCAATGTAGAGTTTCAGACTAGTCTACTGAGGGAAACTTCCATGTGAACGTATGTCATAGCACGCCAAGACACTACCTTAGGTACCCGGCAGGCCGCCTCGATGGTCAACCGCAGTCCACCACACGCCTCACAGCCGTCCATAACACCAATGGATCTGGGAGATGAAGGGAGCTCTCCGTGGGGAGGTAAGCGACACCAATGCCAGGCAAGACGCCAACCCATTAACAGTGCAACAGACGTGCCCTCACAGTCGGGTCCTGCTCATAATGCTTCAACCTCAGCGCAAGACGATGACAAGGGAACCGACAACACTCTCGCAGCCTCGACACCAAACCTAAGCTCGGGCGCCACCGCTGCGGCGGCTCCACGCTCGCCGGCCGGCCGTGGTCCTCGCCGGCGACAATATGGCACCCAGTCCACCAAGCTTGAGGCGGTTGAGGACCCTCTGGGCCCTCTTGGAGCACCCACGCCGCCCGCCGCCCTCGATGCCGCTCCCCCAGCGCCGCCCCAGAAAGAGCCTTCCACGTCGCGCAGCTCCCGACCCGCTCCTGATGCCTCGGCCACGTCGCTCCAAGGCCTCATGGACTCGGTAAACCTCGACGATGAGGACGGCACGCAGACGCGCTCCCAAGGTCCACGAGTGCCCCCGCCGGTGCAGGCGCCGCCATCGAACGCTTCGCAGCGCCAGACACAACCAAGCGTGAGCGTTGAACAGGCTGCCAAACCATCTTTCAGCATCTATGTCGGTGACCCGCACAAGGTTGGCGATCTCACGAGCTCGCACACGGAGTACTCGGTCACGACCAAGACAACCTCCAAGGGCTATCGCAACCCAGAATTCACTGTTTCCCGCCGCTACCGCGACTTCCTCTGGCTCTACACCCAGCTTCACAACAACAACCCAGGTGTCATCATCCCGCCGCCGCCCGAGAAACAGGCAGTGGGCCGCTTCGAAGCAGACTTCGTCGAGTCGAGGCGTGCCGCCCTGGAGCGCATGCTCAACAAAACGGCAGCCCATCCCATACTGCAGCACGACGGAGATCTTAAGTTGTTTCTCGAGAGTGACGCATTCACCGTTGATATCAAGAACAAAGAGCGCAAAGATGCCGGCTTAGGCGAGAGCAAGGGCATGTTTGGCTCCATGCTTTCTGGTAGTAGCGGTAAATTCGTGGAACACGATGATGTGCGCTTTGCCCCCGTCGCTCGCTTCTTGGCTAATGTGAGCGCAGTGGTTTCATGATCGCAAGATCTACCTTGATGCACTTGAGAATCAGCTCAGGGCTTTGTTGAAAGCGACGGACACGGTCGTTGGACAGCGAAAGGGCCTTGCTGAGGCATGCGGTGACTTTTCGGCTTCTCTGCACTCACTCTCCGCCGTAGAGCTGTCGCCTTCATTGTCGACACCCCTGGATAGCCTCTCCGACATTCAGATCCGCATCCGAGAACTCTATGAACGACAAGCCCAGCAAGATGTCCTCACCATGGGCATCGTTATTGATGAGTACCTCCGTTTGATTGGATCAGTCAAAACTGCCTTCCAACAACGTCAGAAGGCCTATCATAGTTGGCATGCTGCCGAACAAGAGCTCCAAAAGCGAAAGGCGACTCAAGACAAGCTCTTGCGGCAGGGCAGATCGCAACAGGATCGTCTCAATCAGCTGAGTGCAGACGTTGCCGATGCGGAACGACGTGTCCACCAAGCGAGACTGCTGTTCGACGACATGGGCCGTCTCATGCGCAACGAGCTGGAGCGTTTTGAGAAAGAAAAAGTTGAGGACTTCAAATCGGGCGTTGAGACATATCTAGAGAGCGCTGTCGAGGCACAGAAAGAGGTACGAGAAGCACTCCACCCTCACCATGACTCCGCTAATTCAAGTACTAGTTGATTGAAATCTGGGAGACATTTTTGATGCAGTTGGACACAGGAGAAGGAGAGAATTTTGTTCCACCCGCAGGAGTCGTCGCATCACAGACAGAGCGACCGACACCGGCTGCTGAGCGCCCCGATTCCCAAACACATGCGACAACAAACGATCAGGCGGATGCTGAACCGGGAACTGAGACTTGAGCAAGGTTCTTGACGCATGAATATATTGCTTGTTCAGCGGTCTCGGTTTTTT
>TARA_R110002003_G_scaffold626_4_pt1 | contig 16297 bp, 13 predicted proteins | sample TARA_R110002003 | Tara Oceans TARA_R110002003 (sample SAMEA4396441) | marine metagenome | biome: Westerlies Biome; feature: [SRF] surface water layer (ENVO:00010504); material: water (ENVO:00002006), including particulate matter (ENVO:01000060) such as... | depth 5 m
CGCCAAAGAGCGCTGCAGGCGGAGTGTAAGACGCCAGCGTAACAGCTTTCGTGAAACGCACATCTCCAATCTACACCATCACATTACTTTTCTCCTAATTAATGGTTATATGCATCATACCTCGACCACTTCGGATTCGTCCACGACTGAAAAGTGCTGCAGCCCACCATATTTGGCTTTCTTGTGCGAGAACACCTTCGTGCCACACACAACCCGCTCACCGATTGCGACTTTGGTGACACCAGCTCCTAAGGCCTCGACTATACCTGCGACTGGGCTGCCGAGGATAGCTGGGTACTCCAACGGTATCATGGCTAGCCTCGCGATTTTGGCATCTGCAGGCTGGATAGCACACGCCAGAACCTTGACCAAGACCTCTCCCTTGCCTGGCTCCGGGATATCGATATCTCGAACAACGATCTGACCCTTCGGGGTCTCAATGAAGGCCGCGCGGTTGCTCGCCATGGTCGCAAATACGGGTTGGTATGCGTGTCGCAATGAGCTGTGGATGGAACAAGAGAGCTTTGTAGATGTGACCAGACGCGTGATGGGTCGCAGTAGCATGCGGGCAATTCGTGTGTAGCTTTGACGAGCAAGATGTGCTCACGAGATCGAAGTGCGTGAAATGACAGGTTACAGCTGAGAGGCAGAACAATAGGGCAGTGGACAGGCCGAGCGATCTTAACTCATCATGCTCATTTCAGGCCCCCGAGAATAACGGGTTGGTGCTTACTTTGCGTTCCTCTTCTGGCCTTTGACGTAAGACATGGAAGTAAGCACGGCCGTTTCGAAATCGCACTTCCGTGTTGTGTTTGACGGATTTCTTCCTGAAGTCCTTTCGTCCTCCAACCTACTATCTTGCTTTATATCACAAAATGTCACGGAATAATACATTACATCATGGCAGGTTAGCTTCTACCACATCACATTATCTGGTACAGCACGCCAATGATCTAGACATTCTTTTGTTTGTGGCGACGTGTAGCGGACCTCGGGAATAGCTGTGCATTTCAGCCTCCATTTGCTGAACCTTTCCGCAAGAAAGCAACATATCACTATTGAGAACACCGCCCTGTGCTCTTGTACCTCGGATCGCTTATCATGACATTCAACGCGGAGTTGCCACCAAGTTCACTGGAATCACCTCATCTTTGCGCACGACCTAAGATCCGAACGAACGTTCACGGTCCCAGATACAGGTCTTGTGTATTTATGATTTCATTCGCTCTGCACAATATGAGAGAGCTTGGGCAGAACGGGCTGTTATAGTCAGCCCTTGGCTTTTTTTAACGTCCAAACGAAGCACCTGACAAACCCTAGCCACGGCTACTGTCCTTTCTTGTAGTACTGGGCGTAGAGTTGATGCAACCGATGATGGCCAGGGCTTTCCAACTGTGCAGTCGGGTGCTTCCAGACACGAGGATGATTGAGCCACTTCTTTCCCACGCTCTTGAACACATTGACCAAATTACTACGGACCTGGTATAGTGTTGATGAAGAAGCTTCGAGTTCTTTGACATAACACAGCCTAAAACTGTCAGCATACTGTTCTTCCCACAACAATGAGTTCCACATACCTCAGATCGAGTGGTAGCGGCCGGCCAGCGCCTGGGGCGGATACAACTTTGTGGTTGAACGTTCCATTTCATCCGCAACGAAGACCCAGAAATTGCGCTCCACCTTGGCCACTGCCTCCATGAGCAGCTCTGTCTTCTCTGCAGTCTCGAGATCTGCTTGACTGTCCTCGCTGACTTGTTTGCGCACGTTGGCCTCGAGCTCCTTAGCATTGTCGTAGTTTTTGACGCGCTTTTTGCCTGCCTTGCTGATTATGCCTGTGCCCTCACCGGCTGTGTACTGATTTGGGTGGCGCAGATGCATGTAGTCCTTGGGGTCGAATCCAATCTCACCGACAGTGGTAGCAACGCGCGGGACGCTGCAAACATAGCGACTGTAGATGGCGGGGGCGGTGAAATTGGCGGCTTCCCCACGATTGCGGCGCTCTTGATTGAGGAAGTTGGCGATTTCTGCCCAGTTCATGTTCTGCTCAGTACGCAGGGTCTTGATGAGCTGGTTCTCGGGGTTGTCTTCAACCCGATGGCGGGTGCTGCTCTGCTGAATGAGAGGCTTGAGTACAGAGATGTTGTTCTCAATCTCCGCCTTGACGGCGCGGGCGCGCTTAAGACCGTCCATGTAGGGTAACTTTCGCAGGGTGTTATCCGGGGCGTTGAGTTCCGTCTTGCCTTTGATTACCAGCGTCGGTTCGTCCTCTGATACGAATAGTCCAGGAGACACGCTTCGGGCACGGTGAGAGCTAGTGTTGTCTGCTTGGAGGGTGGATTCGAATGAGTTGTCGTGATCTGGCATAGGTGAGTAGGCAAACAGTAGTTGCAAGCGCGGATCCTCACAGTTGTCATGTGCGGCGGAAGCAGGGTGAGAGAGTCGCAGAGCGTTTGTGGCAGCCTCTTTTGCGTACTTAGGGCGTGCACCAACCACAGATCTACAACCTAAGCTGGCGAATCTGCTCTCAAGCACATCCTCGCGGTCTGAATCACCGAAATGGATGACGTCGTCGTCGTTTATGTCTTCGATGTTATTGACATTGTGCGGCGTTGCCCAATCGTCAGATGAGTCCAATATGTCGTAGTCACCTCGTGCGACGCGGCCTGAACCGTGAGCATTATAGCTAATTAGGTCAGCGACGAACAAGGGCTCTTCGAAGTTGTATTGAACAACGCGCAGTGGTCGCAAAGGCCACTCCGATTGTGCGGAAGCGCGAGGTCGTAGTACCGCAAACTTTGTGACGGAAGTGTAAGTAGTGCCGGGGCGTGTGACTAATCTTAACGGCGCAATGGAAACGACCTTGAGAGACTGCGACGGCTACAACACGCTTTTCCGGCATGAAAGATTCCACGTACCTGCTCTGAGAACCGACACCCTCTACCATGGTGTCGATTTCTATAATAGTGTGTGTCCTGAAGGTCCACAAGCTAAAGGGCGTTGAGCGGGGTTGTGGTAGGTGGTGGAAGTTCATAAGTGGTGATGGGCAGTAGTCGTACTCGAAAGTGGTGCGAGAAGGTTGGCGCACGTGCCGCCCACTACAATGATGACTTGCGGGATGCCCAACAAATGTTACAACAGCAAGGAGAACACAAACGATGACGAGTAGACTTATCTAAATATATTTGTCGCTTTCACGTTTTCGCTTTGTGGCAAACGACGTGGTTGCCGTCACTGCAAGCATCGAGGGAGGGTGCAATCAACCTGAAGTGAAAGAACTAATTCGGAAAAAAGGACTGCAACGTGCTAGAAAACACTATATAAGATGCTCAACAAAACTTCAAAGACCGGCGCGGGCTCATGATGGTGGTGTGAAGCGAGTCCGTTTCCTCACATGATGGTATCCAACCACTCCTTCTCTTTCTGAGACAGCTCTCCAGCGATTCCAAAGTAAACGTCGGCGCCAGATGGCTTAACGGTCAGGGCCAAACTCATACTCAGAACTCGCTGCACATGTTTCTTATCGCAAAGCAAAGTAGGTGGCCTCTGCCCTAGTTGCCTTCCTTTCGGCCTTCTCCGCTGGTGTCTCTTTGCTCTTCGTATCTTTGCTCTTCGAAGGTCGCTTTGATGGGAGCATTGACTTGATTAGAGACTTTGTGGATGCCATTGTTGACGCTGACCGCAGAGACAGGGCGTCCTTTTCCGGCATTGTGCTGGTGCTTGTCCAATTTGTTGAGGACATTGTGTTTGAGGTGAGGCAGGATTCAAGGAGGGTCCGAGGTGTTTTGTTGTCTCGAATGCGTGCAGCTCGTTTGTGATGATGTTGCAGTAGGCCCTCGGTCTAGCTTGAAAGGTGCGACAAGCTTTCGGCAGTGTTGATGCTGTCTTTGTCCGATGAGATGACACCAGGAACCGCGGCAGGCCACAAGGCCAGCCTTTATACCTCAAACTCAACGCACCTCAAGCGGCACACTCAGCCCAGTCATCCAACCACTTTGGCACGCATGTTCGCACAGAAACGTCCAACCAGCATCTGCATACAACGCCATCACGCTGAGTGACTCACTCCACCGTCGTTCCCCAGAAGGCAGAAGGGCGGTCGCAGCGGTCTCGCTTGTGCCAACCTCAAATGGGCATGCGGTGGAGGTGTGGAAGAGGGCGGAGCAACGGCTGAGTCAGATCAGACATGTACATTTTGGCGCTAGGCTTGGGACGGATCGGTGGCTTCCCAAACAGCCGAACCGGTCCCGCCATGTCGTCTAGCGGTTTACAAAGCAGGTCGTATGCCTCGCATTGCGTACTTCACGTGTATCGTTGAGCGGCATAAGGCGCAGGTAGGAGTCATTGACAGGCTGGCTGCGGACAGTACGCTGTCGCATTGAAAGTCGTGTATGTGCAAGCTTCTGTCGTTCTGTCTGCAACATCAGGAGCTGGGGGCTCGAGAAAAGTCCATCACCGCTCATGCTGTCCAACGATGCAGTTTTGTAGAGTTGTGCGAGCCTCCAAACGTCGACCCAATCTCACCCCACTTGATCTGGCTGAAAGTAACAGTAGGTGCCTTCTCAATCTGCTGGATGACCTTGGGATCGCCCTCAGTCGCATTGCAAGGTCCCGCCTCACCAGAGTCGAGCCACGTCATATGGCCGCCCTCATCCCACCAGATCGACATGGCCAGAACCATGCCGCGGGAGAGCGCGTCTCCCATTCCCTTCATCCCGCCGAGTTTGCCAAACATTTCAGCGCCGCCCTGCGCATCGCAGTACGCTTGGTCCATGGTAACATTCACGGCAGCGTTGTCGATGACCACACCGTCTTGCACATACTTGCGGACGATCGATTGAAGCACACCATGCATGGCGGGGAATTGCGTGACGACGGTGAATGGCCTAGACGTATCGACCTTGAGACCGGGACCATAGAAGTCCTTCGCGCCGCGGTGACGGTATGGATTGTCACCACATCCATTCTTGTCACAAAGTCCGTTGGCGCCGCACTCGTCCCCTGTGCAAAGGAAGAGGCTATCTTTGCTGCAGGTGTGTGGTGCGATCTGATTAGCACGGCTGTTGGCCTCCCATATGTCCATCTCGTTACAACAAACACCCTTGGCACCGATATTTCCCTGTGCGTAGTGAGTGTACGTCTGCCAAATGTGAACAGAGGACTTACGACACCATCGACCCAGGGTGTGACAAAACATTGTGCATCGCAATAACCTGTTCCAAACTTCGCTCCACCTGGGTTAAACTTCGAACGACCACCATCCTGCTTCATTTCGGACAAGTACAAAGCACCATTCATGCCGCATGGTAGGCGTGAGACATCGACATCGAAAGAGAACTCATTTCCGGTCAAGCGAAGCATCTCGTAGTTCATCTCGTCCTCCGCAAGCAGGTAGATTCTAGGGCTGACGGTATTACCAGACGGACCAAACATGTCCATTTTCAGGCTACCCCCGTTTGTCGTCACTCCGAGAGCTGAGTAGTCTTGCACGCCTTCCATGATGCAATTCTTGGCGCATGTTTCCTCGTCTGGACAGACATTTGGGTCAGGGCCACTTCCCCAGTTGCCACAACCAAGACTCGTGTTGTTCTTTTGATGAATCCAGTGAGACGCAGAGTCGATGACAAGAGCAGTGTTCTTTGGTTGGCACCCACGGGCCTTGGTGCATTGCCATGTGGTGAGCTTCGGATGGACTTCAGGAGTGGTGCCAAGGGATTGCGCGGATGCAACACCGAGGAGGAATGCGACAATCAACGAGTACGAAGACATGACAAGCAAATGCCGAGCTGCTGAGTGTACTGAGTGTGAGGTGACTCTTGCGTTGTCCAGAAGATCGTCGGCCAGCGCCGCATTTATACATCTTCGTCGATACTTGGTAGATGCCGCTGGCCGCGTTGTGGGCAAAATAACAATCTCTCTCAATCTGGGGTGCAGCGGGATCAGAGAGCCGCAATACAATCTGAACCGTCGATATGTATCGTGCCATATGATGGCCGTTGTTCATGTACATCCATTGGCTGCAATGTCTGCCTCGGCCTCACATTCGGGCTGTCGCGGTTTCGCAGCATGCCTGCGACGCCTACTTTTCCTAAGTAAGGCCGGAAAAACTTGCGTGGAAGCTTCGTTCATCTAACATGCGACACTGTCATTTGCTCGAATTGATTGCACTTGATTGCGGGGCCCCGGACTAAGCCTTTGTGCCGGTGCGTTTACCCGGTTTTCGTTCGCCAAAAAGGGGCTTTGTCTGAAGAAGCAGGTGTTTAGAACGGTTGGCATGCTTGATATTTGCTGAAATGTGTCGATAACCATAGAAACAATATGCGGGAAGGTCTACTATAGAAGCAATAGTGCAGGTGACAGGCACTCGGAGATGGAAGTCCAGGCCGTCACCTCAGCCCCGGGAAGTGACAAATCGGCACTAGGTCGTTCTAGCATAGCTCGCTGGAAGCACATCACCGCGAACGTTTGTTGATGTGTGTCTCCAGAAGCTCCTACACTTCATGTCTAGCTGCAGCCCATTCGAAGATAAGTGGACTCAAAATGTGAAAAAATGTGAGCGCAGAAACACGGATCCAGCCCATCATTATTGTCCGGTCAGACACCCGCCACTGAGGAAACCGTCTGTTGTTCACTGAGCACGATGTGGAAGATATCATGTTGTCCCGAGGTCTTCATGCATGACAAGTAATAGAATGCATTTCAGACTGCGTACAGTTGTCAACGTGCGCTATGGTTGAGGAGTGAAGTGGTATTGGCCATGGTCCGTCGACTGTTCCAAGGCTGTCACTTTGGCACGTCCCTGCCCTCTGACAGCAATTCATCTTTACCAAGAGTTGACGCCGCGCCCGCAATAATCAACTGTCCAAGACTACAAGAGAGAGGAAGTACTTTACTTTGCATTGCTCTTGATTCGACCTAAGCAGCTTCATCCAGCATCGGTGTTGCCGTGGACTGGATCAAGGGCTATTGTGACGCCACTTAGGTGTCGAGCTTCACGAAGTGTTGGCAAATAGCGAGCAAGGCGTACTCTGGAAGATCAAAGCCGCCTGACCGACCCAATTGAGCTACTTCGACACTGAGCATCTCTAATGGCTCGGTCAAGCGCAACAGTGATACGGCGAGCTTCGAGTAAAGGAAAACAGCTCTTCGCCGGGTGAGCCAACAGAAGCGACCGCGCAATACCTACCTAGGCACCGGCTATCGCTTCCCGACGTTTGCAGTACTTGACGGGCACACCTGGAGGTGGCATGCCGTAAGGTCGATACGAAGTGGTTTAGCTGCAGTAGGTATGGTAGTCCAACTGTCCTGCCGCCCTTGTTCTCTCGGTGCTCCTTCGGTGCTCCCATTTGCGGCTGCGGTGTGGTATCAGTTGTTGAGGTCGCGAAGCCAGGCGGGCAGGGCTTGGTTGAATCTATTAACGGAGCGAAACTGTTGAGATTGCGTATACGCATGAGATGAGATGTCCTAGGGTGCCATGAGTCTCGCCGCTCTCACCAAGTGCACCCAAGCAGCACCCGAGGCTGGGGCAATTGGCAATTAAAAGCTGTAGCTCTAAGCCACCGGGCTGCCCGTGACGTGCGAGCTGAGCTCTGTAGCCCGCGACGTAGAAGAGTCACAGCTGTAAATGATTTCAGTACTAGATTATGCTGTCTGAAGTGTTTTGTCGTGAGCGGGATTGTACGATCTCGCCGCGTGTAGTATTTCCGGCTCGCCTACTTCCTACCTATGGTAGGTAGATTGCAATTGACCACCACGTCCCTTGCGCGATGCACCTCAACGCGCAACACTGAGCGCAGGCGCGAACAAGAGGGGCTGCAGAAGTCCAATATGTGTGTATATAGAGGTATGTCACAGGAGATCGTGTCTGTTCATGTTGCTGTTCCTGTTGCCACCCGGACAGTCCATGCAGGTGCCTTTCTCCTCCAGGGCTTGCAGCACGCGCTCCACTCGAGCACTGGGCCATTGCAACACCACTTCGACACAGGCGCGGCCGGAAAGAAAGCAAATGATCACACATCTTCCAGTACCGTATGCGACTCATTTTAAGTCAAATCCATCACCTGTTCTGCTGCGAGAAGCTTCCAAGGTTTCTGCTTGGGTATGCTCGCGGGTGATTGCGCCCGTGGACCCGTGAACATTCCGCGCTCGCTTTCCCACCTGCGGCCTTCATGTGCGCGTTTCAGTCTCGGCAGTGCAGGACTGTCCTCGCTCGAAATGTGCTGTCCTCAAAAAAGCGCTTGCGGGACGATTCCACACCCGCGAAGTCAACCTGTACGCCTGCAGGTGCATTGCAGCGCGCCTACTACACGCCGCGCAGCCGGCTGCTATCGGCGCGATGAGAAATTCCAGTCACTCTCAGAAGCCTAGATAGCTCCCCGCAGAGTAGCATTGGCACATTGCGCTCCTAGCTCCCGAGGTCGACGTCGACTTTTAAGATCGCGCATGTAGGATGAATGTCATATCACGTGGGCAAAATTCAAGCCGTCGCGGCATGCCGGAGGCGGATGTATTTTTATTTTATCGCTTCTTAGCTTTATTTTGTCACCGCACATTCCCTCTAGCATGTCCCGCCACTCACCTTTCGGCGTTTTGGAGCCTTCACCTCGTCTTTCTGCCTGCGCCCGGGCTTCCCCAGCGACGACCGGCTCGCCTAAATTACCCCAACAGGTCATCACGTGTGCCTTAGCGCGCCCAGGTTGCTAGCGCCTCCAGATATCTTATAAGCCCTCCCCAAACCAGACTCCTCATGCTTTTGACACTCCACCTACACATCCATTTCAACCCACTACTTTCTGTCCACCTTCAGTCTTCTTCAAGCTCAGCCATTCACCATGTGGTTCATCTCAAGCCTCACTTCTTTTTTCTTCCTTGACTTGGTCATATTTTCGGTCTGCACCGTCCTTATCCAACATGGTCACACCGCAACGCTCAACCACAACACCAACATCACTCGCTCAATTCACCTTCCAACTGGACCAGTCTTCCAAAAACCTCATGGTGATCAAAACTCACCACATGCCTCAATACCAAATCAAGTCACATGAGCTTTGATCCTGATTACACTTGGCCGCCACCCACTCCAGGTTTGTGTTGTTCTGTACTCTTGTCTTGTGCAACGGATATACCTTTCTGACATTTTATACGGCCTGAACATGTCGCTTGTCGGCTAGTCTCTGCCACTTCAACATGACTACTTGCCTCTGCTACAACATCATTGCCTCTATCAACGGAGCAACACATCATCACCATCATCGGTTCTCCATCGCTGCGATCGAACACGACTGAGCTGGCTTGACATTGACGTCGACATGGACATCCTTACCCCACGCGTACCGAACAGATGACCTAGACGTAGGCTCTGGGCTCAGCGACATTCTGAGTTCGAAACCCGATAGAACATCATGGAGTCACAGGGTGCAGGCTGGCTGCAGGTTCCCTTCGCGATTAGATATCATGGGCGGAAGACAGTAAGAGCGTGGAACACATTCTGTTGGTGTTTGGAACGCAGTTCGAGGCTTTCGAGCTTGGCGCAGCTGATCATGTCGACTGTACGGTGCTGGAGGACAGATCGTCTTTGCACGAGGCCTACCGTACATGTCTTTTGGATACTCTCATGTGAACCACGCTTTCAACGCAGCGTGCACCTGGAGTGAGAGTCTTTTCCCATGATCTTGTAGCTGCCCTGCGCATTCTTGATGGCGGCTTCGGCTCAGGTCAATTCAAGGATGTGCAGTTGAACTCTCCAAACACCTCTAGTCTGTTCTGGGCTGATGGTAGTGGCCATGAACATGACAATCTCAAAACTCGACTGGTGCCATTCATGCTGGACTTTGGGTGTCAGTCAAGAGCTTTTGCTCGACTGAGATGTCGGGCGCAATTCTGTTGATCGTCGTCATGTTGGACTTGGCTTGTCTTGGTGGTTGCGTATTTTTCATGAAACATGAGGTGGTCGGTCAAGAGCTATTGCTCGGCTGAATGGTTGGACAGGAGCAACAGCAATGTAAAACACATGGCATTCGGTCAACATCACACTCCTCTTCTCCACTTCATGCTTTCTGTGAAAATCGATGTCTGTTTCTTTTGGTCTTTTCAAAACAGCCCAATCATTGCACACATGTCACGTGCGCCATCTACTCGCGGTCTTATCCCAATTGACTTGTCCCCCAGATCTTGTGAAGGCATGATTAAGACGACATGAAAGGTTTATAGTATCAGCTACAGGCCCTGTCACCTTTCGTGGGTGGGTAAGCCAGACACGACGGTCCGCGCCGGAAAGGCGCTGCCCTCCGCAATCGCCTGGGCCTTACGACTACAGTATGGCGCCATCACTTGCGAGGCGACCAGAGCGTGTCTATCTCGAGCGTGTTCCGAAGCAGGGCTTTAAAGGGGAAAGAAAGTTCGTAGGATATACAGGCGCTTTGTAGAAATGAGCGACATGGACCAGTGTCGAATCATGCTAGTGGCTGACATAAGCGGCAGACACGTTCCAGACCGTCCTTCCCGATGCGCCAAGTGGTGGCTGAAAGATCTCCCTCCGCAATGTGCGATCCCCACCCTGCTGCTCTCGGATATCCTCTGCTTCTTGTCATTTATGTTTATTCCCGCCTGCATCCAAAGCCCACCTTGTAGTGCGACACTGGGAGCTGACGTCTGATCCTAGCACAGGCGAGGCGCGCCGCGCGCATTACGCCATGGACGACCATGTGCAGCCGCCCTCCATCAGTCCTGGCCCGCCGACCAACGCGACGCAAGCATTGGAGCTGCCACCAAAGAAGAAGCAAAAGCGGAATAAACCAACACTAAGCTGCGAAGAGTGCGTTGAGCGCAAAACCAAGGTGAGTGTGTTTGTGACTTCTCGCACGTTCGACGTGCCCGGCATTGCTTTCGAGCTTTCGCTGGTGCGCTGCAATGCGCGACGGACATCATCGCTAATTGTGTGCAGTGCGATCGTACTCGGCCTCACTGTCTTGCTTGCATCAAACGACAATCGACATGCAAATATTCCGAGATCGCGAATTTGATTGCATCCTCAGCTGACAAGTGAGTGGTGTCCTCATCGCCCTTAAGTTGCGAAGAGAGCTCCAGCTAAGTTACCGAATGGTTCGGCAGGGTTGGCGCTTCACGGAACGCAGGAAGATCCAGAAAGCAAAGTTCCAAGCCCACGCTCAGCACGCATGCTCTGCCAGTTCAGGTAATGCAATCCCTTGTTCCAGATTGAAACTGGGTTCCGAAGCACTGCACGGTATTCAGACATCTTGTTTGCTACTTGTAATTCGTTGTGGAAGTCTCCAGCACCATTCTCATTGGGATGACCTACGGCATCTCGACGTCGTGGCGAGTCCTCCTAGGCGCTTCGTATGCGAACAGGTGTTCGTGCGCTTGACTAGCTGGCTCGGACATTTTTGCTGACCATTTACAATCCTAGCAGCTTGCTGGCCCACATCAGGTACCACCGGCGCCTATCAGAACTCAGCATCGAAGTGCATCGCTGTCCTCATCGGGGTCTTCGCCATTTTTGCTGTCGAACATTCCCTATTCGAACCATACACCATCACCCTTCTTTGGCCTCGGCTCTGAGCATCCCTTCGCCAACTACTGGACCAGTCGCGGCGGTCTTGCCGAGGTCGTGGGTGTACTGCCTGCCAAGGAGCAGGCAGACAATCTCGTCGACAAGTACTTTGATGCGGTCGATCCAGTGTATCCTATGGTGCACCGCAGAAACTTTTATGCCGACTACGAACGTTTCTGGGCGTTGCCACCAGAGCAGAAGCAGACAGTAGAACCAGTATTGGTGGCTCTTCACTTCGTCGTGTATGCTATGGGTACCCAGTTCATTCATACGCCATCGAGCCAGGAACGAACACAGATTGCCGAGTTCTACGTCTCAGCCGCACAACAAGCTCTTCGGTTGTCATCATACCTTAGCCGAGCATCTGTGAGGACGCTGCAAGCCATGGTGCTGATAGGCTACTTCCTGATGAACGACAATCATGCGTCTGATGCGTGGGCTTTCGGTGGTGTTCTGGTCCGACAAGCATACGCCATGGGTCTGCACCGTGACCCCGACACCATCGCGCCGCGTTGTTCACGGAGTGACAAGCAACAACGGCGGAAGCTTTGGCAGGCCATTTTCTTCCAGGACACTTTCCTTACGGTGCTTCTCCAGCTTCCCCCAACGACAACGTTTTCGGACATTCAACCAGAGTCTCTAGGTGATGAGCTTGATGACTATGTACCAAATGGCGCCTCCAATGGCACTGCAGACACAGTCATCAACCCTATGAGCATCAGCAATATTGCCAGCATCACTGATCTATACCCTCCTTATGAACTTTCAGACCGCAGATATATACGCTCCATGTGGCACATGGCAAACATCGTCTCACGCACGGTCTGTACACCACGTTCCCTTGCGACACCACTTACTACATCTGTAGCGCACAAAGCACAGCTTGTGAATGATTTCTTCAGTTTGCACCAGAGCTTCCCACAGGATTTAACGACTTCAAGCGAAGATGCAATACGAAACATGGCGGAGACCAATGCGCGTGGCTTGCGGCAAAACCTTTTCTTTCGAAGCAACTTCTGGCACTGCGTCATGACCGTTCAGGCTGACGAGAATGTTGGTGAGGGCGTAGCGCCAGACGTCAAGGGTGCGCTCGAGGCTGCGAGAATGGCTTTGCAAGCTTTCTTCCACTTCTGGGAATATCTGAGGACGGATGCCAGTGTTTGGTGGGTGTTTCAGCATCGAGCTTTTGAAGAGGCTGTTAGTTGCCATTGCATACCGACTTGTTGCAAAAGCTAACGGATCTCTTAGCTTCTCATGGCACGTATTCTCGGCCAGCAAGAGCAGCCACTGTCGCCCACCCACCATGGCTTACCGCCATCCTCAGACCCAGTTCTTCAGTTAGCGAAGGAAGATGCGCGCAAGTGTCTTGAGATCTTGGATCTGGTTGGTATCGCGCCTGACATGCAGAAGACGAGGACTGAAGTGTTAAGAACCGCTTTTGCCGACATTTTGTGGTAATTAATTGGAGAACACACAGTAGGAGGCATGTTCGATATGCTTCTAGTTTGCTTATTTAATATACATGATCTGATTCCGACTATGGAGAGTTTTCACAAGCATCTCACTCAGCTGCGCGCTCCGAGATACTGCTAGCCTAACCTCGTCACGATCACACAAGCCTGTCTTCGGTTCTTCGGAGGTTCTCTCACTCACGGGAATGCCTCACAACGTTCCCACACATACTCGGCATGATTGAGTGCTACAAGCAACTCTCTAACTCGGGAGTCTGCCGTTGTCAGGCTCAGTGCAGCGATGCCGTTCATATGAGACCGCTCATTTTATCTTTGCCTGCGGAAACAGCTCCATCATTGTACTACAAGGTAAGAGGCACAAGAAAGGGAGGCATATGTAACATATGTATGAATGAGCTGGGTGATGAAAGACTGACCATATGGCTACGTAAGGATTGTGGCAGGCGTCTTCCAGCGCCATGACCGCCTTTCGAGACCGTAAGAGTGGAGAGTTATGGTATCTAGGATACCATGATCAGTCTTTTTTCGCTTACACGGCCCGAACGACCCATAGCTGCCGGCTTTGGTCGTGCGTCTACCGTGCGTGAGTACCGCGACAGCGCGCCCTCGCCAGGCTGCAGGTCCCACTGCAACTGATTGCATTCTCAGCAACCCAGATCAAATTTTGATAGTCTACTACGATCTCAGGTATAATGCCTCATGGCGTCGCGATATCCCTTGCCGCCTCGCATGTCATCCTCGAACGCCTCAGCAACCTCGAGCACACGCTTGACATGCTCCATACTGAAGACAGCCTTCTCAGCTAGCGCAATAGACTGGCTAGTCTTAACTGTGTTCTTGATCTATTCGTGGTGTTAGCAAATCCGGTCCTGGTTCTCGGAGTAATGATATATGTACCTGGCGCCCATTCATGTTTCTCTTGCTCAAGTCATCAAAGTCGCACTCAGTGAAGGGCTTGACTTTACCATGGTCATTGTCCTTTGCCATTTCAGCCATCTGTTCTACCTTTCCAACATGATGCTGCCAGATCTTCTTGCGCGCCTTGGGCTGCAAGTTCTCGTACCGAATGCCCATGTGAATGCGGCTCTGAAATGCTTCGTCGAACGTCTCGACACGATTTGTGGTGAGGAAAAGAATGCCTTGGTAGTACTCCGTGAGACGGAGAAATACCGAGACGAGTGAGTTGCGGTGAATATCGTGTGGTTGTCTGGCTTCGAGGAAAACATCGGCTTCATCGAGGAGCAAAATAGCACCCCAGGAGTGAGTGATGTCCATTATTTTCTTCAGGTCGAGCTCTAGCGTCCGACTGTTGGTGCCCAGCTCACCAGCAGAGACGGCGTAGAGGGGGCATCTAAGGTACTCGGCGATAGACTCGCCAGTAAGCGTCTTACCAACACCCGGGGGCCCATGAAGCACAACATTGAGACCCTTCCCTTTGCCTTGAATCACGTCATCGATGGTTTTTGCAGCGTTGAACCGATGCGAGCTAACGAGTCCCTTCAGGTTCGTTTTGATGCGGTCAGGTAACACCAGTGAGTCGAAAGCCTCGTTATTCCACTTGATTTCTTCGATGCCAGAAAGAGAGAACTCCAGCCAGTACTTCTCGGAGAAAGCAAATCCTAAGACAACCGGCGAAGCGATGAGGAGTTCTTCCTCGGTGAATACATGACACTTGTCGGTCCCATCCTCTTTGGCCTCGAGCTTCACTTCGGGATTTGATTCAACCTCCTTGTCGATGACGCTTTGTGGGAGCTTAACAGGCCACTTTTTTCCCCTTTGATCTTTCCACATGACAGTACGCAGCTTGTCCTGCCCCTTGATAGATTCCTTGTCGTTGCCTGAGCAACAGGACTCGTCGCTCTCGTCTTCTTCATCGTCCTCTTCATCCTGATTGAGCTCATCGTGCTTGATGTACGACAGCTGATAATTGGGGTTAATGCGACGGAAGATTGCAGGGTCGACCATGACGCGGCCGTTGACATTGAATCTGATAACGCTGTTCTTATGCTTCATATAAGCGATGCCCCTCTGCAAGCGGTAATTCATGCCCTGTAAGGCCACAAACTTCATGCCGCGCTGGATTAGTTGCTTCTTGATACCCTGCAAGAGTGTCAGGCGCATCCTTCACGTGCCGGGCTTGGTCTGTTCACTTACATCTGAATCCTTGTGGTATTTCAGTGGGTAGGCTGACAAGCTCGTGATCTTCTTGTGTCCCTTGAACGCCTGGATTTGTACCTGATGGTCTCCAAGACCAAACGCTTTGCCGTCGTACTCAAGATATCTCCCGTCAACAACCAGCGACTTGGCTTGTGTCAGCCAACTCTCGTACTCGTACGAAGAGTCGACTCTGAAGCACCGGGGATCGTCTTTGTTGCCGTATGTCGGTGTGAACGCGATTGTGTTGGGCTTAAACAACGCCCATACAAGATCGTACGTGATAGTGCCTGCCTTCAGCATTGGCTTGAGTGCCTTCCGGATCGCGGTATAGTCTGCGTCAAGGTACTTCAACAGTAGTTTGCACTGGGCGACTTGTTGGGTGCGCAGCTTCTTCTCTTTCGTCTTTCGCGCCCGTTTCAGCTTCGGCTTCAGCTTCTCCTTCACGTAAGACTTTATCTCGTCATAATAGTGGAATAGTGTGTGGGGATCAACTTGGGGTGTATCTTCCACAAGGCTGATGCTCTTGCACTCCTTGAACACTTCTTGCAGGCAATTCCGAAGAACCTTCGATTTGATATCCACCTGCGTTTCTTGGTACTTCCCTTCCCAGTTCAGCCTCCTTCGGACGGTAAAAGCGCAGTCAAACTCATCTTTGACATCCTTGTTACTCTCGACAAGTTTCCAGTCACGTATTTTCATGTCATAGACTTGATCGACGCGCTTGAACTCTAGCGCGTTCTTCTTGACGATCTTGTCGAGCTTGGTAGCTGTGGCTGTTGCAGATGTCGCAGTCTGCTTCAACTTGAGATTGGCGAGTATGTTCGTTACCTTGAGTACTTGCGTGTCAATATCGTCACCTGGTGCAGGAGGATCCATGGGCAAATCAGTGGGAGAGACCGGCGCGTCTTCTTCAGCGGATGATTCATCTGACGAGACGCTGTCCGATTTTGTCGACTTCTTACTCCTCCGCTTCGCCCTGGCCTTCGCTCGCTTTCGCCTCGTCTTCTCCTCTTCTGAGCTCGGGTCACTACTCAATGAGCTGGAAGATGAGCTCAAGTCACTGTCATCGCTAGATATAGGGACATTTCTACTCTTCTTTCTT
>TARA_R110002003_G_scaffold1868_2_pt1 | contig 16292 bp, 7 predicted proteins | sample TARA_R110002003 | Tara Oceans TARA_R110002003 (sample SAMEA4396441) | marine metagenome | biome: Westerlies Biome; feature: [SRF] surface water layer (ENVO:00010504); material: water (ENVO:00002006), including particulate matter (ENVO:01000060) such as... | depth 5 m
GTTAACCACTGCCAATCAGCATCGTCATGTCCAAACTTACCTTGCTGTTATAGGGCTTGTCGCCTAGAGACGTAGATGTGAAACGTGCAGATCGCTGCCGATTAGCCCGGTATGTGGAGACACGGTAACCCTCAGGTGCGGCTTCTTGAGACTTGTAGATAGGCTCGAGAGTATAACGTGTTCAGATGTGGGTCTAAATCGTTGTATTTGGTGCAAACGGCCCGTGTAGATTAGTGTTGTGTGGGGAGGCTGAGATCGGAGAGGTGGAGAAGAGCTTGAGGTTAAAGATCACGAGCGGACAACATGTGGGGATGACAGTTTAGTAAGCTCTGCATTCATAGAATGCCATGGGCAACGGCGGGATGACGAAGACGATCAAGGATCGTAGTGATGTCCATTTCATCAAAACGTACTTTTCTGTACCCCAGCATTTCGCTCTCCACACTGTTTCCTCGCATCGCCGAGTCGTCTTAACCTATTTCACATCAACACCACATTCCGCATCACAGCTTCGCACCCATACCTGTCCACGCAATGCACTCAATCTCGACCGGCACGCCCTTGGGCAGCTGCTTGACCGCGACGCAGCTGCGTGCCGGCTTGTGCGCAAAGTACTTTTCGAAGACGCCGTTCATCTCGGCGAAGTGGGCCATGTCGTCGAGGAAGACATTGACCTGTACAGAGGGTCAGCTCTACTTTTCCGACTGATGTTGCGCTTTTGCGCCGATGCGAAGCTTGTTGTCGTGCAAGGGGTAGAATGTACCTTGACGACCCTGTCGATCTTGACACCCGCCTCGGTCAATATCCCCACAATGTTCTCGCAGCACTGCTTCGTCTTGTCCGCAATGCTGCCCTCGATCAAATTACCCTTAGTATCGGCGGGGATCTGGCCGGAGACATAGATCTGCGGGCCGGCGATGATGGCTTGGGACTGGTCAAAAGCTCAGCATATATCCTTCCCATGACCCAATCTTCAAAGCTATCGATCGAGGTACGGGGTCGTGGGATTGCCATGCGCGAAAGGCCGCGTTAAGGAGCTAGATTGAGTATTGAAGGAATGATGAGGACGTACATAAGGTCCAGCAGCTACACGCATCGTCAGCACTCCTCTCCCTGTACCCCTTCAAACCCCATCGCTCGCAAACTTACGCGGACACGCATTCTCGGTAAACACCTTCTTGATCTCAGACATATTGCGCTGCTGCTTCAATTGCAAGATACTCGGTATGACACAGGAGCTCGGAGCTGAAACTATCGCAGCAGAGTTCAGAGCACAAAGTCGTCGAAGAGCAATTCGTTGCATGGGAATGATTACAATACCCGCAAGCAGTAATCGTACACGCAGGCTATCGTCGGGCTAGGACAGCTGCAGCTCCGCACATCGGACAAACATCAACCCCACCTTCCCGATGCGCGTGCAAGGGCGCGTCTGGCGTGATGCATGGCGGGGCGCCGAGAATTTTTGTGCGAGGCGGCGGGAAAGTGGTGTATGTGAATTGATTCGCAACCGTCTATGATCATAATGCTAGTAATTGATGTAAAGAAGAATATCTCCACGTTCTCAAAAGGTGTGTCTGTTTGGCGGTTTTGCCAATATTATCCCTGCGAATCTGTGCGCGTGCAAGTCCACCAAACGCCATGCCATGCAAATCCGTCCGCCGTCTATATGAATCAACCCAAGCCCCGAGTTTATGTGTTTCTGTATGCCTTGTGCAGCGTGTCTGGAGACATTTACTGCTCCGCCTTATCCTCCTGACTCGCCAGCAGGGTGTAAACAGGTGCATCGAGCTTATCTCTGCCCTTGAGAAAGTCGAGTTCGAGAATGAATACGTAGCCCAGCACCGAGCCGCCGAGTTTCTTAACCAGCGATCCAGCCGCGGCAGCCGATCCTCCTGTTCACCATATTAGCCTCGCCTTCCCATCATCATGCCTTCCATCCCCCAAGACTTACCCGTCGCGATAATATCGTCCACAACCAACACCTTCATGCCCGGCTTGACGGCCCCAGCCTGCATCTGGAACCAATCGCTCCCATACTCCTTGACAAACTCAGCCGTCTCACACGGGCCGGGCAACTTCCCCCTCTTGCGGACGGGCACGAAACTCGCACCAAGCCGCAACGCAAGACTGGGGCCAAACAAGAACCCCCGCGCATCCAGCCCCACCACGACGTCGGGCCGCGCGCCGCCAAACTCGCTCGCAATCGCCAGCTCCAGCGCCCGCAGCAGGCCCTCGTGCAGCGCCGCGTCCGCGAAGATAGGCAGGATGTCCTCGAACAGGATGCCCGGCGAGGGAAAGTCGGGGAACTGGCGCAGGGCAGCTTTCAGCGCCGTCTTAAGACGGGCGAGTTCGGCGGCGGCGGCGGGACGGGGGGCGGCGTGTCTTCCTTGGGCGGCATGGCTGTTGCTCGTGAGGGTGGGGTCGAGGGAGTGTGCAGGCGGGTGTGCGCTTGTCGCTTCGGCTTTGAGCGGGGAGCCAGCTGTGGTGGAGGTGTTGGCGGGGTGCGAGGTGTGCGTGGGTGTATCTGCGGGAGCGGACATAATGAAGAGAGAGGGGAAGGGCAGGAGGGTTAGCAAGGAAGTAAGGTTGGGGGTGGGATGATGTGGAACTGGACTGTGCGCTGGGCGTTGGCGTGCGTGTGTGCGTTGCGGCCTGCAAGGGAGGGTGAGAAAGGCACTTTCGGGGGTTGCGTGCGGGCTTGCTTGTGGGCTTGTGCACTCGACTCACGCAGTCAGAAAGCGGCATCAGAAAAAAAAAAGTTCCGCTGCGGTGCAGACGCATTGAGACGACGGACCGTACTGCCCACTCGACGCTAGCTCGCCGGCCTCGATGCAGCGAATGGCCGTCGTCGCAGGGGTCCGTGGCGCATCCCGGCGCAACATCACCAAGGCGCAAATCATGGTTGCCTATACACCATCACGGTTCCTGATGCGGCAGCTGGTGTGCGGATAGCGTGTTGCCTATCGCTTTCTGGCCCAGACGCCTGCGGGAGCTCAGAGGCTTATCGGCAGGCTTGTGGGCGCATCGAACATGTCACCACACATCGGAGACAAGTGGTGTATGACTCCTCTGCAGTCCAGGTGCTTGACGACATCCCAACAAAACCTTGTCGCCAGACGCAGTACACACCAGCGTCCGTGGCAGTGGTTCAGACCATCTTGAAAGCCGAGTTCAGCACATTGATTCGCTATTGAGTAATATATTCCCGCCCTGCCCGCGCATCGACGTACAAAGACGGTGTGTTCGGCGCCTCTGTGCGACACTAGTATACATTGCACGTATTCGACCGTGGCGCAACTATATCGCGATCCATGCAATTTGACCATGATCACAGCTTCGAACTGAACGTGGTCTACAGCATCACTCATCACTCTCCCCATCATGACCACCCCGCTCACATCAGGCACTGTCCACCACCCGCCCCCTCAACCGCATCCTCTCCCTCCCTCCCACAACCCCACCCCATTCCCTATGACACCCGTATACATTACACACATATTGGACCCGTCGGCGCCCACCCCGACCCAGCCCTGTCCCCACAATAAGCACGCCACAGATGCGGGTTAAACAAGCCACCAGTCTGAGTAACGCTTCTAGCGCCGAAGCCCACAGCTTCCATGGAACGCCAGGGTGTCATGCTGCATGGAGCCAGCCGTTGGCTGAAGTCGTCCGTTGCTGGCACTATCGCTCATGACAACCGGACAGTGGAGCCGCGGGACAAGCAGTTTCACATGTGTTGGCGACACCCGCAGCCGTCAAACGCGGCTAAGCGGGTATTGTCAAGATGAGGCTCTTTGCGAGGCAAGGGAGGTAGATGCGCAGGTTCTAGGCTGAAGTGGGTATCGTAGATTTCATTTTGACTCGGCTGCAGCAGCGGAGTGATCCGGTGCAACTAATCCGACCTACATGGAGCGCATGGAAATGCGCGCTGGCTATCAAGGTGGCCGCATCTCAACTGCAGCTGTCTGCGTGCTTTTGCTGTACTCCATAGAGTGTACCCGCTGTGTGACACGGCAGGCGGAGGATATCAAAGGGGCCAGGGATGCCTGTCTGGAGCTTGCGTCCAACAGCAGCCTGAGACGGGAAAAAGAGGGCACACATTCGCCCGTGAACGTTGTACCGTCGATGCTAATGCACGACATACCTTCATCCCCACACATCCATGTTCTGGACAATGCAATCTTCGTCCACCCGCTGGATCAAGGAGCCGACGGTGAACACCTTCTCGCCCCACTCCTGCAGGATCTCGGTGGCAGCCTGCACATTGTTGTGGTCGACTACAAGGACCATGCCCAGACCAGTGTTGAAGGTCCTGGCAAACTCGGTATGCTCAAGTCGGCCCGCCTGCTTCAGCCACTTGAACACGTCCGGCACCGGCCACGTCTTTGCGTCGAGTTCGGCTGCCAGGGTCTTCGGAAGCATGCGCGGAATGTTCTCTAGGAGGCCGCCGCCTGTGATGTGGGCCATACCCTTGATCAAACCTCTGCGTGTTGCAGCTAGCAGCGGCTTGACATATATCCGGGTGGGGACGAGGAGTGCTGTGCCAATGTTGTCGCCTTCGCTCCACGGTGCTGCATCGTGGAACGAGAGTCCCGTTCTTTCCACAATCTTGCGGACGAGAGAGAAGCCGTTGGAGTGGACTCCGCTGGACGCGAGACCAAGGAGGACATCGCCCGCCTTCATGGATGCTGTGTCGGGGAGGATAGGTACGCCCCTCTTGATCGCACCGATGGCCGCACCGCCAGCATCGTACTCGCCGTCCTTGTAGATGCCAGGCATCTCCGCTGTTTCGCCGCCAACAAGGGCTGCACCTGATTGTCTGCAGCCGTTTGCGACGCCCTCAACGAATTTGGCGGCGCTCTCGACGTCGAGCCTGCTGCACGCGTAGTAGTCGAGGAACATGAGAGGCTCGGCGCCTTGTACGACAAGATCATTGACGTTCATGGCGACGAGATCGATGCCAACAGTGTCGTGCTTGCCCATTTCGAAGGCGATCTTGACCTTGGTCCCGATGCCGTCAATAGCACCGACAAGTATCGGCGCCTCTGTGTATCCGGCAGCCTGCAAGTCGAGAAGACCACCAAAGCCGCCAATCTCGCCATCGGCGCCTGGCCTCCTTGTGCTGGCCGTTGAAGCTTTGATGCGCTTTACGAGCTGGTTGCCTGCATCGATGCTGACACCTGATGAAGCATACGTCAGTGCGTCGCCAGTCTCAAGCTTGGAGGTGGACGGTCGAGCAACGGTCGTGCCTTCCTCAGCTGGCTCGAGCAGCTTCCAATCGCACGTTATGCCCTCCTTCTTGAACTGGTCGAGCAGATGATTCGCTATCGAGTCAAAGTTCTCCGTCGCGAGCGCAAGGATGGTCGGTCCGGCACCAGAGAGGCAGATGCCCAGCAGTCCAGGATGTGATTGTGGGGTGACTGACTGCAGAATCTCGGTCAGACCCGGGATCAGCCCGCGACGGTACGGCTGGTGCAGCTTGTCCTGCATCGCTGTGTATATCATGTCGGGGTCCGGCGTGCTCTGCCCGAGCGCGGTCGTGAGGACCGCCAACCGCTGCATGTTGAAGATGGCGTCTTTGCGCGAATATGACTCTGGCAGGACCGCGCGTGCCTTGGCCGTCGAGACCTCGAACTGGGGTATAATGCAGATGCACTTGATGGCTGACGACCAGTTGAACTTGGTGTAGTGTCCGATATTAAGTGGAGGCTCCGGCGGTCGCAGCCCAGTATCGACACCACCAGCGGGCTGGGGCAGGACTTCGCTGAGCGGGATCTCGAGGCGCTCCGTGTCTTCGGGCGAGAGCTCGTTCAGGTATGTGCCGACGAAGCCTCCGTACAGCGCTGCTGCGACATTGTCCGGATGTCTCTCCTCCATGAGGCAGTAGTCCAGCATGCGCGCCTGGGAGAGTTGTAGGTTGCCAACCTCATTCGCCAGGTGCACTCCTCCCACAATGGCTGCTGCGGAAGAGCCCAGCCCTCGTCCCAGCGGGATCGGGTTCTTGACGTGTAGGTGGGTTTCGGCGGGGAATTCGCGGATGCCATGGCAGCGGAGCACGTAGACAGCGGTCCGCGTGATGAGGTTGTCTTCGGCGACGAGAGGGACGTCCTCGGCACCAACGCCCTCGTACGTGATCTTGCAATTGAGTGAATGCTCTGAGCTGTCTTCGCGCGTGACGGTCACTTCTAGCTCCAGGTAGAGGTTCAGCGCGAGGCCAATGACGTCGAAGCCAGGGCCAATGTTGGCGGAAGAGCAGGGGATCTTGATGTGGGTAGTCATTTTGGGTGAGTGAGCGCGTGGGCGACTATGCCCTCGCTTTGTCGATGTTGCGCAAAATGTTGACTGCGGCTCAAGAATTTCTGGAGCGACGCATGGTGGGGCGCAAGGTTATCGCCGGTACCGGGAATGGTATCGCGGGGAGGTGCACGGCCACAGCACTAAAACACAGCAGCCCGAGACCTCGTCGCTGTCCAGACATGATGACATCGTATTCATCTTCATGTGCTTGGTGTCGCTCCCACCCGTCTCCTCATGACACGTTGGCCACTTATAACGCGATGCACTTATGTTGTGGTTTGGCCAGATGGCGAGTGCTGAATGGCTTCAGAGGCGCTTCGACACACCAAACATGATTGCCGAAAGTCTAGCAAAGGTAGCAGGTCCATATGAAAGTGATGGTGAAGGCAAGAAAGAGTGAGTCAGTTATCGTTGGAGGTGAGTACGGTTGACGCAGCGCCTTTCCGCCCTTCCTGAACACTGCATCAGCTCGCACCGCCACCTCATCGCTTACCCCCGCTGTGCAACTCGACGCCAACAAACATCTTGCATTGCATTCGCATGAATTGCACACCGGAATCCTACAGAGCTCGAGCTAGCTTGCCTGTGCGATCGCGTCTGAAAGCTAACCAGGCAATCACTTGAGACCTGCGCCGCATACCAGGCAGCAGGCCAGCCTTGTCTTACTTAAAGTCTCACAGGGCGCGTAGTACTGACTCTCAGCCTTACTCTTACAACTTCAGCTTCGTCTTCAAAAAGAGGGCCTTGACTACTAAACTCCAACCCACCCGAACTTGCCCCTCCCACGCCTTGGAGCATCCAACCTCGTCATCTATCAGCCCTGATTCGGAGGCCTGCCGACCAATCCTGCGGGTTCTCGCGAACTATCTCCAGTCGACCAACATCGCGAGGTCATCCAGCCATGTGCGACTCGGACAACGAAGCTCTGCGCGATTACCAGTACCAGCTGCGCTCGCTAGAGAGGCAAAACGCAACGCGAGTCCCCGTTGGGCAACTTCGAAAGCGGTCATCGGTGTCATCCTCAGTCAGCTCGTTCGACAGCGAGGAGGAGTCCAACTCAGTCAATGGATTAAGCAATGGCGTCAAACACGTGACACTCAATGGCATGCCTGAGGTTAATGGGACAGAAGCCACGGAAGACGTCAAAGAGCCTGATCAAGAGAAGTACCCACCTGGCATGAAGAGCGGCCTCAAGCACCTATACTCAGGTAAAGAGGACAAGAAGGGTCGCTTCCAGTGGCAAGACAAGATCCCAGAAGACATTGGGGAGGCTGCAGAAAACGACGAAACTGCGAAGTGGGCTCTTTTGGTGCGCAATGTCAAGGTTTACAACGATCCTCGACGAGTGCTCTCAATTCACTCTATCGTTGTGCAGAGCCCACTCTTGAAGAAGCTTCTTGCATCTGTATTGAAAGGATATCCTGGCATCACCGTGGGCCTGAATCGTCTGGAGTTCTCAGGCAAGTTCGAGCCACTCATCCATCGATGGACGGAGCTGGAGGCCGCCATCGCTAAGCTTGGAGACGAGACTGAGGATCAGCGCACCACCAAAGCCCATGCCGAGCTTCTTCAGGAAGTACTGGTCAAGGAGTTCAAGAACATGATCGACACTGCGCAAGATATGAAGAGCAAGCGCGTCATGACCTACGAACACTTATGGACTCTCTTCCAGCCAGGCGCCACCGTCTTTGCGCGCCAGGATGGGCAGGAAACTGCCATGAACCTCGTCGAGACGCGCTACGGGCAAGATGCGAAAGGTGTGCCATGCTTCTGGCTCACCTGCAAGTACGTTGACTGGGATGGTGCAAAGTTCGGGACACAGAAAATCAATCTGTCCATCTCGCTCTACACTGGCACCCGATCAATCAGCGCCCTGCGAGTGTATCCGATCGAATATCATCACGACCCTGAAGCTATTAGGGAACGATTGATCGCTCGTGGAGCAAAGGCTGAGGAACTAGCCGGGCCGAACTACAGGGCTTACCAAGGTGTAGCATGGAGACAGGGTACATTTGGTACAAAGGACAAGTATAACGTCAAAGGTCGAGTAAGTCACCCTGTATCTTCGAGCACTGGGATTTTAGTAGAGCCCAGATGTGTTCAACAAACCTTTGAACCTTCGATTGCAATTCACAGAACGCGCCGTGGACATACGGGTTTATATGACCATCAGTCCCTGTTGTTATCTCTAGCCTTCAGAAACATGGCAAGCGATGAAGACGGGATGCAATCGCTAACACATCTGTCTAGATCGTCATCGACACCTATGGTTGGAACCGTTTCAACCCGACTCACTCCATATTCGTTGCTCCTCTCAACCAGAAGGAGGCCGCACTGCCAGGGTCTAGGCAGGGGTTTGACGGGGTATTATTTGATGATCTCCTCGACGAAGATGATGAGGAGCGCACCGAAGAGGACGACTACGACGAGGATGATTCTGGCATGCCCATCGACGGCGCTTTCGCCGACGAAGAAGATGCCGCAAAGCACATCCCGCTCACCACGGAGCAAAAGCTCATCTGCTCGCCTATGCTGCGCGGGTACAGTCTTAAGAACAAGCTCTGGCTAAACTTCTTCGTCAACTGTGTCCAAGACATCTCATGGCAAAAGGACGCCTTTGACCGACTTGTACTGCCTAAGAACCAGAAAGAACTAATCCTCGGCTTCACAGAGTCTCAACGCAAATACCGCGACACCTTCGACGACGTGATCGAGGGCAAAGGCCGCGGCATGATCATCCTCCTTTGCGGCCCACCCGGCGTCGGCAAAACCCTCACAGCAGAGAGCATGGCTGAGGAAATGAAGATCCCGCTGTATATGATGTCTGCCGGCGACCTGGGCTTCGACCCGCGAAAAGTCGAGACCAAACTGCAAGACATTCTCGAAATGTGCAGCCGCTGGAACGCCATCCTCCTGCTCGACGAAGCCGACGTCTTCCTCGAACAACGCAGCCTGCACGAACTCGAGCGCAACAAGCTCGTCTCCATCTTCCTGCGCGTCCTCGAATACTACGAGGGCACCATGTTCCTGACCACCAACCGCGTGCAGACTTTCGACCCGGCCTTCCAGTCTCGCATCCACATCAGCCTCGACTATCAGCAGCTCAGCATCGAGTCGCGCAAAACCGTCTGGAAGAACTTCCTGGATTCGGCAGCGCAAAAGCATGACATTTCGCCCCTGCAGTTGACCCAGCTGGCGCGCATGGATGTCAATGGCCGCCAGATCAAGAGTATCCTCAAGATTGCGAGGCTGCTGGCGAGTCGCAAGGATGAGAGCCTCAGCTATGAGCATATTGTGACCACGCTGGATGTTACGCAGCATTTGCACAACGAGACGCAGTTTACGGAGCGTGCAAGGGGGAGTCTGTATGGTTAGATCCTGCTTGGAGCGTCGTGACCGCACGAAGGTGGGCAGGGTGGGATACGGGCAGAGAGTGCATGCGCGGCGTGGTAAGGGTGGGAGGAGCCTGGTGTCTGGCGTTGAAATGGCGTTCTAAACATACATACGTTTGGCGATTACGACCTGGACATGTACGATCCCACAGTACAGTGCGTTACGCACGGCATGTGTCGTCTCGACCGTGATTTTGTGCTTCGAGCGTCGATGGCAAAGTAAATCGTCCCATGGAGCGCTGCTCTTTCCAACATGTCACGACTTGACCTGCAAACTCGCAGCCAATGCTGACCACCAAAAAGCATTCTCCAATTCTCTATCGTCTAGTCTAATCTACTCTTTTCTAATCCGATCTACCTCACACCAACCCGTCTACAACGCTCCCTCACACCTCTCACATGCACACTCAAACTCCCACGTCCGGCTCAACCTCGCCACCCTCTTCCCCCTCGACAACTTCCGCTCCTCGCCGCTCAAATACGTAATACATAGCTCCTCGCCGGCCGCAACATCCCTCCCCGCACGGAACTCCCACACGCGCGCCGCGCGCCGCTTCTCCACATTCGGCGCGCAGCTGTGGTTGAAGTAGCTCGCCGCGGGCCAGCACCCGTAGCCGAAGAACTCGCTCCCCTCGTCGTCCAGGCTGCGAATGCCGAACGAGTTGTGGCTGTCGCGACTCGAGAGCAGGAACAGGTTCGCCGCGGTGGTAAGCGGGAGGAGTGGAAGTGGCAGGATCGCGAGCAGCTGGAGATACGTGCGCGTGAAGGCAGCCAGGTCGTCGGCGCTGTGGTAGGGGGTGCTGTCTTCGGCGAGCGCGAGCATGTGCGTCCAGGCGGCCGGGCGCGTGTGCGCGAGCAGCAGCCCGGCGACGCAGAAGGACATGACGTCGGGCGTGAGGGGGGCCTGGAGGGCGCGCTGCACGGCTTTGCGGTGCTGCTTTGTGACTTGCACGGACGGGTTTGCTTCGGCTTCGGCTTCGCGGGCGGTGCGGATCAGGGCTGCGTGTGCTTCGACGGCGGTCCAGGCGGTTTTGATCGCCCTGCTCGTGGGCCGCGGCAGGTTGGCGTCGACCAGGTCGTTGTCCTCCTTGGTGCGCTTCTTGGTCAGCGTTTCGACGGCGGTCCAGGCGGCGAGGCCGATGGAGCCGTTCCAGGCAAGCCATTTCTCGCGACATGCTGGCGTGCAGAAGGCGAAGCCGACGGTCTTGTCGCGGATGTCGAGATCGCGCCCGTAGTCGTAGCCGAAACATTGGCCGCAGACTTCGCGGCGGTACTCTCGCAGTAGCACGGAGAGCGTAAGGTCATCCGCCCGCCATATCAGCGTGTCTTCGGGGATGTCTTGGGTTGCGAAGACGGCACGACCGGCGGTGGGCGTCTGCCGAACCTCGAATAGCGGAGATGTGGGTATGCCTGGGGGAAGGGGACTTGGAGGGTCGGACGGAGGGACTGAGGAGCAGGACGATGGGCGCGATATGCTCGAGGCGGTGTAGAGCGAAGCGGGCGCCGAGGGTTGACTGTCTGAGGCGTCCATGTTCCTGGACGGTCTGCTGTATATTTCTAAAATGTATTCCAACTAAGGGTGAGTTGTTACACCTGTAGATCAGCGAGTGATTGCGGTTTGATCAATCCTGAATACTTGTGCAGTCTGTTTTGCACAGAGATAGTGATGCAGACAATGTCGAGGCCTATGGTCACTTTCGTATGTCACGTATACACGAGCCAGAAGTGAATGATCGGATGAAAGCCATGGTGAATAATAGGATACTCCTAGTACGGTGTGTGGTGTTGACAGATGAATGACAGGTACAAAGCAGAAATGGAAAGTTGGGATAGAATTGTGCGATTCTAGCCAGACCGATTCTGACACTAGGACCTGATCGGCGCAGGGGTCAGGGCGACAGCGATAAGCGATCTGAGGCTTGAAGCTTTGCGAGCTTCTTCGAACACCAAACGTCAAGTCGGCATTCATTGGCACACGAGTGCGGCAACTGATGGCAATCAATAAAGTCTTTAGGGGTCGAGGCCGTGATTGAGCTCACTAAGCGCCAATTCCACCTCCTTAGTCCGATCAAAGGCATCATCTCCCGCGTTCCAGCCATGCGGAAACTCGGCCAGCGTGCCTGGATATAATCGGGCGTATTCATGGAAAAGAGCAGCATAGTGCAAGGCTGGAAGGTTATCTGAAATTAGTCTTCATCGGCAAAGAGTTCGATATTGTCAGACTACCGGTACGCGACCCAATCTCCGATGACGCATGCACGCACATAGCCGAGAAATTGGGCAGCGCAACAGCAGAACTTCGACAACATGACAACACCTATGGTGGTTGACTACAATCAAGCTCAAATATGCCCATCTTTAATGTCGGCCTTTTCTCTGCGCACTAACATGAATTTGTTACCGACAATTGCTCTTCCATGAGCTGACCACGCCCCCTGTCAGGATCAACCTTGGGCAAACCCCATCTACGCCCCGCATATGTCAGTCTCCGGGACAATTGCGGAGTCGGGCCATCAACGTCCGCAGATGGCGACAAAGAACTTCAATCAATTTTCGCCCCGATTTGCTCGCAACTACCGGGGTGATATCCTGGATGGACCTGCATGTTGAGAGGGGTAAATGACGTTGGCGCAAGGTACGACACATCAGACCGGATCAATTGAAGATCATCATCGGTCTGGGGAAAATATATAGACGAGCATGGATGCGCAGCCGCCCGTTGTCTACTCTGTCTTCATCACAACGATCGTGGCCGTCATGTCGTCCATCATACCAATTGACCTCTCCGCGTTCGCGACGGACCCATCCTACCTCACGCAGTACCTCCCGACCAATGTCACGACGCCTACAGTCATCAATCTTTTCGCTTACAACGATGAATTCGTCAATGTCCTCGGCGCAAATGCAACAGCGCGTCAATTGTACAATCTCGATACCCAGCTCTTCCACGAAGCCGGCATCTACAACAAACAAACCAACAAGCTCTACGTAACCAGTAATTGGGCCTTTGACCTCGCCAATCCCATCAACGTAACCATCATCGACCTCGATCCAGCCGCGAACTACTCGTACACCACAACCCGCTACTCTGCGCTCGCCGAGCCCAACGGCGGAACCTCCTACTACCCACCCGGGTCGTCCAATTCGTCCACCCCGCCGCGGCACCTCTACGCCGACGAAGGCGACTTCACCAACCCATCCGCCCTCGTCTCCGTCGACCCCGTAACCGGCGCGTCAGAGAAGATCCTCACCAACTACCTCGGCCGCAACTTCTCCAGCATCAACGACGTGCGCCAGCACGCCGCCACGGGCGACATCTGGTTCACCGACGCCGACTACGGCTACTACCAGTCGTTCCGGCCCGCGCCCAGCATCCCGAAGCAAGTGTACCGCTTCACACCGTCCACGGGCCAGATCAGCGTCGAGGCCGACGGCTTCGTGCAGAGCAACGGCATTGAATTCAGCCCCGATTTCACGACGCTGTATGTGAGCGATACGGGTGCCGCGGGCGGGCCGCTGCTGGGCATCAACATGACCCGCCCAGCGACGATTTATGCGTTCGATGTTGTGGGTGACAAGTTTCTTGCTAATCGCCGTGTGTTTGCGTATAGCGATAATGGGTTTCCGGACGGGATTCATACGGATACGGAGGGCAATGTGTGGGCGGGCTGTGGGGATGGGATTCACGTGTGGAATCAAGAGGGCACGTTGCTGGGGAAGATATGGAATGGAGTTGAGACGAATAATTTTGCGTTTTTGCCGGGCAAGTTGCTGGTTTTTAGTAATGCGCAGTTGTGGGTTGTGGAGGGGTTGAAGGCGGTGGGGAGGGAGGTGTGTAAGGATTTTGGGGTTTGTTAGATGGGGAGATAAGGTGTGAGTGTGTAGTGTATAGTGTAAGGAGTTTGGAGTGGGGGTTGGACGGGTTGGAAGAGAAGAGTGTAGACGTGTGTTCTTCAATACCAAGGCCATGACAACTTCCAAACAGCCTGTCTTCTGTGGTTTATTCAGCACGATTGTAACTGTAACATCATAAGTGCTCTCTAATTATGGTGTCCGTACTGGGGGTGCTGCTAACCGAGGACTCTAGGTAATAACAGTATGATGAACATCAAACCGATTGTGTAGAATATAAATGAGACTTAAGCTTACGGCTACAATTCTACTCGAACCTATACCCAAAATTGCTTTTATGCGGTTCCTTTGACAGCACCTCTCGAGTGCCACGGTATCAATCCATTCAAGTCAGTGAATTCTTCTCGCAGTCCTATCCGTGAAAGCTCCTACACGTCTATGCCTCGATGCCATGACTTACGCCTTTCTTCCTCCTGCATGTACTACCGCAATGTACCTTGAGAGTTTAGCTTACAGATACCCTCGAGGTCACGATTGCTCACACCAAGCCGTTCTCCCACCTCCATGTTTCCGGAGCTGCATGTCGCAGATAACGGAGCTCGCGAAATTGCTTGCATTGTGCACATTGCGTCGAGAGCTATAGCCAGTGGAATATAATGCCCAACAGGATCGAATGCCCACTTTGGATGTCTCCCGTGTCGATGTACGAAGGAGCTCGTATTTTTGGAGTTTTAGCGTCAGTGCTAGGTCCAGGTGTGGCACGAACCTGTGCTTTATTTCGAACTAGCTGCGTAGTCTCCTACAAGCACTAGAGCCTGGCTATCTTCATCAATTTTGTGTTTTCTGTTTCCTAACTACAAAAGCTGCTTGATACAAGCTTCGTAAACGCGAGAAAGCTGCGGACCGATAACGCAAAAAAGAAGAGCTTCTTCGAAGTGTCACAAAGCGACCGAGAAAGACGGCACAACTATGCAAGGTTTCATGTCATTTCAACATGGGTTCTGCCTTTGTAACTTCGTACCTTGACCGTCGCTTGAGCGCTCTTCATTCCTCGTCGACACGACCTGGGACCAACCAAGCCAGCCAGATGTCTTTCTTCCTGTCTATTCTCGCTGGAGTCCGGTTAGCGTCATTGTTGACGACGATATTGGACTTGCCGCTGCTGAGGTCAAATTGAGCCTCACGACCTCGAATATTCCCAGTTGCCCACAATGAGCGTACGTCGTAAACTATAGAGAGTCGAGATGGCTGTTCGGCGTGCTTCAGTGTCATTCTCGTTCGAGAGGATATTCGGGACACAACGGTCTCGAGCAACAGCGGGATCGTCGGAAAGACCGAATCCGCCACTGCGAAGCGAACTTCATCCAGGTGCATGTGAGTTGCCAGGTTGAAACGGAAGATGATGTGGCAAAGCGGCTGGTATGGGCCGCGCGGACTCAGGTCGTGCCGAAATGTGAAGTGCTTGGGTCTCGTATATCAAGAATTTTCCAATCGAAGCCTTGTGCTTGCTTGTCTCCATGACACCATTGAAGAGAAATCTTGGCACATGAGAGAAGAGTCGCCACGGTAGGCTTGAATCCGTTTCGAAAGACACGGTTGACGGCAATTTTCGTCGGCAGCCGATGGGCTACTCCTGCTAAGCTGAGCGTTGAAATGAGCGTTGCACATGGACGTAGCTGGCCTATCCTGCACTTCACCAAGGCGTGTCTACGACTCGTGGAATGTGCCACTAAATACCAATAGGCACTAGGTGTCTGGCTCGAATGTTGTCAAGACGTCAAATTGCTGGTCCATGAAGTTATACAACGCATTCGGATCACCTTCCATCGAGACCTCGTATGCGGATGTCGAGCGTTCCGGGGTTTCGATCACCTGACAAGTTTGATTAGATACATTATACAACAGGCTGCAGGGATAGACGGAGAAAAAGCCAGATTGATACGGAGGATCCAACAAGTTTTGAGGATTGGAAATACCCACCTTGTTGTCTATTCCTTGGAAAGGGACGTACGGCCCTCCGTCCGGCGGCAGATATTGTGGGCAAATGCATAGCGCAGTTTCTCCACCATTTATCATCTGCCTCTTCACCACAAGGGCATTCGCTAGGACCTTAGCCTGGTTGATGCCGAACTCGCGCTCAATGCGGCTAAAACATTGTAACACAAAATCTTGACTGGAGGGCGAAGCGGTTGGCATAGATCCAGCTACGTACAGCGCCCACAGCGTGGAGTATCCACCAGATATGCGCACAATTGGAAGACGGTCTCGGGCAGAACCATGATGAGTGAAGACATCGGAGAGTAGCGTGGAATCGCCACGGAAATTTTGAAAGAATGCCTTGCGGGGACCACTCGGCGTACCTGGCGCCGGTGGCTGTACATGCGAACCTGATGTAGTAGGCGGAGTGTACAATGGGTTTGCGACGCACTCATGATCGATGCTGCCCTGACTCGAACCTGTATTATTTGTATGGTTTGGAGGTTGCCCGCTGCAACCGACTCCTTTCGTTGGTACCTCTTTAGGCGTATCGTGGAGGAATTGAGGCATACTAGCGAGAATATCTGACTGGATTTGGTGAAGTGCTTGCGTACACTTCCCCAAAAGCTCAACGTACTTGGAGCCGACAAGGATTGGGGGCGTTGTGGCGAAGCCAGCCAGGATACTGTTTCGAATGATGTCGTGGAAGTATATTCTGTTATAGCGCACCCAATTCCATGTTTGGGCAGTTGCATGAGTAGGATAGACGTGATA
>TARA_R110002003_G_scaffold1815_3_pt1 | contig 16282 bp, 13 predicted proteins | sample TARA_R110002003 | Tara Oceans TARA_R110002003 (sample SAMEA4396441) | marine metagenome | biome: Westerlies Biome; feature: [SRF] surface water layer (ENVO:00010504); material: water (ENVO:00002006), including particulate matter (ENVO:01000060) such as... | depth 5 m
TGATACCATGAGTTCTGAAGCTCCCTATCCGGAAAGCCGAACTACCAGACATTAATGACTTATATAGGCCACCGTATGAGCGGGGACATCGAGGTGCTCGTCGCACAAGATTGATAAGGACGCGATGCAGATGGACGCAACCCCGTCATCAACGCGATGGGGATGAAGAGTGACGAAGTGAGGTTTGCAGCGACGCGCTACTGTTTACCCGAAGACCGCAACGCGCCTTCCTTCCTCTTCGCCAGCTAGACAAACAATTCTACGAGTTTTCATACCAGCCCCCCAATCATCGGCGGGAGCATACAATAATTCATCCAATCGCTCACTACTTCGGCCTATAAACCCCGAACCCAACGCTCTGCCATCCCGCAGACGCTTGCTTTCAACCGCAAACGGCTCATCGGCACACAATCCACAGATCGACCCGAGGTAGTCGCTCCTGCTGCCAATCTCATACGCTGCGTTCTTATCACCGCTACGCCCGCTGCCCGTACAAATTAAGGAGCCACGATGAACACGGAAAGGCGCCGTTGGGCTGAGGCCCATGTCGAGGCGAAGGAGTCGCGCGGTGGAGTCCTCGACAGTGGCGCGACACTGGATCAAAGCTTTTGCGCACGTCAATCGCCGTCCATTGTTCCTCTCCGTCGATTGCCTGTCATTGCAAACAGGCACAGGGCTGCTAAGAACGCGACTTGCGGGGTGAATAGCTTGACAGACTTTAGTTCGGCCGAGGTGGGGTCAAGCACGCATCATGGGCTTGCAGGAGCTGGACAAGGACATGGGAATCGCGTCGCAGGAAGGCGCAAGAGGGAGATTCGCATCGACGTCCAAGGGGTCGGAGAAGTCGCGCACAATTGAAGAGCAGGAAGATGATCACTCGTCGATTACTTCGACATCGACAGCAGAGGACTCTGTCGATTCAATAGCGGAGGCTCAGTCAATACACCACACGTGGAGTCGCAACACAGGACACTCATGGCCTGGCGACAAGGATGTTGGGCAAATCACAACAGTCACCACGAACGCGACGCAGGATCCGCGATTCGAAATCGACTTTGACGATGACGGCGAGAATCCGCAGGACTGGCCGATGCTCAAGAAGGCTATGGTGATCTTCTTCATGAGTTACTCGACGCTTGTCGTGGTCATGTACTCGACTTCCTATACGTCCGGCATTCCAGGCATGATGCGCACATTCGGCATTGAGTCCAAGACGCTCGTTGTATTGGGTATCACAACATACCTCTGCGGTCTAGCAGTTGGGTCACTCCTGCTCGCTCCGCTGAGCGAGATGTACGGTCGCCGCCCCGTTTATCTCATCGCCGTCGCCGTGTTCACGATCCTGATCGTCCCCTGTGCACTCAGTAACAATCTCACGCAAATTCTGGTTATGCGCTTCTTCGGCGCAGTCGCAGGTGCCGCCATGATCTCCAACGCACCGGGCACCGTCTCAGATATCGCTTCAGACGAATACCGCGCCCTTTTTTTCTCGATTTGGAGCATTGGGCCAATGAATGGTCCGGTCGTAGGCCCTTTGGTGGGCGGATTTGTGTACCAGGCGCTAGACTGGCGGTGGACGAACTGGGTCGTCATGATCGGATCCGGCACATCGTGGTTCATGGTCTTCCTGATCAAGGAAACGTACGCGCCGGCCATCCTACGCGCCAAGGCGACGAGGAAACGCAAAGAAACAAACGACCAACGCTGGTTCTGCCGATACGACGACAAAAAGCAATTCTGGCCATTGCTCCGCGAGAATCTCTACAGACCGTTGGAAATGGCCGTCCGCGAACCAATCTGCATTTTCTGGAACGTGTACATCGCACTTGTCTATGGCGTTCTCTACCTCTGTTTCGTCAGCTACCCCATTGTCTTCGGCGAACTGCGCGGCTGGTCTTCAGGTCTCGTCGGCCTAGGCTACATCGGCATTGGCATCGGCGGATGCATCACCATCGCCAGCGAACCGCTCCTTCGCAAGATGATCAACGCGCACAAAAAGGATCCCGAGACCGGCAAGCCATACCCAGAAGCCATGGTCAGCGTCGTCTGCATCGCCGCCGTGTGCGTGCCCGTCGGCGAAATCATCTTCGCATGGACCTGCACGCCAAACGTCCACTGGATCGCCCCGCTCATCGCCGGCATCCCCTTCGGCGCCGGAAACTGCGGCGTCTTCATTTACGCGTCAAACTACCTCGTGCATTCCTACGGCATCTACGCCGCCTCCGCACTCGCAGGCAATGCCGTCCTGCGCAGCGCAATCGGCGGCGCACTACCACTGGCTGGCCCGAAGATGTACCAGACCCTCGGCCCGCACTGGTCCGCGACCATGCTCTCGCTGATCGAATTCGCGCTGATACCTATCCCGCTTGTGTTCTACCGCTATGGACACAGGATAAGAGAGAAGTCGGCGTTGATTAGGCAGATGCGCGAGGATAGGGAGAAGTTGGAGGGCAGGAGGAGGAGGGCGATGGAGAGGTTGAGAGGGCTGGAGGGTGGGGAGAAGCAACAAGGTACGGAGAAGGAATTGGACGTCTGAATATCTTCGGCTTGTTTTGGTGTTGCTGGCATTCGTGACAAAGGTGTCTGAGGTCATACAGGACTTGTAATGGGCCGCTGTGGGGTAGTCGTCTTGATTGGGAACGCGTACGACTGGCGTTAATCAGAGGCGCCGCATGGAACAGGTCGGAGCGCACTTGGCATGTTGTATGACATTTGATATTAGATTGTATATCAAGCGCTGCACCAGGCGAGGCAACAATTCGTGAGCTCTGCAATCCAAATCTGTCACTGCTGACGAGACACATTAAAGCTTGTCTGTCTTTAGCGCAATCTGTACTTTCCCTCATCGACGACGAAACACGCCGAGGATCTACAAGCTACATTTCGTGAAGAACGTGTAAAGTCTGCATGGCATGGGGCCCGACTTCTTGACGCTAAACAACCTCAAATTCCGACTCCTCACTAACAACGCTCCACCCATCCGACACCATCTCAGACACAACACCCCACTCCTCCACCCAGCCTTCAACCTCTCCCATCTCCCCACTCACCGTCTCACCTCTCTTCCCTTGCTCCTCCTCCGCAAGCATAACATCCCCCAACTCCCCAACCACCCACTCCACCAACGCACACCTCTGCAATTCCTCCGGCGCCCCAACGCCCCTCCACTCCTCGCACGCGCACCCGTAATACATACTCCCATTCCCGGCGCAGCAACAACTGCACGGAAACACATACGCACCACACTCCGCATACCCGACCTCCCAACACCCAGACGCATTGCAGTGCCATGCCCAGCTGTACTCGCCGAACCAGGCGAAGCCGTGGATGACGGGGAACAGTGGGATGTGTTTGGAGCGGAAGTAGTTTTTCTCGTGTTTATTGAGGGACAAGACCGAGCGTAGGAGGTAGTGGGCGTGGATATCGGACTTCTCAATCGGCAGCGTTGTATGCAGTCTCAACGACGCCGGTATACGAGACGCCGGGGCTATTTTCGATTCAAGTCTGTCCTCCTTCACCCTCCGCATTTCTTCTATCCGCCTGCGTGCCCACGCGCCAAAGTCCTCACTCTTGACGTCTTCCACGCGCAGTTTGCCGAAGCGCTGCAGTTTCACTACGGCGTCCATGTGTTGATATTCAGTTTCGAATTGCGCCGCGGCTTCGATGTCCTGGTGCCATGTTGAGTGGCGGAGCGTGTGGGCTAGGTCTCTCTTGCGCGCGAGGCGCATCTGGTTGTAGTGCATGTCGTGACAGCAGCGACAGACGTCTGCATCGCGGGGGCGTTTGCGAGGGTATTTGCGGCTTCGGCGGTAGGCGCGGGATGCGGAGCGCAGGTCGCGGAAAGAGTGCGAGGATTGGCGGCCAGCGGCTTGCATGGCGCGCTCGGAGACGGAGAAGGTGGGAGAGGAGTGGTAGTCGATGTCGATGTACATGATGAAGGGCGTGACAGGGTAGTGGACTCAGTGAAGAGGACTACTCGGTGTCGTTGGGGATGGTATGGAGGGATTGGGATGGAGCTTGCTAAGTCAGTGGAGAAGGTTAGTGGGGATTATGGTGCCATTATGTATTATCGAAGCACGTCAGAGCAGAGCACGACTCTATTGTAAGCCACTCAAAGGCGATCAATGTGTTGCGCCCTTTTGCTCAGCCGCCAGCCCTCCCGAATACTCCAGGGCGGACACCGCGCACCATTGGGAGAAAACAGAGCTTGGGTGCCTTATGAGGTGGTGTCCCCGTGAAACTTCGCGTCTGATCTGGTGCCTGGAGGCATGTCTTGGTTGCGGTGCTGAAGTGGGCGGACGAACGCGACGTGGAGTCGGACGCGCTACGCGATATTTGGGATGGTGTTGTGGCTGTGTCGTCGGCTTATCGATAAATTAAGCCACACTTCAGGCGTGGGACTCATGTGGCACTGCGAGGGAGCCTCCAAGCCCCTTCCTTGTCCGTCCCAAAACAACAGCCGATCTAGATCATCCCAGTCGTGACCATATACAGCAGGTAGTGACTTGACGCGAGCCGGACGGTGGTAAACTCTTGTGTCTTCTCTCCGACGACGACATTGCGTAGCCGTCGCACTCGATCCACCACTCATCTCGAGAAGAAAGGGCAATGCTGCAGTCCATTACCGCCGGTCGGATCTCAAGTCTTGATCCATGATGTCCTTCTACGTCTCTTGCTCGCTACACATCAGAGTCGCTCCTCTCACGCTCGCCCGCTATCCCAAGGACCTAGCCAACTGGTATTGAACAATCAAGCCATCCAGCAGCCGAGCCCAGAAATCGATATCGCCGCGCTTGTAACCTCGTCCTAATGCTAATCTCCGACTAGCAAATCTGCGTCTCCTGCAATTATGATCGGTCAAGACAAGGGTTGTCATCCTACCAAACGAGCCATACGGTCGGCCCTGTGCACGGCCGAACCATTCGCTTACGGGGCAAAATCATCCTGCATACTCGACTCCGGTTTTGACGCTACGATCTAGCCTCAATAGCCAGGTGCTGGATATTATCCGCAAACAGTCAAGATGGCAGGCCAATGGAAAGGTACTCTGCTAGGGATGCCCCGTCAAGTCATGCGCATCCGCGGCGAGGCGTCTATCGAGCCGCGTTGCCGTCCGCGAACATCAAGGGGCGCAACGACGTGTCTTAGCAGTGGATAGCAATATAAGGCGGGACGCGAGTCACGCAGTCTACCTACATTACTTCGTCAAGTTCGACATTGCGTACGGTCTTCCTAATGCTGACACTATATTCGTGGGCTGTGTGCTCACTCGCACTACTAACGTCCGCGGCTTCATTTCCTCCTAAGCCAGAAGGCGTCACAGTAGTAGAATCAACAAAGTTTCCAGGGTACTCGATATCATACAAAGAGGTCACTACAAGTTGCGTGCTCATTGACCACGTCAGATGCTAACCTCAGAGCAGACAAGCATCTGCGAGACCACACCAGGCGTCAAGGGCTACAGCGGCTATGTCAATATCCCGCCCAACCCGGCCGAGAATCGCGACTACCCAAGTCACATTTACTTTTGGTTCTTTGAAGCCCGAGAAGACTCGAAGAATGCTCCGCTATCAATCTGGCTCCAAGGTGGCCCAGGAGTGCCGTCATCTTCAGCAGCACTCAATGAAAATGGCCCTTGTCACGTGCTCGAAGACTCCAAGACTACCGAATTGAGCGCGACATCTTGGAATCAGAAGGTCAATCTCATGTACATTGATCAGCCTGTGCAAGTCGGTTATTCGTACGATACTCTAGTCAATGGCACCCTTGACATCGTTGCTTCGCCATTCGCTTACAGGCCGGCGAACTTCAACCAAACTGGTGTACCGCAGACCAACCTCACTTTTCTAACAGGAACTTTTGCCAGTCAGAATCTAGCCAATGCTCCCAATACATCAATGGCAGCTGCACCAATCATGTGGCAGTTCATGCAGACATGGATGCAAGAGTACATCTCCCTCCTGGAACATCCCCCAATCGACTAACACCTCTCCAGAGCCCCCTTCTTCAAGCCCAAGACCAACAGCTTCAGCATCTGGGGCGAGTCCTACCACGGCCACTACGGCCCCGTCTTCGCCGACTACTTCGAGGCACAAAATGACCTTCTCTCCAACGGCACGCTTTCCCTGCCCTATATCCCCATCCACATCGACTCCGTCGGCTTCATCAATCCCTGCATCGACATCGACACCCAAATGATTTACTACCCCAAGTACGCGCGCAACAACACCTACGGCATCCAAGCCATCAGCCAAGAAGACTACGACGCCGCCATCGCCGCGGACCCAATGTGCAGAAACATGACGGCGACGTGTCGTGCGCTTGCGGCTGCCAAAGATCCAAATGGCGTGGGGAACCAGGCGGATGTAAACAGGGCGTGCAAGAGTGCTTTTGACTTTTGTTTCACGAACATGCACGACGCGTATGACAAGTCCGGTGTACGTCTAGTCCCATCCTCCTCTTCCCTCCCTATCCCCACCGAATCGACTACAACAGCATACTGATCCGCCCCAGCGCAACAAATACGACATCGCCGCCCCCGCCGCCCCACAAGCCTTCCCGCCAAAATACGCCGCCGGCTACCTCAACGACGCCTCCGTCCAACGCGCCCTCGGCGTCCCGCTCAACTGGACCGGCCAGTCCATCCCCGTCGCACTCGGTACCCCTTCCCCTCCCTCTCCCCCTCATCCCAACGCCCCCACTAACAAACGCTCAAGGCTTCGACCGCACCGGCGACTTCCTCCTCGGCCTTACCCTCCCCAAACTCGCCACCCTCCTCGACCGCGGCGTACGCATCGCCCTGCTGTACGGCGACCGCGACTACCAATGCAACTGGCTGGGCGGCGAAGCCGTCAGCCTCGCGATCCAGTCGCGGCACTCCGACGTCTTCGCCGGCGCCGGGTACGCCGCCATCCAGACGAACGCGTCGTACGTCGGCGGCCTGGTGCGGCAGGCCGGCGGGTTGAGCTTCGCGCGCGTGTTCCAGGCCGCGCACGCGGTGCCGTACTCTCAGGCTGCGACGGCGGCGGCGATTTTCGAGCGCGTGGTGGGCGGAAGGGATGTTGCGACGGGGACGCGTGGGGATGGGGGGTATGTGAGCGAGGGCGGAAATAGTGCGTGGAGTGAGAGTGCGGTGCCGGGGGAGCAGGGACGGGCGAAGTGTTATTTGTGGGATGTGCTGGAGACGTGTACGGTGGATGAGGAGGGGGTTTTGTACTCTGGGCGGGCGGTTGTGCGGGATTATATTCTGGTTGGTGTGGAGGGCGGGAACGGGACGAGTGGGACGGGGTTGGAGCGGTAGGGGATGCAACAGAGGAGGATGGATTGGTTTGGCCATACCGTGTTTGACGTCCTAAATCGCCGGAGACTGGGATTATGTTCATGAACCTTTCAACGTGATATGATCTTGGGAACGGACAACTCCAGCATTAAACACCTCACACGCAAGCGCTCAGTAAGCCCGCCCCGCACTCCTCGCAGCCTTCTTGAAACTATCCCTCAGTTCGTTCCTGTTCACGCCGTCTTCTTCTTCGCCCGGACTAATACCATCGGGGTAATACGTCGTGGTGCCACTCGCCGTCCGTCGTAGGCCTTCTCGACTCCCACGAACCCCCGGCTGCACCACTTCGGGCTCTGGGCCGTTCAATCGTCCATCCGTCCGCACGCGCCCAGGGTAGCTGAACGAAGCATAACTCGCACGCCCAGAACTATCCGCCGTCGCAGGGCGCGATCTCGAGCGATGTCGACGCACACTTGGCGCAACAGCAGCGTCATCATGGTCGGGTTGGAGATCTGGTTCAGCCATTGAGTTGGGTCTCGAGATGCGCAGCGGCGCGGGCGCGAGATCAGACGTCCACCATGTGGGATCTGCTTCTGGACTCAAGCGTCCTATCGCCGCATCACCTGCTTCCACGAATTCAGGGCTAGACTTGTTGTGACGCACAGCGTGCATATCGAGCACCCTCTGCTGCTCGCGCTCCTGCTCAGCGAGCGTGAAGCGGTGTTCTGAACTGCGTGAGCGAGTGAGGACGTGACGGAGCGAGCGCTTAGAGTCATTTTTGTGCGATGTTATTGTCGTTGTGAGGGTGTTGGTTGGGGAATGGTGCGCGGCCATCATGGGATCGATTGGGGATTCGGAGTCCGAGCGTGAGCGCTTTTCTGTTATGTCTTGAGCCACCGTGTCGCTTCCACTCGATCCTAGATTGCGTTGCCCACTGTGCGTAGGGCTACGGTGCTTTTGCTTTCGGCCTCGCTTTTCATGACTACCTCCGCTTCCACTTCCAGTGCCGCTGCTTGTCGTTTCCATGAGTTTGCGATGCCAGCTGCTGTTGGCGTAATCGAATCCTAGTCGATTCTCTCCTTTCTTGCCAAACCAGAGCGGTTCGTGAAGGCTGATACGCACGGCATTGAGCCACGGATTCCCCGGTGCTTCGTCGGCGAGGAAGAAAATGACGTCCACTTCTTCAAGCGAGCGGAAGGCGGTTTCGGGGTAGAACCAGTATACGAGGGGAATGATGGCCAAGTTGGTGACAGCGAAGATGATCCAGGTGCGATATCCGATGTTGGTGAATGCAATTGGGGTTATAAAGACGATGCTGTGAGGCAATTAGTGCTCGTTGCAAGCCAGGGATCTTGACAGAATGGAATTGTGACGTACACGAAGTTGAGTATCCAATTGGCCGCTGTGCTCAGCGCATTTGCAGGCCCACGGATTCTGAGCGGCACGATCTCGACTTGGTAGAGCCACGCCATGCCTTGCCAGCCGATTGCAAAGAATATCGAGAAGGCAAAGAGGAAGACCGTGCTTGCAACTCTAGCTGCACTTATGTCTTGGATGGTCCACAGGTACTGTGTTATTGTCAAGAGCACCATGCAGCCCGACATGCCGGATGCGCCAAACATCATGAGTGAGCGTCGGCCCCAGAAGCGGTCGATGCCGACAACAGTGACGAATGATCCAAGGAAGTACATTGTAGCGGAGCAGCTGGCGAGTAGGCGTGAAAGCCATCCCGAATACCCCATGCGGGTCAGCAAGATCCAAGAAAGGTATTGCAAGACTAAGTTGATACCCGTGCCTTGTTGGAAGATCTGAACGAACCAAGCAAGTACCACGCGATGGAAGCCTCGACGATCTCTATTCGAGAAGAGCTTGGAAGTAGAGCCTTGCGCCATGACCAGAATCGCATCCTTGATCTGCAAGAACTCATCTCTAACCTCGTAGCTGTCCGCATCGGAGTCATTAAGTGCTGCAATGACAATCAAAGCCTCTTGTTCACGTCCGGTCAAGATGAGCCATCGTGGCGAGTCCGGCAGGAAGAAGAGCATTGCGATAGCTGGGAGAGCGAAGGTGATCTGAAGTGCGATCGGAACGCGCCATGCTGCCTCGCCATTGTTGGCAAATGCGAAGGCGAAGACGAACCAGTATGACAGAGCGTAGCCGAGTGATACGAAAGCTCCGGCGCTGATCATGAGGATGGTGCCCTTGCGGTGGGACTTGACGCATTCAGCTTGGTAGGCCGGGGCGGTTGAGGTGGTGAAGCCATTGCCTAGCACATAAGTATTAGCAATTGGCGCCCTTGCAGTGCAATGACCGGCGTCGTCTTACCGAAACCTGCAATCGCGCGCCCAACAATGAACTGAGAGAAGCTGTAGGAGGTGGTCTGTATGATCTCTCCGATAGCCCAGATGGAGATGCCTAAGAGCAATGTTCGACGACGTCCGAGTGAGTCACTGATAAAGACAGCGAGGATCGCAGAGGCGACGCAGCCCAGGTTCCATACACCAACCGTGAGACCTGTTTAGGTCAGTATTTGATACTATGTAGAAAGAATCCCTCCAATTGCGCGAGGCCCGTTTTTGAGGAGGCTACATACCAGTCACCCACGCATCGTGGTATGAAGAAGAATTGATGATGTCGACTTCTGGGAAGCGGTCAAGAAAGGCGGGAACAGTCAAGAGACCCCCCATAACACCCTGTGCGTAGCCATAACATCTATCGAGACTGTCAGTACATGTTGGCTCATAAAGTATCGGTCCCAGCATACAGAAAGCACAGTCCACAAATCGCACTGATGGCACTCGTCAATCGCGTGCCCCTGAGACCAAAGAATCTTGCCATCTGATCTTCTTGCTTAGCCTCGACGATGTTTTGTCCGCCTCGGTCAGGCAAATAAGTCGTGCTTCGATTTCAGCGCAGCGATCGCGAGATGCAGCAGCAGCCACAATCAGTATGAATCGCATCGGCTTCCCGTCCTCTCCCGTTGCCCCATCACCCAAACGTCATGTTCTGGGATATCCCCATGGGATCTTTACTTTTCCAATTCGTCGGTAGCGAGCCGCCACTGTCATCGCTCGATGTAACTCGAAAGGATCAAGCTTCGGAGCGAGCACGCGTCGTGGACGTTGAGCCGTCAGGTACGCGGGACGGAGAGAGCGCCTATTCGACGATGGCGATGGGTGTGCTGATGTCATTAGATCTTAGCGCAGATCAGGAACGCTAACGAGGCACGATAGCGATCGATTCTCTACGCGAGAGCATTAGAGACGGCTCGAGATAACCTCACGAGTCAGGTTGTGCCGGCTCGTGACGGTGAACGTTGGCAGGCCGGGAAATGCACGTCGGGATGAAAATCCGACCCGGGAAGGAAGGAATAGCTCACGACTACGCAGCTGAAACGTCCGGATGGTGCGAAGATAGTGAATCGTGCTAATAAGCCACTAGCGAAGGGAAGGGGATCCCAGCACACTCGGTTGCCTCGTACGGTCATGGTTTATGCTGACGTACTGGAGAGGTTTCGGCGGCTCCGCTTTGATGACGATGAGGCCAGTGTGTGAGCAAGAAAGAGTAAAGGGAGTTTATTGTTTTTTTCTACTTCGCCAGAAACTTCTGGAATGCTTCTTGTTCGATGTTTACATTACCCACAGCGCGGAGCTTCGCGCGTCCAGCCTTCTGCTTCTCGAGCAGTTTCCTTCGCCGAGAAATATCACTCGCGTGTAGCTTGGCCAGGACGTCCTTTCGGAAGGGCTTGATGGTTGCACGAGCGACGATCCTCCTTCCCGCAGCCGCTTGGATGATGACTTCGAACATCTGCCGCTCCACATGTTCCTTGAACTTCTCGACCCACATGCGCCCCACTTTGTCAACCTGCGAGCTATGTAGAACACGCGAAACGGCATCAACGGGCACTCCGTTTACTAGCAGGTTGAGCTTGACGATGGACGATTTGCGGAAGCCAGCGTCTTCGTAGTCGAGTGATGCATAACCTTTGGTCGCTCCTTTGAGCTTGCCGAAGAAATCATCGACTAGGTGCGACAGAGGCAGGTCGTACTTGAGAATGACTTGCGTGGCAGTAAAGAAGGTCAGTTCTTTCTGGTCGCCTCGATTTGCCTCGCATAGCTTAATCACTTCACCGAGATACTCGTCAGGGAGGGTGACAGTAGCGGAGACGTACGGCTCGTGGACCTCTTGCACCCGAAAGTGTGCCTGGTCTTGGTCCGGAAAGTCGTTCGGGTTCGTGATGATTGACTCAGTGCCGTCTCTCCAGATGACCTTGAATGGAACAGACGGTGGCGTGATGATGATGTTGGCGCCATGTTCTTGACGCAGGCGATCCTCGAAGACCGAGCAGTGCAATGTCCCGAGGAAGCCCAGGCGCCACCCAGCCCCGAGTGCGTCGGACGACTCCTTCTGCAGAGTGACGCTGCGATCGTTGAGAATGATCTGCTGGATGCTGTCCTCGAGATGCTCGTGGTTGTCCTGGTCGGTGGGGAAGGCAGCAACAAAGACCATGCTCTTCGGCTCCTCGAAGCCAGGGTAGGGCTCCACAAGCTTTTCAGAGCCAACGGTGGTGTATGTGTCTCCGACCTTGGCCTCCTGCGACCGCTTCATGCCGGGGTTGAAGTGAATATAGCCCACCTGACCGGCCTTGAGAACCGTCTGCGGTGTCTGGTCCGGGTACATGATGCCGACCTCGCCCACAATGTACTTCAGGCCCGTGGCGAATGACCTGATAGTGTCACCGGGACGCACCTGGCCGTCGAAGATGCGCACCAACAGTATGACGCCCTTGTACACATCGTACCACGAGTCGACCAGCAACATGCGCAGCGGCTTGGCCAGGTCGCCGACGGGTGCGGGGATCTTCTCGACAACGGTGGGCAGGAGCGAGGCGACGTTGAGGCCCGTCTTGGCCGAGACGAGGACGGCGGCATCGGGGTCGAGCTCGAAGGTGTCCTTCATCTGCTCCAGCACGCGCGGCGGGTCGGCGTGCGGGAGGTCGACCTTGTTCAGCACCGGCACCAGCGTGAGGCCCTGGGCGAAGGCGAGGTAGAAGTTGGCGACCGTCTGCGCCTGCACGCCCTGGCTGGCATCGACCAGCAGCAGCGCTCCCCCACAGCTGGCATAACTGCGCGACACCTCGGCGCGGAAGTCGACGTGGCCGGGCGTGTCGACCAGATGCAGCAGGTAGTCCTCGCCCGCATGGTTGTAGATCATGGTGCACGTCTGCGCCTTGACGGTGATGCCGCGCTCCCGCTCCACGTCGAGCTTGTCGAGGATCTGCTTGTTGCCGCCGGGCTCGATGGTGCCCGTGAGCTCCAGGAGGCGGTCCGAGAGGGTCGACTTGCCATGGTCGACGTGGGCGACAATGCAGAAGTTGCGATAGCGCTCGATGGGAATCTCGGCGATGCGCTTCTCGAGGCTCGTCTGCGGCTTGGAGACGTGGGCATAGCTTCTGGCGAGCGAGGGCAGGTGCTCAAGGGTGCGGAACGGCGCGCGGCAGCCATTGGGGCGGGCGGAATGCGCCCGCCAGCTGTGCAGAAGACTGCTCGCGGTTCGGACGCATGATCGCATGGGTGAGCATGGGAACAACGCTGAGGGAATGGCTGCTTCGTCGCCGTCGTGGTGTGCTCGAAAAAGTTGGCGAGCGCGTCTTATCTAATCAGCGATCGGCAGTTCCTGCAGCTGCACCGCCGCAGACCCACACCGACTCCTCCATCACTCGCCTGCACACTCGTTGACCCGTCGAGCACCATCATAAACATCTTCCAAGACTGGTACGAGGCCGAAAGCGCTGTTCATAGCTCCATTGTACCTTTTTCATCCGCGTGCCTTCCAGAGTTGTGTGTTCCCCTGGTCGTAGTTGCCCTGTCAACGCCGCGTAAACACTGCTCTGCACATCGAAGAGGAGCTGCATCGTGCAACACCAACCCAGCTGGCAGCCCCGCCATCATGTCCCAACCAAAAACATCGTCAAAATCAAAATCGTCTAAAAGTGACTCGTCAAAAGTGCACAAGCTCGCTCTGAAAGGATCGTCCAAGGTGGTCAACGAGTTCGTAAGTGGAGTCGCTCCAGCATGCCTTCCAATTTGTGGCCAGACGCTAAGACCCTCTAGTTTGAATACTCGATCAACACCATACTGTAGGTTTTGAGTGTCGCAACATATCACGGTATCCAGAAAGCTCAGGTTGCATAGGTTTCAGCGAGGTGTCTACCCGGCCGAGGACTTCACAGCGTGAGCTGAGCCACAGTTTAATCCAGACGCTCCCCAAGACTAATCAATACCAGAGTCAAGAAATATGGCCTGACGATGATGGGTATGTGCCCTACCTCAACTGTTCTGGCCTGTACTAAAGCCTACAGTCACTGCCGATGATCAAGTAAAGGCATACATCAAGAAGATCATGTCGCAGCTGAAGGAGTGGATGTACGGCGGCAAGATATCAAAGCTAGTTGTCGTCATCACTAGCAAAGAAACAGGCGAGCATGTTGAGCGGTGGCAGTTTGATGTGAGACAAGTTCAAGCGCGAGCAAGAGCTGAGACTAATGCGTGTTAGGTCCAAATCTTCGGCAAAAACGCAAAGTCAAAACCCTCCAAGAAAGCGACAGAGAATGAGAACTCCGCCCCAGAGTACGTAGGCCGACATGGTGATTGCGACTGCGCAGCTAACGATCTTCGCAGAGGCAACGATGCACCCGAGGAGAAGACCGAAACAGAGATCCAGGCCGAGATACAGTCCATCTTCCGGCAAATCACAGCATCAGTCACCTTCCTACCTATGTTAGACGGCAATTGTACCTTCAATGTGCTCGTTTATGCAGATGCCGATTCAGATGTTCCTCTTGAGTGGGGCGACAGCGATGCCAAAGAGATCCAGAACGGCGAAAAGGTACAGCTGCGAAGCTTCAGCACAAGTAATCATCGTGTGGATACTCTGGTGAGCTACAGGTACGTTGCTAAGCTGCCATCTATGTGTGCACAAACTGATAAGTGCAGGCTCGCCGATTAGTTTTCTTGCTTGTACACACTAATTCATATTCGATTCGTCTATAACACGTCTGCGTCGACGCACCAATTCGATCTCTGCGTGTGTTCCTGGCGTCCAGATCCACATGCATGGTTAAATACAGCCACTGTCAACTACAAGTACACAGCCACCCAAATCGTGTACCAACAGGTCGTATTTCATCTCTGTCCGTGTTTTGACTCGTACTCCCTGTAACATGGTACAACAGAGCTTGAGTTACACCGAGTGTTCGGTTAGGCTTGGTACACGTCTAGGCGTACGCGATGGCTCACGAGCTCGTACAATTGCGTCGAATCTCTGTCCTTCATTCTCACAGCGATTACTGACTTTCTGGGAATCACACCACAAAATTGACTCCAAGCACCAGAGCTAAGGGTCCTCTATCTCTACGTGCGACGACATATTGCAAAAAGCTCGATGCTCTTTGCACGATGTCGCGGTTCGGCTAACCTTTAGGTCCCATCCTTTGGTAGCGTCCCACGCGTAGCTGGCGGGGCTACCAATTGATGCGCAAGTTTTCAGACCACGTCTACCTAACCCCCCAACATCACTTTTTTTTCTCGTAACCCACGACCAACTTGACCGCACCAACTGCCAGAGAGGCATTTGAATGGGTTGTTTGATACTGCTCCCCGCTTTACTCCGCCTTCGTTATCATAATTACAGCCGCTGATTCTTGCTGCAGCCATGATTTTTTCCGCTCATTGCAACGCCTGGGGAGATGAGCTGCGCTACCAAAACGCTATGATGCCGTCTTGTACTCAATTTCAGCTCGAGCACAAGTCAACGCCCCCATGCCTTCAATGTGCACAGCATGGATTTGATGTGTTGCGCTGTCGTGTGGTCCGCACGGTGTGAAGACCTGTGCACCAGCACTCTTTCTGACCCCAGAAACACCAAAACTTGCGCGGCCTTTTCTCATCTTGAGTTGCACGGACCCAAATCCCGTAAATTGCTCGCACCTGCCCAGGTTGTGCACCGTCCCAGCAGGTTTTCAACAGCGGTACCCCAGGGTCCAGTTGAGCCTCTCGTTCGGAGCTAATGCAGCGACTTTGCAGGCCAGTGGGAGGGTTTCGAAAAGCACTTCCCGCCTCTCTCTGGACTCATACCTCCCTGACTACACACTGACCGCCCTCATCTTGTCGTTCCTACAGGAACGGGCTGGTCCTCGTATTGCAATATGTCGCAGTATTATCCCTCCTCTAACAACAGCAAAGACAATGGTGTGCCGCCACCACCACCTAATTCTGAAGCCACCGCAAGTGCACAACAGTCTGTCACTGTGCCTCCAGCCGCTCAGGGGAGACCACAGCTCGCGATCCCGAGTTCCAGCAGCTACCCGCCTACGCCAATACAAGAGATCAGCTTCGACAGTGCTTCAAGGAACACGGAGCCAGAGGCGGTGCGGGATGTCAAGTGCGACATTCTAGCAAACTGGCTTCATTCCAAAGCGGAGGAAAAAAAGTGGACGGCTGGCGAACCCGGGGAGGGCGTGTTTGTCAAAAAGACAAAAGGCAACTACGCACTGTGCCCCGCCAGCCTTGCTCAAGATGGCACGAGTCTGCATCGAGGAGTTGCAGCGCTGAATATTCGGGTATGCTCATCCTGCAATATGGCTCTCATAGACACTACTAATTCTTGACAGTGTGCCATGACGGTTAATACGAGGATCATCAAGTTGATCTTGTCACGCATCGATCTACCGTATATTAACATTCAACATGGCAAGCGCCTGCAAGTCATTCCGGACTTCGATGCGCTACCTTTCTGTCAGAAAAGCCAATCGGCCGCCTTCATCGCTTCACACCAGCTGCTCGTCGTATGGGAGGATGATCCCATGAGGTTGCTCACTCGCGCCCAAGAAATCCAAGACGCCCTCATGAAGGTGATCTGGGGCGAGGAGATTGCCGATGACACAGCTACGTCCGCCGAGAAGAGTGTTGGGGAAGAAGTGAAGGAGTGCGAGCCAGCCGCGCG
>TARA_R110002003_G_scaffold48_45_pt1 | contig 16281 bp, 17 predicted proteins | sample TARA_R110002003 | Tara Oceans TARA_R110002003 (sample SAMEA4396441) | marine metagenome | biome: Westerlies Biome; feature: [SRF] surface water layer (ENVO:00010504); material: water (ENVO:00002006), including particulate matter (ENVO:01000060) such as... | depth 5 m
CTTGGCCAAGGGTGAGACATCCTTGTGCTCTGCTTCATACCGACGAGGACCCATGACTGTAAAGCTGGGGTGCGAGTTGTTAACGATGAAATTGGATGGTCGTGGGTATGCGAATGTAAAGTTTGCTGCAAGGTACCAGCGCCGTCTCTCGGAATCTTTATACCAGGCTCCGTCACGTCAATTGCTCCGACTATTGCATTTCTAAGCACTTGCAAGCAGTTTTGCGGTAGTTACCAGCATTGCTCCGTGCCGACGTCATGAAGGACATTTCGAGGTACGCTAAGCGGCGGCATCTCGGCCAACGTGCTTTCTGGGGACGGCGAAAGCACAGCAGACTCCAATCAAAGTGGACAACCGCGGCTCAGATATCATTAGGCTCGCCTTCCGTTGTTTATGGACGTGTCTGTACGTCGGCGATGCTCCCGTAAGTCGTCTGGCGATGCAGCGTAGTCGAAGCGTAGTCGGAGCGTCACAATTCCGTGAGTACGGAGGACGTTGAAGTTGGGCGGTCCGGCCCGATGTTCTAGGGCCTTCCACGTGCAACTACCCGCACTGCGAAACTTGCGAGCAGAACCCGCATTCTTGTCGACCTACGGTTTCTTGTTGGCACGATTCCAAATGCCTCTTAGTTCAACAACCTGCGTTTTCCTAGTGTCTCTACAGCGACGCGGGGCAAGGATCCACCATGATTGGTACCCTTACTTTTCCCAATCAAGCTACGACTTCAGCGAAGATAGATATCACACTTATGCACTCGCCTCTGGGTGCTTCTGATCCACTACTAAGTCGAGCTAAGTACGAGACTTGCGGATGTTTCAGAATGCACCGATACTCGCAAGGCACAACGATGAGTGATAGTCAACATTGTGCTTGGGTTAGGAAGGGCCATACCGGCCATGTGCGTGCATCTGTGCTTTCGAAACAGAGTACTATCGCGCGTCTATTTAGTTATTTCTCGTCCCACACAAGGACGCGACACAGAGGCATCGCAAGATTCGACTTCTCTATGAGAGACAGTAAATTGATATCGATGACGATTCGCCAATGGGATCACTCGAATCACTTCAGGAGCAGGGTCGCAAAATCATACACATTGTGTGATGATGATCATCGTTACCGGACATACTCAATCCCAGTTGGTTCGCTTTTTGATCAAATCCGCTGCCTTCTCCGCGATCGCATACACCGTTGTACAGATATGCGTGGCTGGTAGATACGGGATCACGCTTGCATCCACAACACTCAGTCCTTTGACACCATAAACCTTGAGCTCAGGATCCACCACACCACCATGTTCCTCCGGCATCATCGACGCACTTCCGGCTTCGTGTGCGAATGTCGGCGTGAAAGAACCGCGTAGGAACGAGGCGATTGCCGCATCGCTTGTTACGTTCGCTCCTGGCGAGATCTCCACGGCACCGAGTGATGCAAAAGCATTGAGGCTGTTGAACTTGCGCACGAAATTTACAATCGAAACCGCAGCTTGGAGATCAAGTGGGTTGGAGAAAGTACGGTAGTCAACTACAGGCATGGCAGATGGATCCGTGGTATTGATGTTGATCGTGCCTCGACTCAGCGGCCGCTCGAGCACGCCGCTACCAAGAGGACCGCCACCAAAGGGAAACTCGAACGCTGCGCTGTCGTCTCTGGCGAGAAGCTCGGCTGTGAGTTTTTGCTGTGCTTTGTAGCCTGCGATGAGCGTGGATTCGTAGGTCAAGGGAAGGTATGGCGTCGCATCTTGCGCAGCGACTGCATCGACCAGACCTTTCCACTTCTCCGCCGCCACAACCTTCAAGGGTAGGAAAGCTGCCTGGTTTCCTCGTGCGGGCGTCAATGGACCAGTGCGGAACTCATCATACTCCTTCTTAGCTGCAGCGAAGAAAGTGGCGTTTGACACGACGTCTCCCTGCGCCGGCGACGGAACATTCTTCGTCCAAGTCCACAGCCCACCACCAATGGGATGATCCTGGAAATTCGCTCCCACACCTGGCAAGTGTTTCTTGACCTCGATACCAGCTTTGTCCAACACGCTCTTGGGCCCGATACCAGAACGCTGCAACAACCACGGCGTCCACACCGCACCCGCAGCAATGATGACTTCCCTCTTCGCACTCACAGCAAACGTCTCCCTACTATCCGAGCGCTTCACCCCCTTCACGCCCGTCGCCTCAAGCCCCGTCCCATTCCCACTCTTGAACAACACCTCCCTGACCTGCCAGCCCGTCACAAGATGGTAATTCGACCGATTCGCCACCCTCTCATAATGCGCCGTCCGCGCATAACTCCTCGTGCGCGTCACGGGATCCAACGCACTCGGCGCCTGAATCGCCCCGATTGCCTCGCCCGCCGCCGCCTCCTGCGGTTTCTTGATGCCCAGCTCCCTCCACGCGGCCCACACATACTCCTGCCCCGGGAACTGGTACGGCGGGAAACTCACCTGCACCGGCCCGTCCCCACCATATGCCGCCTCCGCATCCCATGTGTAGTTATACCGTGCCGCGACCGCGGCGGTCGGGGGAGTAAATGTCACGCTTTTCTGGAAATACGGTAACAGCGACGCGAAGTTCCAGCCAGCATTGCCCAGGGTTTCCCACGCGTCGTAGTCAGACGCAGAGCCGCGGTCGAAGAACATGCCGTTCACAGCGCTGCCGCCGCCGACGAGCGCGCCGACGGCGACGCGGCCCGTGGCGTTGTTCAGGCCTGGGATGGGGAGCGAGGTGATGTTGTAAAAGCGGTCGGGGTGGTTGGTGAGGGTGTCTGCCGGGAGGAGGATAGTTGGGTCTGGGTGCAAGGGGCCGTATTCGATTACCAGGACGGAGTCTATTCGGGGCGATTAGATCGTGTGGGGAAAGGAGGGCGAGGAGAGAGGAGTAGTACGTTTTCCATTCTCGGTCAAGCGGTCTGCGACGGTGAGGCCGGATGTGCCTCCGCCGACGATAACGTAGTCGTATGTGCCATTGAGAAGGGGTTCATCGCTCGATGCCTGCACACTTGCAGTGGTGAGGATACTGGCGAGCAACAGCGTCCAAAATCTCAGCGCCATGGCGGATGTGAAAGGCCAATTGGTGACCGCACGTCCACATCCAGCTTCAGCCCCTCAGAATTATATATCGACCATTTCCTCGTCATGTTTCCCCTGCATACAAACCTTCGCAACCCACGCAGTATAGATTGCTCGTTCATGCATACAACCGCGGTGTATAACCGCCGAGAGGGGGTGTACCATAGTGCCGGGATGCTGTGTATAAGCCCCACATGCATGTTGAAACATCCAACGCTCGGCGAGATATTGACCTGCATGTAGGATCGACCGTGCTAATTGTTCTCTTGGCAAAAGTCTTGCGTGGAAGGAGAGTTTATCTGCCGTGAACGCAGGGGTATTGCGGCGCAGGGTTACCCAGGGCTTGTCTTTGTATACGAGGATGACATGCGTCGGCGATAGTGTGGTGTTGCCCCAAATGGTGGAAAAGCTGGAATATATGAAGCTCAATCTTTGATAACGGCGCATGGCTTCCACGTCCAGGGAGAAGGAATGACTTGAAGAAGGTATTGATTGTGTGACTGTCATGTCGGAGATTTAGAGGACGTTTATTCTGGAGACCTTGGTTTGGTTTTGACTTGCTGCTAAAACTAGTCGTTGGGAGCATATCCCATGGGGTATCATATTCATTAATCATGGATTCACAGCTCTGATAACCGTACCTCGATTCAGTCCTGGCCCCAAGTGTGATCGTCATCGATGTTCCCGACGATCTCCACACCCGCTTCCTCCTGGAAAGTCACCTGCTTGCCCTTGCCCCTGTTCTTTCTCTTGCCTTTCTCCTTGTTGCTCGCTTCATTGCCCTCACCTTCCTCATCTAGTAAGCCAGCTTCCCTCTGTTGTCGCTTGCGCTCGAGAGCCTCGGCTGTTGCTGCAGCAATCTTCTCGCGCATGCCAGCTTCATAGTCATCCATACTGCGCTTGATCTCGTCAGCATCCACAAATTGGGTTTCTTCCATTTGTGATGCTTCCATGAACGTGTCCCAATTCGACACGATCTCACTTCGACCATGAAGACATTCGCGGACTATGTCAGGGTTCTCGCGCTCCTCGCGGGTGAACTTGAGCTTGATGGAGCGCCGACTCGAACCAGGGAACATGTGTGAAATCATCTGGAAATCAGTGCCGAAATTTCGTAGGCCTTGATAGAATAGTTTTGTATCATCGACGGTCCACTTCTTGCCTTGGCCGGGAAGGAGGAAATCATTCGGGAAACGCCTGTTGTTCTTCAAGAAACTGCGCGAGGTGATGCGGGTAGTGAGATCTCGCTCCTCCACCACTTCATAATTTTCGATCTCGCGATCTGCATCTGCTTCCCGGTCGACAAAGGTACTCGTATGAATCATCTGAATGTTACCGTCAACAACGGTGAAGCGTGCTCCTAAATCAGTTGGAGGTTGTGTCAGGTTGAGAAGCTCCTCGGCATCTTCTCGTACTTGCTTGGTCTGGATCGGCCGGGTGTCCTCTTCTCTTTGGCGTTGTCGAACAGCTACCCAGTCAATCTCGCGCATTGCCTTCTCTCGGTCCGAGAGTTTGCCTACGCGGATATTGCGAGATGCGAGGCTGTCCATGAAGGTGGCCTCAGGGTCGATCTCGTGGTCCTCGGCGTCAGAGGGCGTTGCTTCTCTCGGCGGCCGACCTTTTCGTTTAGGCTGTGCGCCATCTGGCTCACCATCGGCTTCACCCTCGACAACAGTCTTCTTCTTCCGCTTCGGGTGGCGAGGTTTCTGACGCACCACGGGTTCCCTGCCTTCCTCTGTTGGCTCCTCCACTTCTTGTTCAGGGTTGTTCGCACTGTCCTGGTCTTTTGCTTTTCTGGGTCTACGCGTCCTCTTCGCTGGGGCAGGTGGCTCAACACCATCTTCAACGTTCGCTGCGTCTGCCTTTCGCTTGCCTCGAGCTTTGGCACTGGGTCGCTTTCGCGTTTGCTGAGCCTCGCCCTCGACAGCTCCATCCTGCTGCTCGCTATCTTGAGTATTCGTTGCTGCCGCTGCCTTCTTTTTGCCTCGCGGCTTTGGTGGCTGCCGCTTCTTTGCGGGTGCAGGTGCAGTCTCATCCTCCACTTCTTCTCCGTCTGCTGGCCGATTTACAGCTACCCAAGGCAGGATTCTCCTTTTTCGGGGTCGTGGCGCAGTCGTCTCATCTGCGGCTAGCTGTGCCGCGGCTGGTTCCGTGGCGTGTGTCCTCTCTTCACCATCAGCGACTTGCTCCAGGGTATCGCTCGCCTGGGGTTCCTGCTGCAATACCGTGGGAGTCTGTTCCTCGTCTTGTGCAAGTTGCGCTGGAGGGTCTGTCTCCGCTAGTATCGACGTTGTTGGCTCTGTAAGCGCCTCTGCAACGCTAGCTTCCAACAGGGCATCTTTGACGGCGCTGCTCTCGCGCGCTGGCGGATCCATAGGCCGGCTTCTTGCCGCTCGTCCAATGACGGCCCCATCCTCAACATCGCGAGCAGGTTGAGCTACTGGAGCATCCGCCACAACTACGCCTCCTGCGAGTTGAGGCTCGGTGTTCGTGACGGCAGGTGAGGGAGACCGCTGGGTGACAGCAGCGGTGGATTTTTCGACTGGGGCAGGCGCGATGATTGCGGACTGATCGTCGATGGGGGTTGGTAACGCTGGCGCAACATTTTGGGTACTAGACTCCTGGGTCGCGGCGGGGGTGGGTAGCTGTGCGGGCTCGCTGGTCGCAGTCGACGATACGGGCTCGACCTGTTCGGTTTGCGCTTCGGCACCCGGTGCTGTGGGCTCGGCAGCAGCAGGTTTGGGTGGTGGTGCTGCAGCTGCTGGGGCGGCGCCAGGTCGTCGTCGGGCAGCCTTGGGCGCGAACTTCTTGCCCGTCGTATTTTCTAGTCGTGATTCAGCGACGTCAGTGCATGCACCGGAAGCTACCCACTATTGATGAAGGAACTGAACGTCGCAGCGGGCTTCGGGGCCTGCGTCTTGTCGCTGCCCGCAGTGGGCGGCTGTGCGGCGCCTTCCTCGGCAGACATGGTCGTGGACGACGTGCTCAACGCAAGACTCTGTTCTCCCACGCAGTTTCATTTGGCTTTTGGTGGAGACCGGCCTGGCTGGCTTGACCGTTGGACCTTCATGGGCCATGCACTAGCGTCGGCTTGGCGTGGCCCGTGCCCGCTGCCGCTGTCTCGTTTCTTCAGTCCATCGAGGACAGTTGCCGTTTCTCCTCACCCACGGCCTCACACGACCACCACCCACCCGGCGCCCTCACACTCTCTCGCCATCTCAATATCTTCAATCCGCTCCTTTACCCCTTTATGACGTGACGTGGTGCGCTTATCGACAGTGCCCCTCTCACAACGCCGTCGCCTGCTCGATGAGGCTCGAGGCCAGAACCGTCGCAGCTCCATCGCTTGACGCTGTCAAGATGGAGGACCGAAAGCGGCCCATTGCCGACGACTCTGCTCCTCCTGCAAAGAGGCAAGCTTTGACCGTCAACGGTGCCCGCTCGCATCCAGACGCTGACTTGCCGTGGAAAGATGACATCGAGGTTCGCCCCCCGATCCCACCGCCCGCGTTTCCCGCACACCGCGAACACATCGGCTAATGCGCGATAATGAGTAGGCTTTTCAAAAGGATGCCATCATGCGCCAGATGCGCGAGTACAAGCGGGAGAAGAACACGGTCGAGGTCCAGCTGAACGAGCTGGAAAGCCGCTGCAAGTACCACGACGACCATCTGCGGACCATCGATGCGTGGTTTGATCAGGTCAGTGCAAGTTGCGTCTTCTTCGGGCGGATGCTGATGGTGGCTAGTTGGTCGACGAGATCAGGCTGCTGAGCGGAGAAAAGCTTGATGCGTCATCAGGTGACTCGAACCCCAACGCCTCGGTACCTGATGCGCTTCTGTTCGAGGACAGCGAAACCTTCAGGAAACACTTGTCCAAGCGCAAAGACAAGATTATCTCTTCACTCTGTGGTCTCTTCGCAAAGTACCCGCCAAGCAGCCCCGATGTTGCAGACCTGCAGCAACAACTGTCGAAACTTTTGGCCGCAGAGAAAGACCACATTGTGCAATTACAACGAGTCTCAACAGAAAAAGAACAACTATCTGACCGCCTGGACACCGCGACCCATCGGTATCTGGTAGCGGAAAAGAAAATCGATCGCATTAAGAGTCAACAAGTTCAGAAACTCGAACAGCAAGCTGTCGCTAGCAGCACGGTCAAGGAGGAAGCACCGCCCCAAGCAAATGGGGTCGACTCAGCCAACGGCAAGGCTACATCTCCAGGGCCCATTAGTGAAGAGTTGGAGACTGCGCGAAGCCAAGCTGTAGCCGAAGCAGCCAAGAGGAAGACCCAGCTTGAAGAAGTCGAGCAGGAAAACACGAAGCTTACCCAAGAAGTCACCTCTTTGAAGGTCAAGTTCAGCCTGCTGTCGGACGATGACTACGCCAAGACAGATTTGTTCAAGGCACTGAAGTCACAACACGAAGATGTCATCAAGCGGATCAACAACCTAGAAGCCACTAATATCCAATTGCGCGAGGAGGCGCAGAAATACCAGGCAGAGCGAACGTCATACCGTATTAAGATTGACGACGAGGTACGGTCCTCTCTGGCAGAGTCAGAAAGTGCTGTATCTCAAGCTGAAGCAAACTTGTCGCGCATACGAGCTGCTCGAGATGAGCTTTTGGCCAAGAACAACATTCTCGAAAGTGGTCGCAAGAACTCAGATGCGTCGACAGAGCAGTCAAAAGAGCTAGTGAGCGCATGCGAAAGCCGAATTGCTGCGTTGGAGTCCGAGTGCGAGAGATTGCGCCTGCAGATTTCTGAGCAGAATGTAAATGAAGACCAAGAGACGCCGGCCACGGACGATTTGACGCCCGAGCAAATGCGCAAGAAGGTTGCCAACCTTGAAAATCAGCTCAAGCTTCTAAGCGGCGAACTGCCCTCGATGGAGGCCGCATGGAAGAAAGCGCAAAGCATTGCAAACAAAAAGATAATTGATGTTGCTGCAACAGAAGAAACCATCGCAAGAGTACATGCAGACAAGGCCAAAGCGGATCAGAAGTACTTCGCAGCAATGAAAGCCAAAGGTGAGCTGGAACAGCAGGTTCGAGCACTTCGCCTCCAGGCGACAAAGTCGACAGAGGTGGTTTCGCAGCTCAAGGATGCGGATGCGCTCAGCCGGTCACTGGTGGACAAGTTGGAGAAGCAGACCGCCGAGATGCGATCGCAGATGGATGAACTAGCTTTGCAGCATCGCCAATTGCAACAAAAGGTTAGCGAGAACGCCATCACTTCCGAAGGCCAGGTAAGCCAGATCGCCGAACTCAAGAAGATTGTTGAAGCCAAGGATACGACTTGCCTCGCGGCGAAGCATGCTCAACGGGAGTCCGAAGCCGAGCGGGATAAGTTATCCGCCCAAGTTGCAGGGCTCGAGAAGCAGATCCAGATCCACAAGAAGAAGAGCACGGCCAACCAAAGCTCGGAGACAGCCGTAATGGAAGCGATGCTTCAGTGCGGTATCTGCAAGAGCCACATCAAGAACACGGTCATCAAGACGTGCGGACACCTCTTCTGCGATGGCTGCGTTCAGGACCGCCTTACCAACCGCGCGAGGAAATGTCCAAACTGCGGCAAAGCCTTCGGCAGCAACGATACCATGCGTGTCCATCTTTGAAGAGGAATATCGTTTCCCACGCGTTGATACCGCTTCCCTCCGGCGGAGTTCCGAATCCACTCCACACCACACCCTTTCGACATGTACAATACCACCACTTTTTCCTTTGTCACCTCTTTCACCTTGGAGCAATCAAACTCGCTACGGCACGGCACGGCACGGTGTTAATGGCGTCTAGTATGCGGCCGGACCACTTTTTCCTCGACCACATCCGGTGGCGCACGGCGTAGGACGCGAGCCCCTTTTTGTACGATGAGATGCAGTTTGGGGGGATTCGGACATGTCCTGCTTTCGACATGTGTTGCGCTGTTTTACTAGATTCACAGTTTCGACCCGGGACTTTTTCGATTCCTTGTCCGCCGATGGTGCGGATACTGTGTGTGGCAGCTGGTTTTTGTAGTCGGTGGTTACTGCGGACGTGGGCATGGAGAATGCAATGCAAATTCAGATAAACTTCAAACGAGTTTCACATAGTGAGTGCCACGTCATGTGATGTGATGTGACGCGGTTTAAACAAGTGCGAAAGTGGAATTCATTGCTTTGCCGAAACAATAGGGTATCAAGCTCTCTACCTCCCAAGCGCAGGGTCACGTCTAAGTAATGCCTGCCGAATTCAGCAAGTGTTCTACGGGTATCTCCGCACCATGTCCATCCCCATCCCCATCCACATCACCGCATCCCCAACACCTTGCGCACAATGTCCAACATCTTCAGCACCACATTGACCACCAGCACCAGCGCCGCCGTCGGAACAAACACCTGAATCCACTCTCCCCACTTCGCTGGACGGACCTCCGTTTCAATCCAGCCCGCGCCCCTGACCGGGCTGCCACCATTGACATTAGGCGACACGCTGTCGTCAGCAGGGAAGCGGTTATTTTCGACAAAGTACTGGAGTAAATCGTCCTTTTCGCGCCAGCGAGCGAGCACCCAGTCGCCGAAGAGTTTCTCGTCGTGCAGGGGGATGGCGGCGATGCGGAAGCGGCGCCAGTGCATGTTTACGGATTTTGGCGGGCGGCCTTGGAAGTAGGTTCCACGGAGGGTGAAGAGGTCTTGGCCGTATTGGCCGACGCTGTGGAGGGGTGAGTGTGTGTGGGGAGAAGGGGGGGAGGGGGAAGGGAAGGACGTACGGTACGCCTTCATACGCTAACGTGCAATCATACACAAACTCGACCGTGCCTTTGAGTTCCTGTAGACAAAACGACAGACCTGTACTTCTGGGCAACAGTGCGTGGCGGAGATCGGGCATGTCGTTCTTGTCTGCCCACTTCTTGCTTGCTGTTCGTCCGTTTTTGCTGAGATTGGTGCCCTCGGGGAAGAGGAGCAACCACATGGGATCGAGGCCCTTGCTGCCGGACAACGGGCCGCTGTGGCTGGTAGAAAGCTTCCTGAGCCTATGCTGGAAGCGCTCTTTGTCCGTGGCCCATTTGCGCGAGAGGAAGATGAAGCCGTAGAACATCATGCCGGTGCCGAGGATGGGGATGTATTTTATGGATTCTTTGAGGATGATGTAGAGGTGGCCGTGCATGGAGGAGGTATAGGCGATCCACCAGAGGTAGATCCAGTCGGTGTAGATCTGGGGAGGGTTAGCTCCTGCTGTTGGGAATTTGACGAGTGTTGGCGTACTTGGTGGTTGGAGATCAGGACCATGCGCTCTGGGAAGTCGCATTCGAGTCTTCCATCTTTTGTTTTCTTTAATTGCCCACGCACGCTCTCGTCTCCGCTGATGCGCACAGTAACGGGCGCCCACCAGTATGTCATGGTCGCGCAGACGATACCAAAGTGTTGCTTGGTCATGGCCATCCATGCGTAGAACAGGTCCTTGCTGTAGAAATAGAGCGGTGCGCCGATGAACTGGGTGACGGCGATGCTGAAGGAGGGCATTAGCGTCCTGTGGTTGCACTGTCAGTAACTGATTATACTAACGCTAGACAGCTGCCGTTGAAGTACACCGCAAACAGAAACATGCGGAGAGCTTGCTGCCACGGGCCATGCTTGATCTCACCCGCCGGGTGTGGTATCGGTCCATTTGACAGCTTAGGCTTCTCGGGCGTGGCTGTGGTATCAACGATGGGGACGGATACGGGTGGGTGCCGCTGCCTAAGGTTTTCGGTCGTCATGGTTGAGGTAATCATAGACGGGAAGTAGGTGTGTGCCCGGCACAGGAATATAACGAGGTTTCGAACAGGCGTGCGCGTGCCCGCAGAGATATGTGGTAGCCACGCTCAGGTGGACGAATGAGCTAGGGAGGAGGTGTGCGGCGCGCCGTGGGGTAGCTGAGCGAGGTGTTCATGGGAGCCAAAGAGTGTCGGTGCCTGGCGGAGGCTTATAGAGGAGAGATAAGAGGTGTCAGGTCACGATACGGTGCCATGGCTATGTCGGCGTGGTCAGGCACGTGTCAGGGTGCAGGAACGAGCTGATGCCGATCCGAAGCCTTCCACGGTGGAAGCTGTCGGTGAACATGACACAATAATGCCCGGAGCGGACGAATGCCAGGACCCCGCGCAGGGATCCGCAGAGTGGGAAAGAGCTCGGGCTGCCAAGGCCCTTCACTCGCAACTTTTGACGCTTCTGACATGTGTGTGCTTCGACATGTGAAGATGGAGATAGAAAACACGAGGGCGACTATCTCCGCAGTTTAGCATTCACTCCACGGCGCGTTCACGCGACACACGAGCGCCACGCATCATCGCCAGTCAACGTGTCATAGCCTGATCGTATGGCGGGCGATCGCCGAGCCGAGCTTCGTGCAAATCACATTTCACACATTAGACGATAGCCACGGCGGCCGCTGGTGCGACGATGAAGCTTGTCCAGCACCGCATACTGCCATGGCGGCTCTTTGTGCAGCCGTCGCAGGCTCGAAGCTTCTCCTCGACCTCTGCAAACCTTGAGATCAGGCACATCCGCGAACTGCCTTCACGTCTGCGACCCGCATATGTACCGAGTCCCACGAACACGCTGCTTAGCCTACAATGGCCCTCACCACCACGCAACATCCTCGTCACCAAAAAGAAGCGCACGCCGAACATCACCGAGTCCGTCGTCCAGTTCACGAACCACATACGCTCGACCTACCCCTCCATCAACATCATATTCGAGCCCGAGTCAGCATCTGAGCTCCACGAACAGCTTCCATTCCCAGTATACACCTATGATAAGGTTGGCGGCTTCGGAACATCACAGCTCCTGTCGGATAAAACTGACTTGATCTGCACGCTGGGCGGCGATGGCACACTGCTACGAGCAAGCAGCTTGTTCAGCCATGCAGAGAGCGTCCCACCCGTACTCAGCTTCGCCATGGGCACGATTGGCTTTCTCGGGGAATGGAAGTTCAAAGAATACAAGCGCGCGTTCCGAGAGGTTTACATGAGCGGCGCACCAGACACATATTCGACGCTGTCCGACTCCCTTGGCGCACCTCCTCCACACCCACCCACATCGCCCGAGGATCCTCTTGACCGGCCGCTCTCATACGCAGACATACGAGGCAAAGCAATGGGAAGCAATCGCACTGCTCGAATCTTGCTGCGGAACAGGCTTAAAGTCGGCGTCTTCGCTCCAGACGGCTCTCGCATTGGCGGCTCGGAAGGCGAAGGCGACACATACGCGTTAAACGAAGTAACACTGCACCGCGGCTCAAGCCCACATCTCAAAATCATAGACGTGTACATCAACAACCGCTTCCTGACCGAAGCCGTGGCGGACGGCATGATCATATCCTCTCCCACCGGTTCGACCGCATACTCCTTGTCCTCTGGTGGCAGCATCGTCCACCCACTCGTCCCCTCCCTACTCCTCACACCAATCTGCCCACGCTCGCTCTCTTTCCGCCCACTAGTACTCCCCGCCGAAACACCCATAACACTGCGCCTCGGCGACAAGAACCGCGGCCGCGAAGTTGAAGTCAGCATTGACGGCAAGACCATCACAGAAGGCATGGGAGCGGGAATGGAAGTCCGGGTCGCAGGCGAAGAAGTCAAGAAGGAAAGTGGTGTGTGGGACGGCGGTGTGCCGAGTATCGTGCGCGGAACGGCGGGGCAGGAGGATATGGCTGAGGACCATTGGGTTGGCGGATTGAACGCGTTGTTGAAGTTTAATTATCCGTTCGGTGACCAGGACCCGTAGTCAAAAAAGCACGGGATGTGTATATGAACGGATGAAACAAAGCATTCACACGTCCACGAATCCAAAATCCCCAAACCTCCCCTGTACACTAGCTACCCACTATCCATCCTCCTCTCCCCCACCCCACCCTCCGCCTTCTCATACCTCGTCACACTCACATAATCCTTCTTCGGCCCCTTGACATCATACCGCACCTCCCACCACATCCCCTCTCCCACTCCCTCTCCCTCTCCCCTCACCATCCCCCCGCCAAACCTCCAACTCGCCGTATACAAGTCCTCAGCACAAAGATGCTGCGCCCTATTCCGCGCCTCATACACCACCCCACCACCCTCACTCGCAGCGTTCTCCGAAGCCGCGATCAATCTCCCCATCTCAACAAACACCCCCCCGACCCCCTCGCCGCGCCGCCCAACCCCGTCCTCAACCCGCGCACGCGGCAGCTTTTCGTCGTCGAAGAACTTGACGACGATCGCCTCGCCTTCTGTTTCGGCGCCGTCGCCGGAGTCGGCAGGTGGACGCAGCTGATACACGTATTTCCTGCGCGCCCCAAACCGCAGCCCGCTCGCGGTGACGAACTCGCCTTCCTCGGCGTACAGCAGCGTAGCCGGGAATGGTGACGGCAGCGCGCACGGCGAGAAGGTTGCGGTGCCGGAGACGGTGCCGTTGGGATGGGTGGGCAGGGTTGATGTCAGGGAGCGGTGGAAGGACCAGGGGGTTGTTTGGAGGGTGGTCCAGATGGCTCGGGGGAGGGAAGGCTGGGTTGAGGCGTGAGATCTTTGGGCGGTGGGGGATGCGGGTGTGGATTCCGTGGTGGTTGGAGACTTGGGTTTGGATTCGGTCGTGGTGGGTTTGGGTCGTGGGGCCGGGGTCGGGGGCTTGGGGTCCTGGCGTGAGAGGAGGACGGCGTTGACGCTTTGGAGGGTTGCGCGGCTGGGGTTGAGGGCGGGGTTGCTGGTTGTGATCCATGATAGGCGTTGTTTGATCAGGTTCTTGTCCATGCGTGTGGAGTCACGCTGCGCGCTGAAGTCGAGAGCGCCAGAGTCGTTGGCATAGAGGCAGAGTATGGCGAGGGCGGTGCCGACTGAGAGGTCTTTCGCGGTCGGGCAGCAGACTAGGATCTTGCTTGCTGGTGCTGGAGAGAGGGATGAGAGGAAGGCGCTTAGACGTAGGAGCTCGCTGCGTAGGTCCCGGGATCCGAGTTTGCCTGACTGGCATTTCAAGTGGAGGTAGTGCTTGACTTTTGCGACTTTGAGCGTAGTCGAGGGCAAGGCTTCCGGGGTACAGCTGATGACCACGTCGAAGCCTGCCGGGTCTAGATTCTGACTTGACGAAATGTAAAGGCTGGTGGCTGGTTTGATCGACGTTGCTGTTGTGCTGGTAGCATTTTCAGTTTCATGTTTCAGTAGCTTCGCAACAAGACCAGGCGCATCGTCCTCGCTTGTGCGCATGAGAATATCTTTGTTCTTCCAGAACAACGATGGCGTAAGACCGTGACTCCATGCCTCATGGTCATCAGCTGCGCCTTGGACGTAGCCATTCTCCGAAGCTTCGGCCCCCTGTACGCGACGTGATGCGGTGCACAGCACTATGGGACGGAAGTCTGCAAACGAAGGGGGAACCTCTGGTAGCGAGGATCGTTGTGTAATCCATATCGGACGAAGTGGCTTTTGAAGCTTTGCGCGCAAATCCGAAATATTAGGCTTGCATATTTCCTATCATGATCAGACCATCGAAAGAGGTTGGAGATAAGCGAGAGAGTACGCACGATAAATTGTCGCACGCATCCGTCTATCCTGCTGGCAATCTGTGTATGTTCACTCTCCGAGATGGCTTGTGGTGGCGTCGATAGCTCCTGCTTTCCCTCTACACCAAAACTGCTCGATTGATGACGCAGCACCATATTGGTATCGTCTTGCTCAATGCATCAGGCATGCTCTTGCCTCGCCGCGTTGAGTCGACAATAACCGCGCCTCCATACTTTTGCACCACATCGAGTAACTGCAAATTTAGCCTCCGCAGGCTGAACCCCCATTCGCCCATGTGCCCATCCGTGCTCTTGAAATACACACTCTCGGTCTTCTTCTCGGGTGCGATGTACCAGCTTCCACAGCGCTCATTTGCGACCAGTGGTAGCTGATAGGCTTCAGCCACCGAAGCGACAAACTCGCTATCCGAGGTGATTGACGTGAGTCGATTATGAATTGACAGTGTTGAGCGCTTCAGCGAAGAGAGAGTGCTGGAGAGATTCGGTGTATTCGATTGGTGTGGGAACAAGATATCGGACTCTGAGAGAGGCTGCGACATGTTGTGGCGCAACTTCTTCAGTCTGCTCTGCTTGCTGGACGTATTGGGCACGATCACAGGAGAATGCCCCACATTATCATGTATTTGCCATGGTGCTCAAGGCGATATCTGACACATGCTGTACGGTAACTTGGGTTTGAGAATATAAAGGTGACTGATAGCGACAAGATGATGGGTAGTTCTAGTGGATAGGATGATGTTCGTTTGAGTGTTCACGTTTCTCAACGGTGGAGCCAAAGTTGAGAAGACTAATGCAGAATAGGTATAGCGCTGTCCTCAAACCGCGGTCCCCATTTCCGCTTGAACTACGACTGTACACTACGGACCAATAATTTCATTTCTTGCTAAGCATATGCCCAGAACTTTCAAGTTTCTGTCGTCTACTCTTGCTTCACTAACAATACCCACGCAATATAGCCCCTTTATGCACCGATAAGGTTGTTGGCCATCTCTAGTATATATACTTAGCGCTTTATATATGAACGTAGACCTATTCATGTCCATAGAAGCCGGCTTTGGCACCATCGTTGGTGATTCGAGAACGGAGTCACGGACTTCTCCACAGAGTATTCGGTTCGAAGACGCCAAACACGTGAGTGAAGAAGACGGCCCACATCATCGCTTTTGGGAGAACGGTGCGGATGTTGCTTTCTACGACTCTCGTATTCTTTCGTGCAGACATATAATCCCGTACTACAAAGATCAGCGGCATCTCTAGGGCTGTTTGAATCGGTCTCGGCACAACGTGGTTGAAAGATTCTCAGTCTCGTCAAAACATCCACTGATTAACACGACATTATGATCCCATTTGAAGTCCGATTTATTTACACTTTTGGGAAAGAGATAACAGTGCCCTAGTATAGTTCGGATTTCGGACGATGACTTGAAGCAATCGCAATTGTTTGTACCATTGTTCTATCTCTGTAATTTGCCGATGGCGCCCGTCACAAGTTTTCTACATTTCCAGATTTGTCTATCATTATCTGTCAATATACTCCACCCCCAGACTTGGAAAGACGAATCAGTTTTGTGACTAGCGATGGAGTTTCCCTTCGTCTAACACGGTTCCGTGGCCAACTTAGTGTTGAGTAAATTGTCGTCTCACAACCTCGAGACCATGAATTTCAATCCATTGTGCGATACTACAGGTTTCTTCGATTGATTATCT
>TARA_R110002003_G_scaffold206_3_pt1 | contig 16231 bp, 13 predicted proteins | sample TARA_R110002003 | Tara Oceans TARA_R110002003 (sample SAMEA4396441) | marine metagenome | biome: Westerlies Biome; feature: [SRF] surface water layer (ENVO:00010504); material: water (ENVO:00002006), including particulate matter (ENVO:01000060) such as... | depth 5 m
TTGGGACAGCGTGGAGAGTGTATCAATCAAGAGCTTCATGCACGTCATGAGCACTGATCCTGACATTCGGGAACGCATGAGCTTCGCGAAAGACGAGTTTGAGTCGTTACGCTTGCTCCGAAATGCTCATGCGCATGAAATCAGCGACTTCGATGTCAATCACACTGTGGGGTTGCTCGACGACCTCTACATAGTCGCCATTGCTCTCGACATGCCCCACTTGAAGGTCACTTTCGATAAATACAAGGATCTCTTAAAGGAGTATGAAGCAAACTTTGTGCCCAAAAGATTAGAGCTGTGGCACAAGACGTCTGTGAGACTGAAGAAGCTCGAGGCTGAACATCAAGAGAGACAAAGCGTGCTCGAGAAAAACGAACTTGAGCTGCGCCAGCACCTTGAACAAATGCGCATCAAGAAGGCCCACTTCAATGACAACTTCGAGCGCAAATCTGCCAATATCAGCAGAGAGTCGAGGCTTAATGAGGCTACCATTGCTTCACGCGCTGTTCAGCAGTTACGACAATTTACCCTTGAGAGGGAAATTAATCGTCTGTTAAAATTACTACCGGCTCCAAGCCGCACTGAAATGGTTCATTCGTTGTACATCACATATGGAGCAACCACTCAAGATGATACTAACCAAGATCTACCTCAGGAACAGCCGCTAGCGCAATCAGGACGTAGAGGCAGTTTGTACAGGTTTGTCTCGTCACCAATTGTCGTTGAACAGCTTGACACACACGCTGGTTATGCGAACCTCGGACATAATGGCATGCCTGGGGGAAGCACGGCAGTCGGCGACGAAGTCGATCGCTCCACCAAGCCACCTTCTCCGGATGAGGTTGCCGAGGACATCGATCCGGGCTACAACTTTCTCCGTGGCGAAGAAGTCAATCGCTTCACCATGCGACCCTCTCCGGATGAGGCTATCGAGGACATCGATCCGAGCTACAACTTCCTCCGTGGCGAAGAAGCACTCGGGCCTGACTCCAACTTCGAGGAAGATGGCCAGGCGAATTGGACTGACTCGGCTCTGCCGAACAGCTCTGAAGATGGAAGTTCCGGACATAATACCCGCTTCAGATTTCTGCTACATAATCAGAACGAGTCGAGAAGTTCGGACAAACGAAGCGATGCGGACGAGTCCAGACTGGGTGCCACTATCATACCGGGTGAGTCCTACGAGCCAGTTAGGAGATATGAACTTCCAAACAGAACGTCAGGATTTGCGCCCACTGGCATGGGAAACGATATTCAAGAAGCTCCTCCAACCTCATCCACCCAGCAAGTATTGGTACGAAAATGCAATGTATACGTCTCGACCACCCAGAGAAATGGCATCCATCCAAGAATTCCCTCCAATCATCCCAAGACATCCACGACGCATGAGGGGTGGCGTCGTCAAAAGTTTCAAATTCGGCGCCTAAACCCAACCAACTCCTTGGTCAGCCGTACCCGAATTCGCCACACTTATCGAGGCTCCTAGGCATCAAATTATACTATCTATCTCGTGGTCGAAAGTGCGTCAACTTAGCGTGTTTGCATTTCAGGCGCAACCCCGAGTATGTTTCGGCGCGTATCCTGTATACTCCCCATGTATCGATAACATGAATGCGGAAGAAGTTTCATCTTCGGTCTGTCAGCTACAGCTACAATGGAACATTGATCACTTCAACACTCCACAAGAATGTCATTGCAATGGCTGTGGTTTCCTTCACATACAATCCGTCATATAGACGGTCAGATGCGCTTTTGAACCGCAACGCCGTCGGCTACCACGGGGCTCTATGGTCCTTACCGATGACTCAAAACGACAGTGTCGGAATCATGAGCATGAGCTGACGAACGTGCCACTCGACCCTGATTTGCGCGCTGAACATGCTGTCACAGCTGATGAAAAAGTACGTATAAATCTATTTGAGAGGATATGAATGCTACATATGACCAAGGACCAGCGCCAGCAATGCGTCAAAGCTTACTATGCAGTCAAGCAGAAGCAGTCTGCCCATAGAAGGGATAATCCACATATCCCTTGGACGGCGGATCCGCACCATAGAAGGTATTGCGATCGTACTGGTTCAGCTCCAGACCCTCGGCCAGCCGCTTCGGCAGGTCTGGGTTCGCAATGAACCAGCGCCCAAAGATGATGAGGTCAGCATCGCCCGACTCGACTTTGGGCGCCGCGTTGTCCCGGTTGAATCCACCGGCGGCGATGAACTTGACGCCGCCCTTTTGCAGGATCTTGCGGAACTCGACGAGCGAATTGCCCTTGCTGGGCTTCGCGGTGGCTTCGGCTTCGACGCCTTTGGCGCCCCCGGTGGTGTAGGCGGCGAGAGCGTCCAATTTGGCCTGCTCGTCGAGAACTTCGTCGAAGCGTGGTTCGACCCTGTGATGACTTAGTTCGCATCTGCGAGGTGGAGGAGAGTAGGCTTACATGTGTACGTAGGCGGGCCTGACCTCCTCTGGAAGCGACGCGATCTTCTGGCAAAGGTACTCCCAGTGCTCATTGGGATTGCTGTCTTTGGTGCTCTGGAAGTAGTTGTATGGGCTGAGACGAATACCAACGCGGTCGGCGCCAATGGCCCTCGCGCACTCCTGGATGACCTCAAGGGGGAAGCGACTGCGGCCCTCGATTGATCCGCCGTACTGATCTGTCCTCTTGTTCACGTTGTCGTGCAGGAACTGGTCAAGCAGGTAGCCGTTGGCGCCGTGGATTTCAATACCGTCGAAGCCGGCTTCCCGCGCCTTCTTGGCTGCCACACCCCACGCCTTGACGAGGCCCTGGATCTCATCGACAGTCAAGGGATGCGGTGGGTGGTCTGCGCAGGCAACACCGTCGATCCAGCTTCCGTCCATGGGGATATCGCTGGCGCTGACGGTTGGCGCGCCGGCGCGGAACGAAGGCGGCGACGCACGTCCGGTGTGCCATAGCTGGCAGAAGATGTAGCCGCCCTTTGCATGCACCGCATCGGTGACCTTCTTCCATCCTGCGAGTTGAGAATCCGAGAAGACGCCTGGCACGCCTGGATATCCGCTGGCCTGGGCAACATCAGCAGGGGTCTCACAAGCCGAATCCAGCGACCTTACATATTTGGCGATGTCGGTCGCTTCAGTCAATTGCAGCCCACCCTTCGTGGCGCGCTGGCTGTAGTGCTGGACATGCAAATCCCCAGGCACGAACACTGCATCGCTCTCCTTGGCCGCCCGCATACGCGTCAATGGAGCTTGCACTATCCTATGCTCAAGAGCTATTGGTCCCAGCTTGAACGGCGAGAACAGCGCAGTGTCCTTCAATGGCTTGAAGCCTGGCGGTGTGTCTGCTTTCGGCATATTGGCGGAGAGTCGTCTGGCGCTGCTGTGAGACGTGCTGAGGCGATTCACAAAGGGACTGGAGCAGTATTTGGCAGCCGTCAAAAACTTCGATATTTGCATTTTTGCGGCCAGGGTCTACTATTGTACCTGCGCTAATGCCACCACCCGCGGCAGCCATCTTCGCGAATCCCATGTTTGGAAGTGGTGTGGACAGGAATGGGGGAGGGGCTGCGGTGATGAACAGCGGGGCACAACCGCGTCTCGTCTCTCGTGGCTCGAACAGCCCGCTGTAGCGCGAACGCCACTTGCCGTCCAGCGCCAAGAGTGGGGTGGTGCGGCACCACGAATTCGGGAGCGCGTATCGGAAGTTTGTCGTCGCGTCCAATCATCGTTGGCATTACGTGAGTCGGGCAAGACGTGTATGTTGCTGATACTGAGGGGTCGTCGTGACTGACGGCCATATTATGATTGACGCAGCGCTTCAGAAGTGAAGAGTGACACTCGTTGACGTTTGATCACCATGGCGCTCCCTGTTCCTCCCACCTCGGCTGCGGCGGAGCCACCGCGGGCCTATTCCGCTGTGGAGGCACTGACACCTCTCATCAAGTCAACCTACACGTCGCCAGACATCACCTGCTACATCAATGGCAGAAGAACGATTATCAACAACCCCGACCCGCACTGGACGCTGCTGGACTATATCCGCGCGCAGCCGAACCTCAAGGGCACGAAGCTGGGATGTGGCGAGGGCGGGTGCGGTGCTTGCACCGTGGTGCTTCAGGTGCCGGACCACCAGTCTGAGAAGAGGAGGATCAAGCATCTGTCTGTGAACGCCTGTCTCTTCCCACTGGTCGGTGTTGATGACATGCTTGCCATCACGATCGAAGGCATCGGCAACGTTGGCCGGCCGCACCCACTGCAAGAACGGATAGCAAAGCTCCATGGAAGTCAGTGTGGTTTCTGCACACCTGGCATAGTCATGTCGCTGTATGCTGTGGTCCGCAACTCGTACGATCCAGAGGCAAAGAAGTTCAGACTCAGCGCACGCGAGATTGAGATGGAAGGACATCTCGACGGCAATCTCTGCAGATGCACGGGATACAAGCCGATTCTGCAGGCTGCGAAGACGTTTGTGACGGAGGACTTGAAGGGCCAGTTGGCGGAAGAAGACGACGCGACGACTGTGGATGCCGAGAGCTTCGAAAAGGACATCATTGACATGACCAAGAATGGCTGCGGTGGTCCTTCGCAAGTGTCTTGCGGAAGGCCTGGCGGTTGCTGTCGGGACACTCCCTCGGACAGCAGTTCGAGCGAAGGAAAGTCGGATGCTTCTTCCCCACCGACAGAGCCTCTCTCTAGCTCAGACGACGAGCACATCCCCGCCATTGTCGATGCGAAGAAGGAGCCTTCCGTGGATCCTGCAATCAGTGGAGCCGAGTATGCAAAACCTTTGAAAAGCAAGGAGAGTGCCAGCGCGGATGCGGAAACCAAAACGACTACCTCATTGCGGGAAGCACCAGCCCAAAGCTCAGTGAAGGGTGTGCCAAAGATCGAGTTCAAGGAATATGTGCCGGACACTGAGCTCATCTTCCCGCCAGCACTCTGGAAGTACGAGCCACAGGCGCTATGCTACGGCAACGAGAAGAAGATCTGGTTCAGGCCTACGAAGCTCGAGCAACTGGTGGAGCTGAAGGACGCGTACCCCTCCGCGAAGCTTGTTGGTGGCGCTTCTGAGGTGCAAGTCGAGGTCCGCTTCAAGAACTCTGACTTCGCGGTATCGGTCTATGTCAGCGACATTGCGGAGCTCAAGCATACAGTCCTGCCAAAAGACGCCGAGCTTGAGACTGCAAAGGAGCTCGTTGTGGCAGCCAACACACCGCTTACCGAGCTGGAGATGATCTGCAAGCAGGTCTATGCGAAGTTGGGCAAGCGAGCGATGGTATTGGAAGCCCTTCGCAAGCAGCTCCGATACTTTGCCGGGCGTCAAATCCGGAATGTAGCCTCGCTAGCTGGAAACATCGCCACTGCTTCGCCAATCTCCGATGCGAATCCGGTGCTGATGGCGGCTGGTGCGACTCTTGAAGCTGTGAACAAGAAGGACGGCACAGTGGACCTTCCAATGTCGAAGTTCTTCGTGGCATACCGAACCACTACTCTGCCACCAGATGCTTCATTGTATCGTATACGGATACCGCTGGCGCAGAAGGACTCAAGAGAAGTCCTGAAAGCGTACAAGCAGGCGAAGAGGAAGGACGACGATATCGCTATTGTCACGGCTGCGTTCCGGGTACGACTCGACCAGGAAGGTCTCGTCGAGGATGTCAGTATTGTGTACGGCGGTATGGCACCCACTACCAAGGAATCGGTGAAGACTCAGAGCGCTCTCCTTGGCAAGCGATGGTTTCACTCGGAAACGCTGGATGATGCCCTCTCTGCTCTGCTTCAGGACTACGACCTCCCATACAGCGTTCCTGGTGGTATGGCAGATTACCGGAAGACTCTCACGCTTTCTCTCTTCTTCCGCTTCTGGCACGAATCAGCAGCTGAGCTCGGACTTGGCAACGTTGACGAGCAAGTCATTGAGGAGATCCATCGAGGCCTCTCCAACGGTATTCGTGACGACTACAACCCCTACGAGCAACGCGTGGTTGGAAAGCAAGTCGCACATTTGTCTGCGTTGAAGCAATGTACCGGCGAAGCAGAATACGTGGACGACATGCCGAGATTGGATCGAGAACTCCACGGTGGTTTAGTCATGTCCTCGAAAGCACATGCAAAGATTCTGAGCATTGACTGGGACCGAGCGCTGGAGATGCCGGGAGTAGCTGGCTACATCGATAAGAACAGCATACCATCGGACGTCAATATCTGGGGCTCAATCAAGAAAGACGAGCCATTCTTCGCGGAAGACAAGGTGCTGTGTCATGGTATGGTCATTGGAATGGTGTATGCCGAGTCTGCACTTGAAGCGCAGGCGGCTGCAAAAGCGGTCAAGGTCGAGTATGAGGAGCTACCGCCAATTCTTACGATCGATGAAGCCATTGCTGCGGAAAGTTACTTCCCACATGGCAAATTCCTGCGCAAGGGCCTGGCAATCGATGATAAGATGGACGAGGCCTTTGCAAAGTGCGACCGGATCTTCGAAGGCGTGGCGAGATTGGGTGGTCAGGAGCATTTCTACCTCGAAACGAACGCGGCGCTTTCAATACCATCACCCGAGGACGGAGCGATCGAGGTGTGGTCCTCCACGCAGAACACCATGGAGACGCAGGAGTTTGTGAGTGCCGTGTTGGGAGTGCCTAGTAACCGTGTTAATGCACGAGTCAAGCGCATGGGAGGCGGCTTTGGCGGCAAGGAGTCGCGAAGCGTTCCCTTCGCCGTCTACACCGCCATCGCAGCTCGGAAGGAGAAGCGGCCCGTCCGCATAATGCTCAACCGAGATGAGGATATGCTACTCAGCGGGCAACGGCATCCTTTCCAGGCAAGATGGAAGGTCGGCGTGACCAAGGAGGGCAAGCTGCTTGCTCTTGAGGCTGATGTCTACAACAACGGTGGTTTCTCTCAAGACATGAGCGGAGCGGTCATGGATCGATGCCTGACCCACTTCGACAACTCCTATGAATGCCCGAACGTATTCCTCCGAGCTCATGTTTGTAGAACGAACACACACAGCAACACGGCATATCGTGGATTCGGCGCACCCCAGGGAATGTACTTTTCAGAAACAGTCATGTACAACATCGCCGAAGGGCTTGGTATCGATGTCGACGAGCTGCGGTGGAAGAATCTGTACAAGCCTGGTGAACACACCCCGTTCTTTCAGAAGATCGATGAAGATTGGCATGTGCCACTGATCTTACATCAGCTTGCGAAGTCCTCGGACTACGAAAAGCGGAAGGCAGCTGTTGCAGATTTCAACTCCAAGAACAGGTGGAAGAAGCGAGGTATTTGTCTTGTACCATCCAAGTTTGGTCTCAGCTTCGCCACTGCTCTGCATCTTAATCAGGCTGGAGCGTACGTCAAGATCTACCACGACGGTAGCGTGTTACTACATCACGGCGGAACAGAGATGGGGCAGGGGCTGTACACGAAGATGTGCCAGATCGCCGCGCAAGAGCTCGGCACACCATTGGACGCCATATACACTCAAGACAGTCAGACGTACCAGATCGCCAACGCATCGCCCACGGCTGCTTCGTCCGGTTCCGATCTCAACGGCATGGCGGTCAAGAACGCTTGTGATCAGATCAACGAGCGCTTGAAGCCGTATCGCGAGAAGCTGGGCAAGGATGCACCACTCAAGGCACTCGCGCACGCTGCATATCTCGACCGAGTCAACCTCGCAGCCAACGGTTTCTGGAAGATGCCGAAGGTCGGCTATACCTGGGGTGACACAAACCTGGAGACCGTGAAGCCAATGTACTACTACTGGACACAGGGTGCCGCCACGTCCGAAGTCGAAGTCGATCTACTGACCGGTGACCACACCGTTTTGCGATCAGACATCATGATGGTAAGCCACGCCCCTATACCACTTTCTATCTGATCACTAACAGCTTTTCAGGATGTCGGCAACTCCATCAACCCCGCCATCGACTACGGCCAAATCGAAGGCGCCTTCATCCAAGGCCAAGGCCTCTTCACCATCGAAGAAACCCTCTGGACCCAAAGCGGCCAACTCTTCACCCGCGGCCCGGGAACCTACAAAATCCCGGGCTTCAGCGACATCCCGCAAGTCTTCAACACGAGCATGCTGCGCTACGACAACGACGGGAATCCCCTGTCGTGGAATCATCTCCGGAGCGTGCAGTCAAGTAAGGGCATTGGCGAGCCGCCGTTGTTTCTGGGGAGCACCGTGTTCTTTGCACTGAGAGAGGCCATCCGGGCGGCGAGAGATATGAATGGGAAGGAGAACAGTGGCGCGGACGGGAAGATGTGGAATATGGATAGCCCGGCGACGGCGGAGAGGTTGAGGTTGGCGGTGGGCGATGATCTTGTGGAGAGGGCGAGGACGGTGAGGAAGGAGGGGGAGCGGAATTTCTTGGTCGCTGTTGCATGATTCGAGTAGGTGTGAGGACGGATTTCAGATTGCATAGTGATGGTTAGCGGCATACATGCAGTACTCAATTGTTCAATACCTTCACTGCACCATGTCGGAGTCGCTTTCCGCTTCGGCCATAACTCGCTAAACCTCGGGCTAACAACCACAACATCATCCCGCTTCCACAACCGCATGCACCTCATCCATTGTCATCGCCATCATCATTGCCGGCCGACGATATGCAATCGTCCGCATGCGTCGTTCTTATCACGGTATCGGCCTCGGGTGTCCGAAGACGTCGGCCGTTGCCCGACACGTTACTAACGGCCGAGACGCGGGTGTGTCAAGCCCCAAAACTTATCTCCGCCATAGACGCCCCTGGCTTCCAGTCCCCTTCCATGCATACCATCATCAACGGTTACATCGCCACGTGCGCCTATCTCCAGGCCGAGAACATGGCCAGGCCATGAGTCGAGCCTGGATGCGCAAACGCATGGCATTCGCTCAGAAGGTCTTCAAGCATTCGCACCTCAGCTCAGCATTGCACGAAGAACATCGTGTAAATCATCGAAGGGGCACTCATGACAGCTCACATACCTTATACCCGTGGAAGGTTTCTCTTTCGGTTATTTACTGGTTCGGCGTCGGTTCAAGCCGCAACTACACACGTTGACGCGGTAGCTTGACACCCCCACTCTTGAAGTTACCAGGCCAGAGGCTCAGCTAGCGCCATGCCAGCAAGCACCGACTCCACCCAACCCCGCTTCATGGTGCGCCGGAACGAACGCCATGATATCGGAGCACTTGACCGTGATAAGGGTGCCTGAGTCCGATGCTGCGACATGTGGAGCATTTCAAATGCAGCCCAGACGTCAAACCCCCATTGATCACCCTCAAGGGCCCCCATCCTTTACTCGCCATCCTCATCATCGCTGATTGTCTGCGCTATGGCTACCATTGCTTCCGACCACGCAAGTGCAATGCCACGAGCACGAAAGAGAAGGGACGCCGCGGGGAAGAATGAAGGCAAGAAGTTCAGTTGCCAGAATGACGGATGTGGGCGCATGTTCACCAGGGCGGAGCATTTGCAACGTCATCTGCTGAACCATTCCACTGGGGAGCATACGTGTGACAGATGTCGAGCGCACTTCAAGCGAAGAGACCTTCTTGGTAAGGATACCATCTCCTTGTCGTATTTGTATGTTGAACGCGAAGCTGCATCGGGCTGTAGTCCGAGTTCAGTATCCCTGCACGTGCTCCCATTCTTTCTCAGTCAACTGTTTCAGCAAGAGTGGATGGACCAACACATCGATTCCTTCACACCTCGTCATTTGAACGTTGCTTTTCCATTTGTTGCGGAGGAGCCCGAGCTCGTGCGCACTCTGAAGTCACAGCATAGGCGCCGTGTCAATCGAACCGGTACCGTGCGCCCCCACTTGCACATTGTGATCGATCGCATGCTGGAGGCTGCGCCGCTATGCATCGTCAAGCTTGTAGAGCCTCGGACCATTACTGAGTCAAGTATACTGGCTAACAAGATGCCTAGAGAGGCATATGGCTCGTCATCGGCAAAAGGACGAAGAGGCTGGTGCTGAAGGTTGCGGTATCCTAAACACCCGAAAGGTAATCCATCTGAGGCCGAAGCACAGTGCACACACTGACCTTCTGCAGCGCATGTGGAAAGACCCAGAAGGGAACATTGTAACCAAGAAACCAACGTTGGCGAACGACGTCCAGAAATCTCATCACTTTTCACCACAGCACAAATTTCCTGTGCAGTCATTACCGGATTTTGAGCCTTTCCACAATCAGCACGACGGTGCTCCCATTTCGCCGCCGATATCAAACAACTCTCTTACCCACTCGTGGGTCGACCAAGACTCCTGCTTGGGAAGTAGCTATCCTCACACGACCTTAGACCCCAACGCGCTGTCTTCATCCGACGCGTATTCTCCTATTGACCAACGATTTTGGTCGACAGATCTATCTCAGCCTCAGACCGACCCGTTTGCCGCCAACGTGTTCGACGATGCCCCCTTCGACGACATCTTCAATCCGGATACGGCAAGCTCTTTCAACAACCCGTTCACTACGATGAGCAACTACAACTGGTTGTTTGACATGGACCTCTCGAAAGCGGACCAAATCCAGCAACCGCTTGTGCAAGATCCATTTCCCGCTTTCAACTTCAATGCCAACACTGTATCGCAACCAAGTCATGCATTTGACCTGCAGTTGGACCATATGAATGTGGACAAGCCAATGTCGACGACGGGTCAGCTGGGATCTCTGGCTTCTCAACACACGGACTCGCCACAACACCATTCGCCATCTGTCCCTTTACTTACACCACCGCTGAGCGAGGAAGAACAAAAAGGCGTGGGTGGTGGCGCTCATCCACCACAGGCTGAGGTTATGAATATGACAGCCACAGCTACCATGCCCCTGCCAGCACCGCCATTTGGCACATTGTCTGGGGTTGAGAGACCCATGTCGATGCTGCAGCCTTCGAGAAGTCTACCCATCATCGATGAGTTGGCGCGCGCGCAGGTGCTAGACCTGATCGACATCACTCAGCCGACGGCACCAGACGGCAGCATTGTCATGCGCGATCATCCACTGCTCACCTTGAGTGCTCTCCAAACATATTGCGATCTGTTCTTCACCAGATTCAACACGGCATACCCGCTGATTCACATGTCCACGTTCGACCCGTCCGAGGTCGATACTCTGCTTCTCATCTCGGTCCTGCTTCTTGGCGCGACGTACGGCGAGAAGGATGCGCATCAACTAGCTGTGAGTATTCAACATGCTTCACGTCCAGTGGCTGATTGTATAAGGTCTGCATTCACGACAATATTCGACCGCAGATTTTCGCCAATGCTGGTTTCTCCGCAAAGCCAGATCTATGGGTGCTCCAGACTATTCTGTTAGTGGAGTGTTTCGGCAAGAGCAGGGCTGGCCAAAAGCAGCACGACATGTCTCACCTCTTTCATGGCCTGCTAATCAATCTCATCCGGAGGAGTGACTGTCAAAGCATACGGCCGCCTACATTAGAGGAAGCGACAGACGACTTGGAGGACGACTGGCGGACGTGGTGCGACGCAGAGCAGAAGAAGCGGCTATCATTTCTCTGCTTCATGTGGGACACGCAACATGCGGTACTGTTTTGCCAGTCGCTGTGCATGTCGGCGTTCGAGCTTCGATCGAATCTGCCATGCGACCAGTCGCTCTGGGAAGCCGACTCAGCCGAGACATGGCACCACCTCCGGCAGAAGCAGCCCACGACCCCTCTATTCCTCTCGTGTCTAAAGATGTATCTGCATCCGAATGCCGCGGTGGTGCCCAAGAATCTGAACGCGTTATCGAGGTCGCTACTCCTTCACGGTCTCATGTCCGTGGCGTGGGACATGCAGCGCCGCGACCAAACAGCACTGGGTGTCATCGAGTCCAACCCTCTCGGCAACTGGCAGGCCCGTCTCGCCACTTCATACACCGCGTGGTACAACGACTACGACGAATTTTGCACCCAGTATATCGCCCGCCTGCCTTCCCCCGACCACCCTCTCGCCAAGGAGTTCCAGGTCCTGCGCGCCGCCACCCTGTCGCTGTACCACGCCGCCCACATCCTCCTGCACACGCCTTTCCTCGACCTCCAGATCTACGCCGGCGCACGCCATATCCTCGGCCGCCCCGTCGCGCGCCACGACTACGTCCGCTCCCAGCGCGTCGTCAAGAAATGGGTCGCCGAGAACCTCAAAGAAGCGGGCAAGGCCGTCTGGCACGCGGCCGCCCTTGTCGCCGACGGCGTCGACATTCTCGACGGCGAACTGGGCTTCAACGACGTCGGCGGCGGCCGCTTGTGGCACCATCCGTGGGCGATATACCTCGGCACGCTCGTCGTGTGGGGCGTGTGGTACGCCCGGCCTGCGCCGCCCGTGGCGGACCAAGGGCCGTCGCAGCTCCTGGACGACGAGGATGAGATTATCTGGGACCCGAGCGCCGAGATGAAGACGCTGCTGGACACGATTGCGAAGAGCGAGCCCGAGATGTTGCTGGAGGCCGGGTATGCGGGCGGGATTGCGGGCGGGCTGGGCAAGAGAGGGACGAATGGGCTGGCGGCGGTTGTGAGTCGGTGTCTGAGTAAGGTGAGATGGGCGGTGGTGCATGATGGGATGATGGTGCTGAGGGGGTTGGTGCAGTGGAGGTTGGTGGGGGGTGGAGGCGTGGGCGGGATGTGAGCGTTGGACGGTGACGAAAGCATGAGGTTATTTCCGCGCTGATCCTGGTGGTTGGACACAATACACGCAATTGCAAATATCACCGAGCCTGGCTATCCTCGGCCGCTTTTTGGGTTCGCAATGTCGGTCACAATGTACGCTGAAGACATACAGGCTTCGACTTTGCAGGATGTGTTTAGATCGAGTCCTCGATGCGCGACGGGAGGCTAAGCGCAGGATCGCTAGGAAGGTACGTTGGTTGAGTGCTCGACTGTTCTATTACAATGTAGTCTAAAGTTAACCTCGTATATCCTCTGCACATTTTAAGTCCTATCAGGGAGATAGCAGCACGACTCGAAGATATACAGGCCTACGCTACGCGGAATATTCAAGATCACATTTTGAGGCCTCGGGGGAAATAGGAGATGCATGAATAGACCAAGGGAAAGTAGGAGCGGAGCAGAGTTTAGCAGAATGTAGAACGGGATTGAGTGTGATGTAAAATCCAATTGACAAGTACCAATGGGCATAGACGTGGTTCAGTGCAATTCTAAAGGAATAGGGAATGATGGGGCCAGGCTCACTGCTCATACTGCGCGTGTGAGGTGAAGGAAGCGCTACCGTTGTCACGTAAACAGTGTGCACGGACCGGCGCTAAACTTTTGCCCAAAGCTGTCGCTGCGCTCGTCACCTTGCAACACCACACACTGCGAACCTGCACCATGGCAGGTAACGAAGACGACGAAATCGTGAAATGGGTAGAGGAGCTGAGACTCATGTCCAGCATTCGGCTTCTATTTTCGGTATTGAAAAGTAAATCCCTCGCGTCCCACGCTTCATCGCTTTTCACGGAGGGCAGTGGTGCAGGCGGTACGTGGCAGTACCGAAGCAGCGAAAGTGCTGCGCCAGAATCAACGAGGAGGGCTGGGTTGAAGGTGTATGCACGAAGACGAAGGAGTGTACAGTGGAGCGGCGGCGAAGGGTCTCAGTCCGCTTTCTCTCGAACGGTCGCGACCGTCGTTGACATCGAGGCCCGTTTGCAATATGGCGTTCGTCGTTGTCTTGACCGCAGTGTCGTAGAAGCAGAACGACTGCTTTTTGACGTTTGTATCTTTGGTGGTAGTGGATAGGTTCTCGGGCGCATTGTGGCTGTTCTCGCAGTCTTGTGGGCACCGCAGCATTTCTCGTAACCTTCCTGGCGCATAGCGGCGGGTACGCGCTGTAGCCCTGAGTCCCTGCATCCACAAACGTGTTTCCTTGCTGCGTCCTCAGCACTCTTTGGTATATTCCTCGACTGATGGCATGTTCGCGGGATAGTAAGACAGCGGCATCAGCGGCGTGGCGGGGACAACAACGCCGCTGCATCTTGGTTAGAGGGCGACTAGGTTGCGATGAAGTGCAACAGTGTGAAGTAGGAGAGTTGTTTCACACTTCCCGTATCCTCTTGTTTGGGTTTTCAGCTGCGGCCTCCTTTCTTGGTCCGCATCGCGACAGTTGACTAATCTCCCACCACATCTTCCCCCAGTTGTCATCAGGTTCCTCCATATCCTCTTCACTAGTATCGGCCAGGTAGTTCTGCCTATTTTCCGGAGAGCTCCCTCCATGTCTGCTCGTGGACTCCTCTGGCGTCGCCGTCGTAGTATCAACAGAACGCAACGCATACGTCACGTCTCCGTATGTCCTTCTTAACCGCTTGGAGCTGCTTTGGTCCAGAGACAAGCTCGTCATCGAAATACCGGATTCCGAAACAGTTTCCCGTGGATTTGAAGGATGTGCAGAAGAGCACCTCTCAGAAGGGACATCACCGATCTCATTCATCCCATGGGCAGAACTCCAAGACATTGTGTGTCCAAAGATAACCGCCCCGCTATCGTTGAGGTTATCTGGCTTACGAGGCCTTGGGAAAAGCATCGATCCTCTGATCAATGCTTTGGGAAAAAGGGCTTGTACAGGATTGTGATTCTCCGTGCATAGCTCGCGAGATACTCCGATGTTTCCGTGGTCCAGGCACCTGCAGGGTGTGAAAGGATTCATTGGAGAATGCCATAGCAATCCACGAACAACTTCAATGTTTCCGCGTTCCGTTTCGCCGGATTTGCTCATGATGATGTTCAAGTCACGCAGACTGGCAGCCAGGTGATACTGTCCCTTCGGTAGCTGTGACCATTGAGAACAGATCCTCTCAAACTTCGACGGCCTAATGATATCCCCGAATCCACGGCCAAAGAGCGTAATGGCCTTCAAAGAGTGGACAAAATCAACCCAACCGTAACCGACTGCTTTGAGGGTCGCAACGCGTGGTTCAGGGTCGCTTTCACCAGCGAGGTCTTCGAAATTCCAACCTTCGAGATGTTTTCTTATCCGAAACTTTAGGTTGATGCCATTCAGGCTCGCGAGTTGTTTGTGACTCTCCATGAGAAGTTCGAGAACCGACCACTTTTGCTCTATAAGGTTCTCGAACAAGTAGCTTGATCTCTTCCTCTTTCGAGACGCGCTGGCCTCTTTTTCTACCGGAAGTTTCCGTTCTGTTTCCTTCACATCCTCACTCTTGCCGCACCAAACCTCGAGTTCCCTATTCCTTCTGTCTTTGAGGACCTTCCTTGCGGACGCAGCATCATGTTCAGGTGCGTTCTGCATCCTACTCTCGTCGAACAGGAGCTCGTCGAAGTAGTCTTTTCTGTATAGTCTGAGTGACATGCGAACTAGATGGAGCAGGGCGCTCGTTCCGTTGATAAACCAGCCTCTTTTAGTCTCCTCATCCCATAGGACAACATACTTCTTTTCGATCCACATGAGCTTCTGCTCGTAAACGTCGCGAACGAAGTGGGGGGAAATATGTCTGACCCGTGGAGCGAACGTTGCTCCTGCTGCGAAGATCTTGCCGAGGTTGACAGTGAACTTCTCCAATAACGCTCCCGCTCGGGGTGATGGAAGGTCCGTCCCCTTGATGTCGTAATCAGCATCTTTGGCGCCTAGTGCCTATTAGCAGCGTTTCGTTCGGCGTCCAATTGGACCATACTAACCAGCATAGTATGAGCTATCGCTTAACCAACCGACTACATGTCGCACATCGTCTAATTGATCAACGTCCATATCGCACGCTTTGTCAAGCGCAACATCGAGGTATGATATCCTTTTCCCCCCTTTGTCGAATGAGAAATGCCAGATCAGCAGATCATCCAAACGTTTCACACCGACCAGCATGGTCGCGAAGCCTTTCAAAAAGACTTTACCTTGGATTCCCAGCACCTGAGAGGCACCGACCATACCAGCCAAAAGTTCAAGTGACATTTCAAGTCCCAGTTGAGGTTCAGGCTTGCTGGAGATGGGAAACCCGCCCACAAGGATTGGGCTAGTGAACATGGCGTGCCAGCAGAGCCCTGATCCTTCGATTCCCGCCATGCATGGCGCTCTCACCTCGAAGTCAAGTTGGCAAAAGATCTCACCTCCATGTCTTTGCCCAGACGCCTCGACTGCAAGGGCGTCATGCATCGGATGACACTCTCGAATGTATGGAGTGCAATGTGCGATACCTGTTTCGACTGGCGACAATCGAAGAGCCGCACCCAGCCACGCAAGCTGTTGCCCAGCTTCGACGAGGGATTCGCTGGACCCTACCACGTTGACTATCAATTTGCGCCCGTCGATCCGCGCCTGG
>TARA_R110002003_G_scaffold814_9_pt1 | contig 16227 bp, 17 predicted proteins | sample TARA_R110002003 | Tara Oceans TARA_R110002003 (sample SAMEA4396441) | marine metagenome | biome: Westerlies Biome; feature: [SRF] surface water layer (ENVO:00010504); material: water (ENVO:00002006), including particulate matter (ENVO:01000060) such as... | depth 5 m
GCTCGCTACGCTCTGGGTCGCCGTGTTTTCAGCTGTCTGTGGTGCCGAGGACGACGAAGATGTTGATTTCTCGGCTGACGGCATAGGGACGGGCATTTTCGGATTGTGATAGAAATTATATTTTTGGTAGTGTTGGCTTTGGAGTTTGGTTTTGGAGAATTAGGAGGGTGAGGTGATAGTAGGCTTAATGGCGAAAGGGAACTTGATGGCGAGTGGTAGCGGTTATATGCGGAGAAAAGGTGTGACGTAGGGTGGCGTACGCGCTGTGGCTGTGCAGCTCAGTGTGGCTGGAACCTTCCACTCTAAGAATGTTTCGCCTCCGTTCTTGCAACGTCGAGTCAGAGCTGTTTGATGCAGGTAGTCACTCTGAACTTGAATAGTACGCAGAACTAGTCTTGAGGATCGCTCTATTTGGCCTCGTGCAGTTGGCTTTTTTAATAGAGCAATGTTATCGAGGCAAACTTTGTAAGTGGTAATGTGACATTCGGCCCATCAATTTCAGCCACCTGTTCTAGCTAGCATGGCAAATCATGGGGTATAACCTTGCTTCACCATATGTCCAGTTTGAACTTAACCGTGCTGTCGTGACTCAACGTGTCAACCCAACACCTTCACATTCCGTGCCCGTCAATCTGCGTGTGCATTGAATCACAACAACAGCCAACAAGGCCTAAACCCACTCGCCCGTTGTGCAACACCATGACTCCAACACGATTCTCCAACACTCAAAAACACAGGACCAATCGCCAACACCATAATGCTTTTTGCACCCCTTTTGCTAATCCCCTCAAGTTCCACCCCGACCACCAGCCCAGCACCAACCTCCAAACCCTCCGTCGACATATTCCCACTATCTTCAGACCTACCCTATCTGACTCCTACGATGGCATTCAGCATTCCCGACGAGCCATCTCCCACTCTACCCATGCCTACAACCGCTGTGCCACAAAGCCCCCAAAAAATAGGCCTTGCCCGCTTCGTCCCTTCCATCCTCTGGCCGCGAGATCCAGACCTCAAGACACCTCCTGACATCGAAGTACCGGGTCCATCTTCCGACAGCGCAGCCAAGTCTGCGATTACACCAAGTGAGAAGACCAGCAGCAAAGCTGTGGTCGCTGAGGGTCAGCCTAGCACTACACCATCATCGCAAAGCCAGACAATCAGTACCCCCGCCTCGAGAAATGTGTCATGCCCACCGGGCGACGAACTCTGCGGTGGCGTATGCATCGATTCGTCGACGAGCAAGTGCTGCCCTGGCGCCGAGAACCACTGTCTCAAGAGCCAGACGTGCGTTAACAAACGATTAGCGAATGGTACTACCGAGTTGGGATGTTTGGACGACAGCGACAACACCGCCATTTCGCCGCCAAGCCTGCTCAACAGCAAAAGCGAGAAGGCAACATCTCCTCCGCAGTCGAGCACAGCGACGGGGAGTGATGATGCGAGCAAGGACGCGGTCGGGACAGATGGCATGACTGAGGAAGTCACGGTTTCGAGCACGCCGGCGGTGACGGTGACGACTGGTTCGATGAGTCCGACGACGATTGTGAGACTGTGGCAGCCCCCAAAGAACGCTGGAGGAAAGCTCAGTATACCGAGAATGTTCCGTGCTATTCTACTCATACGAGTTGCAGTCGCGGCTTCAACCTCACACGGCCCTGCCGCTGTTGTTTCCATGTCACCAGATCCGCAGCTCTTCAACACGTCCATCCCCACGCCAACACCAGCACCGGACCCGATCTACTGCGCGAACCATCTTTCCAACTGCGGCGCGTCGATTTGTTTCGATTCCGCCACAGAATACTGCTGTCCGCATGAGCAGAATATCTGTAAGAATAACGAACTCTGTGCCGCGAAGAGCTTAGGCCCGTTGACGGTGTGGGGTTGCGCGCCGCCTGGGGTGACAGATGGTCTGGATTCGAGGATACGGACTGCGACGATGATGAGCAAGGATGAAAGCATGATTACAAAGACGGGAACGAGCACGATGCCCAGCACGACAACCGTTGATGCGAGTTTGACTGCGTCAAGTAGTAGTGCGACGAGTGAGCTGACTGGGAATGGTGGTTCTAAACTCGGCGTGCCACGCGTGCTACGTAATCTTGCCATACTGGTACAAAATGCTCGTGCACTCGCAAATTCTTTGTCCAACGAGATCGACTGCTGCGGAGATATATGCTGCGCAGCGGGCGAGGTCTGTGCAAGGTCATCCACGGGACCCAAGTGCTGGCCAGAAGCTGGTAGGGTAAAAGCGCGGAATGATATCCTTGATCAGGCAGACGCAGTTACCCAGAGTATAGACTCGTTAGATATGGCGGACAGTAATACAGACGACTTCAGAGACGAGGACAACGACTCTACAGATCTGGCGAAGCGAAAGGGAGGAGGGGGTGGTGCGGGTGCAGCTGGGGGCGCAGCTGGAGCCGGCACCATTGGTCGCCCTGGGCCCAAGCCTAAGAAGGGTGGCGCAGCGAGGCCTAATCCTCCGACCGTCGTATATGCTCTTCTCCTGCTTGTATCTTTCATCGTAACAGTCCACCCCTTCGAAGTCGCAAGGGCCGATTCTTCCGCGCCCTTCGTTGGCACACCACAAATCGACCCAGCCACCGAGACGTCAATGGATGCGAGCTGGTTGCTCGACAAGCGTTGGTCTTGTCACAAGCCAAAGCAGAACTGCGGCACGCAAGGATGTTGGAACCCCGCAATTCACTACTGCTGCCAGCAACCCGACGGCGATTACGGCCTTTGTATGGCTGGAGTCGGCGAGCAATGCTGCGGAGATATGTGCTGTCCGAAGGATACCGAGTGTCGTAACGAAGGTCAGTATTTGTGCTATCCAAAAGATTCATCCTCCGCAGGAATAGCGGTGAACTCAACCGAGGATGGGGAAGTCGTCGGTGACAAGAATGGTGGTGGCGGCAAAGGCGGAGGCAAAGTGAGGCCCGGTGGTGGTAGCGGCAGTGCGGCAGACAAGCTTCTTGTAATGGTAGGGACGGTTGTGGCTCTGGTTATCATGTCCTTGAGCCTGCAGTTCCTCCTCTGAAGTTCGTCACTGCCGGAGCCAAGGGTAGCGCATAGCGTCGCCTAGTGTACATTGTGATCGTCAGTGTTTAGTCTGAATGTGGCTTGAATCAGATTTTTGTGACAGTCTGCGAGGCTCAGACTTGCCTTTTATTTGCATGTCAGTGACTCCGCGCGCATGTAGTGATCGGATGACCCGAGGAATACGCTGGTGTCTCCACAATTTGCTCTTTGGATAATCATTGCCAGGAAAGAGAAAGATAGGGAATACTAACCGTTTCATACCAGGACCTGAGTGCCTTTTGTCCTTCCAGTCTCCATCTTGGCAGTGCGAGCACCAAATTGAATGGCACGCTTCTTCTCTGTGGCAACTTTCTTCATGCCAAGCTGCCATGCCAGTAATCGAAGTATGCGCTTCCCAGCCTCGAGGGACTGCGTGGGATCCTCTGAAGACTCGATCTGAGGGCTACCAAAGTCGCATTTGGTGGTGACTGGAAGTTGAAGTGCGAGTGCGATAAAGTTCTCATCAAGATAAGGAAAGCGCACCTCTTTGCCAGAGTTACTGATGACACGATCGTCTCGACCCAAGTTGCGCTTTCCGAGTCGGTTGAAGTCGAGCTCAAGCTCGTCGAGTAGTCCAGTGTAACCTCGACGTTCAAATGCAGTAGCGTGGCGCTGGTAGCCTCCGAAAAGCTCATCAGCACCAAGTCCTGAGAGAAGTACATGTGCAGACGTCGTGTATGGCCTAGGCGACTCCGCTTCTGACACATGTAACATGCCTATCCCAAGAGATGCGAAGTATAGAGCATACGAAATGGAAAGATCCATTTCTGTGTTATGCGGGTGCATCAGCGCCAAGACAGCGGCGCGGTGTGCGAGTGTTTCCGTATAAGGTACATTAATCTCAATAAAGTTCCAACGGCGGCCGGGACAAACGTTAACTAGCTCTCGGTGCGATAAACGACCCGTGATGCGGTCCGGGCAAAGCTCGTAAGGACTGATGCCTGCGTCGAGCTTACCATGAATGCGCGGGTTCTCGAAAGCGACATTGAGCAGATCGATAGTCTCGCCGAGCGGCATGAGATCGTGGCACATGCGGGCCAGGATAGTGCAGTCGAGGCCTCCTGAAAACAAGATGGCTATCTTTGTCGTGTCGCCTTCTCTCTCTGCTGCAGGGGCGATGGCTTCCCGAACGTGCTGTATCCGCAGCTTGAGAGACCGCTGAAGTGAGGTTCTCAATTGATCTACGGCTCCTGCAGCCGGGGAAGTGGGATGCTCAAGGATGCTACGGTTCATCTCAGGGAACGGCAATGTCTATGGTAATTAGCGAAGACCCCATATCACAGAACTTACCTACGAAAGAAATGACCTCCTCATGTTTGTTGTTTGAGAGCCCATGCGCAAGTAGTGTAGACGACAATGATGAATCACTCGTAGATGCCAACAACAGGTCCATAATGTATATACCGTTGGCTTCGACCTCGGCCCACGACTCGCCGCTTGTGTTGTCACATACACTGGATAGAATGAGGGTACCATCTGGAGTAGATTTCTTCAGCAAAGAACGTCTACCAAGACAGTCTCTGCCATAAAACAGGGCTTTATTGCGCCCATCCCAAAAGACGAATGCATACGGCCCCTTGATTTTCGACAGGAGTGCAATAGTGGCTCTCGTTGATGACACGCCGCTATTTGCCCCTCGTGAGGCAGCTAGGAGCTTTTCAAAGATGAGTTGAGAGTCATTGCCGTTGACCTGCTCGCCTTCAATGGTCCAAGCTTCGCCATTCCAACAGAGAATGGATGAAGTGTCCGCATCTCGAAGCGGCTGATCAACGACCTTTGTGCCGCGCAATGAGAGCACCGTGGACAGAAAGGTAGCATGGAGCTGGCCAGGTACCTCATTCCCGTCTAGCGGAGACGCGTTCAGCACGACCTGGTGTTGTCCCATGCTATCGGGTCCTCGATTGCGGAGGAGCTGTTCTGTCGCGGAGTCTGGAGAGACGAAGCCATTCTGCGCGATGGAGCAGAAGATGCCGCACATGGCAGTATCGATGTGGTGAAGGTGCGATGGTGGTGTTCAGGTGTAGGATGTGGTTTGCGCGTTAGCGGCCTTGCCTCGGAGATTCGCGTCCCAAACGCCGATGGCCATGCGGACAACCTCAGGTGCCTCCAAGCAGGCGCAGCACGTCACTCGCCCATACACGCTGTTACGACTGTTACGGCCTCTCTGGGCTTTCGTGGAGCTCCAATATATTTCCATGGACGCTGACTAATTCAAACATACCCCAAGGTCGCGCTCTCTCCCCGACTGGCATATGTCTCCCCCGAACGCAACTCCGCAACTCGATGACGCTCGCGATGCCACCAAGCTGGAGAAGCTAGGCCGTGTAGAGGACAAGGAGGACCAGGTAGCGACGAACGAACCCGAAGCTTCGTCCAAGGAGCCCCAGCAGACGTCGGCGATAGTCGATGGTGCGCAGCATGGCAGCAACGCGGGGCAGGCTGCGACATCGAGCGTCGAGGGGCAGATAAAAGCCGGGAGCATGCAGGATATGCCAAACCTCATAGATCTGGGGACAACTTCAGCCTACACGTCAGACGGCGTACAAGCGCCTGCAGTGGCACCAGCCCAGGCATCGGAGCCAGCTTCTATAGGGCCGGTGGAGAACATCTCAGCTACAACAGACCTCATAGACCTGTCCTCCACACCACCGCCCGAGCCGTCGTCCAAGGCTGCTGGAAAGGCCCCCGTACGGTCACTATCGCCTCCGCCCCCACCGCCGAAAGACGACAAGTACCTCACCACCAGCAATGTGCCCAGCCGCTCAACATCGCCCCTGTCGCAGGGCAAGTCGAGTGGGAGGAACTCGGAGGATGCGGCCGCGGCAGACTATGCGGCAAAATATGACGGTACTGAGGAGGCCGTGGACGACTCGCAGTCGGAGATCCAGAGCATCATGGGCCAGTTCGAGCACGAGGATGGAGGACCCGGCGCAGAGGAAATCATGTCCCCGCGACTCGAGTTGGCGAGCCCGCTGCTAGAATCGCCTTCAACAGGCTTCCCGCCCCGTCGATCGAGTTTGGTGCCTCTAGACAAGCCGCTGCCTATGCCGACTGCCGACGACGCTGCCTCGGTCACCTCCCTACAATCGCCGCCTCCGAGAACCTCATCCTTATACCGCGTCGGGACAAACACATCCTTCGTCGAGCCCACATCGCCCAGCGCGCATGCGCCCAAGTACCAGCCCGCTCAGCCAGCCCCTGAGCCTGAGCCAGACCTGCCCTTCGACTTTCACCGCTTCCTGGAACAGCTGCGACACCGGACGGCCGACCCGGTCGCCAAGTTTCTGCGGTCGTTTCTCCTCGAGTTTGGCAAGAAGCAGTGGATGGTGCACGAGCAGGTCAAGATCATAGGCGATTTCCTCGAGTTCATCAGTAAAAAGATGGCGCAGTGCGAAGTGTGGCGGACCGTGTCAGATGCCGAGTTTGACAATGCAAGAGAAGGCATGGAGAAGCTCGTCATGAACCGGCTATATAACCAGACATTTTCCCCCGCGATCCCACCACCAGAGCCCATATCACCAAGAAAGGGTCGGCGGAGACAAGAACCACTTGGCCCAGGACGGAGAGGGCAGCACCAAGAGGACGTAGAACGAGACGAAGTACTGGCTCAGAAGGTGCGCATCTACAAGTGGGTCAGCGAAGAGCATCTCGACATCAAGCCGGTCGGAGAGAAGGGGAAGAAGTTCCTCGGCCTGGCGCAACAGGAGCTGCTGAAGATCAAGAGTTATCGAGCACCCAGAGACAAGATCATCTGCGTGCTGAACTGCTGTAAAGTCATATTTGGCTTTCTACGGACGTCCAAGTCGGACCAGTCTGCAGATGCCTTTGTTCCTCTCCTGATCTACACTGTACTTCAGGCGAACCCAGATCATCTGGTCTCCAATGTGCAGTACATTCTACGATTCCGAAATCAGGACAAGCTCGGCGGCGAGGCAGGCTACTACATCTCATCCCTCATGGGTGCGGTCCAATTCATCGAGGGCCTCGACAAGACATCCCTAACAGTCAGCGACGAAGAATTCGAAAAGAACGTCGAAGCCGCCGTCTCCGCCATCGCCGAACGGCACGCCGAAGCAGAAGCATCCACCGCGCCCACCCATCTCCAACCCACCCACACGGGCCACCGCCGCATGCCCTCGCCGCACTACCACCACCTCTCCGAAAAGGGCACCCCGCTCCGCCCAGAAGTCACAACCCGCAACTCCATGGAAGCCGAACGCGCGCCGCCAAGACGCTCAACCAGCATCAAAGACCGCAAGCCCGAATCCGACCCCCCCGAAGAAGAAAACGCCGCCGTCGCAGGCCTGCTCCGCACAATCCAACGCCCCCTCAGCACCATCGGCCGCATCTTCTCCGACACAGACACGCACTCCTCCCCCGCCACTACCCCGCAGCAAGGAACCACGCCTGCGCCGCGCCCGCCGCCACCGCGCCCGGCGTCAGAGGCCCCGGCCCAGCCCCAGTACAGCGAAAAACCCCGCCCCGCGCAAGACGACCACCGCCGCCAGCAATTGTCGGCCGAAGACGCAGCGGCCCGCCAGGCCTCGGCGGAAGCGGAACAGGCGCGCCGCATTCAGGCCAAGGAACATGCGGTCGTGGTCGAGACGCTGCAGGGCATGTTTCCGCAGCTGGATCGCGATGTGATTGATGATGTTGTGAGGGTTAAGGAGGGGCGGTATGTTCTTCTCCCATCCCATCCCATGCCGGCCAGATACGGTCTGATAGGATCCGTGTTGTGGGGATATATGCTAATGGTTGAATAGCGTCGGGTTAGCTGTTGATGCGTGTCTCGCGTTGGCGAATCCTTAGCACAGCAGTACGTTATGGCACGCAGTGTTTGTGGGATGTGTTCTGGGTACGTTTTCGCCCGCCGTGTGAGAGGGGCTGGATGGAGTGCGGTACGATATGGCACGACGCGCGCGGATCAGGTGAGATGGAGATTCGTGGAGCGCTTGACGAGCAGCGCGGTGCGAGATGATAGCTATGGAGGCAGGCTATGCTATGGCGACGACGAAGCGGGTGCTTCGTGCACCATGCGGAGGAAATGCACACATCCATGACTTCTCTGCTGCTAGGACCGTACCATCTCTTCTGCCAAATACGAATACTCAAGAAGCCGACATGTCCGCATATCTACACCACTGCATCAGACGAAGTAAGTTCGGCACAAGTCCCAATATCAAGGCATACATTCCCATTTCCCATTTCCCATTCCCGTGTAGACTACATGCATGCATGAACTCAACCAGCCCCTGAGACTCGCATTCACATCATCATAGCCCGGCTCACGTCTTCCCATTCGCCCCCAGACCACATTCTGCACGACCGTTGTGAAGTGGACAGCGCCGGTTGTCGTGCAGTAGCGTTGCGTTGCGTCGCGTTCTGCGTCGCGCCGGGCTAGGCAAATGTCCGATCTGTAGAAGGCATATGCGATAAGCCACCGGAGATAAGGGCAACGCGGACGAATATCGGCATGTTGCGCATTGCGTTGCGCATGAGTCGAGGAACGCGATTCGATTCGCGTGGTTGAAACCCGTCGTGCGCTGCGGCAAGGTGTGTATTTCGGTGGTCTATCTAGCCATGAGAATCCCTTTCACTGCCAATTGTGCGTCGCGTTCTGATTCCACGAACTCGTGTCTGGTTGTGATTGCGGTATTTGCGACCAGTTACTGTTGGCGTCGCTTTGTTGCTGCGGCTGTTGTGGTGCTTGAGAAGCCGGGCCCCAGTTGCCGGCGTCGTTTTGCTGTTGCGATTGCTGTGGCGGCGCCCAATTGGTGCCGTCGATTTGCTGTGGCTGCGGAGGGATCCAGCTCGTGTTGTTCGATACTGGCAGCGGGGCGGCACCTGGGCTCGTACCTTGCGGCGTTAGACCGGCGCCGTAAACCAATGCTCGTCGCTTCTGTCCCTCTGTTGGTTGCGGCATGTCTGGCATCGGTTGTGGTGATGGCGTGCTGGCCCACAAGTGCTGCTGTGATTGTCCTGATGCGTCGTAGGACAGGCTGGGTTGATGTGGACTTGTTTGCCCGTCGAAAGGATTGCCGTTGTATGACATGTTGCTCGAGAATGGACTTGGCTGTTGCGGGAACAGACTTGGTGGTGTTGTGGGGCCGTATACAAGTTGTGGAGCTTGGGGCGAGACCGATGGCATGGGCACCCACTGCGGTGGATATGTGACCGGTGGCGGTATCTGTTGGGCTTGAGGCGAAGCGTGTGCCGAATTCGAGTTGCGCTGATATAACTGCGCACTGAGAGCTGCCGACTCTCGCTGAAAGCGGTCGCGCCAATGTGTGAAGCCGAAGCGAAGGCCAAAGTTGGACAGAACCGATGTGAAGTCATTGATCGCGTTGATCGCTCGTGTTGTGGGGTCAGAGGGAGCAGTGTGTCCCTCTGGTAGCAATGGCGCTGGGAAGGGTGGCGGATTGGTTTGGGCTGGTGGTGCCAGCGGATCTTCTGACTCTGGCTGCGTCGTGGTCGGCGCTGGAGGGTTGGCTGGCCTGGGATCTAGTATGACATCCATGTTCCGTGAGACAACGTCAACAAACTGACGGCCCGTCATGTAGGCCCGCATCGCATCGTAGAATGTTACGGGCGGTTTTGTTGTGTTGGACGGCTTGTTCAGAAGTGACGACAGGTTGGTGGCATAGGATATGCAGTGCTCGAAGATTAGACGCTGCGCATATTCATGGATGTGGGGAATACGTGGACTCGGCGACAGAATGTAGACATAGCTGTACAGAAGTTCAAGCTCGAAGAAGGACCTGATGGCTGGTAGTGTACTTTGCGGCATGTCCTGGAACCAGTCCGACATTCTCGCATATTGTTTCCAGATGTATGGATACGGGTCTAGCCACGGCTCTCGGCCGGACTGAAACAGATCCATGTACCATTCGGACTGGATCTCGCGTATTCTGAACAGATCGAGCGCTGAGTCGAAAGACTGCTGGAACACTTGCGACTGTGGGGACGAGTATTTGGGCGAAGTTGGATTAACATAGAAGGGAAATGCGACCGAGGTGGCCTCATCTGAAAATGAGAAGGCGCGGGTCTGAACGAGCGAAGTGGATCTGATTGAGGCTTAGTTGGGGGCCGTCACATATTCATGGAGTTGACATACCTATCGAGAGAGTAGACACACCAGTACACTCTCCGCCTGATTTCTAGCTTTGACTTCGAGATTGCTACGTTCTTAGACGGATCCTGATGGATGCCCAGATCTACCATGGCACGAGAAGCTGCGCCGATCAGGGTCCAGCTGTCGAAGTGATGAGGGTCCATGGTCGCATATATCGTCCAGAGGACTAGTGCCTGTATACTGGTGACATAGCCGGGGTGCAGAACATCCTCCGCATTCTCAAGCGCAGCGTTGACATGGCCGACAGCATCTGAGTACAAGGTGTCTCCTCGTGATTCGGACTGCGAGAGGGACGCTATGGCCAGCACCATACGCACAGTCCACTTGTCCCAGGACGAAGCCGAATTCCCTTGTTGGTAGACGGCATCGACCGAAGAATAGAGGGTCGCCTCCTCGAAGACGGGAAGAAGCGTGTAGAGGTTGTTCAGGTAATGCTGGATGAGTGGATTCGCCGCAAACCTCGCTGGAAGTGCCTTGGTCATACCGGTGGGCAACGGCTCTTTGGTGCTTGCTGATTGAATGAGTCTTGCGTACGACATTTCTGTTGTGAAGCCGTAAAAGTCTCTTGCGGTGGCATTGACGGCGCTTGGATGGTCAGTGCTGTACGCATGGAAGTATGAGGCCACTTACAGGATACCAAAGTTGGAAACGAGGTCATCAATTTCTACCGCTTCCTTTCTCCGGGCTGCGCGCTGGCTGATGGGCTTCGCCTTCACTGTGTCGACTGACGTTCTTCGCGGGGTTGAGTTCTCCGACATATCCAGCATCAACACAGACGACTTCCTCCTTGCTCTCTGCTCTGCAATTCTCTTCTCCAACCTCTCCACCTTTGCCTCCAGTGTCGCAACATAGCTCCTTTCCTTGCCCCGCGCAAATTGATCATTTGTGCTTGAGCACTCGGAAGCACGGTTCGACTTTTCACAGGCTGTGCAGGCGGGTAGTTTTCCATCACACTTGACTTTGGCGGCACGGCATCGTGAGCAGGCAGCCACCGGCCGACTCACACGCAGCAAGGGCGTTTCCAGCACCATGAGGCTGTTGGGATTGTGGTAGTAAGCACCAAACTGCATGATCATGACGACGCCGTAAATCTCAGGCAATCAACGACACGGGACGAAATGTTGAATAGACAAGGACTGTCCACGCAAGGGTAGGGTGGTAAGAGAGGGGCATTTTGATTTGATAAAGGCAATGATTTACTAGGACCCAAGAAACCGGAGACGCACTCACCAGGCTCGGCTCAATGCACAGTGGCAGGATCGTGTGTCCTTCTAGAACAGCCTGGTCCGCGGAGGCCCCAGAGACCAGGCGGCCGTTGGAGTGTCGTCGTTGCGCAGGCGTTGAAGTGGTGTTAAGCGTCCTACGGGTGGCGTAGTCGGTCGCTGCACCCCTCAGCCTTCGCGTCGAGGCGGCAGGTGAAGCCGCGGCTGTTCTGCGAGCTGCGACAGGTGGAACGGGAGCCGTGCCGCGTGCGGTGTAGTACACAGGTGTGGTCGTTCGCGAGTCGCAGGCGGGGTGTTGCTGGAGTGCGATGAGATACGGTCCGCTGTCCCCTTTCGCCGAGTGACGGTCGAGGCCCAATTCCCTATAGAGCCTATCAGCGGGCTCTTCCGCGTCTGCCCAAGTGGTTGGCGGCAGTCGTCGACCTGTCACGGCGGAGCTGCGCCGCACCGTCCGAGGTTTCGTCATCCAATGCGTTCTCTATCGGCGGGTCTGATTGGCGGCGGGGTGTATCTAATGGGTGGCTGTTTTTTTGCTGTGGGTGCCAGGCCAGGGACGCGCAGCGGGCGGCTTGTTAACTAATCCCCTCGACACCCCCAACCACAACGACGGTTCTTCGGTCGGCTCCTGCACATCTGCTAGTGAGAGTGACACAGGCGCCGTGCTGTCCTTGTTGCGAAGTCGTGTCTGTCCGCCATCGATCCCGTCTCGCCTCAGCCTGCCCGAGTCTCGCCGCCTGCGATAGGAACCCTGGTGATGGAATTGCGTGTCGATCTCCCCACCCCACAAGCCGAGCATCATAAGCCAGCAGCAGTCGTCCGCCCCTCGAGCAGCAGCGACCGGTGACCGTCGAGCTATGGAAGTCGCGAGCGCGACGCACACGCAGACGACGACGAAGACGGAAGGCGCCCCACACCCGCCCGAGGAAGGCACGAACGGCCAGAGCAGGATCGCGCATACCCTGACGGCGTGTTGTCGCTGCCGCACCGTGAGGCTCCTGCCCTGCCTGTGGTCCCTCAGCTAACCCTCGCCCAGCGCAAGACGAGATGCGACCCTGGCCTGCCGCGCTGCGGGCCCTGCGAGCGGACAAACTCCCACTGCGAGTACTATGACCCCACCAAGGGGCGCAAGATCGCCCGCAACTACGTCGTGCACCTGCAGCACAAGGTGCGCGCGCTCGAGGCGCAGCTGGCCGATCTGGAGCGCGACGACGTAGAGCCGGATGCGGAGGATGTCATGCGCGGCGCGGCCGCAGTGCGCGTGCAGGACACGGACGAGTCCAAGTTCCTGGGGCCGTCCAGCGGCATCACGATAACACGGCTGGTGATGCAGCTCGCGAAGCAGTTCACCGAGTCCAAGAGCATCTCCGAGATTGTGCCGCATGCGCGCGCGAAGTCGATCAAGGCGACGTTTGCGCAGGAGGACGAGCGCCCGACGTCCAAGATATACCCGCTGGTCAGCGACGTGGCTGCAGAAGAGCTGCCCAACCGCGAGCTCACCAATCTGCTGGTGGAGCTGTTCTACTGCAAAGGCGCGTGCCTGCCCTCGGTCCTCCTTCCCCGCGCTAACAGTGTCCACAGTGCATCCCATGTACCCCATCTTCCACGAGCCCACCTTCACCAAGGACGTCGAGGAGGTCTACACCGGCTCCAAGGACCCCTACCAGAACTACTGCCTGCGCATGGTCATCGCCATCAGCCTGCAGAAGATGGACACGCAGTACGCTGGCCTCGCCGACAGCTACTACCTCGCAGCGCTCAAGTACTTCGAGGCAGCCATCAAGCCAATGAACCTCAAGACGCTGCAGTGTTTCGCCCTAGTCGCAGGCTATTCGCTTCTCACACCAACCAGAACCGCCGTCTACTACATCATCGGTCTTGGCGTGCGGCTCTGCCAGGCGTTGGGGCTGCATGAGGAGAAAACCATCACTGGGGGCCGTGGCGGCCGCCCCGCTGACCCGCTCGAGATCGACATGCGGCGCCGCCTCTTCTGGAGCCTACTGACCATGGACTATGGGCTGTCGCACAGTCTTGGCCGACCAGCTCACTTCGCTACCCGACGTGAGCACATCGACGTCAACTTCGGCGAGCTTGTCGACGATGTCTACATCACAAGAGAAGGCATCAAGCCCGCGCCGCAAGCCTCGCTCAAGAAATGGATCGGCATTCACTTCTACAAGATGCGTCTGTTGCAACTAGAGATCCGGAAGATGCTGTACCAGAGGAAGAAGAATGAGCCCAAGGACGACCAGCATTCGTGGTTCACGCAGATGCAGTCCAAGATTGAGGCGTGGCGAGACACGAGCCCTGAGATGGACGGCGGATCTGGACTGAACAAGGTGTGGTGAGTACAACATCTCTGACCCCGTGTACTTGGAGCTCACAAGTCGTAGGTTCATCGGACGATACAACACCATGGTAGTCTTCATGTACCGACCCTCCCCACAAGTTCCCCGACCCAGTCTCCAGGCCGCCCTCCGTTGCTATGACGCATGCGTATACAACATCTACATGTCTCAAAAGCAAATCGAAACCAAGTCCATTGACATGACCTGGATCTTCGTGCAGTCCATCTTCATGTGCGTCAACACAGTCCTTTGGACCTTGTCCTACTCCGAAGTGCGTCGACAGCACAGCCGCGACGAAGTCGATGGACACCTCAAGGTCGCCTTGGAGTCCATTCGGCTGTCTTCCGAGCGATGGCCTGGCGTTGCGTCCGCCATGGAGTTGTACTACAACCTTATCGACGCATGCATGAAAATATACAACAGGGACGGAGATGTTCCCATCAGCGCGAGTTCACCATCGGATACCGCATCGGTGGTGTCAAGCAACATTGTCGATGGTATCAACCGGTCTCGGACAACAAGCCCAGCCACGGCGTCCACTGCATCAGTGAGCACGCCTTCAGATAAAGTCTCTGCGCCGTTCGGCTATTTACCAAATCAGAGCCAGCAACTCTTCAGCTTCAACAGCGCACAATCAAACGGCACAAGCGCCTTCGCAACTTCGCCAAATACACAGCAAGCTTCTTTGCACACGTCTCCGCAACAACACGTACCGCAGTATACCGACATGAGTCCGAAAACATCGATCGATGCAGCCATGCCCATCTACACGTATCCCCCTACCACACAATTCACCTCTCTGCCCACGACCTTCGCCGAGCTTCCTCAATGGAACCCCACATTCACCATGCCGCCACAAGAGCCGTATGGCATGCCAACCATGCCGATGTCTTCACCTTTTTACAACGAGGCATATGCCGCAAACCAGGGTTATGAGCTTGCTGACTATCTGAATCCTGGCTGGAGCCAGGAGGCAAGAGGCAACGGCTTGACTCAGCAGCAGCAGATGCAGTTGATGCAGGATTTCGAAATGCATGAGACAGGCAAGATCGAGGAGATGATTCAACAGAGCCACCAGTTGTTTCGCCCGCCACAGCTGCACGGTTACTGAAGAGGGATCGAGATTAGTCTAGAGCATAATCATTGCAGACACTGTGGCGTGACGCTCACGGCAGTTTCCACCCACAGAATATTACACAAATCGCCGCGCACACCGCGCGCTCAGGCTCCCGCAACACGAGGAAGAACACGGATGTCGTCTGGCGAAGCAAAACGCAAAAGTCAGGAAACAGTCGGCCTGATTGCGCACGTGTCAATATGCCGGGCGCTACGGGCAATTGTCCAGGTCGGCCTATCCCGCAGATCATTCCGACCAAATCTGTTGGCTACTTGCCGAAGCAGGGATTACCAACAACCCAATACAGACGACTTCCGACAATCTAGACCATGATCACCGCCATTGCTACGATCGATTCGATCATCCCCAGGTACAAGAGCAAGGGTTCCCCCAGCGTCGGGTCGGGCGAAGTACCCTTACAGAGGGATACTGAAGCGAGGGCGTCACGCCTGGATTTTCACGTGCCTCCACTGAACACCACGTGCCATGGCAGTAACCAGAGGAAGAGGAAGTGGTGACGACGTGCGTTGAAGACATCCACAATGCCGAGTGCGAGGTAACAAGGATTTGACCTGGCGATTGGAAAGACAGGGTTTCTCGCGTATGAAAATAGAGGATCATGCCCGGTTCGAGAATCTTGGTCTTTGGATCCAGCCACGGGAGAGATACAGTGCCCAGCAGGTCTGAGTAAGTTACATTCATGATACCAAGCCTGTTGTAATTGACGTTATAAGAGCTCATGTTCCACTTGATCGCCCTTGAGTGCATGTCTACACTTCGTCTCATGTGGCAAAACCTATCTTCCACTACTCATCCCCCCAGCATACTCATCAATCCCACCATGATCCCTCGCACTTCCATCCTGCAATACAAGGCACCTCTCCCATTCGCAACTCAATCATTCGCCCAGATATCACTCGCCTCACTCCCACTCCCACTTCCACCCTCATCCTCCCTCCCCCTCTCCCGACTCCACCCCATCCTCTCCCACTCCCCTTCAAACCATTCCTCCAGCCTTGCAACTAGAGCTTCAATATCAACGCCTGCTTTCCCCGTCTTCTCCCCATCGTCCTCCCTCTCCCCACCACCACCACCAACATCCCCCATCATATCATCCTCCTCCTCCCCTTCTCCCTCCCCTTGTCCAACTGCCCTCAGCGCCCCATACACCCACCCCCCACCCCTCACCACCGTCCGCCGCTCCCAATCCTCCACCTGCGGCCGATTGCCCTCCAGCTGCGCTAGCAGCTCGGCAAGCGTCTCCGTGGGGTGCGCGCGGTAGTCGTCGCGCACGTTTTCGAGCGCGATGTGGGCGCCGCGGCGGAA
>TARA_R110002003_G_scaffold1048_21_pt1 | contig 16222 bp, 12 predicted proteins | sample TARA_R110002003 | Tara Oceans TARA_R110002003 (sample SAMEA4396441) | marine metagenome | biome: Westerlies Biome; feature: [SRF] surface water layer (ENVO:00010504); material: water (ENVO:00002006), including particulate matter (ENVO:01000060) such as... | depth 5 m
CCCCTCACCAACCATGCAACAATACGAATTCCACGCCCCGACCACCGATCCCCTCACACACACTCCCCGGCCCTGTAAGCACAACTCCAATGTACAAATTATATGCGAGCCATCAACTGACTCCAAACACCAAACTCTAGGGACCACCCTCGAGCCCGGAATAACACAACTCACACTAAACCACGACGCCTCGACAGGCCGCGCAACCTATCTCCAGCGCTGAGCACCGCAAACGTCCAACCAGATCCAAAACTTCTCTCACGCGTACATTGAAGAAATCATCATCCTCGAGGGGGATCTGCGAGACCTGAAGGGCCGGCGAAGCGGGACGGGCGAGATAGTTGAGGGCGGCGAAGGGAAAGGCGAGGTTTGGGGAAAGGGCGCATATGCATATCGCAAGCCGGGGATGGACCATGGGCCGTTTCGGAGTGAAGGCGGGTGTCTGATGTTTATTGTTGTGATTCCTGTGGTGTGAGGGCTGGATGGATGCGGAGTGTGCTACGAGGAGGAATGGAGGAATGGTGAGGTGGGCTGGAGAGGCTCGGTGTATCCATGTTCTTACATGTAATTACAAAGTCTGCCTATCTCTAAAGTATACTACATGAACAAACACCGCTGTCATACTACCTCCAGGATGTCCTCAACACCCCACACCTACTTCGCGAAGTATGTGCCCGCGAACTTGTTCTTCCGCGCGCTGCTCCTAACGCCCGCTGGCGTCTGCGCCTTGCTAGGCGTCTGCGGCTGGGTCGAGTTCTTGCGCGGACGACCGCGCTTCTTACCTGGTGGCGAGGGCGTCACAGGCTCTGCTGCAACGCAGACGACAGCGGGCGCTAGATCGCCAGTGAGGGGCGTGAAGTTGACGCCGGAAGACGGCCATTTCGGGGTGGACGGGCGGGGAGGAGAGGACACCTCTGGGGTGTGAGGCTCGTTGGGAGGAGATGGCAGCGGAGGAGAGATCTCCGCTGCCGAAGGAGGGCTGTCGAGCGGTCGGGGTGGTGATGGTGGCGCATCGCTGTCCACCGGGCAGTTGTCTTCACTAGTTGAAGAGTAGGTGAGGATGGCGTCTGGCCAGTCCTCATCCTTCTTCTCTTCGCTTTCCTCCTGCTTTACATCGTCCTCCGATTTGACGACGGCCCGGAAGGTCCGTCGAATCCGCCTCTTTTCTTGTAAGCCGTGGTAGAAATTTCGGCGCTCAGCCACACGATACTCTGTTGTGCCTGGAGACGGACTTCCCTGTGGGGAAGCACCTTCTAGGACAGGAAGTAGCCAGGTACCCTTCTTTGTATTGCGGCTGAGCATAGCCATAGTGTTTGGTGGCTGCCGGATCTTGATGGTAGAACGCGGCCTCATCACTTGTGTCTTGATAGTGGCTGGCGGCTCCGTTGCGTTGATGAACGGCAGAACGGGCGACTCATATGGGCGGTTGCCGAGCGCGTTGGCGTCGAAGGCGCGCTGTGTCGCACGTTCAAGCATGGTCGTGGGCTCCTTGATTGACCCTGGGTGCTTTCGCCTCTGTTCGGTTGGCGACTCCTCTGGAGAATACAGAGTTTCATCGTCATAGTCAAGGCCATAACCAGACGAAGGCGGGGAACTTGGTTTCCAGGGTGCCGGGGTCAGCTGCTGGGGAGGAGCTGGTGGCGGCGAAGAACTCATATCGTCCGACAACGAAGAAGGAACTTGATAGGTGCTGCAGCCAGTGGGAAGAGCTGGTGCCTGACACGGACTCGAGTTTGGTGATAGCCCAGACGGAGAGATGGGTAGATCTTCGACATCCACCATGCTGACATCCTGCTCTTCCTCCTCGTGCAGCAACTTTTCCTGTATATCACCTTCGCTGAACAATGCCCCATTGACGGGTTGGGGCACCTTGGCAGGCAAGATGAATTCGACCAGGCCCCTCGTGGACTTTACCGCCAGATTCGACTCTTTATTAGTGACGATGACATCCGCCGCGGCCGTCTTTTGCTTCTTAGTAGATTCGCGCCGCTCATCAACGCATACCCAGAGCTTGCGCTTGACCTGCATGGAAACGTCGGCTGCCTCGTCCTTTGTGAGATGTACATCGATCATGCGTGACACTTCGGCATCGATGTCGGCGATGAGGTCGCGCAGGTTGTTCAGACGCTCGTAGAAATCCGGAAGAGTTTCGAGCTGACGGACAATATGGAAGACCCCCAGCTGGACCTTTGCACGGTTCTCTCGGAAGCGCTGGAAGTAGCGGTAGACGCCAGTCGCTGCTGCTGCGCCGGTGGTAAATGCGAGTAGGAGGCGACCATGTTGCTCAAGCAGGTCAGGAAGGGCAGTGCCGCTGATAAGAAAATGAGTGAGCAGCCTGGCTTTTACTGACAGAGGTGTGGTAGGATCTGATTCGAGGGCGGTTTTGATGAAAGCACTTGCAGTCGGAGTAGGAGCGTCTGTGGCTACTGTTTGGACCGTAGAGACTATGGCTTGGGCTGCACTCGGCACCGCCATGTTGGTGGGGGTGCACAGGGTCGTGAGTTTGCGCACTGTGTCGTGGTTGAGGTGAAAGTTGAGGCGGGTCAAAGTCAGGAGAACAATTGCGAGAGAAAGTAGCTAAAGAAGTAATTCGGAGACGAGAATCCTGAGGGCGCGAAAGCTTTCGGCGGGGGTGAAATGCACGAAAGCGCTTGCGCAAATGCTGCTGCAGCTGGTGGAGACTGTGCTACCTGGAGCTGAAGACCGTAAGAGGTGCAGCGTCCCCAATTGGTACTTGTAGATCCGAGATGGGAAGACCACTGGGCTTGCGTACGAGCGGGTGCGGGATTTGTGAAGGTCCTTTGTGTACTATGCGATATCCGGTGTCGAGTTGTCGCTGGCGTGTCGACGTCGAGACAAAGGATGTGTGCAGCTAAACAAAGAAGCTCGCTCGATGTTGCGATTACCAAAGTGCGTTGCTCTGTGGCAGTTACCGCGGATACTTAGTCAGCCGTTGCGCGGGTATCGTGGAGGGCGGTGTGGCGGTGCGTCGTAGTGTTGAGGGGTGAAAAGCGGTGGGCAAACGCAGCACACTTCCACGACATCACCCTGCTTCTTCCCTTGTCATCGCTTCTGCCAGTCACCGTGCGATGTCCTACAACCCCTTGACTCTCCCGTCTCCATACTGCCCCATTTGCATCGGTCTTCCACCCCCACGTGTTGTGGCCGTCATATCTCTTGAACTACTCGCCTCTAAACCGGCTTGCCTGCCAAATCCAACTCCTCCACCATAAATATCCCGAGCGTCCAAGTGTCGTCCTTTCAGGGGCTTATTGTAACCCGCCTGTTTCAGGTATTTTGCGAGTAGGACGCCGACGGCAGCCCAAGCAGCTGCGACGAGAAGGATGAAGGGAATAAACCAGATCATGGTCAAGACAAGAGGATCTGAAGGCCTGTAGTATCGAGGAGAACAGATGACCGTGTAATGATAGGATACTGGAGGGCACGGCTGATGAAAACACAGGTGAAGTATATTGTAATTGAGAAAGAAGAAGAAGAAGGAAAGGACGACAGAAAGTCAAATATCATGCGAAGCTCAGTAGCGTGCGGAGCAGCGGAGTACCTGCGTCGGCTACTGGCTCAATGGCATCGCATCTGGGGAACGCGCCGGATGTGTGGGGTAGCTCGCCGCTAAACTCCGCCTCGGCCACTGGATGATCAAAGACGAATTGGCGGAGAGGCGGAGAACGAGAAGTTATGCAAATGTACTGAATGACGTGGAATGACGGGTCGGCGCTGGAAACATTCGAGGAAGAGTGATGGACTTACATCTCCGCTGTCCTATCCCTACTTCATCTGACGAAATGGATGATCGCCTAACACTGAACTCTACTCCTCTCATAAATAGGATGGCATTATCAACAGTCTTCACGAAGCACTCCCAGACCCCCTAGCCTCATCCTCAGCCTGTCTCGTCCTCTTCATTCTCTCTTCCGCCGCCCTCGCAATAATCTCTCTCCGGCTCAGATTCCCCGCAGGCACCACACCACCCGCACTGCTCACCACAGTCTCGCTCCCACCACCGAGCACAAAATCGCCTCCCGTCCACCCGCCATGATCATGCACTTCCTCCTCGCCACTCGGCTCATAGAAGTCCTCATTACCCACACTCCTCCCGCCAGACTTCCAATCATCCCGAGCGACCTCGCGCTCAATCTGCTTACACAGGGTCCAAAAGTTGCGATCATGCGGGCCCCACACGTTGTGCGCGAGCTCGTGACATAGCGTGTTACGTATGGTTTTGTAGTCTCGGTAGCCGTCGTACGCGTCGGTTCGTAACCGCAGCTCGATGACCTCGCCTTGGTTTCTGTTCAGGCCAAGTGTGCGCGATTCTTGGGTTGTGTGCATTGCGGGATCCATCTCTGTGAGAAGTGGGACGCTGAACTTGTGTGTGCGCATTGCGGCTTTGATGCCTGCATCGTCGCGGAGGCGCTCGAGGAAGCGGAGAGACCGATCGGGATTTGGGAGGTAGGGCAGCGGTCGTAGGGTGTGGAATGTGTATTGCGCTTCGTCTTGTATTCGCTTGTAGTCCCGGTTGCGCGCGGGCGTGGCGGCTTTGACTGGACCTGGCCGGCGAGGAGCCGAGGCGGCGGATATGCTTGCGTTGAGAGACGAGACTTCGGCGGACGTGCTGCCCATCAGCGTGACCTTCTTACCCACCAGCTCTGTGAGAGGCAGATTGTGCGCTTTGAACGGCGGCTTCTGAAGGCCGAGTTTGGAGGCAATTAAGAACTTCTGGTTCTTTGGCGGTATTGAAAGATCTGATGCGACGCGCTCTGACAGGTCTGATATTGTTGCATCATTGGGGAAGCTGAGCGTGTGTCGTTCGCCATGATGTAGAAGTGTAATCTCGAGCTCATCGGTGGCTGCGGGCGCGAACGAGGATGCGGCATCTGTCATGTTGAGGTTGCGCTGTGTATTGTTTTCGGGTCTCAGGACTGTATGTGCTGTAAGTGTAAGTAACGGTATTAGTGTGTGATTAAGATATAGCGCTTCGCAGCGTGTGGCTGAGATATCGGCCTTGGGTGTTTCGGTGACGTTCTGCAAGGCTTCCATCCGTGATGTGTCGCCATCGGGAATTTGTCATCGCGAGGTCCGACCATCAGCCATCAGAGACCGTGATTACTCTTCGCTTCACTCTCACGCCAGCATCAGAATTTACCTCTTTGAGAAGCACTCCATCATCTTTCCATTCATGTAGACATGAATTGTAATTGCAGCCTATGCTTCGCTGCTTTCGCACAACACCATGCTCGGGTATCAATATGTAGGTACAGAGATCCAAACAGGAAATGATATCGCCAAAAACTCCTGCGCCGAGATGCCAAACGCCAGGTCCAATGCTTCAGAAACATCACTAAAACTCTTCAAGGCCAACTAGCCCACTAGCCCAGCTTGTTACGGTTCAGCACTCTCTTCTTTTCTTCATGTGCTCGCCTCTTGCGCTCCTCGTCATCTCTCCTCGTTGTCTGCGGCGACTTAACCCATGCTCTCAGCTTCGGTTCCCAAATATGCCTGCCACTTGGTTAATTCGCGCCTACTATATCTGATCCAGTATTACTGACCCATTGAAGTTTGTGTTAACCAACGCCGTGGTGTGATACTCGTCCGTGAGTATCTTGTCATACGCGTACGGTACCCTTGCCATGACGCCCTCGAACATCGATTCTCGCATCGGATACAGCTCTTCGATCTTGTAGTCGTGGTAGTTCTTGCAGCTCCAGACTCCTGGATGCGTGTCTGGGCGCGTCTCGCTGAGACCGGTAATGTCGATGAAGAGACCATTCCGCACATCGATCCACCGCGCATCAATAATATTCATACCATTTCCACGGACGCGCTCCCATATCCATGGATTCACATCGATGAGGTACTCGCGCTTGGTCTTGCCATCTGAAGATGTGTATTGGTACTTTGTCTGGTTGTACGTTTCGCCCAGCCGCTTCAGTGTGGCAAAGGAGACTTGCGTGTCGAGGTCATAATCCCATGGTAAGCGCTTTCTTATGTCAGTACAATACTGAAGCACTAGGAATTCCGCCAGTACCTTTCCGTTCCACCACCATCCGAGCAGTGTACCATGCGCTATCCAGGTATCTAGTCCATGACTCCGGAAGAAAGTCAAGTATGCGCGAATCATGTGGGCTTGTGTGTCTGTCCGCTCCTCGTCCGTCACAACGCCGTGAAAGTACCGCCTGTCGTAGTGGCCAAGTGTTTCGTCATTGCTGCGCATGGTCAGTCTTCATTCGGAAAAGCATAGTAGGGAGACAGTGGGGCCAACGCACCCAGGCTCATGGAAGTACTTGAGCGCTTCCTCGTCGTCTCTCTTCGCCATCTCAACAGCTTCCGGTTCTGGTGGAGCTGCTTGAGACGAGGCTCTGAATGATGGTACCGCTGTACACTGTCCGACGAGAGTCGCGGATGCAATGATTGCCGTGCATATGGATAGCCGCATAATGGACCTCGCGCCACCGAACCGTTCTCCAAAAAGCGCGATCAATAACAAATGTAAAGTTGCCAATTTCGAAGATCTGCTCTCGCGAACAGTATGCTGTTAATAGGATCTAAGTAGGGAAGGATCTATGGTTTGAAGATGGCCGACAATCCTTTTCGGCAAGTGATCGCGTGCTCTTCCTCCGCAGTGCGAGGACGATGGTTCGGCAGGAAGGTGGGACTGGATGGTGACGTATTGTTGAATGAGGAAGCCGTGGAAGCAGACTTGGTGATTATTGGCGTTTCCGAGTGAACGTGAAGTGGTAAGCATGACTTGCCCAAGCCCCGGGCGCCATCGATGTCCTTTTCGGGCCGTCATTGCCTTGTGGCTCCGAGAAGTGGTCTGGCCGCGACGCGAGGACGGGTAAATTCTGAGTGGACCACAGCAAGGCAAAGCTTAGCAGCCAGCGCTAGCCAGTGACACGCGGCCATTGCGTGCTAAGCCTTTGCCAAGGATTTGGCAGAGAACGTACGAAGATGGAACCCATCAGTGGTATAAACAAAGTAAACACCCGGTAGCTAAAGTCAAAGGTATCATTCACAAATTCTCTGAACGTTAGGGTTCCAAAGCCGACAGAAACTCCGCAATTTCGCGCTGCGTACGTAGTCCATGGCGAAATGCCTGCCGAACTATCCGAGATAGGAAACGTCATCTGTGAACACCTCAGGCCTCGTCAGCGCTCCACCTGCGCTTCCACGACCGCACCAGGCCACGCAATAACGCATGCGCGCTCACTCAAATTTTCAGAGAGCACACAGGATATCCTTGCCTGATGTGGTAGATTGTGTGCAGCATATCTTACTGATGCTAGTAGCTTCATACAAAAGCGACTGAGACTACACGGGACTGTACAAGGGTGGTTCAGCGCACACTCACGAACTACAGTTGAAAGGGCGCAATGGGACTCTCATGCAATCATTGCCCTGCGCATAAATACAATCCCGCACCACTATCAGCGAGCGAAATATACTCGTGCCGACCCTTGCGCCAATGTCTGCTGTCCAGCTAGCTCTAAGGAACAGAAGAGCTGCTTGAGTGGGTGGCGACTGCACTACATAAACTCCCTTGCTAGTCTTAAAAGCCTCAACCACAAGCTCGGGTTTGAATCACATCGCTGCCGATAGAGTTGGGTTGCGTAGGTGGAGAGGCAGCATATTCGAACGTATTTGTGACTGCGCCGACGCCGTCGAATAGCTATGCCGCGGTAGACTGGCCCGTTGTGTCGGACATTGCAGAGACGGTATGTCAGAAATATGCGTTGAAGTCGTACTCAGCAAGGCGCCATGGTAGCAGAAGCGTAGCACCTTCGTTAAGTAATCCTTCAGCCGTCAGCTGCCCGCGACTACGAGGCCACGATAGTATAGCCCCATTGTACTTGGATCCATGTGGAACAAGACAAGCGTTGAGGTTTTCCAAGCTGTTACAAAAGTCGAACATCAATCATATGGTTGATCTTTCATCGGAGTTCCTGGACCAAGTTCGAGTTGGCCTACATGCCAGTCACAAGGCAGCAGGGATAAATGCCGGAGAAAATCTTCTACGTAACGTCTCTGGCCCAAGAACTTTACCCACCATCTCGGCGTACTGAAACCCATGGCTGTGATTGGGGAAGGAAGACCTTGAAATCGTCCCAAGGTATGCGGCATCCAGATGGTCAGTGAGAATAACGATAGACTACCATTCATTCCTGTAAGGCTCAACGCTACTGCAAGATCTCTCAGCGCTCTCCCGTACTCTCGAGAATGCGTTGGATAATGGTTTGACACGGACTTGTGCTTTGCAGGACTTGTTGAGCGAGGTATACAGGTTCCCTCTGATGTCAAGGTATGCAGTGCTCGCTACGATTCCTCTCGTCATTTTGGGTGGACCCCATGTATATGACCGAGCGGTGTATCTTGGAACTTCATCAATATCGACTGTGGTGATTCTGCAGCGGATAGTGCCTTCCCAATCTTGACGCATACTAACGAGCCGAACGATAGAAGCTGCCTGTTGCGAAGATGAGGTGCATGATCGAAGTGGTGGGGGCTGTGGCAACAACAGCCCTGCGGAAAGGCATCCTAAGTGCGAGGTAATCGTGACTTCCCATTGGGCACATGCGCAGGTAACACCAAACATGTTCACAGTTCAAAGCTCGAAACTCAATAACCACACGTTACGCAAGAATCGTCAATCCAACCTCATCCATTCGTCTAACAGAGCAATGAAGCCCCCGTTTCTAATGCGAAAGTCATAACTCATAAATGCGTCGTAAGAGTGAGGCGGCCCCGTGAAGAGCGCGCCGACATAACACTCGGGATATCTGAATCCATAGGCCCCATCATCCTCATTACTTCGTACTTTTTTGTACAGACGCCAACAATGTGCCTGATAACCAAGTGTGCGATGCGCTCATGATGTCGTAAGTGTCGTACCATGTACAAAGATGCTCAAGGTATTAGTATGCTGGTGCGCCAGCTGATGCGTTCGCTGCAAATTCGCGAATGGCCCATTTCCATCCACCTCTGTGCTCGCCCTCGTCGCGAATGCCGCCGACCCAGCCTTCCGTCCTGCGACGCCAAATGGCTTCTTCTTCGCGCTGTCGGCGAATGAAGCCAGGACCAACATCGAACTCTTCGCCAACAAAGCTTGGGTCCTGCACGTCGGGCGAACCCATGCCTCCCGGCGCGTTGCTCCCACCGGCAAGACTTTCGTTGTCTTTGAAGTCTTCGATGCCGGCGAAAGGGTCTTCATCTTCGTCGTCCAATTCAGATGGAGATCGAGGGTCGTTGGAATGACGAGCAGCTTTGAGCCACTTCATCTTGATAGGATCGAAGACCATACGACCTTCGTGCAGCACACCGCGAGGCGCTGAAATTTGTGAGATCAAGGCGGGTCGTGGCGGGGATGGAACTGGCATAGGTACGGCGGCAGGAGCCGGTGCTGGAGCTGGAGCAAATTTGGCCATACGCGATGAAAAGCTCTTCTGGGCAGCGTGGATAGAAGACAGGGCAGTATGCGACATTGAGTGAGAACGGTCGTGGGGACGATTGAGCGGATGGCCGGGCGGTGCAAAAGTTGGTGTGCTCGCTGTGGTCAAGGCGAGAGTCGTTGTTGATGTATTGGGCAAGGTGAATGACACTAGTGCCTCCTCGTTTCCTTCCCAGCGTTGCATTGTGGGATTGTATACCATGCCTTTTTCGTCTGGGCAAGATAAGTAATTGTCCGAAATTGTGGTGTCGGCGGTCCACTTACTATGTGTATATGGTTGCGTCATTTGTCTGATCAACTGTGGCTTTTGACCTGTGCCTTTTTTCTTGTGAGCAGTTGGACTAGTATGAGGACTTCGAGCAGCGACTTGAGCTGCCCAGCTCATAGGCCGAGGTGCTATGGGGCCGTCGCCTCTGATCCTCGTACCTGCCAATCGCTGCTCACGTGCATTCCTACTAGCTGCCGTGTCTCGAGCGAATCGTGGCGTGTGATCCATCTTGGGCGGACTGCGAGGTGTCTGTGGCATGGGTGTCGCCATTCTATCCGGCATCGGCAAACGCGAGTTGCTCGGCTGCTGACGGAGCGACTTGTTGCTCGCGACGTTCCGGGGTACTTTCTCAAATACCTTCTCTTTCGTCGCTGAGGTAGGGAGGTCGTCAAAAGAATCAAGCTCGTGGCCGTCACCATAGTTGCGCTTGCGCTGCGGTTGCGTCAACTTCTTCGGAGGTGGATGTCGTGCGAGAGCAGAGGGGGCAAGATCGCGTCTCAATCCTGCCCGGCTAGGTGTTTCTGTTTGCGGTGCATTCGACATGCGAGAGTAAGACCGCATCGAGGGTGACTGCGGTCGACGAGGATCTGAGTCGCGGCGGAGCTGGGGCTGCGATGTCTTAGATATGACATGATGCGACTGTGCACTCGAGCTACCGGCTGGCAGGAAGGGAATGTGGCCTCGCGCAGGGTTGAGATTGCTGCTGCGCAATACGGGTGCTGATCGCTTGGCTCTGAGGAGCTGCGCGCTGGTGGTTGTAGGGATGGGTCTGCTGTGAGTCTGGGTCGCTGCGCCGGTCTCGTAGACGGGCGTCAGTCGCGTGCGACTTGATGAGGGGAGAGGTCGAGGTATCCGTGAAGATGTTGGCCTATCTGTGAATGTGATAGTGGTGGCTGGACGCGCCGCTTGGGCTGCGGTTGTCTTGGCCGCGGGCTTCTTCACGACAACGTTGCGATTCAGCGTGAGCTTGCCGCTATCGAGTAACTCCGGTCCGTCGAAGTCAAGACCGTCAAGGAAGTCTTCCTCATCATCAGCAGGCTTGGGCTTTGGCGATGGCTCGACCGGGCTGTCCCACGAAGGCGCTGCTGGGCTTTCTTGAAACGGTGACGGCGTTTGTTCAGCATGCGGCGAGGGGAAGTCGGGCGCGGGCATTACTGTTGGCGCAGAGGTTGGCGGCAGCTCGCGCGGTTGTTGGAAGGGAAGTGGCGAAGCATCTGGAGTTGGCAGCTGGGTCTTCTTGAGCTTCTCGAGGCGCGCATTGAAGTCGAGCGGCTCGGTGGGGAGCACAAGACCATTGAGGTCGTCGTCTTCGCTCTCGAGCGTCATGCAGCTTCCCAGGCTGGGGCTCATGGCAGACACAGACGAGCTGCGGGCGCCGCGAGCATCTCGTCGCGTGCCAGCAAAGCGGATACCCAGGCTGCCCTCGCCCCAGTCGTCAAAGTCGTCCTGCTCTTCGGCTGGCGTGTGCGGCGCGGGCGCCTTGAGCTTCAGTCCCTCTTGCGCATTGCTCGGCAGCTCCAGGTCGTTGCCCCAGTCGTCGTCGACGTCGATTTTGCGCGTCGACTTCTTCTTTCCCAGGCGCTTGATGGTCCCGCCCAGAAGCGCGGACGACGGCACACTCGTTGGGATCGGGATGCCGGCCTGCTTCGCCGAGTGGATCGCTCTGTTCGTCGATAGGTCGTCGTTGGGTGTGAGGAGGACCTGCCAGTCGTCGTCGCCAGTGTTGGACTCTGAGCGGACCGACATGCGCGACGACAAAGTTTGTAGGGCCGGGTTCTTGAAGAGCAGGCCGTCGCTGTCCTCAAAGTCGCCGTCGTCCCAGCTCTCGAACTTGGATGTGTTGGATGCATTGGAGGCCATGGAGGCCATGCGCTGCGCAAAGCTCCGTTGAGCCATGCTGTCGAGTTTGCGCGTCGACTTCGTGGTGTGAGAGGGCCGCAGGTTCGTGGGCTCGCGAAGTGAGGTGGCCGGTAGCGTGTGGCCTAGCGAGGCTCGTGCGAGGCAAGCGCGACTGTGTTGCGGCGGTGTGCTGTGGCCGGGCGCGCGTGTTGGTCCGGGCTCGTCTGACCAACAACAGGAACTGGACCCTGCGTGAAGGGGGCGACGATGCGCGAACGTATCCCCCGCGATGCAATATCGATAAACAGGATAAGGGAGGACGCGAACTCCTCCAACGCGGTGTATAAGCTGCAACGCCGGACACCAGCAACTTGACGCAAGCCAATATTGTGGGCCTGTTGCTGCCTGTTCTGCTGCCTTGCTTCCTCTGCGTGGACAGCATAAAGTTTGCATCTATGCCCCCATCACTCGCGTCAGGTGTGACTTCGATATTGCCTTGTTCGCCTTTGAAACACATGGTCCCAGGTTCGGTCGACTTCTGTAACGCGCAAGCGCTCTAGCGCAACACCCTCCCAGGAACGCGTTACGACAACTCCAACTTTCCGGCCAACTTTCCCTTGCCGATCGCGACTAGCCCCCGCCTGCTGCACGCCAGCCAGGATGTCCGATCGCCATATTGTGTGCATCGAGCCGGCCAGCGGTCGCGGCGAGCCTGTCGTGGTCGAGGTGCAGCAAGAGGGTAGTCACGCGCTCGATGTTCGGCTGGTGGGCTGCGAGGGCGAGAATCCATATGTGACGACGAGTAAGACGAGGAGTCTGCCAACTTTTCTGCCATTAACGCGCTTCAGTCAAACAACGCAATCTTGCCAAATTGAAGCACAAGTTCAAGGGCAGCGACGATGAGTGGGCGAGTATTCTGTCTCACTTCCTGCTACAGCACCCTGCACCGGACGCGAGCACCAGCAATAGCAACTCATTGGACGGTGTCCGACTGGTCTATACCCTGAAAGACGACTTGACCTTGTCCTTTCGGCAGGATGTCCAGGGTATCAAGGTTACGCTGGGCGAGATTGTCCTGCCTAGAGACGACGACTTCGAGTTCAATCCGTTTGACTGGGCTCAAGCATCGGCAAAGGCACACTCGCAGACCTTGCAAGAGCTGGCGGACTTGAAGGCAAGAGCCACCAGCGAACAGGTCACCATCATGAAGCTCAACGCGCAACTGGAGGACTTCATAAAGACAAAGAACGAGACGGAGACTGCCATGCTTCAGCAGTTCATGGAGCTACTTAATGAGAAGAAACGAAAAATTCGTGACCAGAGTCGACTCCTGGCCGGTGCCACAGTGGACAAGTCTGTTGCAACTGCCATTCAGTCGACCCGACGTGACAAGCCGCGGAAAGCAGGCGCATCACGCCAATCGAAGCGCAAGGCTCCAGCGCAAGCTGCGGAGCCAGCTGCGGACTCTGAGTCGGACAGTGACCAGATGGAAATAGACCAAGCCAAAGAAGAGGAGCAGGACGACGATGAACTTCCAGCTGCCACTCCTGAGCCTTCTGATGATGAGACCGACGAGGAAGATAACGCAGCACCGCAACCCCGACAGAAATCATCCGAGACGCTGAGATCAGGCTCACAAGCTGCGAAGGACGAACCGCAAAGTGACGGCCACCCACCGCCAAAACGCGAGCTTCCTTTTGGTCGACCAGCGACGCGAAGCAAGCCCCCTGAGGAGCGACCCTCGCCACCTGCAAACGAGGAAGACGAGACAGACGAAGAGGAGCTCTAAGGCCATGGACGACGGATTTGCATTGTCTTGGCAACCAGGAGTGAGAAAGCAGCTGTAGAATTTAAGGGCATCAAACGCAATGGCTGTACACTAACATGATGTGGTTCCCGAAGATGATGTTGAATGTCATGTGATGCAGTGATGCACGCTTGCAATCCCTCAAGCCTGTCAATCGACGTTGGTCTTAGCGCAGATCTGACAAGACTCGACGCTGCCCAGGTCGGATTGTGTGCAACCACGCAGTCACAAGCCGGGCGCATGCGCATTGTCATGTCCCGGAAAGGAGTACAAGACCAATCTCAAGCACGCACACCTAGCATCGCGGGCATGACGAAATCAGAGACACGACATCTCTGACGGCCCAAAGAGGAAGCATCGGGAGTCGCGAGCGCGAGCCAATAATAGCGCCGGCGACATCCTGGCACACGCCGCAGATCACTCACGTACATGCCGCGATCCTACCACCGCTCCTCCACCAACAGTCGCCCAGTCGCCCATTTTCGCACGCACCGGGCCGGCCCTCGAGAGTGATCGCATCGCCAAGCACTAGGAAACTCGCATCTGCTCCACCTGCAGGCGATGGTGGACTCCTGTGAACTGGGTCCCGCGCGCATCGGAGGCTGAAGTTTGTAGACTAGGTACGCCCGTGATAGTCTCCGAGTCCAGCGGCACAATGCTGTTGGTGGCTATTGTGCTCACTATTGTCGTAGAAGGGTCAATTGTGCCCTCGCACTTTCACCGCCCGCGCAAGTCGGCTCGCGCTCGTTCACCGCAGCCCTGTATAGCCCCGCCGCGACTCTCACCTGCTACTCTCGACCTTCATGCGTCCTCTACTCTTTCCAATCGCCTCCAACTCACATCACCTTCGGTCTGCGACACCCTCAATACCTGCGATCGAGTTCCACTTCCACCGCCTGAGGTAGCCCACGATGTCGGGCCCAGAACGACCTGAGCCGACTGTGGAGACGACGCGCTCACTCAAGCGCAAGAACCTCTCCAAAGAAGACCAAGATGACCTCGATGCGCTGGATAGGGCCTTCAAGCGCATCAAGTCCGTGGCTCCGCCGACGCCCTACATCCTTTCCACCCCATCGCTATACCCATACACCTACCACTCCCAACAAGAGGCCAATGCCTGGATGATGGGGCGGCTGTGGCGCCACGACGAGGAGCATCTGCAGTACAGGACCTACGTTTTTCGCGAGCCGTGCCAAGACTGCCTCGAGCTGCAGGCTGGCGAAGACGACGGCCTGCAACCTGAGCGGCCTGAGTCGCGCGCTTCCAACAACGGCGGTCAGACAACGAAGCGCAAGTTGAACCTCTCAGCCTTCAAAGTCAAGCAAGCGAACGGCACCATTACACCTGGCTCTAAGAAAATCTCGCCCAACCTTCCACCGACAAAGGTCACACAAGCGCAAGCAAATGGAGTCAAGAAGCCTGAGGAGCAGGCTGCTGGTGATCAGAAGCCGGATACAAAATCCGATAAGAGGTATGATGCGACCCAACCTAGGCCGGGTTTCGTACTAATAAGGCGACAGATCTTCCCAAGAAGCACGCAACGAGGGTGGAGCATCCAAGAACAACAGCAACATTTCCGATCGCGACTCACAGCCACGCCCCCCCTCGCCCTCGCGCAAAGTCGACATCGCTGACACCAAAGCCGACGTTGACAAGGCCAATAATTCGAATGGGACCCCGCATAGTCTTCCGCCAATGCTGTCACCGATCCACGAACCTCCGAGTAACCCATACGGGCTTCCAAACATCCTGTCGCCCACTCTTCCCTCAAACATACAGGCCGAGCTGGACAAGATCGAGGTGCAACGTAAGCGGGCAGAGTCCAACGCGTCTACCTCATCGTCGGATCGCAAGAGCCAGACGCTAGCAGTTCCGGATGCGCGAGCGTCTAAGCCCACCGAGGTAGGCAAGTCTGAGCCGCGGATTCGGTCTGTGTCGGTGAACGGAAAGTCGCCTAACTTCGGAGCTACTAAGCGCAAGGAAGACCCGAACCCAAGTCTTGTCGTCAAGTTGAGATTCTCGAAAGCGAAAGTGCCGACAGTCAAGCAGATCCTTCGGCTGCCTCCAAAGAGAACTACCGTCGAGAAGAAGGACCGTCAGGAGGTCAGAGATGCCCCAATTGACTCGCAAGATAAAAGGCCAGATGAAGAGCCCAAGAAGAAGAAGCCAATTCCCAAGGTTGCTGCCCGCCGATCAGACAACACTACACCAGTATCAACTCCAAGTGCAAAACCTGCCGCGGCACCCACTCCAACCGTGAAACTGCCCGAGAAGCGCCCTCGCACCGATGACGATGTGGCATCCGCAGTTCCTTCAAAGCGTCCCAGAGCAGCTTCGTCCCATGATCGCCCCATTACTCCTCTACAACAGGGCACTTCGTCACCGTCCCTTTCTACCAAATCTAGTGCGCAGAAAGGTCCGTCTCAGTACACTACGCCAAAGAACAACCACAAGACAGTCAACATGCTGCGCACAAACTCGACGGAGAGCAACGACTCAACGCCTGGACGTTCAGCAGCTACCCCAGCTGGTATCAAAGCAGAAGCCAAGGGTGGTCCGACTTCTGCCCCCGCAACGGGCAAGAAGCAACCTGACGTGGGACTGCTGGCTCAGACTTCGATGAAGCTAAATCAGATGGGTCGCGCCTTGAAGCACGAGGCTACCAACATCCTCACTGATCGTGGCGGCAAGCAAATCTCGAAGCAGGACGAGAAACGAGCGGCCGTTACCAACATGGAGTGCATACTGTAAGTTACAAGTCCAAAAAAGTAAACATCGCTGACATAATCCAGTTCATATATGGCTGCTTATTACGCCCAAGACATCTCGTTGCAAGTCCGCGGCCGCG
>TARA_R110002003_G_scaffold296_18_pt1 | contig 16218 bp, 10 predicted proteins | sample TARA_R110002003 | Tara Oceans TARA_R110002003 (sample SAMEA4396441) | marine metagenome | biome: Westerlies Biome; feature: [SRF] surface water layer (ENVO:00010504); material: water (ENVO:00002006), including particulate matter (ENVO:01000060) such as... | depth 5 m
GAACGATAGCTCCATGCATTGCGGAGCAGCACTTACGTCTTCTCGTAAATGCTTCATCACCAACAAACTTGCGCTCCGTAGGTCCTGTGGCCGGTACAAGAAGATGGTGGTGGCGTTGCGAATGCGCAGAGGCACTTGCAATCGAAGCGCTTTGCATGCTGGCATTCAACGTAATCAGGACAGATCACGGCACCGAGTATGCGCTGCGATGCCGACCTGGTGGGTGGGTACTAAAATGCAAAGGCGCGCATACAGACCCCTCGCCCGAGATATCTCTCTGATGACAAACGCCACTGCATATCACCTAGTAGCGCTCGGAGTGCCGGAACGAGTCATCGAGATCACAGTATCGGGTGCCGACAGTTCGCTTGATGTAGCAATACGAGAGTTGTGTATCCTTGGCCGGGCGCATAGCTGAAGACGCTCATGCTGAAGATCGCCTGCTCTTTTCCCTGGTAGCGAGTTGGAAGAACTGACTGATAGAAATGTCGGTGGTAGGAATGCCATAGGCTCCACTGCAGTCGTTCTCATAGCCCCACTGTCCAGCTCTGCTGCCTTCCCCAATCCTGGCATCACCTGGCTGGCGCGCTCAGCGATTGTGTTGTACGTCTAGCAGTATGTTCGCGAGACCTGTTTGTTCATTTAAGCTGTGCACTCCGACAAAAACAATCTCATTCTACAGTCGGTCTTTGTTAGACTGAGATTGCAGACGCAGGGTCCGAAACCGTCGAACTTGGAAGTCGAGTTGCGCCTATATACGTAACGATGCTTCTGTGGCCTATTCACTGCTCTGTCCGGTTCTGCTGGGCAGACGAGAGATATGGTGCTGAAGAGTGACGGGTGTCGGAACAGCTACACTGATCGAGCGTTTCGGACAAGTGCCTGGCGTGCCGCGATGCTTCGTGTAGCTCCGGAAAGTCACAAGGCGGATGCGAGCGAGCCTGTAGATGATAACAGCAGCTCGATAGACGTGTTCATGCCTCGATTGCGCGCACAACATCTCGTACAGACCACACTACAAATCTGGCGAGCGATGATAGTTTCAAGGATGGGGACGTGCAAAGAGTCTGGTTGTGAAGGCGGTAACTGCGACTACTTTCGGGACAAAGTCGAGATCCGTTGGAGAATACGTTAGAACGAGCGGTGTGCACTTATACAGAGAATGTTGCAACGCTTAGTGTCCCGGCGAGAGCAGAACGTTGTTACATGCTACTTGTGGCTCGAACTGCCGTTGCAACAGAAGATAACATTGATTGAGATGGGGGACCAGGTGGCTTGGGCAAGAGTCAGTTGCTGTGTAGCTCTAGAAAGACCTTGCTTTACGGCAGGATTGGAGGGAGCTGTGCTGGTCACGGGATTCGCCGAAGAGGAAGAACCATTCGAGCACCGATACATGTCAGAGAGCAGGGGATTGGGGATCTGGACATGCCGTGAGAGCGCCCGCGGGAGATCTGCGCCACCAGAGAAGACGTCGTAAACTGCGAAGAGGTTAGTGCGGAACAAGTGACTGCTGGTACGAGTGAGGTACATGTACTGTAGCTTCGAGGCTGTTGCGTTCTAGTCGAATACCTAGATAGACCGAAACGAAGTCAGACAGGCTGTTGTACGTTTCCGCATCTGTCCACATGTTTGTTTGCTAGTACCCAACGATTTGAAGCCGGACGAAATCAAAGGAAGTTCAGACGAGGCAGGCTGCGGCTTACAGAAGTGCGAAACGGACAGTGACTGCAACTGCCAGGTTGAGATGGGAATGCGGAGCTAGGAGTTTGCATGGAAGCAAGGCGATATTGGAATAGAAATCCAGACGTCTTTGACTCGACGACTTCTGCTGCCGTCTGCCTCGCACCGACAATCTAGCCAATGGACGGGCCGCTCGCATTGTTCGTGTTGATCTCGCCGCCACAGCGACTAGACCTCAACCCATGACAACGGCCTGCAGGCGGACGGCTGCAATGCAGGCCACAAGGCTGAGCGGCAGCAGGACGTCGCTAATTACCAGGACTCTTGGCCAGCCCATCACCGCTTCATACACACACTCTCTCTCTCTCTCTGTGAGCGTCCCTTCAGCACCCCCCCTTTTCTCTTGCCTCCTTTTTAAATACTGCGAAGGGCACGTCAAGTTCGGCGTGAAGACTACGTCCGGAAATAACGCTGCGATCGTGTGCTAACCTGCAGACTGGATCGGCAACAACCCGGTTGCAACTGTGGCAACACAGATGCGGACGACATTCAAGTCATAAAGCAGATGTCGGCCAAACTACAAGTATCAATGCTTCGCATAGTCCTTCAAACACCTGCCTATCGAAGATTGGGTCTAAGGAAATGAAGTCCAACAAGCGTGAACTAATAGCAAGATGTGTCTAGCCGCTTTCGCTAAACACCTTACAAATCCCAGCGCGTCTATATATGTTCAGTAGACTACTCTTGGTATGAACCTTGGTCCTGAATAATCGTCCAATTAGCCGCGGTATAGCTCGATCAGAGAATATCGTGTGTATGTTCAGCTATCCTTGGCGAAGAGCCAATCTCACCATTGCACGAATGAGAAGCGTGGAGAATGTTGTACACACAACAGCACGTAGCCGCTCGAGTTCAGCTCTACTCGAGCGCCCAAAAGCTGCAGGTTACTGTAGGTTAAACTACCGTAACTTCCATGAGCAGATTTCGCACACGATCCACTTACCTACCATACAACTTCACCTCTTTTGCGTCTCAAACTCAAAGACGATCAATTTTGTGTTCGCCATCCGTACCACAAGACCTGCATCGACAATGGCACCACGACGCGGCGGAGGCGGCGGAAGTTCAAGCAGCGGCGGATGGGCCTCGTGCGTCAATTCCGAGGGTGACAATTACGCTTGCACAGATGGGCTGTTCTACATGTACGGCCACTGGAACGGACCTTTCTACTCGGACGGCGAGATATACGGACAGCTTACCTTGTACTGCATCTGGACGTTGGTGCTTATTTTCCTCTTCTACAAAGCCATGAAGCACGGTGCGCGATTCCTGCAGCTGGCTATAACATGCTTTGGAAGTTGCTTTACCTTCCTATGTGTGCGGCTCGGCTTGCTGATCGGGCAATCGGATGTGCCCATTGAGTATCGCGTCGAGTCCTCAATAGTGGTACTCTTTTGGCGGCTGGGGATAGTGTTCTTGTTCGCTGCATTCTTTCAGCCAGATAATGGGAAGCTCGTGCGCATCGGCTTTTGGCTGGGACTGGCGATATATGCGACGCTCGACATTGCGTGCGTTGTCCTCGACTTCGTCATTTCTTCCAAGGCCGTCGAAACGCGGAAGTCGAGCGGCTGGATTACGGGCTGGCAGCTGGCGGATCGCGACTTCGGCTTGACCTTGACGCACGCGATGATGGCTGAACTGAAAGCGTATAAGAGCCGCGAGAACTTCCTCGAATGGAAATTGTACGATGTTCTGGGGGGCACCTGGCACCGTGAGAGAGGTGCGCAGATCAAAGTTGGAGTTGCAGCAGATTTTCTGGGGTTTGCTCTCGCTGGCGCCTTGGTCATTGTTGGTGCGCTGGCGTTCAGGCGGGAGAAGACCACTCGTGGCAGGACCTATGTAAGTGCCATGCCCCGTTGCGCGTCGATGCTGGTCTGACATAGGGTCTAGCGTACAATCGTTGCCACTTCCGGGTTGCTCTTGACTACAGTCTTCCGACTTGTCATCGCAATCCACTACATTCTCTTCAACTGGAACGTCATGACTAAGAATGCGGAATTGTTGCTCAAGAGTAGACTGCCGCAAGAGTTCAGACGGCATATGCTTGGTTTCGTTGCAGGCTACCGCTTTCCAGTCAATGGGTTTAGCATTGTACAGGCCGCGCTTGAGCCTCTGGGTGTTGTTGTAGCGTGCGTGATAATGTTGTGGTGGCGATGCAAGATGGCCTAAGAGATATAGCACTAGTACTAGGTGCTGCTGAAATCACAGCTGGACGAGGTTCTGAGCATTTGAAGCGAGAGTGGAAGAGTGGAAGAATGACCCGAGGACTCGGATGTTTGTGGTTGGAGATGGGGTTGGCGTTGATGACATTTGGCGTAGGTGGAGCATTATGGCAGCCAGGCACTGCCACATCCACTAGACACAATCTATACCATCTCTGCCACTCCCAACATCGTCCAGATATTTAAACGCTTCTCGCAATGATGTGTGTGCGTGTGTGAGTTATATTCTAGCCATGCACCTTATAGGTATGAGCCGTTTCGAAGCGCTGATTAATACATCCTGCCTGCTTCTCGCTTTCTCCATTTCCGGAGCAAAATGAGTCCTGCTCACCCCTTTTCTGCCATTATGCTCAACCAAGGAAAGAAGTAAAAGAGAGTGATACACTACCGTGCATATGAGAGAGTCGAATACCACGCACGCCCAGATCTGGTCTCAGCGCCTCGGGTGTTTTAGTTGGCAAGGCGCCATAATTATTACCACCACCGCGGCTGTCGCGATCTTCGACCACTGCCATAATATTCCTCATACTCATCCCCATCGTCCCAATCATCTTCGTAATCATCATACTCGTCGAATTCGTCGTCTGAGTCCTCGAAATATGATCCCGGTCGGTAATTTCCTCTCCCTCTCGGGCGTGCAAGTCTGAAGGCGCCTCTGTTTCCTCGACCGAGGCCGTGTCGAGAGGGCATACGATACTCATCATCAAAGTCGTCTTCTGCACCTCCAAACATCCTGGAGAAAGGGCTGTGTCGTGAGCGTGAGAAAGGCGAGCGGAACGAATGTGCGCGTGGTGGACCTGGTGAGCCATAGCTGAAAGGTGGATGTCGCGCGTGTGCGTAGGGTGCGGGACCAAACGGCTGGCGTCTGCCCATTCCCATCCCGAATCCCATGCCCAGTGCTGGATGCATACCCATGCCTAGCCCACCCCCCACTCCCATACCCATGTCCATTGGCATACCTTGTCCCGGATATCCTCCCATCAAGCCTCGTCCGCCCAAGAAGGGTGGAGGATAGCCCCCCATCCCGTTTAGTTCTGGATGGTGACCGCCAAACATTGCTGCCTGTCGCTGTCGGAGAAGATCTCGGAGCATGTGTTCTCGATGACGTCCGGAGTCTTCACTGCCGCTGGAAGCTGAGTCTGCGTAGTATTTGGGTCGGTGCATGTGGCGGCGATAGGGGACGCCGAGCATCCCAGGATTGGGATTTTGCACCTAGGAGTGCCTGGCCGAATTCCACAGCTTTTGGATTGAGTTGGTATAATGGGCCTTGAAGGTCTGCCAGACGGACTCAAATCTTGAAACAATACCCAAGCGGTACAAAGGAGATGGCGGCGAGTTTACGAGGTAGTAGAAGACGGAGTATTCAATCCTGTTCGACAGAAGCCAAAAGAGAAGGATCAAGAATTACTTGAAAGGAAGTGGATGATGAGGATATTCGGGATGACACGACTGGACGTTACACAGACGGTCAGTAGCCAAAAGGTTTATGAAGCATGGACCGCGCGAGGACCCTTTATACATTGGCACAGCAGGAGACACGATACACAGTAGATCGGGTCTGCGCACTAACAGCTTGGGTATCGTGCGTATTGGCTGAAGACTGACGGAAGCCACAGAAGGTGTCTGCTGGCGCGGACATAGCCTGGAGTATGCGTCCAGTTGATTGGCCTTGACGAGACACCAGACACCCTCAAGACTGACAGCAAACTTGTGTTCGTTAGCACCGCCGCCATCGTTACTGCGAGCGCAAACAGACAAAATTAAGGAACTGTCGTGATGGAAAAAAGTGAAAAAGGCGTTGCCTAGATGAAGAATAAGAGAAGCCTGTCCGGACGATGAGCATATTGTCTCTCAGTACAATCCCATGCACGCGTGAGTTGAGCCCGTTGAGGGGATGGCCGACAAACAATCTTCCCCTCATGCACGAGGACTGGTTACCGGTACACTCGTCATGGCGTACCACAGCAGGCCGGCCACACAATGGAGGGCTTGCGATGTGCAAAATTGGCAAAGCCGCAACGTAACGGTCTATTGAGCTGGATTGAAGTCTGCGCGAATGCAAATCAGCGGGTTGATGGTAACCGAGATGCCGGCTGAGGCTGTTGGTGACGGTTGGCGATGCGCGTTGTGGACGCGTCCGGCAGCTGGCGTCATGAGTGGATGGCTGGGTTTTGGCGCATCACGTGCCGCGCCTTCGGCTACGAGAGTTCGCAAATCCTAAACCTAACCTCTCTGTTCCAACGCGAACACGACTGCTGCACGCCCGCCTCTACTGTACCACGACCTTTCCGCGCCACTATATCCGCACCTGCCTCGCTCGAATCAGATCAGATTCTGACATCATCTCGACCGCCCGTTGCACCACCCGTTTTCGTGTTCCCGCACTCAGCATCCCAAATCTTCTGGCCGTTGAAAGCGACTACCCGCCCCACAGCCACTACCCTACCATCTCCAACACCACCACAATGGCGCCTACCTCATTCGCTTCAGCGGCGGCAGGAAGCAGTGCGAATCCAGCGCGTGCAGACTCGAGCGCAGACTGGTAAGTGCTGTCGTGCCCGCGCTCTCTGTACCTTGCATGCACTCTCGACCTCATATTAGAGCTCTCGAGTATTGCTCCCAGATACTACAGCTACCCGCAAAATATTCACCAATTTTTCTGCATCATTCGCTGTTACCATGTCTATTATCAATCCCCACGGCCCAGTCGCTAAATATGTTCCTAGGCCTCGACGAACAAATGGTGCCACGCAAACATTCCGGCGGCCCTCACACGCGACCTCGCTTTCCGGATCGACGGCCCACTCAGCTTCACGAGACGTCTCATCCACTCAGACCGCGTCAAGTTCGGGCGTCTACGTGCCACCGCATGCGCAGCCGGGTCGCAATGGCAGCTCGGTGGAAGGCCGTTTCTCGCGAGACCAACTAACGCAGCTATTCAAGACACAGCGGGAGTCCGACGACCTCTCAGATGGAGTGGCCAACATATCCATGGGTACCTGGGATGTTCACGCCACCAATGGTATGTCGGGCGCTTCGTGGGGCCGCAACGACCATAGCAGAGACGTTCCGAGCGGGGTCGACCAATGCTGGGATCGCGAGGGCAACACAGAGCCACTCAGCCTGCGAGACCTCACCGATGAAGAGAGAGATGTATGTTACGCTACCTGTATATGCCTTCTGAGCCCTACACTAACATGGGCGTCTTGCTTAGGTCTTCCATTCATCTGTAAACTCTCCACTGAAACCGCCCACTCAAAATGCCAACAAAGATGGCACCCCGAAAGAGGGCCTCTCGTTGCGCAAGACGTCGGTATCGCAAGGCGCCGGCACTCCGTATGGTCTCGCATCACCGACCAGCGCCAGGCCGGGTGGTCGCCGCCGTGACACTAGCGAAGCATATCCTTTCCCACAGTCCCCGGCAACCTCGCGCTTTGCTCGCGACGAGTCTAACACAGTCACTCCGCCCCCTGCTCTGGTGCGCCGGAGAACGGACTACAAGGAACCCATCCCCAGCGGCAGTGGTGATGAGCGCGACAAAGAGAAGGGTGCAGCTGAGAATGCTGGCCCCTTTGGATCTCTGAAGCGCACCACGACTGCACCCTTCAGCCCAGGTGGCACCGCTTCGCCGTGGTTGGCATCAGCCGGAGGCGCCTTCTCTCCTATGGGCGCCTTTGGCAGCTTCGGAAACCCGCAGCCTGAAAAGAAAGCAGGTTTCGGAAGCATGCGTGGCGAGAGCAGATTCAAGGGCCTCATGGGTAAAACCAGCATCGAGGACTTTGAGAAAGCACCGAAGGAGAAGGCCTCGCTTAGCAATCTTGGGAAGCTTAGCGAGGCTGAACCAGGAAGTGCCGGTGGGTCCTGGATGGAGGCTCGCTCGAACAGACCCACAAGCAACGACACAGACCCCTTCCCAGATGATGAAATGCCTACAGGTAGTGCGGCGTTGCGCGGAGACGATGTCAGCCCACCTCGACCGCAAGGCTTGGGTGCGTTCGGTACCCCTCAACGATCAGACGCACGGGACGATGCTGGATTCTCCGCTTTTGGCATGACTGCTGACAACACTGGACTTCGTGATATCTTCCAGGGTCGAGAGAATTTTCCTCATCAGACACCCCATCGTGGAACAGGCGGCCATGAGCCAATGAGCCCAACGGACACTAATCCCTACCAGAGCCCAGACCACGCACGCGACAGTCATGATGATGAATCGGATGGCTCGGGCGATCAAAAAGCTCAGTATCCGGGCATGGGCAGTTTCCAGGTCGATCCTTCAGGAAGTCACGGTCTCCACAGCGCGTTTGGAGGTCTAGGTGGGCTCGGAAGAGGTGCAGGACCATTTGATATCGCCCCGAGCGATCGCAGCCAGACCTCCAGCGTAGGACCTTCGCGGGGCTTCCCTACTCTGCCCGGTCTGGGCGGTCTGCCAGGTTTAGGAGGCTCCGCCACTTGGTCATCTGGACCGCAGGCCCTAGGAACTCCAATTCGAGAGCGTGGTCTTGGAGGTTTCGATCATGGTTTTGGCAACGTAGGAGAGGCCCAGTCTCCGTCTTTGGCTGGTCTAGGCAGCAGCTCGCTGTTTGGCCCAGGTGGAGGCCTTGGACATGGCACAGTGGGCCGACAAAGCAGGCTGGGGTCACTATTTCCACCATCGATGCAGGAGCAGATGCGTAACGAACAGCACCGACCTACTGATGATGCCTCTTCGCACGGCGACCGTCAACAGAGCCTGACTGGCACATTCGGCAGGGGCGCCTTTGGCAGCCATGCTCCTGGGGCCATCCCCAATCGTGACACCGATAGCCCTTTCCGTGCCAATCGCAATCTTTTCGAGGACTTCTCTGGCGCGGCTTCTGATGAGCATAGCTCGGGCTTCGCGCAGACTCCTGGAGGACCACAGCCTTCTGGCATGGCTACGACCTCGCTCTCCATGGCTGCGCTCAACCAGACCCGGACTGCCCAGCCTTCGACGCCTAGCATCAGCAGCCCAGCATCGAGTCAACCTCCCGCGGCTCAACAGCGTACCATGGTTATGCCTGATCGAATGAGGTGGATCTACAAGGATCCTTCCGGCGCTACCCAGGGACCATTTTCAGGCCTTGAGATGCATGATTGGTATAAGGCTGGCTTCTTTTCGCCCGAGTTGCTGGTCAAGAAGCAGGAGGAGCCAGATTACGAGCCTCTTGCTCAGCTTATTCGACGCATTGGCAATTCGCGGGAACCATTTCTTGTTCCACAGATTGGCATCCCCCACGGCCCTCCCACTGCTCAGGCTGGCAATGCCTGGGCGGGTTCCGCCGGTCCCGTCCCTGCTCCGGGTGCCCAGCCTCCCTTCGCCAACAGCTTCCCAAGCTTTGGTACCACCTTGACCGCAGAGCAGCAGAATGCTCTCGAGCGTAGAAAACAAGAAGAGCAATATCTAATGGCCCGTCAAAAGGAACACCTGGCTGCTCAACAACAGGCGCTTGCTCGGCAAGTTCAACTAGGTGGCGTGCTTCCCGGTCAACTCCAACACCACTCTAGTGCGCACAGCTTGCATAGTCAACCCAGCTACGGAAGCATCACATCTCCTGGTGGCTACCAACCCTCTCCCACACAGGGACCGGCGCCCGGCGCATCAGTTCCAGGTCTCATCGATAATGCTTTCAGGTCTGGGCCTGGTGCAGTCCCTGGACTAGGTCCAATCGGCCCAGGCTCAGACATGATGGGCACTCTTAGAGAGGAGGATGTTCCTGCTATGATGGAGCGTTTGAACCTAGGACGTGCTGGTCAGCCTCCTTTTGGTGCGGCCCCGCCAACATTCGGACAGCCACAGCCGGACTCTAACAACCACGCCCAACAGGTCGTCGCTATGCTCAGTGATCGTGCACGTTTGCAGCGCGAGCAAGCAGAATACGATAATCTCCAGCGTTACACCACAACCGATCAGCAGACGGCACAAGTTTTCGCTGATCGGCTACAACAATTCAACGATCTGCGACTTCGAACGGATGTGGACCAGTCTTCCAAGGTCGTGCCACCTCCCGAGGGTGTCATCGGAAAACCATCAGCCACAACTATGCAGCAACAAGACCTTTCTGAGTCTGCGTCCCCCGAGTCGAATGAAGCTCAACACAGTCAGCAGCAGGCAACGGCCGACCCTCAGGAGCCACTTTCCTTGACTGAGCAAGTTCAGAAGGCCCAGTCGGCGAAGCATTCGCCTCAACCTCAGTCAGCGTGGAACAAAGTAGAGCCGGCCATCTTCCCGTTCCCTCCTCCGCCATCGCAGTCTCCGCTTCCTGCACCAGCCGCACAGAGGAAGCCGATAGTCGCAGAGTCTCTTGCAACAGAGTCACGGTCAGGCGCTGGCACTCCCGCTGCTGAGACGCCTAGTGCATCAGTTGCTCCCTGGGCCAAGGAGATTGCCGAGTCTTCCCGAGGCCCTTCCCTGCGAGAGATTCAGGAAGCAGAGGCAAAGAAGGTTGCTGAGCGCGAAGCCGCGGCGGCTGCTGCTCGTCGCGAGGCCTTCGAGAAAGAGTTGCTTGCTCAGACACAGTCGCCAGTTACGCTTCCGGGACTCCCATCTAGCTCTACGTGGGCTAGTGGCGCTTCTCCTGTCACCCCGGGTGGAGCTGGCGCATCTGTTTGGGGAGCTAAGCCTGCCCCCGGCAAGGTGTCTACTCCAACGACAGCGGCTTCGAAGAAGACGCTTCAACAGATTCAAAAGGAAGAGGAGGCGCGTAAGCAACGTGCTGTGGCTCAAGCTGCGGCTGCGGCAAGTGCTTTTGGTGTTGTTGCACCTGCCCCGTCTGCCGGAAAGCGGTATGCCGACCTTGCTGGCAAAACTACCCCAGCATTGCCTAGTGGTCCTGGTGGCAACAGTGCCTGGACTACAGTTGGCGCAAGTGGTAAAACCAAGGCGCCTGGTGGTTCGACTCCTGCGCCTCCTGCTGTGCGCTCTACCAGCACGACAATTGTACCACCTGTGGTCAAGAAGCCCACAGTCACTCGCAGCACTACGTTGGGCGGCCAATCCGGTAAGGTCAATGCTGAAGAGGAATTCCGCAAGTGGGCTGTCAATGAGCTTCGTCATGATCTCAACAAGGGTATCAATGGTATGTCATCAGCTCTCTTCACTAAAGCCAGTTTTGCTGATTTAGAAATAGCCGAAGATTTCGTCTCGTCCCTCCTCAGCTTCCCCGCTGATGCCGAGCTCATCACCGAATCAGTGCACTCAGCATCCAACACCCTAGACTCCCGCCACTTCGCCGAGGAGTTCCTGCGCCGCCGTAAGCTTGCCGACAAGGGCATCATCGATGAGCGCAACACGTCGTCTCCTGCCGAGAACAAGGCTGGTTCCAGCGGCTGGTCCGAGGTCGCCAAGAAGGGTGGCGCCTCCACGCAACAGCAACAGACGACTGCGCTTGAGAATAGCAACTTCAAGGTTGTTGCTGCCAAGAAGAAGAGCAAGCGCTAGAATCGTTTCGAATTAATTGGGCCGAACTTAAGAGGTTGACGGTGCCATGCTCGACATTACGATGCGTGACATTCTTTTCGATGGAAGATGTGTGTGGAACTGGATGAAGTGGATTGGATGAGGAACGTCTTCATGATATGGTCAACGAGGCAATGGGTTACGACCGCCAATGGGACGTGTCTACGACTTTTGCAAGACAGCCGAATGTCACGAGATGTATGGTAGTAACGCAATGCAACTATCGTTGCTGAAAATGTGTGCATGTTTGTTTGAAATCGTGAAGTAAAGAAATTGCATGACTCAACAAGCTCAGTCCTCTTCAGTCATATCTACTCCAGACGCCGCAAAGCAAGAAGGTATCTCATATCGGTCATCTCACTCCATCCCGCCCAAACACCGCTGTCTCAGCTCGCACACTCTCCAAGTTCTACATTGTACGCCAGAAGTAATTCGTATAGAAATGCCTCGAGAACTTGGGATCGATATTGACAACATGCACGTCGCCCTTGGCCGCATTCCGAATCACAGCCTTGTTGTACTCGCCCGTCGTCTTATCCGCCTCGACATCGATGCCCAGCGTGCGATACAGCTTGAGCTTGAGTCTACACCACACGATTAGCAATCGCATTATCAGCAAAAGTCACGCGGTCAAACTCACACAGTAGCATCCTCGCCCACCCTCGCCTCAACACCGCCCTCGACGCCTTCCTCCTCCAACTCGCCCGCCACGCTGCCCAGCCGCCCCAGCTCGCTCTGCAGTCTCTCGCCCTCGATTTCCAAATCGCTGGCCTGCTTCGCAATCTTGAATTTCTCCGTGTCCAGGCGCAGGATCTCGCTCGCGTGGTCGACGGCGTCGTGCTGCGCTAGCGTGTGGTTGTGATTTGCGCTGAGGGTTTGGTGCGTCCGGGATAGCTGGGTCAGGCTTGCTCGGAGGGATTGAAGGTGTTGCGTGCGGAAGGTGGAGAGCGTGCTGAGGGAGTCGGAGATGCGGGCGAGCGAGGCGGTGTCGTTTGAGATTTTGAAGTGCGAGGTGCATTGCGAGATGAGCTATGTGCTTGTGTTAGTTGCGTGATGTAGAAGAGGTGTTTGAGGTGATTAGGTGTGGTGTTGGGCAGTGTAGGTGGACTGCGGTAGGACGTACGGCGGCGGGATCTTCGTCGAGGAGCATATTGACGGTTTTTCTCGGGTCGCGTAGAGTTTTTGTATCGATCACGTATGATTAGAGGTTGTTGTGAGGTAATCGTGTTCGCGCAATGTGGGATGAAGATATGAAGTTCGCGACACTCGTGGTGTTGACGTTCTGTTGTTTGTGTCCGTGCACCCCAGCAACCAAAATCGCCGCGGTCCGCCTGCCGCCACACTTGGGCGCAGCCACGAGGCGTACGTCACAGAACGTTTTCACGAGACAATCCTTGGTCGTCTGCTGGTGTACCCACCTGCTCTTGCCTTCGACTCTACCTATTCATATTGCTCTGGGAGTCCTGCACAACTCTATCGCCATGTCGCCGTCATTACCATGTGTGTGCAGCCGAATGTTGGGGTTGAAGGGTTTCGCTAATGTTGAATAGACGCCGCAGACGTTGAGTCGCCGCTGAAGCCTGAGGAACTGCAAGTCTTGCGAGCGCAGTACGAGAAGGAGGGAGAATATGTCGGACTGCAGACAAAGTTCAACTACGCTTGGGTATGCCGTCTCCGTACTTTGCACACAGCCTTGCGAAGCTGTGTGTCACATTCCCGAGGTGATAGCTAATTGTCTCTTCAGGGCCTCATAAAATCCAACTCGCGTCCCGATCAGCAAGAAGGCGTGCGCCTCCTCTCAGAGATCTTCCGCAACTCGCGAGAACGGCGGCGAGAGTGCCTTTACTACCTCGCCCTCGGCAACTACAAGCTCGGCAACTACGCTGAGGCACGGAGATACAACGAGCTGCTGCTGGAGCTTGAGCCAGCGAACTTACAGGCAGGCAGTCTGAAGGGCTTAATCGACGAGAAGGTCGCCAAGGAAGGACTCGTTGGTGCAGCCATCGTCGGAGGGCTGGTTGTTGCGGCCGGGGTAGTTGGCAGCATGATGATGAGGGGAAGGAAGCGGTAATGGATTTGCCGAGCAACGATGTAATGAAGTGGATATGATAGCGCCTTGTATAGGCGTTCGTGAGCGTATACCTTTGGCTGAGACTGTACAATATTCGAGCGCTGTTCTCGCGTGTTGCATATGAAAATAATTTCCCCCTTCATTAATATGACCGATGTAAATCACACAAAAGCCGTGCCCGAAGCTCTTCGAGTATTCCAGTCCGATAGCAATGCGGCTGAGGTGGGCAGCTGCAGAAGCAAATGGAAAGCCGAAGAAAGCGAGAGACAAATGTGCGACAAACACGCGGAGTCAGATCGAGACAAACGTCCCCGTCTTGCGATAAAGATAACAAAGCCAGTTCCGCCTTTGGAAGCGCTTCTGATAATCTTTACCTTTCTGCATCCAAGAGGCAACTTATGCCCTACATTTGACGCCCCACGAAGCGTGAATTCAGTAGGATTGGTGGACCCTGACTCGGACTCGCGATCTGCCCGCATAACGTCACCGCTGACCGGCAAGCTTGAACTCGCGATCTTTCGCCGCCAGCTTTGCCAGCATTCTGGACCTCGCTCCTGCACCCTAACACGACCGCCACACGTCCTTTCGCAATCATCCGCTTCGGGCACATATCCAATCAGCCACCGCGCCTCTGTCGGTCACTTCAGCGCGACGCATGACGATATTTGGTGCGTGTCCACTGCGCCGAACTCACTTGCTCTGGATCCTCGTGAGACCAACTCACCCTACATCATACCTTCCTTACTCATCTATCCTAGGCTGTACCTACACCAACCTTCTTTTAACCTCCATACTACTTCGCACACCCCACCATGGAGCGATCAAGTACTCAGCCTGCTGCGGCGCAGAACCAACCTCCGCCCCACCGCGACATGATGTTCTGCCACGAATGCGCTGATGAGTGGTATCGGGACGAACACGGCCTGACCTGCCCAGAGTGTGGTTCAGACTTCACAGAGATCGTGAGTTGATACCACAGATTATCGCGTTCGGCTTTACCCACCAGGTGGGACATGGCGAACTTAGCCCGATCTTTGCTAACACCACCTAGATCGAGGAGAACAATGATCCGCGAGACAGCGTCATGTTCGCCGACGACGATGGTGACGACAATGACTCGATGCCCGACCTAGAAGAAACCTCACCGAACACACATCCCCACCACAACCCTTGGGCGAACGATGATCCTGAGGCGGCCGATATCAGCAATTTACAGTTTACTCAGACCGCCCCCGGTAGATTCAACATGCAAGCGACCATAACACGATCGGTGTCACCTCAGCAATTTCGCGCTGCCGGTGGCATAGCGCCTGCTTCGATTGGCGGCTTCATGTCGATGTTGAACGGGCTGACAAGAGCTGCGGCACAGGCACAACCACAGGGTCAACAACCACGTGGCCAGGGCGAGGGCCTCTTCTCAGGACCAAATCAGAACCAGAATCAGGACCAATCTGCGTTCCAGGAAGCTAGGGGCCAGGCGACAGGAGCACAATCAAGGATTCAGACATCACGATTTACATATCACGGTGGGGCGCGATTATTTCCAAGGGATTTGAATAACCCCGAGCCGCGGATAGAGCCCGTCGACGATATTACCAAGTAAGTCTGGCTTCTGGCTTCTGCGCACATTTACGTTAACAGTCAGCAGTGTAGTTACTGGCCTCATGGCAGCACTCGGCGCGCAACCCGGGAGCTTCCAGGCCCAACAACATCCTGGCGGCGGAGCTGAAGCGCATTTCGGAGGCTTGCACGACCATGATCACGATCATGGTGGACATGTGCTTGCTGCCCATCCTTTCTTTGCCCTGTTCAACTCCCTTGGCATGGTTGGCCCCGGTGGCCAGATGGGCGACTTTGTGTACTCGCAGGAAGGCCTCGACCGCATCGTTTCACAGCTCATGGAGCAAACCGCTACCTCTAACGCCCCTGGACCAGCACCACAATCCGATATCGACGCCCTACCACGTAAGAAGGTGGACGAGGAGATGTTGGGAGCGGAACACAAAGCAGAGTGCAGCATTTGCATGGATGAAGTCAACATTGGCGAGGAGGTCACAGTGCTACCCTGCAAACACTGGTTCCACCACGCGTGTGTCAGTGCATGGTTAAGTGAGCACGACACTTGCCCGCACTGCCGAAAAGGCATCACAAAGCAGCAAGAGGGGCAGACAAACAACCAACCAGGCCAACAGGCCAGCTCAGGAGCGCAAGCAAGCGGCTCAAGACAGATGCCAGGCGCATTCGATGTCTCTGGAAGTGGCACGCCCCAGGATCCGTATACGGTCCCAGCCGATGCTCAGGGCGAATCAGCCAACGACGCAAATGCAAGCTCTGGCAACGGTGGAATCAGCGACCGGATACGCAGGGGTTTGTTCGGTCCACAGCAATAATTGCGCCTTCAATTTGCTGGAGACTGAGCTAATCTGCAGCACTGTGTTCAGGAAGAGATCGATTGCGGAGAAGTCGAGAGCGAGCACGACATCGCAGGCAGAGTCGATCACTCCCTAGCGTGTTCGATGCAACCTCCCCTGAGATCGTCAGAGTACGACTGATGCACCCGGTGGGGTTCAGGATACGCACCTTGTCGGTTCAGAACTCGGCAGACGAGCCGCACGAGACAGGGAATGAGGAGCGACCGCATCGAACTACCTGAGCTTTGGATATGGCGTTTGGTGTGCATACTTTTCTTTGCATTAGAGTGTGAATAG
>TARA_R110002003_G_scaffold198_12_pt1 | contig 16215 bp, 22 predicted proteins | sample TARA_R110002003 | Tara Oceans TARA_R110002003 (sample SAMEA4396441) | marine metagenome | biome: Westerlies Biome; feature: [SRF] surface water layer (ENVO:00010504); material: water (ENVO:00002006), including particulate matter (ENVO:01000060) such as... | depth 5 m
CTGAATTGATGTGGATGTTAATGTGAGCGTCCCGATCTTCCCCATTTTAATTGTTCAAGTGTGCACTACAATGCAATGGATGTTCTCATGGTACAGCATCGTCATCATCACTTTTCAATACAGAGCTTGACAATATACAACTATTTAGTAAATAACTCAAGTCCGACACGATTCAGTGAATTACAAATTTCGTGCGGTTGTACTCGGAATTTGCACTCCTTCTACTTTTTCCAACACCACTGCAGCCACTAACGTGAGGCTCAATCGCATATTGCCCGATCGGGAAAGTTCACGACTACTGTAGATTACGGAGCTATTTGAGGGGCAAAGGGGCGATGAGGGGCATCGAGGGGTATGGAGGGGCAAAGAACCATATGGAGGGGCAGAGAGGGCGAGGGGCACGGAGTGATGAAGGAGGGGCATATGAGGGGCACGATCAGAGCTGGACACGAACTATACAGGGCGCTGTCTAGATGCGAAACCACCGGAGTTTTGCGAGACGGTGCATAGTACCTAGGTATGTATGAACAGATAGCTGAAAATGAGCTTTTCAATCAGTGCGAGGGTAGACAGGGACGCTTTCATGATGCTATTTGTATGTACACTGTCCCACCGCGCAAGCAACAATAGCGTTCCTTTGATTCTCATTGCTGATCTCCAATTAGCGGCTGCGTCCTTCCCTGCATCATCCGATCTCCTACGAGCGCGCTTCGCAAACTACCGGTACTATCGAAGTGTCGTCCTCCACTGGGATACGTAGGATAGCAGATATTGAGCCTGCGGGGTACAACCAAAATAAGCAAACGCCCTGCTTATATTCTACAAACCGCACAATGTCCTCGTTCAACTGAGTAGCGGTCGACTTAAAATATCCGTGCCACCAGTAGTGCTTACCTCGAAGTGTTGGATCGATGTACATACGGAAATGAAAAGCTTGTTAAGACGTAAGAAGCCCAGGAGACTGGTCCGGATGTACCCTCAGCGACTGGATGCTTCAAAATGAACATCCTCTCTCTTTTAGCAACCGTAATCGCTCTGTTTCTGCTCTTCATACTCGCACCAATCTTCCACCATCGCATCAATCTCTACTTTGCCTCCAAACGTCACAATTGCTCGTCTCCGTCCATCCGCCCCTCCCGTGACCCCATATTCGGCCTCGACATCCTACTCTCTAATGTCCGCAACATCACCCTCAACCGGCGCATAAAAGAGCAATATGCCTCGTTCCGCAAGTACGGGGCTACCTATGCCTTCTATTCCTTTGGCAAGCGCACCATCGCAACGACTGATGCGAGAATCGTGCAGTTCCTTCTGGCCACAGAGATGGACAAGTTTGGTGCCGGGCCGCCGAGAAAAGGTAGTGTACCCATGATCGGGAGGGGTGTCATTAATAGCGACGGGGCGTTTTGGAGGAGGGGAAGGGACATGATTATGCCTGTGTTTGCGAGGGGCAAATTACGGACAGGGAGATGTTTGGGAAACATGTGGAGAGGCTAATAGAGAGGACTGGGGGGAATGGGGTGGAAGTGGATCTGAAGCCGTTGTTTCGATGAACTAGTGCGTGGTCTAGTCCTTGAGAACGCTCCGCGGTTGCTAACTAGTGCTGTAGATACTTGATGCATCGTCCGAGTTCATCTTCGGTGAGGCTTTGGACTCTGCTTCGGTGGCAAAAGGCTCCACAGAGGCGCGAGAGTTTATGGAAGCATTCAATTATGCTCAAAAGAGCGTGGGAAAAAGAATCAACCTTGGCAAGATGAGCATTCTGGTCCGCGACAAGAAGTTCTGGGATAGCTGTGAGTTGGTGCAGAATTTCACCAAGCGCCAAATCAATCGAGCCCTCCATCGCCAAAACAATGAGTCGAATATCTCAAAGCCGCGCCAAGGCATAAGCAAATACAATCTCGTCAAAGAGCTGGCGAAGGTGATTAAAGATGAGGAAACGCTTAGTGGTCAGCTACTCAATTTGTTCTTTGGAGGAAGAGACACACCGGCCGTTGCGATAAGCAACGTCATCTTCTGCCTCGCTCGACACCCGCGCGTATGGGAAAAAATCCGAAAAGAGGTTGGAGAGCTTGAGCTCGAGGATTTGAGCTTCGAAAAGCTGAAGAGCATGCGATACCTTCAACATGCCATCAACGAGGGACTGCGCCTATACCCTGCACTTCCTTCCGTCTCACGAGTATGCCTTACCGACACGGCGATACCATATGGTGGTGGACCCGATGGGAGTCAGCCAGTCTGCGCAACTGTGGGAGATACAGTTATGTGGAGTGTATTCAGCATGCATCGGAAACCCGATATCTTCGGCGCCGACGTGGACTTGTATAGACCAGAGCGATGGGAAGAGATCCGGCCTGGTTGGAACTATCTTCCTTTTAGTGGAGGCGCGAGACATTGTCCGGCACAGCAATTGGCAACGTTTTGGGTGTAATATGTAATCGCTCGCATGGCGATGGAGTTCGAAGCGATGAGGAATGTGGATCCAGTGGAGGAATATGTGGAGAGCTTGAAACTGAACATGGAGAGCCTCAACGGAGTCAAGGTGTCCTTGACCCGAGCATAATGGCGGAAGGTAACAACGTCGGCACTAAGATCTTCAGCAATGATACCTTACGACTGCAAGTCGTCCTGCTTCCTTTGAGAAGCTAAGTCATTATGCTCCCTCCGACTTTGGCATCGAGCTCTTCTTTCAACTTATTTCATCTTGCCAACCCAGGATGCTACTGAGAAGGAGAACTTGTGGAGGTTGGGTTGGACATCGTTTTCGAGTCATGATGCACACAGAGATGAACCTGAAGATGAAATGGCGGTGGATTTTGGGTAGAGCTCGATATTGGTTGTTGCAGGAGGGAGGCGCGGTCTGATTGCACAAATTACACGAATCTCGTGGCCAATAGCACGACGAGGGACTTCGCTGATGTGCCTCGGCTCTTACCCCAGCTTTTGCCCGCGCGACTCCACCAACACGGAGCGCCGCGCAGAAACGATTAGTTTGTGCGGCCGGACCGAGGCCAATTGTGCTCGGGCGGAAGGTGTAGCAGCGTTTTCTCCTCGACTTCCCTTCTCGAAGTGCATTCCATCGAAAGCGGTACTCCTTCTTTCACCATCCCTCTCGATCAACCTGAAGCATGCCTCACGAGACGCTAACTCGCGATGCCGTCGCAAAGCACAACAAGCCAGACGATCTCTGGTGTATTATCGACCACAAGGTCTATGACCTGACCGACTTCGTTGATGCCCACCCCGGTGGCTCTGTCGTCCTCGAGCAAGTAGCTGGCACCGACGCCACCACCGCCTTTTACAACCTCCACAGGCAAGAGGTGCTTCAGAAGTATGAGGAGCTTAGCATCGGCACAATCGAAGGCGAGAAGTCGGAAGTCATCGTACCCAAGATTGGCGATCTGAGTCCAGTGCCATACGCTGAGCCACTCTGGCTTCGACCACAGTTCAAGAGTCCATACTTCAAGGAGAGCCACAGAGCGCTTCAGAGAGAGATAAGGAAGTTCACGGATGAACACATCACGCCTGAAGCACAGGAGAAGGAGAAGAGCGGAGAATACATCAGCCAGGAACTGATCGACAAAATGGCAGCGAACGACATTCTGTCCATGCGTCTTGGCCCTGGAAAACATCTCCATGGCAAGAACCTGATGGGCGTGGTCAAAGGAGAAGAGTTTGACTATCTACATGATCTCGTTCAAGCACAGGAAGGTGTGCGTGCGAACGCTCGGGGCTTCCAGGACGGCAACATGGCAGGCATGATGATCTCCCTGACCGCAGTGCTGCAGTGGATGCCAGAAGGCGAGCTCAAGACACGCGTGGTTAATGAGGTCTTAACAGGCAAGAAGAAGATATGTCTGGCTATCACTGAGGCTTTCGCGGGCTCGGATGTTGCTGGATTGAGGACAACCGCCGAGCTTACGCCAGATGGCAAGCACTACATTATCCGCGGCACCAAGAAATGGATCACCAATGGCATGTTCTGCGACTACTTTGTCACAGGCTGCAAGACAGACAAGGGCTTCTCAGTCATTCTCGTACCACGAGACGACACCGTGGAGACCAAGTTGATCAAGACGTCCTACTCTACAGCCGCCGGTACGGCTTTCGTAGAGTTCAACAACACAAAGGTCCCAGTGGAAGGTCTGCTGGGCAAGGAGCACCAAGGCTTCATTGTTATCAGTAGGTAGCGGCCTAACATTTAGCTGTGTTTGGGACTTACGGATATAGTGTCAAACTTCAATCACGAGCGCTTCATGATGGCCTGTGCCGTCATCCGCCAATCGCGAACCGTCGTCGAGGAATGCCTCAAGTGGTGCAACCAGCGCATCGTTTTCGGCAAGAAACTTATCGAGCAACCTGCCATTCGGCAAAAGTGAGTATCACCATCAAGCATTATCACACCTTAGAACATGTGCGCATCGTATCGGATGTCACCTCCTCGCATTGCACAGTTTCACTTTGGAGTTTTCTGTCCATGACACTAACATTGCCTTTCAGACTCGCGAAAATGATCTCCCACGTCGAAGCCAACCAAGCGTGGCTCGAACAAATCGCATACCAAATGTGCCACATGTCGTACGCACAGCAATCGAAACTCCTCGGTGGTCCGATTGGTCTGCTCAAATCGTTTGCCACTCGCTCCGCACACGAGATTGCTGACGAGGCCGTCAACATCTTCGGCGGTCGTGGTCTGACGCAAACAGGTATGGGTCGCGTCGTCGAGCAGTTCCATCGCACATACAAATTCGATGCGATTCTGGGCGGTACGGAGGAAATCCTGGGCGATTTGGGTGTCAGGCAGGCGTACAAGAACTTCCCGAAGAGTATGCTGTAGAGCACTACTTCGCTAGACAAGATACAATAGAACAGTGTAGGATACAGGAGTAAACACCATTCAGTCAAGTCACGGCCCTTTCCTCATCCCCGTACATTCCACGGGATCAACTTTCAAGTCATCACAACTCCAGTCCGGCGCATGGCCCACCATCCAGAAATCCACCCACTTACCCGGCGCGTTCTACGTCATGGGATACTGTCCGTACTTCTTGACAACAGTGTCCTTGTACCACCAATTCATCGCAGCCAACGTGAGACGCTAATCGGCAACGGACGCATATCGCGAATGGTTCTATACTTCCCCTACAATGGTCGCTTTTCGTCGTATGCAATATTCTGCGGCAGGAGTCACTTACGGCGCGGTGCATTTGAGCGCTTAAGTTGTATAAATTTACATGAGACAACGACGAGGGCTAAACGTCGCTAAGCCAAAACGAGATTAGCCTTAGTTCATGGCAACCACATCCGCCTACAAATGTTCTCTAGGAGTTCATCACGATCGTTGATCAATGATGCTCAGTATTTATGGTTCATATAACTTGATCTCACTGCGCCCTCACTCGACGGAATTCACAATTGTCAGACGCCTATTTCTCACCCACTTGCTCGGACAGCGTATTTGTCTTACATGCATCACTCCACTGCGCTATCCGGTGATGATGAAGTACAGAAATGTCTGTTGGTTGAGGTGTGGTGTTACTCGGAAAAACTCCTCAATGAAGGACCAATGCAGAAACCAATTAATCTGCTTCTTATTTGAACGGCATGGTGCTCATGGTATCGTAGCATCCCTACGTGTAGCTGTTCCATGCACTTGAATGACATGTCTCTTCCTTCCAACCCTATTTGTGAACAGACGAGAGAAAGCATAACCGCTTCCTAGAAGAATTACACTAGGGTCGCAGCACATTCGAAGGATGACCAATTGATGGTAGGACAGACCCCATCACCAATATGTCGGATATTGAGCCCTTCTGGAAGCTTTTGTGACACACTCTATACGGGAATACCAGAAAGAGTTGCGGGGAAGCCGATGTTTGGTCGGCGTTTCGCCGTGTTTGGCACATGTCGTTCCGAGAGCGCGGATGCTCCTTGCACCGATCCTGATCGGCGTTGCACCGGAGATTGGTGTTCATGCTACGTTTCCATTCCATGCAGCGAACAGTGATGCACATGTGCCTGCCTTGCTTCGTCGCGGAGAAGCAGAGAGCCCCGATGAGAAGGTGCGACCCAACATGGCAAGGAAGGAACAATCGATAGTCGCTGTGCCTCCGCATCTCACTTCGACGTCTAGATGCTCCATCACACCATGAATCGCGAAGGTTGCGCCGACCATAAACATTATGCGCCGCTCCTCCAATCACGTCCCAAGCGCACCGAGCGGCGACGCCCCTGCCGCTGTCGTCCACGTGTTACACGGCCACAAGCGACCGCCGTGCATTCTGGTGCAGCCAGGCGCATGAGACACAATCTAGACGAGCATGTCACGGCCATCACAGCCTACAGGCAAGACTGCAGGAGGCCGACGATACGTGTCACCTGCTGAGGGCAGGTCCAGCGAGGTGTGCAGGTTGCGGCGGAAGGGCAGGCGAAACCTCCATCTCTGGTTCCAACACCATCACGACGGCGATAAGAAAGGGCTTGCTGAATGCGACATGTCCTCAAAGAGCATTGCTGTTCCTGCATGTGGCCAAATGCCGGTCATGGAAGACGGTGGAAGGGACCAGCCTCGGTTAGTCAGTTCACGCAGTCAGGCGCACTGGCCGCTGCGACAGCCGCCGATGGAGGCGAGGCGCTGCGAACACATGCCGGCTCGAGTAAGGCTGGCCATGGTGATGCATGCATTGTCACGTCCAGTCGCCGACACGAGCCCGTCTTGGGGCAGGCCACTCAGCCAGGACCAAGGCTGCCGGCTGCCTTTAAAGAAGCGCCGCAGCCCGCGAGTGCGTCACCTTTACCTGTACTTGCAGCTTGCTCCTCCGTACGAACCGCCATTCACCGTCACTTCACTTACTCGAGCATCGAACCATCGCGAAGTCAAAGGCACTTAGTCAGACTGCGGCTGCGTACTTATATCGCCGACTATCTCTACTGTCTCCTGCTCACACGACACACCCGCTCTCAACAGGCTCAACTACAGCCTAGCTCTACGCATCCTTTATCTCCGTTATCAACCGCCTCGTCGACGTCAACGCACCACAATCCCAGCGTCATCGTACCAAGCCTCAACACCGCACCACATCTCGCGACAGTCCAACACACCTCGCCACTATGCACCGCACATCCAGCATCTCGAGCATCAGCTCCTCAGCCTCAGAAAGCGAAGATACCATGCAGATCTTCATCAAAACCGTCTCCGGCGACTCCAGTACGTCTTCCGAAGCTCGGAACCACCGAAGCCCACTCGCAACTGAAGCCCACAGCTAACAACCACCACAGCAATTCCCCTAAGCATACCTTCAAACACATCCATCTCCACGCTCCGCACCCTCCTCGCCCTCCGCACCAACCTCTCCACGCCCTCGGACCTGCGCCTCGTGCACGCCGGCAAGCACCTCTCCTCGCCCAGCAGCACGCTATCCGAATACTCGATTGCGCCCAACTCGACGCTGCACATGGCCCTCCCGCTGCGCGGCGGCATGCCGCCCAAGAAGATCCGGTGCAGTTTCAAAGAGTGCAAGGACGCGGCGCAGCGCATTGTCGGCGACTGTGGCTTCTGCGCCGGGCATTATTGCGGCAAGCACAGGCTGTTGGAGGATCACAAGTGTGAGGGGCTCGAGGATTGTAAGAAGGAGAGTCATGAGCGGAATGCGGAGAGACTGAATAGTGAGAGGACGGTGGCGATCAAGGGTGTTTAAGAGAGGCGTGACGCTTAGCCGGACATGCCGCTGATGGCAACGGATGTCGCAGGCTCGACGGAGTCGTCGCGGCGATGGCGAGTGTTGTCGCTTGCGGAGGCTTCTCGCTGAGGAGTAATGGGTTTCGCATTTCGCGTTACCCTGCGTTTTCACCGTCTTTCTGGAGCAAGGCGTTCAATGCTGGAGGCACCTTTTTTAGCGCTTTAGCATTGGTAGCTAAACTAATCAACAATTATTATTAACATTCACCTCGAGACTCTTGTTGTGACTACTGTCGTCTCTTTAGCCCCTTTTAATCGGACTTACATATTGTTTACTTGCAACATATGCCTCAGATCCGTGTTGATAGCGACCTTGTGCTTCGTTGTTACTTACCTCCCCTTGTTGTGAAGTATGGATTGTATACCCTAGCATCGACGAATTGTGACTCTCTTCATCCGATGGAATGTGACACAACGGGCTTAGTTAGCTGTTATCGGCCTCTCATGTGCAGTGCAGTCCAGCAATGCAAGCTCCGCCTCGTTCCCCATGGCTTATCCAGGGTGCTCTTCACACTGCCCGTCTGCCACGTGCCGCTTGTTCCGACTCATAAACGCCCATCTTCGAGAATCCATTAAGTCCAGGAGAGTATTGACCGTGGCCGCAGAGACATCCAAGCGCAGTTCCGAGTCAGGTGCCAAGCGTTCCGGCGCGATGTGCTGGTCAGGAAAAGAGATGTTGTTGGGCACCCTCGGCTTCCCAAGTCTATCCGCCTTGACTTCTATGTGAATTGTGCGTCGCTTGCATAGTGATGCTCTTGCCCGACCTTTCTCACGAGAAGGACAAGATCTCGGCGCTGAAGCCTTGTGATGGAAAGGCCCGACCACCTCGCCGACCATTTCCTCTTGACGCATTCATGGGTATCATCCGGGTACTATTCGGCCTGGGCGGTGTAAACGATATGGCTCATGGAGCCACGATGCCCATGTGAGACAGGCAACGACTCCACGTCTCCGCCCCGCTCCGCTCCTCTCTGTCGGTTGCTGTGCGCCATGGTGTTTGTCGCTTGGGCTGAGTCTCATTATCCGTTCTTTGTTCTTCAGAAGAGCATTCGAATTGCCCCATGAGGCTGGGTGCTTCATTTGTTTGCTACGAGACTCGAGCAGGCGTCGCGTGATTCGATTCGATGTTAGCTGTTTCAGTGAGCGATTCACGGGCACACCTCGGCTTGGAACAGGATAATGTCATGGCGGCGAAAATGGCAAACAGCACCATCCGCACTTTTCGCCTCGTGCCAGTCTTCTTCATCCCTGCCAGATTGTGCTCTCAATTTGCGAGGCGTTGCAGTGCCTACCGTGGTTGTGTTATGTTTGGTGGTGGGTGCTTCGCTGCACTCCAGGATCTACATCAAGTGCAACGAAGCCTGTGAATACTGTGATGCATCGCGATTATCGCCGACAAGTGCGCTATAATTGCGCTGCATTCCGCTTGGGTGACGGCATCGAGGTGTTCCGCTCCGCCTGCATTCATCTCATCAGGCATCGCGCCATGAAGGGTGCGGAGACGCACTGCGGCAAGAATGGCCTGATGTTGACTAAGAAAAACTCGGTTCGGGAACAGGATGCTGTGGCGTTCTTCCGCTCCGCTCGTATTTGCTTATTCGAACAGCACCGCCCTGGGCGATGCTTATGCTGCTTGGAGAATGACGATGGGCATTGTGATGTGCTGATAAGGATGGAAGATTAGTGATGCAGAAAGTGGGATGTTGGGATGTTGACTTGTTCTTTCCTCGCTATGCTTGTGCGCCTTCCAGCTCGACGGTCAGCTAAGCACATCCCGTGCGTCATGGCGAAACTCAGATAAAGCTGACAAGCGTCGAACTTCGGTTTGTGATCATCAAGAAGGGCCGAGTATATCCCTTTGATACCATAATAAGCTAAGAGAAGTAGTCGGTGAGCCACCTCGAAGGTTTGAAGACGGCAAGCATTTGCCTGGCCATCACGAAGTGAGCGGCACGACGCGGCGATAAAAGACATGTGAAGTTACACTGACAGAAACCTCCTTAGCATGACATGGCATCGCCATTGCGCCTTGCAGCCCGACGTCGAATCTGTGCTTTGCTGCACGACTCGTAACAACCAAGGGCCCAGCGTGTTGAGAGCGCTTTGTCCCTTCTTACTAACCTCTATCGCGATGGTTTAGGGGGCTGAGTACCGTGAGGCCACCAAGGCATGTGGCAATCAGTGTAATCCCAAGCCGAAGGTCAACATACAAATGGACCCTTGCTGTGTAGAACGACTGGGAAGCTTCTCCAAGTTCTGTGGGCCGGTGTACGACGCTTCTGACGTAGCGCTGGCATTCTGCAGCTGCAAACAGTACCCGGCATGGCGTCATGATCTTTGGCAAGTCGATGTGACCACTTGCCTGGTGACGCTGAGCAACGCTGCAGGTGCCTTGAGGACAAATGCCCACCCAGGTGCAGTACAGCTCATTGGAGAACCGTAGCGCCTTCTAAGGCGTAGTCGTGGGACCACCCATCTGCGGCCACGGCTGGTTTGTGGTGTTGAGAGAGAACGTTTCATGAAGAAATGATCTGCACCGACCTAGGGAGAAATCGGACTCAGATAGTGCCAGATGCTGTTTGTCGCTGACAAGTGCAACGAAGCCTCGTCTCGAACAGGCAAGAGAGCCCCTAGTTGGGATGCTCCATTGTGATGATTGCCTGTCCGGGATGTGAAAGGATCCGTGGCTGCTGATCGGGCTTGGCGTTTCTTGAAGCTCGATTGCAGATCTTCAGTCTCTCAGACACCGAACCATCTTCCAACGCGCCGCAATCCACGCCCACGGGATTCTTACCAACAGTTTGGCCCCAGGCGACGGCCAAATGTCGCAGCCGCATTTGATCTCGCGCGGGGTATAAGGGATCCGGATGTCCGTCGGGTTGCCGTAAGAAGTGCGAAGGAGCCGTCACTTTCCTGTCCTCCCTCACTGTGTCTCTCGCCAAGGCATGTGTATCCTGAGGCTCTGCTGCACCAGCAAGGCTGAGATAGTGTGGCCGCAAGCATCACGCCCCGTCGTTGCGGCTCAAATGGATCGAAGAGTGGAAGCGTGGGGCACTTGTTTTCTCTGCCAAGAAGTATCGGCTCTGAATCGCGCAAGGCAATCCGCCAACTGAGGCTGTGTCGAGATAACGAAGCACCGGATCCTTGCGCGTGGTGGCTCAGGGTGATCTTGTTACGACGCCAGTCTTGGCGGGGCTGTTCATCACATCCGAACGACAGCGAGCCCGCAAGCCACGGACGGCCTGAGGTTTTCCACACCGAGGGATGTGCACCTCAGATCCGGATGGCCTGGAACATCAGCCGTGGTACATAGTCTACTATGGGAATACGTGCATTCTCAACATCAACAAGCCGAGTGGAGCACGCCAAGTCGGAATGTTGGTCGATGTACATCACTTTCTTGGCTGTGGAACGCACCGGCCCAGTCGACCAAATCCCATATGACGCCTCTTCCGCTATAACAGCGCCAAGCGCAGGCCCGCTCCGCTTTCACTTGGGCATCCACGGAAAGCTACCACACCCCTTCATCCCTTTCCATCAGCAGGGAGGCAGCGCTTGCCGAACAACTTCACGTTTGTGAAACCTGCTCTTGTATTCCTTATCCCGCCTATCAGCGTCCAGACCTGGGCCACACCTTAGTCCATGGCAAGCTACATACGCTATGCACAAGTGTGCGTCTCACCACTGCGTCCCATGGTTGGGAACGCCTCGATCGCTGCATGGAGAATATGGTGATTTCTCCGTTCTAGGTTGATAGAGGACATGATAACAGTACCACAAAGCCATCATTTTTCTTTGAAAGCTGTCCCGCCAACGATGTATCATGATAACAGTCCGGGAGACGTGGGAGGAGTCGACGCTAGTGTGAGCCCGTACGTTGTGCAAGTGCAAACGTGCACCATTTTGGCATATCTGCCGTAAACCTTGGGCTGCATGCGGCATGGCGGGTCCCTAATCTCAACGACAAACAGGCCCTGAGCCTGGCGGAGTCAAGGCATCCGTATAGATTGTGGATCACTGTTCTTGGCCATCCTTGGACTTGTTTCCTTGCATTGCTTGTGTGCCACCCGGCCTTTGATTGTCCATTACACCGACGGCTTGACTACCACGTCACCATGGACAAGACTCAAGAACAGCCACACGGGGGTACGCGCGTGCTTGGGTGAAAGTGGAGTCCTGTACTTTAATCAACCTCTTTAGTACGTACCCCAGATCCACCAAGTGCTTCTTCTGGGGTGCCAAAGTACTTATACCTGCATCGCTTGCCGCTCAGACTCTGGTGCACCACTGCATAACCGTGTGTCCTACCGCCGACCGCGCGCCTCCAACACAAACAATCAGGTTGAGCACGTTTCGATAAACACGTCACCGCCTTCCCAAACCCTCGGTTTGCGGTTTTCTCCTTCTCTCCTTACCCCACGCAACTCCAAACATCAATTCTCAGCTACCATGGCAAGATCCTTCGACAAAGACAGCCGTAAAGGCAGTCAAGGCACTCTGCCTCTATCGAATGCGCCCACTGAAGCCGGCTCCATCAGAGATATGTCGCCTCCTGTTTCTCTGCAATCAGTAGATGAGCCCGATTGGCCGCGGTCATGGCGAGCGTACGCCTGCTTACTGGGCTGCTTTGCGCTGATGTTCAACTCATGGGGTCTCGTCAATGCCTATGGCACATGGTCGTCGTACTATGTCGGCCACTCCCTCATGGGAACAGATCAATTGAAACTGAATCTTATCGGCTCGACGCAATCGTTTCTGGTCCTGTTGTTCTCTAACCCAGTCGGCCGTCTATTGGACGCTGGCTATGCCCGCCACGTCATTGGCTTTGGCTCCTTCGTCGTGCCTCTCGGCTTATTCCTGCTATCCGTCGTACATCCCCAGAATGTGCACGGCATGGCCAACTTTAGCTCGATTTGGGGCGTCCAAGGTCTGCTGGTCGGTATTGGCATGGCTCCCTTCTTCGTGTCAAGCTCTCAGGGTAAGTCACAACATCATCAAAAGCAAGTCCCGATACTGACACTTTTCAGTGGCTGCTACATACTTCCCCAAGCGAAGAGGTCTTGCTGTTGGTTACGTCGCATGCGGTGCCAGTGTAGCAGGTGTTATCTATCCTACCATGCTCCGCTACTTGATCGAGGCACTCGGTTTTGTCAATGCCATTCGCTGCGTGGCAGGGCTCACAGCGTTGACCTGCCTCTTCTCGTTCATCTTCGCCTCACCAAACCCAGCTCATGCTCCGCACGAGCCTAAGAAGTGGCTCTCGAAGCGCACTTGGTTCGACACGGATGTCAAGGACAACAAGCCCTTCTGGTGGTTTACCGCGGCAGTGGCTTTCATGTTCTTTGGCTTCTACCCAGTTTTCTTCAACATCGAAGAGGTACGCTCAAGTCTGTCCTTTGGATATGCCATAGCTAATGTTCCATAGTGGGCTGCCACTTCTGGCTACGGGACCCGCGACGGTATCGGTGAATCGATACGCCCTACCAAAGAAACCAACAAGCCCATCGAGACCTTCTGGCTGTTGACTATCATGAACGGCGCTTCGACAATAGGAAGACTACTTCTCGCTCACTTCTCGGACAAGGTTGGAGCCCTCAACATGCACGCCGCCGCTCAGATTACCTGCTCCCTTCTCGTCCTAGTTCTATGGCCGCTGGCTGGATCCGAAACCGCTGCCATCGCTTTCTGCGTTGTATTTGGTCTCTTCTCTGGAACGGTCATTGGCTGCCCTCCCGCGTCGATCGGCAACATCCTGAACTGCACGTATACAGCCTCGGAAACAATACACCTGGCGAAGAAGAAGCTTGGACATTGGACAGGCATGATGTACAGCTTCGCCGCCATACCTGCCCTCACCGGTCCCGTCATTGCGGGCCACCTCATTACGACATATGGCAGCTACTTGACCTTAGAGATGTGGTCCGGCACCAATCTGTTCCTGTCGTTTGTCTGCATGGTTGCAGCGCGATGGTACCTCCCTTGCGAAGACGGCGAGATGGTGCGCGCGAAGGTTGCACGCAAGTTTGGGCGCCACGCCGAGGCGGACAACGAGAAGGGAATCACAACTGACGTCGGATTACCCGAACGTCTCTCACAAGCACCAACTCGCGTTCAAAGCGCGATGCCTTCGCGGCAAATCTCGAGTGATAAGGTCAATCAAACAGGCGAGATGATCTAAGACGAATGATAATCCACAACTGCATGATCCCCATGCTTGAGCCATGTCTTCACTTCCTCGGCGTCTCCAGGTGCAGCTTCGGTCTTGGGGTTTTTTCTCTTCAAAAGCACTTGCTCCGTTTTCACATTATCTCTTTATTCAGTGGAATTATGGCTGCGGGACGGAACATCACGTTTCATATTAGACTTCAAGCTTCTGCACTTCTGAACCCTTTCCCAAATGTCGAGGCACATGGAGCTCCCCAAGAAGAGGTCGAGCATCGGTTTACGACTTGGTTTCAATATAGACTCGCAATACACCATTACCTTCCAAAAAGGAACAAACCTGCTCTCATCTTACAATTTGCCCGTAACTATCTTCATATCTGACTAGCTACAAGCGTCTTTCTTCCACGGACTCCGATGCCCGAAATCGCGCATCCCTCCCAGCCAAGTTGGGCAGCAACGCCTCGCCCCGCGCCGACTCCTCGATCACAATCGACGTTGCTTTTGCGTCCTCCACCGTGCCAACCCTGCAAGAGCCGCATTTCGCATCTCCCTCTTCAGCCGCAACCCTATACCACGGCCGCGCTATAGCGGCCCAAGCACACACGTAAAGTACGTCCTGTACCTATCCTTGGCTGTATTATGGCTGCTAACTAGAGTCGCGTTCACACCCCTCATGCATGCGCACTTCGGGAATCTGGAAGGATGCGGCAGTTGCTGGACACCATCTTGCGAGGGATCTGGATGGCGACAGGGGAACCAAGGGCTTGGAGACTGGGCTTGTGTTGATCACGTATTTTGGGATGAGGGCTTGGGGTCTTGACGGGGGCTTGGAATGTGAGGTGCGAATGGTGGAGTTTTTGTGGATTTGGAGGTTTGGAGGGTTGCAGGTTCGGGAGGTGTGTTTGGGAGTGACGTTGTTCTAGACATCAAGGACATAATTTGTCTCCTCAGTGCCTATGTAAAACGCGAGCTCGTATGTCAAATCATCCGGGCTAACTTACTTCGACATCGTCCAGGTTTTCCGGACGTTGAACTTGCATGTGTATCCACTACACACTCTCTGTTGGACGCGGCGTCTTCGAGCAAGGACAATGTCCTCGGCCTGTTTGTGCGCTTCGCGACGGGCTTTAGTGCCAATGTGACAAGGTACCTGATTGCTGTGAAACGTATTTCATGCTCGTGGCTAGGTATGGGGTGATCCTCTGGGCCATCTCCCAAGCGGGGAGCCTCACGCTTTGTCGCAGATCCGGAACAGTATCGAGATACCGAATCAGTCTGCATCTCAGCGGGCCCGTCTGGCCGTGCATACTTTAGGAGTTTGCTCTCGATGCAGGCTGGTCAAGAGCTCTTGGATGTGTCTTGTGTAGTGTTCACGTGCGTCGCCTTCATGCATGCATGCCCACTCACCACGGTGCTCCAATTCAGGAATGTGCGCAGATTCTCGCATCATCCGCTGCCGATTTGAGCCAGCCTGCAGGTTCTGCTTTGGACGGGGCTTGGCTGGGGCTCAGTGCGTGCGTTTGATATCGACCTCGGGACTAGGTACTCTGCATGTCTTTCGCGGTCGTTTGCAATAACTCGTCAGCCGTAACGTCGGGACATTGAAGTGCCGCGGAGTCTGATTGATGGATGATTATGGATCTTGCTGCGATCATGACGCTGTGTTGTATGCAGTTGTCGCGCATACACTTCCAGGATATCGCAGTGTTCGAAGTGCAGCACAGTCCGGACTACAACATGTGCAAGGTTCAAGCCAACCGCTACCCTAAAATTCTTACATCGGGATTCATCGCATGAATAACCTTCCGCTGGGAGCTTTGCACGCGAGAGTCGTACGATTGTTTGACAGTTCCGGTCCTTGGTACCGATACGCAGTCATTTCCTGTGAAGATGGGGGACATGTGACCCAGCACGTTGGTGGTTCGTACATGTCGCAATTACAAGCATCATCCAAGACGGACAACGAATCCGCAGGATCCGTCGGCAAGGCTTCATATGCTTCTGCACGGCTGTGGCTGGCGGGGTCCCGGCGGCCAAGTTTCGTCCAAGGGCCATCTGCATTGATCGTGCATTGCATATATTGCAGCGACCCTTGACCGATGGGTCCGGCGTCTTGACCGGCCGCTTTGTAGATGTGTTGTCGATTGTGAGGCACAGCGCTTGTGAGACGGTCTGTGTATATTGTTCTGCGTTGTGACTGCCGGTCATCAAAACTGACCCAAGTTTACAGATGCCGAAAGGCATATTTGGACGTCATTGTGCATGACTGCAATTATATTGCAAATTCTCCAGTGTCGTAGGAAACACAATAT
>TARA_R110002003_G_scaffold106_18_pt1 | contig 16205 bp, 12 predicted proteins | sample TARA_R110002003 | Tara Oceans TARA_R110002003 (sample SAMEA4396441) | marine metagenome | biome: Westerlies Biome; feature: [SRF] surface water layer (ENVO:00010504); material: water (ENVO:00002006), including particulate matter (ENVO:01000060) such as... | depth 5 m
CTTCATGGTGTTGTCGCCCTGCTGCTCGGTGCTGCCAATCAGGCGCTTCTTCTCCTGCTTGACGACGTCGCCCGTGAGCACGCTGGCCAGCATCGAGTGCCACTCGAGGCGCTCGCGGTTCGCGGGGATCTTGAGCTCCTCGATCGAGGGCTGCATCTCGTCGTTGCCATAGTAGAGCAGCGTCTCCTGGTCGTAGGGGTCGTTGTCGACATACTCGGCGGTCGAGGGCGACTCCTCGTCCGTCTCCGAGTCGGTGCTGTAGCCCAGGCTGGGGGTGCGCAGGGCCGGGTCGAAGAAGTCGTCCTGCTCGTTTTCCTGGCGGATGCGCTGCACGTAGGCCTTCTCCTGGGCGCGGTAGTCGGCGTTGGGGTTGCGGCGGGAGCGCGTGGCCGACGAGTTGCGCATGCGGTGCGTGTTGGAGTTGAGCGAGAACTGCTGCGGCCGTCGCGCGGGGGCATAGGCGTTCGAGGGCGTGCGGATGGCAGTCGGCCGGGGGGTGCGAGCTGCAGGCGCGCCGCCGTTGGTCTGCGGCAGATCTGTCATGATGGCGGGTCCCCGCGCGCGCGATGGCAGGTTGCTGCTCCAGCTGTAGCCCGAGCCGTTCAGCGGAGGCACGTCGTCGAGGGGCGTGGCAGCGACGGGCAGCGCAAAGTGGTACTCCCCGTCGTCGATGCTCTGGCTGCCGCCAAGGTTGTCGTGGTCGGACTCGCCTGAAGAGGACTCGGAGCTCGCAGTGCGGCCGGGGCCATTCACCATGACGGGTTTGGTGGCCGGGTCCGCCATGTTGAGTCCTGGCAGCAGGGCGTTGTTGCGGGCGACGTTGCTGGACTTAAAGCGCACCCCTCGCGCGCTCTCGCCCATGGTACAGCACTTGTATGATAAATGATGGCGGCGCCTTGTCGTTCGCGGGCAAGATCAGCGCACGGAATCCTGTTCGCGCACAAGACCGCGGAGCTGTGGCGGTGCAATCTCCACACGAGCAAGGCAGCGGAGAGTGCACACGATATATGCGCCGCCACCGAGCCACCGCAGCGACGAGAAGAGTGTGGCAAGAGAACAACGTCTGCTAGCGCTTGCACATGCTGCCGGCGCTTCCATCGGCGGGAGCGTTGCGCGCACATAAAACTTTGACCTTAGACTAGACGTCCGCCTAGACGTGTCTCGTTGATTCGCCTGCGCCTTTGCCACACTTACTCATCGGGAGTGGCGGGGCATCTGCAGCCGACACCGACCCCTGGAAACCTTGCTTCTGCTCCCGGCTTCAGCGACTCCTCCGCGTCGTGTCTTGCACCGTGGCCAGGAGCAGCCCTGACACACTTCGGAGGATGCGCAGGGTCTGAGATAGCACACGGTCTAGAGCGCGACGCTGACACTCGCCTGGTCCAGTACATCGCGCACGACGGTTTGTCGCAGCAGGGGCATCGCGGACGCATGTCTGTCGTGGCAGAGCCCTTCCAGCGACGCGTGCACGTCTCTTCTTGACACTTGCCGAAATAGAGCAGTAACAGCCTGAAGGATAGGTTCAGACACATTGTGGGAAAATCAAGTATTGAGAATTGTCCAACATACTGGTCGCTGCCTGTGAAGATAATCCAATCATCTCCCATACCAACGGGAAATCAGTGGATATTCAGTCACGTGAGTAGTCTGCCACCAGATCTTTGGACTTAGCCTCATCATGTGACTGGATTTCCACTAATTACCCGTTAGTACGAAGGAGTTCGTATTTTCCGATTGTAGGTACAAGATAATTGTGTTCTCAGACGACTACAACGCTACAACGACCGAACAGAAAACTGTAAAAATCCCGTGTACTACTTCGTGATGCCTTAAGAGCAATTGAGCAAAGTTACATAAACTGCTTCGAGCGTGTTATTATGTTATGCGAAATTGTGACAAGGACCTGTTTAGGCCCTACAACTCAAAAGATACGAGCTTCTTCGTACACACCGATCTAAATATCCTTCCTCGCAAGCTTGCTCTTGTTCCTGATCTGCTTTCCAAACTTGTATAGCAGAAACGGAATCGGTATGAATGCGATGCCTAGAAACGCCAACAAGCTGCTAGCCCAGTCTATGCCCAACCTGTGGTACATCGCCGTCGCAAACAACGGGAACCCAGCACCAAAGGCTGACCGCATCAAGTCGTTACCAGCCAGTACGCTGGCCACCGAGTCTGGGTATGCATCAGACAGATATGGCAGCACAGCGTTGAAGAGTGAGAATGCTGCGATGCCGAAGAAAGATGTACCGATGATAGGCACGATCCAGTGAACGTCCGAACGCGAGGCCCAACCAAACCAGAACAGACAGATTGGCACGAAGAAACTCCCAGCCATAGCGGGAATGAGACGCTTCTCCGGCTCAATGTTGCCCGCATCGTCGAACTGCTTCTCTTGGTAGAAGTAGAGCCACGAGAACAAGCACGCCGCAGCAACGAGAGTACCGACGAGTATGCCGAGAAACGCTAAGCCCTGGAGACCCAAGCTGAAGCCGTAGATCTGAATGAAGACCAGTGGGAACGACTCGAACCATATGTAAAGAAGACCATAGACCAAACCAATATAGAGGTTTAGCAGGAATACAATAGGCTCCTGGAAGTTCAACGTGATGGGCTTGACAAGAACCATCAGGACGATCTAGGCATGTTCATCAGCAGTTGCACGCTTTGACATCGGAGGTGCAAGAGACTCACATCCTTCGGACTCATCTCTTGAGATTGCATCTCCGGCTCGCAGGTGAACTTCTCGTCGCCCGTGAGCTTTCGAAGACGCTTGGTGCGGCGATACAAGATGTTTGGCGAGCTCGTCTCGGGAAGGAAGAAGAACAGGACGAGGAGACAGAAGGCGGACAGCCACATAAGCTCAAAGATAGTCCACGTCCAAGGCCTATGGTTTCCGACGGGAAAGGGACCGGATTCCACAGCAAATCCGCCGATAAGGGGACCAAGTACAGGACCACAAACAGCTCCGATGCCCCAGACAGCGAGACCATAAGCCTGCTTCTGTGGGCGGTACATATCAGCGATGGTTGCACCGCCAGTGGCCAGGGCAGGTGAGCCGAAGAAGCCAGTGAGGAACCGGAAGGCGAGTAGCATGCCGAAGTTACTCGCGTAGATGGTTGGCAGCTGGAACAGCACAAAGACGACCAAGCAACGAATCAGTTGTGCTCATTGAAGCAAATGAAGCGGCACTTACGCAGTGTGCCGATGTAAACCCAGAGTCTGCCGATCTGAGGAATTTCGCTCATGGGCGACCAGATGATCGGACCAAGACCGTAGCCAGCGACATAGAGCGTCAGTCCCAAGGTTGCTGGAACTTGTGCGACGCCGAACACTTGCACGACGTCCTCCAGACCAGGGGTATAGATGGCCGATCCAATGTAGACGGAGAATGTGAGAAAGCATATCTCGAAGGTCACGAAGAACTTCTTCGCTCGCGACCAGTTCCTAGGGTTCTACGAAAGATCATTAGTAACCATATCATATGAGAAATCCGAGGTGACTTACTTGCGGATCATCCGGACCATACCAATCAATGACATGTTTGTCCTTGCCCTTCTCAGGATCAATTCGCACACCGCTGGCCTCGTTGCGGCCTTCATCGACATGCGTGTGTGACGATGCTTCCGAGCCCCTGCCCTCTCTTGTGCGCACGCCCTGTGCTTGATTGAGCTCGTCTGACTCTTCTTCCGGTGGCTGCGCGGTGCCGTGATGCGCCATATACCCCGACTTTTCTTCATTGACATACTTCTTCCACACATTGTGGTCCGTCTCCTCCGGGTACTGGAAGTACTTGTTCCGCGAAACGAGGCGCACAATGTGCCCAAAGGGCGAGTCGCGGATAAGATCTGCCACCATGATCGCTGGTGACAACAAGGACTACCACGGGCAGTTTCTGTCGAGATAATGGCGCGTTATACACCCTTCTCCTGGGCGTAATTTCATCACATCTTAACCTCGACCCTCTGAAGCCTTCACTTGTGACATCATGCCAGCGAAATCGACCGAATGCCCGGGCCTTCTGTGTTGAGAGTCATTACATGCCCAGAACAGTAAGCCTTTCCAAGACTTATGGGGCCTAAAAGGCTTAATCCAGCCCTTGGTGGCATATGATGCGATTGTCGGGCCTACACATCGAGGAAATGCATGACGATTACGGGAAGTTTGGATCGGCGCTAGCGCGTCGCGCACACGGGAGATCTGTCGCATTGCGGAAGCTTCGGATGGCTTATAAACAGGCGAATCAGGAGTGATCGGAGTTCATGATCCCATGGATGGCGTTGAGTTTTGCTGAAATTGTGATGTCGCGACGGTGAGTTGGTGACTTGGTCGTTGACGGGAGCGAGGGATGACGTCAATAGCTGCGTAAGGCACGGACCTGATATTAGTGGCACGGAGATTATGTAGTCGCGCTCTACACTTTGTCGCGTGCAAGGTACGACAAATGCCAAGAAAACGATGTGATGGTAATAGGAAAGTTGTTCACGATGTGGTGAGGTTGATGTATCGCGGCCATCGCTTCCAAACTCGTCCCGAACGTCGCTACCTTCCCAGGTCCCTTCTCTCACAAGCCCGTGCACGTGCTTCGCAAGCACAATACAAAATCATTCAGCTGTGCAGTGCCTCAAAGTCGCAGACGGAAGCAATCATCGTATGATGAGAGTAACTCCGGTCGGTTGATCTCTTTGAACTCGGCGGCAGTGTGGTACCAGACCGCGCTGACGGCCACCCAATCTAGGCGGATGCTCATGGCCTCGCCTGCTCGTCGCAAGAGAGTCCCCAGTCCTCTATTCTGAGACGTCAAATTCAGCTAGACTACGGCTACGGTACCCATACGAGGCCAACACAGCCTCACGGGTTGGCACCAATGTGCTTCTGTGTCATTCGTTTATGCGCATCATCGACTAACCAATTATGTTTCCTTGTGGCTGACAAGAGACTGTATCTCACCGGTCGGCTTGGCTATCTATATCCTTACAAAGGTCTTCGAAGGCAGCACTTATTCGACATCGACATCGGCATTGGCATTGGCATCGACATTGGTAACGGATATCGACCGAAGCATATTCCCCAGACCTTATAATGGCCGACCTTGTTTCCGTGGCCGGAACAGCCATCGGGGTAACCTCCCTTGGGATTCAACTGTGCCAGGCTATCATCAAATACTACTCGCGGTTCAGGAGTTTTGATGACGATATCAGCGGCGTGGTAAAGCGAGCCGAAGTACTTGGATGCACACTGGAAACACTCGAATCGGCTCGTAACCATGCAATAGAATTCGACTGAACTGGTAGATGCCAACATGTACTGAACACGCCTTCGCTGACTGAGGGCAGGATTCTTCGTATCAGATTTGTTCCGCAAAGACCGACGAGGAACGGGTCGCATGGAAAGTTGCCAGGCCAATCTTGTCCAAGCAACGGCGGCAGAAGAATGAGAATGCCTGGCTTCCATGCGATTGCAAAAACGTATCGCAAGTATATAATAGGAGTGTACTTAGCGGATACCTGAAGATCATAGGCATCATGCGGTCGGAGCATAAGACAACTTGTCCTCGACGTCGCTATGGAGATCACTCATATGACTTGTCCGCACAGCTCACATATTGCGGTTTGGTCACAGGCTTTCGTATCAGTGCAGGGGCCTTGTATACCATGTATTCTGGTCGATGCTCTTTACGCAACCGTCTCACTTATGAGCCCGTCGTACCCGACACTTCACCAGCTTTTACTGTGATACAAAACGCTTAGTTTAAATGTCTGCGCAGTCAGGTTTTCCCCAGAGACATTGTATACTGCCCCCGTCGAAAGCAGGAGGAAAGCAATCTCGATTCTACAGCATGTATCGGCCCAAGTAGTGCAACTTTTCGAAGACGGATCAGCCTCGCCGTACGACACTCTACTTGATGGCACTATTCTTCTTAACGTGGGTAATTACATCGCTGAAAGCAGACCGCTCGCTGACGGACCCAAGCACGCTTTGCGGCTGATGCTTGAAATGATCAATTATAAGCAGATCGATGCCCAGACAGCTTGCACATTCTTGGCGGAGTTCATTTCCATGGGTGCAGGTCGATTTGGTGTGGTTGATACGAGAGTGTAAGTAACAATGGCGCGCCACATGGCAGACCTATCTAATGATACGGGCAGGAGCTGGTTTGATGAGGTGATAGACTATGTTCGGGATAGTGACAGTATCATCATGGTAGAATTAGAGTCTGTGGCCTCCTGGCTAATCCACAGATTTGGCTCATGGGCACACAGCCACTGGTTCCTTAACCCACATGCGCATCAACGTTTCTCCGGGCTACTCAGCTCTCAAACCCGATTTGAAGGTAGGACCTCACCGTTTTCATTACTTTTCTATGCGAATAGGATGGCGTCGTATAACCATGCTTTAGACGTGGAGTCCCTTCCTAACAGGCATAGCATAGGAGAGCGAATGCGACTTAGCCATATCATTCGTGCGTCGGTCAGAGTCGGACTTCGGCCAAACAATCGCAACGCTTCATCAGAATATGACAGCACAATATCACCAATGTCCCGATGAAGATTGTTGGATATCTAGCCACTACTGGGGCTTGTTCGCAGCATCTGTATTCTGGCCGGACGGGCTTCCTCACTTCCTTGCCAGCCACATTTCGGGGATAGTTGCAGACACAGCTAGCTGGAGCAGATCTGAGTACGAATATTTCCTTGGAATCGTGCAGATCAGCATAAAAATGGGTCAGCTTCGGCCTCTCGACCTTCTGGCCCACCACAACTTCCCTGTCTATCCCTTTGCATGGTTCTATGCATCCAAAAAGAATATGCAGCAAGATGCGTTGCGTCAGCTTTTAATCTCTATGATGGACTGGAGACTATCCTCGCCTACGGCGCAAGTAGCAGCTCAACATGCAAACTCGCTGGACGACACCATTAGATATTTGCTGCCGATGCCGATGTTCTCGATAGGAAGTCTGTGGGATTCAAGCTTCGCCAACCTCTACCACACCCCAACTCTAACGAAGGACGCAGCAGAATGCCTATGGCAAGCTGGTTTCAGGGACTTAAACGCATCAAGCGGATTTTTTAAGGACGACAAGGACCCACGAGTAACACCCTTATGGATTCAGATCTCCCAAGCATTTAATGTCCATCCTGACTGGATGCCTGAGTGAACTTTGATAGAGTGGCTGGTGGACCGAGGAGCCAGACTGGACTGGCTCCATCCGACGATGCATACTACACCAGCACATATCATGGCTGCCATGTATGCCTACGAGATGCAGCATCCCATACCCGATGCCATCGTTTACTCCCCAACCAAGACTACAACGTTCGCCTCTGCAACTCCTCGGACCGTGAACATCAATCTAAGCGACAAATTTATGGGCATGGACCACGTCGACCGCTGCATATACGCTTGTTCCGAAGAGGGCTGCCGAGTAGTCGACTGCGCAGTTAGGAAGATGCTGAGTATGTGGCGGCTCCATAGCCACACCGTGCCGGCATCTACACCGCCCAATTTGGACACTGTCGCCCGTTTAATCGATCTCAAGCACCCCAAATCGACTCCACACGCTTTAGCGGTCATTCAAACCCTCACTTTCGAGAAGCTAGGCTTGACGCACACTTGCTGTGCGGGGCTCACGAACCCGAAGTATCGTCAAAGCAATGAAGAAGCCCAGGACATCCGCTACGTGGAAATTAAGGACATCGAACGTCTCGAGTCCTTTATGACTGACTTTGAGCATAGTTGGAGCGACCATGAAGGCACGTTTCATGAGTATGTTGCGAATGTTTGGGGGACGCGTATGGAGGCAGAGGTCGAATCTTCGTCTGAGGAAGTCAGCTCTGAATATATCGAACGCATAGGCAAGGCTAGCGTTGTGCTCTGGGGACCGTTTGGCCCGCGGCGTGCGATGTCTGGAGATGCGAAGGAGACTTCGAGACCGTGACGGCTTCGCGGCATACTCGTCTGTGTGCAATATTAGAAGCGGACATTATTTACTGTGGTTCAGTCTTCGTGCCAGCTTCTTTTGGGATCTTACTCGCCGTAAACCTTTGAACAGCAAAGAAGTAGCAGTACCTATGTAAAGGCACAGTCCTTGATAGGCGGCTAGAATACCTGGCACGTCAAGCCCATGTCATGACTTGTATATGCCTGCCTGGTGGCATGGAAAAGCTTCGTATTTTGGAAGAATTCGCAACCGCACTGACTGTTAGCTCAGATCATGTCATCTTACATTCGATGATCTGAGGACGCTGAGCAGTAAGTTCAGAGGGCTGCTTTGTCTTCTGGATTATGGACGGCCGGGTAGTTTCTCACCATGTCACCCAGAACGAAAACTTCACATGCCTGCAACCTGGAGAGCCATGCATGGGATCAGACTGCTTGCGATCCTGCCGTTGGAGTGATTTACCTTATGGCCTGAAAGATGGGGAGTTTCCGCTCCGTCTTTCCTGGCGCAACAGTAGACTGGTGTGATAAGGGAACTCAGGCAGAGCATTTGGACACGGTGGTCAAGCTGTTGCGCTGGATTGCTGACAACGTAGTTGAGCCGGTCGATGATGGATATCAGCCAAAGGTGGTGGTTCCTGCTTCTAACGTGGTGGAGTTCTCCTATAGGTATCAGGAAGAGCCACATGAGCCCAACCCGAGTATGTAGAAAAAGCGAATGTCAAGCACGCAACAGCGGCTCAGCGTCGCCTTCAGCAACGGCCGTTCTCGTTCTCACGTGCCTCGAAGTCACCCACAAAGGAAGCGCCTGTACAATCGCAAATATGGCATTGTCAACAGCAGCCCAACCCACGAGTTGTTCATACCAAATTGAAAGCAATCCTAGGAACATTCCTTCCCATGCATCGTAGGGAAATCTGACTCTCCAGATCCAAGACACAGCCACCAGCGCGAAGATCACGGCTTGCGCTAACAACCCTGTACGGCTCAGGACCTGATGTGATAGCATATTAAGAGCGTGGCTCTTACAGTATCAACCAGAGCGACGCTACCACAATAGTTTGCATGAGATTTAGCCAGTCACCCGTGTCAACAGGGTCGTGGACGAAGAACTCAGGGCTCTCGATGTGGTTTACGATGAAGAAGAAGGCCAGACTGAATTGTTCTGTTGCAGAGATGAGGTTGAAAAGGATGTAATAGATTGAGATGCCCGAGCTAGTTTTCCTAGAGACAGTGCGATGGGAGCTTTGGTATAAACGATAACACTCAGAATCAACAAGACTCTATTCATCGTTAACGTTGCGCAAGAAGAAATGTCTTTAGTCAGACTCACATGCGGAGCCAGTTAGGCGTGTTGGGACAAACATCGTGTCCTGATGCTGCTACTTGGTAGCGACAATTGAGAACAGTCGATATGGGCATGTCGTACTTAGCTAGAATATGGGTTACCATCGGTTATAGCTCAGAAGGAAGCGTAGTTGGCCAGAGTTCGATCTGAAACAGTCACGATTGCGGCAGAGTCCAACAGAGGCTGAATGTAAGCCTCATCCCAGCGCCTCGTTCAACCCCTGCGTGCGGAGGTGAACCGGCCTTTCTTGCATCAGCCGCAACACGATTGGAACGACAAGGTACGTTGGAATGAGCAATAGCTTTCGCCGTATTCGGTAACGGACCTATGGCTTTGTGGAGTGTATTCGATGTCATCGTAGTTGATATGAGGGAGGAATGTTTCTGCAGCGACGGTCGCGGAGACCAATTAATGCCGGCAAGGCAACCAGCGGATGCGGCCGAGATGCCGAACTTTTGTGGCAGTGTCGCGATATTAAATCCTGCAGAGAAACTTAGAGTACTATATACCTACTCGATCAAATACAGGCTGTCTGCACGACTATATTGACTCCAGATCCTTCGGCCAACTTGAAATAGAATTTAAATGTGCGGAGCTCCCCATAAATGGTAGAAATTGCACCTACCTGGAATATCTCTGCAACTCTGCTGTGCCGTCGCCCAGCTCCATGTCAGCCATGAAGAGTGCTGTCATTCTCTCCACGCTCGTCCCGTTCTACGCAAGCACCGTGTCAGCTCAAGGCAACACCACAACATTCTGGCCCAACCTCCACTTCGGCCTGCTTGAATGCGACAATCGTCTGGAACAATATGGCTGGCCAGACCCCAATCACTCAGGCTCCGCAGGTTGGAACCTCGTAGGCATGTTCCCAGTCGGCGATCCTCGTCAAACAAATGCTCCCAACAGCACCTTCATCTACACGTTGCCTCAGGGAGGATACCCGTACCACAAGTACGAAGGCTGGAATTCTTCTGCGTTCTTCTGGGCCGATCCAGGCCAGCTAAAGGACTATCCTCGAGGCTGGTTGGACATCAAAATTCCTGCTTCGGCCAAAGGCATGAAAAGCGGTATACAAGCTGGGACAATTTCGTTCGAACAGGTGGAGTTCAATTGCGAGAGGGAGAACACGAGCTTGTTCCTGGGAGGTGGAATAGAATGCAGAAAGTCGAACCGCGAGTTCTGTGCGGGATACACGTACTGTCAACTGAGGTACTTGTGCAGAAGGGAGAAGTGGCCCGCGGACAGATCTTGTGTGGGCAGCGGTCAGCAGGCCTTTTGTTACCCAGGTTGGGATCTGCCGGAATAGTCTGGAAGTCATCTAACACCTAGGCTCCGAATGCGCATGCTGCCCTGTCCCAAACTTAAGAGTGCCATTGTGTGCTCATCCGGGGTGCCGCGTTGACCGCTGAAAGCAATACAAATCACACGCCTAGGCTGTGCGGTGTATGTTGGCGGAACAGGGCAGAACGCTCCTTATGGGTTAGACTTCGTCCCAGCATAGCAAAAGTTAAATGGAGCACTTGTATGAGTAATATTTGTCTTAACATACCTTTGATACCTCTATGTACCTCTTTTAGGGAGTGATCTACAGCAAAAATTCCTAAATCAGTTAGTATACATCTCTCTCGATAATTAATGCACCGGTGGGGGTGTATATATCCACTATCAGATGCCAAGGGTGTTCGAGTCGAGGGGACGGGGCATTTGCTGCCTAATCGAGACCACCAGCAACCGGTAAGCAATCCTTCTTGCTGAAGCACACAACTAGTAACGGTCAAAATTGGGCGCGAGGATTGACGCGTGGTGCTGGTGGTCTCGAATAAGAGTCTAGACTCACCTTTATTCACAGAGTCACCTTCACTCATTAACAATGGACTCAGGCGAAAGAAAATTGCATACTGATACCCGAGCGGATCGAGCACAGGGTCCAGATGGACCAGAGAAGAGCGGCCTGAGTCAGGCGAGGGTAGTTCGGACGGAAGCTTGATATCTTAGTGTTGCCAAGATATTCCAAGTACTTTCAGTAGGTTAGCACTTAGCACCATTGTTAGCGCTGTGATCCCGGAACAAATCCCGTCACTTAAAATAGCCAATGGAACCCGTTCGTGATGCGCATCAGGGAACGTTCTGGTTGTGTAAAGCAAGAGGCCGTTCAATTTTCTATACCACCCAATGCGATGCAAGTCCCATACCAAACCTAAGACCGGTGAAACCTATTGGTGTGCTTAAACCACCGATGCTTTATTATGTACAACACTCGACTCGATGCGGCTCTCTGAGGGTTCCGTCTCGCGCTTCGTCTAGCACTTCAGGCTGAATTTGGCCTTGCGATCCGCAGTCATGGCGCCCCAGGTAGTCTCGTCAGCAGCTTTGCCGTTGTCACCAATGGAAGCAGGCTTCCACGGCTCGTCCAACGCCTCAAAGTAAAAGGCATTGTAGCCCCAGTCGAGGAGAGAGCAGAAGCCGTGTTGGTAGAAGTGCTCGGCGTTCGATAGACCACCTTGGGCGGCGCCGTAGTCGGTGCCAACAGCGGTGGGCCATCCGGTCTCGCCGTTCCAGATCTCGGGCTTCTTATCTGGTCCACCAGCGATTTTCTCGATGTGAGTGACCGCCTGGTACATGTCGTCCAAGTACACCTTCGTGGCATTATCACGGCTAGCACCTTGCCAGAATGCGAACGCGTTGATCATGATGATATCTGCCGTGCCGATGATGGCGTCTCCGGTGCCATCCGCAAACTTGTTCCAGCTGTCCGCAGTGCCGACCTTGATGCCTGTGGGCAGGCTAGACTTGACAGTCTGGATCTTGCTCTTGAGTTCCTCGCCTGTGAAGTTTCCGCGGTAGAGCGTCTCGGAGCCGACGGTGACGGCGTAGATCTGGCTGGTGTATTGCTTCGCAACATCGGTGATTGCTTTGAGATCCTTGTCGAAGGACTCCTGAACATCAGGCCTAGAAGAATAGGTCAGCATTGTTATCGCAATTCTACCTAATATGGAGCATACCAGATTCCAAGCACGACCTTGAAGCCCTTCGACTTGGCAGCAGGAAGGGCGTTCTTCGCCATGTCGCAGTCCGAGGCGGCATAGCCACGAACCAGAGTAGATCCCGAGTTGCTCTTGATAGCATCAAAGTCTTGCTCATAGTCCTGTTGTGTCTTGCATTGCCCTCCAGCTTGCTTGGTGCCGAGAGCGAAACCCATTGTTCCCTTGGCTGCCGATACTATGGCTGGCGTAGCCGCCAATGCTACTGCAACGGTAGAGAAACGCATGCTGAAAAAGGGTGTCGAGTGTAAACTAAGGATGGCGTGGTCTGGTCTCCGTAGGGCGCGTTGTGTGGGCCTGAAGTCGCGAAGGAGGGACTGAGTATCAGGAGTAAGGAGGGAAATGCTGCACAGGAAACGAGTGACTGTACAACGACTGTGTTGACGTAGAGCGAAGAAGGAGAGATGGCTCGGTCTTGTTGAAACTTGATCAGGAGAGCCACGCTAAAACGGGCTGTCAGGTACACCAATCATGTCAGGGGCGCCACCTGCACGAGCCGCATATAGTGGGGCAGCGGAGTTTGGCTTCATTGATTTCCGAAGCACGAGCATGGCATTTACGAGGTGTTTCTGCATGCGGAATTCTTTCAGTTTCAGGTGCAACTACCTAGTGTTTACCATCCCGACTTTCTCTGTGGAAGCCTGAATGGATGTGCCTCGGTATTTAGTACAAAGTCATCCAGACTAATCAGATCTGTGTCCGCAAAGCATAAGTAGAAGTACTTCAGCGTTTCTGCCAACCAGAAACTCTCCATGTAGTCTTCCTGCTTCGATCCCAGCACCGTGACATCCAACACCGCTGCGTTGGCGTACTCGGTTTCTGTCGCCTTGGCCACCGCTTCGAACATCTCCCACGCTGTCTCGCGCCACCACGGATCGCCAGTGATGCGCCAAAGAATGAAGACTGATTCAATTGCTTCGGGTCGGAGAATATATCGCGGATCTTTCGCAGTAGTGAAGCCTTTCGGGAGGTTAGGTCTATATTGCGAACGTGCAAGAGTTTCGGCCTCGAAATAGTTGTCGTCCCAGGAGCAGGGTGCAAGGTGATCTGGCCCAGGACACAGAGCCATGTTGTAGCGCTCTGGCATTATACCCGTAGGAAAGGAGTGGTAGGCGTACGCGCAGCCGCGTGCTAACTTTGCTCCAACATCCAAGTATTCGTCGTTATCGAACAGTCGCCCGCCGAGTGCGTAGAGGCCTCCTATGAAGCACGAGAGATGTTCAGACTCGGGGTCAAGGCGTGGTCCATCAGCCAACACATCGCAATTTCCTGAAATCAGGATATCGTCATCTCCTGGAACCATGGGTCGGAAGAACAGACTCTTCATCGCGGTATTCATGAAAGTGCGTGCCATAGTTGCGTACTTCGCAGAGCTCGCATCTGCTGAGCCCAGCAGCGCATGAGCTTTTGGCAGATACTCGTACATAGAGTCCGCGTTGCCGCCAATGGTGAATTGATTACCGGTAACGACGTCTGCATCTTGCATCGAGACATACATTGGCCACATGCCTGGCAACTGTGTCTTGTTCTGGCCTTGGTGAAAAACGTCCATGACCTGAGACACTGCTGCGTAGTATTTATCGTCACCGGTGATCTGGCTCAGCCTGCTGAACTCGAGCGTGATTGTCCCAGGGCTAGCGCTGACAACTTGGCTCTCCACATTGAGTCCCGAACCATTCTTTGCAATCTCGAACAGTATGAAGTCGACTGGCATGCCATTCTTCGTGTTGAAACCAGCGTACAGCAAATCGCCCACCTCAACTGCCTTTGTCTTCAACACCTCGTGCCCGCTCAGGTCGTATGCCGCAATAAGACCACCCAGATATCGTATACATGTCTCGAACATATTGACAGTCGCGGCCGTACTCTGCCCAAAGTCGATTGTGGCCACTGCCTCTACAGCCTCGTAGAACTCGTCTCGCAAGCCCATGATCCAGAGCGTATCGAGGCTATCCACCAGCGTCGCAGCCCATCCAGAAAACTGGTCGACATATCCCCCACTGATGGGTTTGAGAGCGTCTTTCATCCATGCCTGCCTCTTGTAACTCGTCCAACTCCTTCCGAAGACCCGCTTCACTTCGCGTCTTCGCTGGTCCTGTATCGCTGCAACATCGCGGGAGTCGAGCTTGAACCGGTGTTGTATGCGTGGACGCTTCGTAACAGGCGCGGGCAGCTTCGGTGTAAGCTTCGGTGGATATGTGAAGTTGACGGAACTCCAATCAAAGCTGCTTCTCGTCGCGACAATGTTGGGGACGTGTGCGGGGTCGTTCATGTATTGTGCCAGGGCATCTGTGCCACGTCTGGACTTGCCATAGGCGTAACTAGAGATGAATGGTATCGCTTCATCCCGCGGTAGAAAGAAGTAGATCCATAGTATAAGAACTGCGCATACAGCAATATGCTGTGTACGGATGCGCGGCATTGCTGATCCTGTCTCAAGGGCTAGTCTGGGGCGTGCGCACTACTCATCGCTGACAGCAATTGCATCAAGCAACGAGGAGCTGCGTGATCTCGGTGGAAGGAACACATATTGACCATCGGCAATGTGTGCATTTAAGGCAGGAGCTGCTGTAAGGGATGCGCGACGAAGCTTGTCGGAGGGTTAACTTTAATGAAGTGCCGGCATGTTCCCAGCTGCAACAGCAGATTCTCCCATAGCACCCTTAGTCAACCGAGACCATCAGCATCATTAGTGACACCACCTGATTGGACAAACATCTTCTAATTCAGGCGCAAGGGTTTTGGAATGTCTTATAAATTACTAAGTGTATAAGAGATGGGTATAAAATGCTGATGTTCGCTGCCAACCGCCAACTGGCGTTTCCCAATTCCCACCACACTTTTGTCCTTGAAATGACGCTGAACGCTCCGAATGCAACAAAATAGGCCGTCTTCAACTCGGATCAGGTCTGGCAACGATTCCAGGGTTCCGAAGAGCCCAGGGTGGACGTCCGCCACACCACACTGGCATACTCATTTTTTGCTGCTCGCACGGCTATTGCCCCGAGGCCGGCCAACGAAGCTCTCTCTTGTATTAACCCTGTCAATTTCGTATGGGTTATCATAGAAATCAGGATCGCGGCGTACTGATCTCCTACTCCTCGTTGAGCGGCCGGTGTGGATCTTCTTTAGTTCTCCGCCCTCAGTCTCCTTCTCGGTCTTCAACTCCGCGAATCTTGGCTCGAGAGTCTCCTCCTCTACGTGTGCTTCTTGTTGTGCTTCTTCCTCGCGCAATGTTGCAGCACGAGAAGTGTCAGTCGAGTGTTCACCGCCACCTTCTTGTTGCTGTGCCTTGGCGGCCTGTTGGGCACGAATGCGTTGCATGAAAGCATCTGCTTGTGCGGCGTACTTGCACTTCTTTCGGATAGCAGCACCATACTTGTAGAACAAGAATGGTAGTGGAATGCAGGCGACAGCTAGGAAAGCTGGGATGGATGATGCCCAGTGAATTCCAAGAGAGCTGTACATCTGTTTGGTGAAGAGAGGGAACGCCGCACCGAAAATGGATCGAATAATTCCGTTACCAGCAAGGACGGAAGCGGCAAAGATGGTATAAGAGTCGATGAGGTAGTTCATGATCGAAAGGAAGATCAGAACCATGCCAAAGCCGAATGGGATGGATGCAATGACGCTGACAGCCCAGTGAACGGAGGGCGAATTTGTCCACGCAAACCAAAACAGCCCGATTGGAAGAGCGATACCACCGACGATGCACATTGGCAATCTCGCCTCAGGCGTGGTATAGCCTACACCGGATGCCTTGACCTTCTTCATGTACATCTTGTTATCGAACACGATGACGTAAACGAGGGCAAGAAGTACGCCAACTGCGACCGCGACGAATGGAAGACCGCTGATGCCTTCATTCCAGCCAC
>TARA_R110002003_G_scaffold1122_4_pt1 | contig 16196 bp, 18 predicted proteins | sample TARA_R110002003 | Tara Oceans TARA_R110002003 (sample SAMEA4396441) | marine metagenome | biome: Westerlies Biome; feature: [SRF] surface water layer (ENVO:00010504); material: water (ENVO:00002006), including particulate matter (ENVO:01000060) such as... | depth 5 m
ACTTAACTCGACCACTTTTGACCAAGACATCCCGCCGCTACTCGTTGCACAGATACGCTTCTTGGCTGCTCACTATTGTGTGACATCGATAACGTTTGTGGGTGCTCTCCGGCTCCGACCTCATGAGCAGCAGCGTTCACTAAGCCACCTTATGGCGCCACTCGAGATTTACCTCAACCTTTTGACCCTGGTCCTTCCATCCGCTGCGCAAGTACGCCGCGAGCGCCCAGAACGCATGCTTGGCGAGATTGTGTCTGCCTGCCAATGCAGTTGGCCAGAGGTAATCATTTCCGAGTGCCAGAAGGGTAATCTTCTCTAAGCTCTTGCAAGAGAAAAGCTCTCTCAAATGACAATCATCCACCATGCGCGACGGGAGCTTGATGGTCGGCCTTGAACTCGTACCGGCGTGTAGACGTTCCGGGCAAATAGAAAGGGTGAGACTTCGGAGTTTTGGGCATCGATTGATGAGCTGTAGGTGCCAGAACGGCATATAGTCGAAGCGGTCGAGATCACCAAACTCAATGGCCTTCACACACTCGAAGTGGGTACTCGGTATCGATTCGAGGAAGTGTATGAGATCCTGTGCCGCACGTTCGTTCGCGACGATGAAGGTATAGCTGGGCAGCGCGATGACCAAGGCTTCTTGACATAGACCAAGCGACGTGGTTAGTATCGATGGAAGGTTTGCTTGGGAGTGTCGCGGTCCGAGGTCGTTCCAAAGCGCGACGTCGATTCTCTTTTTGAGCAAGTCCTGTGCTGCCATGCCTTGGCCAAAAGTCATTCCTACCAGAGATATTGACCTGGGCGCCATGAAATCGCCGAGTACGTAGGAGTAAATCATGTCGCGTAGTTCTTGAGGCAAGCGCGCCAGTGTTCCGAGGCCTCCAGCTTCGTTAGTGATAGTTGAACCGAGAGGCTGGTTGCCGGCGTGCCTGCATAGGGAAGCGAAGACATTGCCCATCTCGGAGGATCGTATGCCAGGCGGTCGATTGATTGACGCAATGAGTTGGGTCTGTAGGCGATGAGCGCGAAAGCTTAGCGTGCAAGCGGACAAACGCGTCGTCACGTGTTACGCCCAGGCAGCATTGCTGTGGGCTAGAACGTCACAGAAATTACCGCCGATTTCGTGCCTTGCGGAACTCCGATAAACTCAATACCACGCTCAACAACCCAGGAGTGATCTCATTAGGATGTAGCTTTCCTGAGCCAGAAACCAAACCCTAAAGGCTTTCGGCGGTTGCAATGGCGACGACCTGGACAGCACAAGTGACGGAACACTTTTCGGCTACCACGTGGCATCTTTTATCGAACACAAAATTCGGTCTGAATGCCTTGGGGCTGCTACGGGGAGTCCGATATGCGTCGAAGCGACAACAACTCGCGAGCTCACAGCGTCTGTCTAAAGCCTTCCTGACCCTCCAAAATCCTCTCTCCTCGATCGGCCTGACGATTTGCCCGCGAGTAGAGCCAGAAGTTCTTCAATACATGGACGATGCTGAGCACTTGGGTTGCAATCACAACAGCCATTGCCGGACTAAAGCATGAAAGTTAGCCCACTTCCCAGGATATCCACCAGGACTTATCACTTACGTATACTTCGGCGCATCCTGCTGTCGGAAAATGTTCGACGCGGCAATTCCTCCGCAAGCACCCCCACCAATCAACAATGCACTAGCGATACTCCTCTTCATCTGCCCAACGATGTTGTTGTGCATGTAGCTCAACAAGCTCGGCACATTCGCGTTCGCTCCCGACACACCCAAGAACACGCCCGCATACCGAGTCCGCGGTTCGTCAACATAGGCCATCATGCACACGCCGATGATGGCCCAGCTGCAATTGAAGATGATGATCAGGCCGCGCTTACGATACCGATCTGCAACCCACGCAGTGGCGAACATCCATGCCGCGGCGAGTACGTACGGCGGGAACGCCATGATCTGGCTCATTGCGACAGAATAGCCCATATCGTTGCGGAGGATGATGGGGAGGAAGTAGCCCCAAGAGTACGCAACGACGTTGTTCAAGAAATACAACCACGCGAACTCCCAGATCTTCCAGTCGCGCAGGTGCCGTGCAATGGTCGCCCAGGTCAACTTGTCGACCACCGCATCGCCGCGGTCGCGCTGGATCCGAGCGAGCACAATGGTAGCCTCTGGGACCGTGAGAAACGGTCGACGGGTAACTGGATGTGGGTTTGTCGACTTGTCTGGGAAGTCGACAATGGCGATGAAGCCGAATACGCCGAGCAGCACGGTAATGGCGCCCTCGATGGCGAAAATCCACTGCCAGCCGTTGAGGCCGCCGAGGACCTCTGCTTGTCATTAGCATCTACATTGACAAGGTGGTGAAGCGAGGTTGCATACTCATCTCACTCAGTCCCCAGGCCAGGATATTCGAAAACCCACTCGCCAGCAGCGCCAGCAGATAGAATCCCGAGAAACGCTTCTGGACTTCAAATCGCACATACCAGCAGCTCAATAAGAACACGCAGCCGGGATAGTACCCGGCTTCAAGCACACCCAGGATGATTCTACAACCCATGGCTTGCGTCCAGTCCGTGACAAAGCCCATGCCGATCGTTACGGCGCCCCAGCATATGACGAGCGAGGGCAGCCAAATCGCAGGACCGATCTTGCGAATGATGATGTTGGCCGGGAACTGGAAGATGATGTACGGGATGAAGAATATCATGGTGAGGATGGAGTACCGATTGCCGACGGAGAGTTGCAGGTCGGTGTCCATGCCAGCGATGCGAGCCTGTGCTGCGTTAGCAGGGAAGGGGAAAAGCTGTGAGAGGCACAAACATTTGGTAAGTTGACGCGGTCAATCAAGGCGAAGGCATAGATGACGGCCAGGGTGGGAAGAAGGCGCATGTCGATTTTCCGGATGATGCGTCGTGTTTCCTTGTCCTCTTTCTCGTCGGGGCCTGCTGCGGGGCCGGAGTGATCGAGGACATCTTGGACATCGAGGCCGCCGCCTTTGCGAGATTCGTTGTAGGAGACCTGTGCGGGTGAGTACGGTGATGTTATCGTACGTGCCTTGCGACTTACCCGCTCCTTCGTCTCGGCTTCTATATCCTTCTCTTTTAGCGACATCTTTGCTTTTGATAGTGGACTCAGCCTTCAACAGTTATCTTCCCACGATGTCCTTTGCATAATCTAAATACTCATACTCGCCCATCCTTGCCTAGGTTACATTGTGATCCTCCCCGCATATCATGAACCGAATCGCGGGGTGTCATGCAGATCCTTGCCTTTCTCAATAATCCCATACCCACAATTGATGCTCAACTCTTCCAACTTGTCTATACGCTCCTGCATTCTCCAGTCAAATGCAAAGCCAAGGCCATTCCTGTTTGTAGCTCCTGTGTAGGGCGTCTTGGCTGCGCGAATATCCGTGGCAAGCACGAGAGTCGCCTCTACCGTGTCAGTAGCCGAAAGAGAAGATGGGATTCGCAGTTCCCATGCGATATGTTGTATGCGCCGAAAAATGCCGATGCTGACTATGCTATGCTATGCTATGCTATGCTTTCCATCGGTCCAATTTTGCTGTGATGCGCCTTGGTATGCATTTTAGTCCCGACCTCTACGCTCCATAATGCCTCATCTCAACCGCCTCCTTCCACTATCCACACTTACCGTATTGTCTGGCCCAATACTGATACTCAAACTACTCGTATCATCATCTCTCGCATCTCTTCCCTCCTTCCTCCTCAGCGCCGCTCCCTGACTCTTGCTTCTCTCGTGCCCTCGCTCAGGCTGAATGACTAGCCACGTGCTACCACCCGCATCGTCTTCTTGCTGCATAAGCTGCAATTGCGGTCCGTTGCGGCCTCGGTCACGTGGCTTGGGCGACTTGAGAGGCGGAGGTGGGATGAAGATGGTGGGAAACTTGGTGACCTTGAGCGGTAGCGACGTTAAGGTGGTGGGGATTGGGATAGATTCGATGAGCGTTATTTTGTCGAGGGGAAGGGTGGTAAGAAGTGAGGCGGGAAGGTCGATGGGGGAACAGGCGATAAGGACGTGGCGGAGGTGGCAGTTTGTTGTGTAGAAAGCGAGGTTTTCTGGCATGGTAAGTGACAAAGTCAGTCAGCCTAGAGTTGGCAATACTTACCCCGAACTTTCCTTCCTGAACTGCCTTCTTTGGCAACCCCGGTGTCGACCCAGTCGAAGCTCGAGATGCGTCCACAGAAGCCAGTTGAGAAAGCTCGTAGCTGTCCGAGGTTGCGGACCTTGTCCAGTCGCACGAGGAAGTTGGCCATGCCTTCGAGATTGGAGTACACGCGTACTATGATGTCTATCGCATCTGCATCTTCGAATTGTGGTCGCAGGTATTCACGTGCCCGAACCATGAGTTCGTCCGCCAAGGCCTCACCACCTTGAGCCTTCTTCGTCAAGTACTTGTCTTGGAACTTTCAAATATTAGCATATTGCCTCGGCCATAGAAGTTGTGACGACATACTAAGAACCCATCGGCATCGGCATCGATGAGCACAAGTGCGAACGGTCGCCGTGCCTGTGTCACATGAGTTCATGATTTGCACCTGTTTCCTTTGATGTCCTCATACCTGTCTCTGAGCCAAAGCGTCCTCCCTCGCTTTCGCCTCCACAACTTCCGACTGCAATGTCCGTCTCACATTCTGTTCCGAGTTGAGATCAAGTTCGGTCTGTGCGAGCTTCGCTTCCGTCGATTCGAGTTTTGCCAGCAGTTCCTATTTCATGAGTCATGTCCCTCGAACGTTAGAAACTTGCCACCTTACCTCGATCAACTCATGCCTCTTCTCCTCTAATATCTTGAACTGTGCCAATCTCTCGCGATACGTCAACGGGGCCGGTGGAGCAGCCGGTGGTGGCGGCGGAGGAGCTTGCACCGGCGTCTGTGCAGGTGCTGGTGACTCAGCCATCTCGTCGTACAGCACTCGCTTCAAGATTTGGAAATTCTCCTTCAAGAACTCTCCGGGGCATCCCAGCCTTTAAACCCCTCCGAATCCAGAGTTTTGGGCGTCCCCGGTGCATGCATAGGCCAAAATGCGGTGACCCGGACGCCGTTGGGCCGCAAAAACATGGCGGACGCTGATTGGTTGAGAGAGTGGAGAGGTCATGCGTTGACGCGCCTAATTCGATGCCCTGGGTTGTACACACACCGGACCGAGACGCGTGAGCTGGCGGTGGCGGACGCGTTGTTTGTGGAGATGGAGATGCAGGATGCAGGATGCGGCGCGAGCCGCGTGGAGATGGAGCGAACCCCGAGGGACAGAGAGGGAAGGGTGTTTGGATTAACTAGGCTTTTCAACGCGTTCCAAGACGCGCAAATCGGGTGTAATGCACGTGCGACCTTTGACGGTTTCATTATATCGCGAAGCTACCTTAAGTTTAGAAAAATAGAAGTCGCGTGGGGAACCTAATGAGTATGCCTTTTCTGCCTAGAAAGTTCAAAACAATTGAATGTTCGCCCAATTTACGGTCATGTTCCTTATCATAACCCGCCTCTTGATTCTGAGGTGCATATTCGACGTCTGTTTAATAGTTTCCCCCAGTATTCTAAACTTACCTTCATCAACCGAGATGCATCCAGCGCTCTCGCGATGCTGTCCAATTCCAACTCATCCAACACTTCGACGCCCTCTATGAATCGTAGCTTGGCGTGAGTAGATATGCTGGCCAGGCCAATGAAGTGTGCTTAATTGCCAACATGCAGAGAATAGGCGATGCAAGACTCGGTGTAGCAGCCCTTGACATACTCGTGGCAGACCGCCGAGTATTTCCACGTGAAGCGGTGTTCCCGTTGAATCAGATTGCACGTGCTTGAGTAGATGGCGGTGGTTGGCGCTGACCTTGTGGAAGTGGTGGGAGAAGGGAGCGAATCGTCCAGGGCGTTGACGCAGCTGACTAGCTATGGAAAGACAGGAGATGGCGATAAAAACAAAGAGTAGTGAATGTGGAAGAGGATCGCCCTGCCCGATGCTATGTGTCTTGCAAGCCAGTCGTGCATTGGCATGTCAATGCACCTCCAGATCAGATTGCGGGTGAATCTAAGAGGTACAAACTGAATCGTAGACAGAGGTTACATGTTATTACAGTCTATCCCGTGGTAGACCTAACGGCGCAAAGAGCATCCTTAATCGTTAATTCGTCCTCCATAATGAGGCCCTTCTCTTGCAGCATGGTCAACAACGCCGGATCTGTCTCGCCAATCTGTTGGGCGATCGACGCCCGCAGCTCGAAGCGATATAGATGCACCAAGCGTCCCTGGATCTCGGTATTATGAAATTCTTCCACGGCCTGATCAGCACCAGCCTTTGTCGTGAAGTCTATGATGCACAGCGTTCGGGGAGTGTCCCCCAACTTTTTGCGCTGCCGGTAGAGCTCACTGATCGCCTCGATTCCAAACTTCCCAAAGACCTTCTCGATCACGGCAACAGAGGCCTTCGTATACGTAACCGCCGATGCTGGGCTCCACCAGCCCGGCGGCTGCACCATGACTCGAATCCGGCGTTCTTCAATCAGTGGTGCGAGCGCATCGATAAAGCTTAGCTCATCAGGATCAAACAAGCGCATTTTCGAAGGTCGATGGGGCTTGTAAACAGATCCCCAAATGAAGTTTGGCTTCAAAGGCCTGACATTGGCCGGTCGCTGCATGAATTCGGTATTGTTAAGACTTTGCGCAGCCTGTTGAGCTTGTTCTTCGCTGGCTAGCTCGACGTAACATTGCCCAGAGTTCTTAAAGCTGAATCGGTCAAGACGCATTTGCATCCGCGTTCTGTGGGTCGTTAGAATGACCTGGTATTTAGTGCTTTGGTAGCGATGCTAGTATCGCGTGTCATCATATATCAGAAAGATGTACGCACATTTCAAAGCCTCCGCTTTGAAGCCATTCTTTGACTGCTCTCTTAGATACTCGGTGCGTTAGATTCATTATTGCGATGGAGCGAGAGTTATTATTCGGAAGGGTGGTGCTCGAGTCATGTTGTGGCTCGTTTGGCTCTATTCCTGAAGTCTCGTGCGTTTGACAAGGCCTCGTGGTCTTCGCAAATTGCCGTTGTTGCCGGGTGAGGGAACCATGTATGCATGGAAAGGCTGGTCGCGCTGTTTGTGGGGGTCGTAGACTCGTGCAGCTAAGGACGAACAGGCGACCGCTCCGCGCCAATGCTCTTGTCGTTGACATTGCAAATACTGTCGAGATCAAAACGAAGACAATACAATGTCTCGATTGGCGGCAAGAAGAGTGGGTGGCAATGATGCAATTGTTGTTGTTGGGAGGGAGCGTCCACTGGCGTCTAGGCATGGGGTTTTCCCGTAGCGCAATGTTGCGAGCGCAACCATCTTATCGATAATGAACCTTGCACATGCACTCACGTGAGCCACTCGAAGCCCTTGATGATTTGCTTGCACTACTTATCCTATTGTTAGATTTCTCAAAAACCAAGGAAAATGCACATTGATATCTATCATGCACTAATCTCTTACCCTAAACTGCAGCACCGGACCATCCTTCTTACTAGCAAAAACATCCATGATCTGATACTCGTTTGCCATCGTCCGTCCCGGCTCCAAATCCTCCCTTCCAGCACCCACATTCGTCCCCGGGGCAAGTCTCAGATCATACAAATAAAGCACACGCGCAATCGTAACCGTTAATTCGACGTACGCAAGACCCTTCCCAATGCATCCTCGTGGTCCGATGCTGAACGGGTTGAATGCGGCCTGTGCATCAGGGAGTCGCGAGTGCAAGGGATTCGCAGATGGGTCTGAGAGCCAGCGTTCGGGCAGGTAGTCAAAGGGGCGTGGGAAACAATCCGGGTTGTGATGGATAGCGTAGATGGGAACGCCGACATCGACGCCTGCGGGGATATGGTGACCATCAATGTCCAGGCCGCCCGGGAGGACTTGACGAGGTAGCGCGCCTGCGACTGGTGGTGTCATGCGCATTGTCTCGTCGATGCAGGCTCGTAGGTATGCGCAGCTGCTCAACTTGGGTCCCGTCACGATTTCCTCGACATCCGAGAACTTCTCGCGGAGCTCGGTGCAGAGCTTCTGCAGTGCGGTCGTGTTATGGGCGAGGTAGAAGAATGTGCCGGCCAGGGCTGTTGAGGTAGTGTCTGATCCGGCGATGATGAGGAGGTTGGACTCGCCCCAGAGCTCGTCCATGCTGAAGCCCTTGCCGGTTTCAGGATCTTTGGCGTTGAGCAGGTAGTAGAAGAAATCCTTGCGGTCGACGTCGAGACCTAACTTTGTCCGCTCCATGGCTTGCGCTTTGCTGTATTGCATGTAACGTGCGCGCTGGCCAGCGATTTTGCGGAAGAGGATTTTGTCGAGATGCCAGTTGTGGATCGTCAGATGAGTGCCACACTGCTATGGTCAGTGATATCTCGATGATCTGGATGTTTGGAGCTTACGATCAGATGTCGATGCGCCGCATTGCCAACCATCTCAGTCGCAAATCGGTTTTGAGGGCTTTCCAGCATGTTGAACGCCTTGCCAAAGACAAGATCTCCCATGATGTCAAACACCAACCACTCACACCAATGTGCTACATTCCACGGATCAGTCCAGCCCTTCTCGTCGGCTCGCTTCTCAGAGAGATTGCTGTTTGTTTTGCGACCTAGCAGATCACAGGCCACACGCACATTGGCGAGGATGTACTTCTCCAAGCTCTTAATCGCCTGGTCACTGAAGGCATGGCTCATGACTCGTCTCTTGCGTGCGTGTTGCATCTTGTCGATTGACGAGTGGACGCTGACAGCCTTGGGTGTACTCGGAAAAGCCTCGTAGAAGCTCGCTTTTCGTACGTTGGACCGGAAACCATAGATAGTCTTCAAACCGGTAGCCGTGTTGACAGAGAGCAGGTTTGGCCCCAGGCGAACGTATTTGCCGTACTGAACATGCGCACGGTGAAAGGCCAGATGTCGAGAGCCTTTCCAGGCATAGTAGGCAAGATAGATATCGGTGAACTTGGCGAGGAATGGCCCGGGGTATTTTGCTAAAGGGTGAAAGGTCACACGATAGATGACGACCGCGAATATCTAGACTTTAGTTAGTTGACATCCGCTTGCACATGGTAGGCTAACGAACATAGAGGAAGAGTGCTGCGAAGATTGATGCGATAAGCAGCAGCGGTGAGGTCAGCAACGATCTCAACGTGCTAAGAAGGAACTCCATGCTGATAGGGATGGTATGTAATGCGACAGTATATGTTATTGCAGTTCGTACATTGACGCAAGGTCTGATCTCAAGGTCATCCGACAACGTTCGCACCAGCTTGCTACCTTAAGTACAGCACATCGTGCCTCCTTCATCCGGTCCGCCCGCAATACCCTGCGGTCCATCAGCAATGCATTGTGTTCCGTCATGACAAAGAAGGCTAAGGTCGAAGTTTGGAATCTCAGCAGTCAGCTGCGGGAGTTCGCTGTCAGACGCGTTGGGTATATGGTACGGCGTGCGACGGCTAAACGCGGATGTTGACGCTAGGAGCCTCCAGCAGGGCACGTGCCACGGCTACTCCAGCTTCACACGGATAGTCCAGTACAGTGGCGCTGCTTCACTTCTATGAGGATAGGCAGTACGCGGATACTTCGCGCTTCTATTTGCTAGGGGCGTACGGTGCGTACGTAGCGACATAGAAGCGTTCCGGTGCAGCGATTAGGCACAAACGCAATGCTGCTCGTCAGCCACCTCGCTGTCGTAAGCAGGTTCGAGGTAGGTTGAGAAACGTCGCTCAATAGCAGCATTCTTGCGCTGCACTGCTCGAGCATGTCCTTCAAGTTTCAGTGTAAGATGGGCGGAAATCACCACCCAGGGCCCGTCCAGATACACTAGGAACCATAATTGTTGTCGAGATGACGGTCAACCGTCTGGCACGTGAATCTGTAAGTCTCGTCGAGGCAATAATGAGTACGGATTTCGCACGATAGGAACAACTTAAGAAGTTGAAGAAGTTGGATGACGAGCCAATGAGAGAGTCCAGCTTAGTCAGCTCCAAGAGCCGTCTTGGCGTTGGTCGAGCTTCGCGGACTTCAGCAAGCGTCACGATCCATTGGAGCGCGTAGCAACAGCAAATCCGCCCATTGGCCCCTCTCCACTTCTCCAAGTCGTATACAGTGTCTTGGTGCTCATCATGGCGTCCAAGAAGGTCGCGACGACCTTCCACGTATGTTGCTCTGCTTGCTTCCTGCCTGATTCACGCCTACACCCCTCTGCCCGCTTCGGGAGCCATTTCAGAGCATAGCTGATGGACTACGCAGAAATACACAGTCCAGCCCACAGGTCTCTATGCCGCCATCAACAGGCTCTTTGCCCTCGATCCCAAGCGATCGACGGGTATTCCCATGAACCCGCAGTTCCGCAACCCACCGCCAGGAGCTCTCGATCCCATGGAGTATGATGATCCCGTCACCGTCCCCGCCGCAGACATTGCCGAGAACCCATACTGGAAGCGCGACACCCGCCGGAGATACCCCAAGCTCTCGACCATCACACAGGCCGATGCGGTAGCGCTGCTCGAAGTTGGAAGCGCAGCGGCGCCCAAGCAGGAATTGATTGGCGAGGCAGGCACGAAGCAGTTGGTTGCTGCGCAAGAGGAAGGCGCGAAGGGTCTGTCGGTAGCGTTCGAGAGAAATGTCGGGCTTGCGAAGGATGTGCTGGGTCCGGGAGGAATGCCACCACTACCTCCGGCACTACACACGACGGCAGCGGCGGGTCAGAAGAGATATGATTTGGAGCCTGAGCAGTCATATGGAGACGGGTGAGTAACGCATGAGTAGTAACGGGTTATGATCGTACTGACGGTGGCGCAGATACCCATGCAGGGTCTTTAGCTGAGCCATGAACATGCTCCGGCGGTGAGTAGAACACGATAGATGTACCTGTAAATATGGCATCAGATTTCCTTTGCGTGATCAAGAAGTACTCTCTAAGGTTGTTTCCCGAGCGCTCAACATGTGATTTCACGTAACCATCTACCTCCAGTCATCATCAAAACATCGTCCTCATGCTGCAGTGCGGCTCTCGGTGCACTGTACACTGTCATTCACCGTGTCTTACTCGTCTCGCGTCACATGGCGAGCTTTTGTTTACACACCAGGAAAGTGGCAGGCGCGCTGCCGGCGCGACGGGTCTTGGCATTCAAGACGCGCCTTCTTTCCCGTTGACATCTCGCCGCACCTTGTCTTCACCCCACCTCCACTTCATACGCCGCCTCTTCTCTACCTCTCACGCCGCCTGTTCCGCCGCTATGAGCTCCGGATCGGTGACCGTGCCGCCTGGCGAGGGAGCCGCGCCGCTGAACTTCATCTACGCCTGCCAGATTTGTTGTTATTCGTTTGCCGATGTTTACGAAGGACGCAATGAGACAGTCAAAGGCTTCTCAGACGGAATCAACCCCAAGGAGCGCCTTGTCACGCATCTCTACCTCGCTAGCTGTTGCCATGTCTTCTGCGGCAGCCACCTCGAGGGCGGCGGTGAGTTAGCAAAGCAGCGCGTGCGTATCGTTGCGCGAGACTCGCTGACATTGATCAGGGCCAGCATTTCACCCTGATGGGCAACGCCCGAGAGCGCCATGCCCGGTCTGCGTTAGAGAGAAAGGTGACAAGGAGTCGCGTGACCTGTACTCGATTCGCGGCTTCCTGAAGAACGAGTATGACCCCATGATTCCCGCTACGTGGTTCAAGGCACCGCCGATGGGTTTCGATGGCAACGGGAAGGAGATCGAGGCACTGAGGGTACGTAACTGTCTGGAGGAGGCCGTATGGAACACCCTGACACTAGGCAGTTTCAATATCTTGCACTCGTCCGATACTGCCAGAACACCCACTCCACCCGCAAGCCGATCCAGGACGCCTTGACTGAGACCGAGAAAAAGCTCGCTTCCATGCAGGACATCGCGTCTGGAGAGCATGCCAAGGTTCTCACCTTGCAGCAAGAGGTCGAGAAGCTTAAGGTGTCACAAAAGGACTTGGAAGGGATGAAAGCAAATCTGAAGCGCCTACAGGATGTGGAGCAAGAAGTGCAGCAGTATCGGCGGTTGAATGTCAATCCCAAGGATCTAGAGACGTTCAAGAACAACAAGGACGCCATTCGACATTATCTGAAGCTCGTGCCAATGTTGCTGGAGTAGGTCCGCAAGAATGGCTGCACGCATGGTTACTGACCTTGGAGTAGACAGAACGAAAAGATGAAGGAGCGGCTGGCATTGCTCGGCTTCGCCATGGCGCTTGAACCAGTCCCCAACCTTAGGAATTTCGACCTTGACGAACTGGACGATGATGGCGGCATGCACGGCCTTCGCAATGCTGACCCCGGCGCATCTTTGCGAAAGACGGCTTCGAGCCACACGGCAGGGAGATCAGCACACACCTCAGGTGATGTCCCTACAGGTCCGTCGAGTCCGTTCACGCGACGTCCGTTGAAGCGGCAGCGCTTAGACTCACCACTTCCTAACAACATGCAATTGGACCCACCTACAAGCCGTGATGCGATGCCGCCTCCACCAAAACCATTGTCCAAGATGCGCTCGGTACGCAAAATCTTCCCATCCCTCAAGAAACGATTCGCCGGTGGTCGTTCCACCCCCGCACCTGAGGGACAATATGGCGATGACGACGTATACATGTATGACGAGGCTCGTTGGGATAACAGAACGTACTCTTCTGCTCAGGATCAAAACATGCCATCGCAGCATGATTATCGAAGCGAGTCCCCATACATGTCGGGTGCATTGCCGGTCGAACGCCCCGCACAAGCTTCTGTGTCGCGTGGCTCTCAGCTTCTATCAAGCGTCGGTATTGACACAGACAGGCCCGACTTCACGTTTCGAGCTTCGTCCCCAGTGAAGCCGAACAAAGGCAGCAGCGGACATCAACCGGTCCAACTTCCAACTGAACCATCATACATACGATTGATGGATGGCCTGTCATATGACAGCGAAATGGAGCTCGGACTTCGGGATCCACGTACAAACGCATCAATCTCGGGCCAAGCTATGGCACCGAATAGGCAAGTCAGAGCCCATTGTAAAGAGAGACACATACGACTCAGCTCAGATGGCCAAGATGGTCGGCAGTTGGGATACACATCCCTCCAAGAGTCGCTCAACGAACCATCCGGAGCTGCCAACTCTTTTCTGGACCGGGCCTATTGCAACAGGACTGACGGATTTCACAGCAGAACTCTCGATGATCCAAGACTGAACCCAATCACACCAGCGCCACGGAGACACCACCAACCAGGCCACCAACTTGAGAACGTAGTAAGTCCATTTGTCGAGCGCAATCCTAGCAGCACGTCACAAATCTCGGATTTCAGGATCGCTGAACCCCAGGATAGTTCAAATCATTCCGCCGCCTATCGGTCACAAAGACCTCGGATGACCGAGACTCGGCCAGACAGGCGTGAGCCACTCAGTGTCAACGGGCTGTCTTTCTTTGAGTCTCCCGTAATCTCCAGGCAACGGCCCGTTCAGCATGACCAGGAGCGCTATCAAGTAGACCATCCGCTGCCATCTCGACAGTACCAGGGTCGGAACCTTAACTCCAGAGGATACGTCACTAGGCCTGATGCGCATCGATCTCCTTTCTTTCGCGACAGTGCGTATGGGTCGTCGCGAGACAGACCTACATATTCTCGACGACAGCACATGCCAGCAACAACAGCGATTCCATTCCCATCTTTCAATCGCACTTCTTATACACGTACAGGTCAGCTCGCATCGAACATGCCTTCTATTACATTGAGTCGGTCACCTACTCGGACGCAGCCACAGTGGGAGGCTTTGCAGCGTATGGGTGTAAGGAGTAGCCGTAACGAATTCGGCAACTCCACCAGCAATGGCGTCGTAGATCCACAGCGGAGCAATCTTCCTAGCACAGTTCGACGTAGCATAAGGCGGTAGCTGAGAGAGTTTGTGAGATTGGTGGCACTTCCTGCCATATATTGAGGGAATGGATGGGTGGACCGGGCAATAGGCAAATACCTAATGTGATCGACATGAGATTAGGTCTGGAGTGTAAGCGGCGAGCAGTGACCCAAATAATCAGCTGTGCAGTCATGATCAGTTTTGGTAACATGGTCGCCTGTACAGATGCCGAGAGCCGACTAAGCATACAGGTACATTTAGCATCCACGACTACTCTTCAGCTGCCAACCACTGCATTTTCACGGGCACCGACAATCTCCCATCCTTTAGGTCCAACAGCGGCACCGCGCACCGATCTTCGCAATGCAAAAGACAACATGGTACAGTGTATAAATGCCTCGACGCCGCACACCACATGCAATCAAGCTATCAGCCCCCGAAGCTTAGCACCGTCACGCCTTACCGTTTTTGACACGGAGCCTTTCCAATGCACCGACGTCCTTGTTACCGAACCCAACCCTGGGTAGAACAAGGCTTAGATGAAGTGCTAACGCAGAACAAGCATCGTGCTAGGAAAATTAAATACGTGCAATATGCGGCGAATATGCATCGAAACTTCGATGTGCAGTCATCGGGTCTCATTGGATGACGATCGTACATGTTTCATGCGTCGCCACTAAATTTACTAGTTGCATTTCTCATCTCATGACACTTACACCAACGTTTTGAAACGACTATTGCCGATGGCCCACGAATGATAGCCCCTGTATCCCCGCAATTCTTCAATTCGCATGACCCACCATCCTCTCGTTCAAGCACTCCGTTAATATGCTCAGGCAATCTATTCTCCGCCGCGGCTCTTCACCCCCAGATTGGTGATGCTGAATCCGGGATTTCGAGATGAAAAACGGGGTCCATCTAGCTCCATGCCGCTTAGACGGCGGAAGAGACGGTCCTCATTGCTAGCCTCGAAGGTATCAAATGACGAAGAAAAAGCTATTGTATAAAGATGGATCTCGCGCCCAGCACTCAAGAAGCACGGCAGTCACAAAGTCTTCGATAATTTCAGCCACCGACTAGCGCGACTCACGATGCTTTTCAAGAACGTTTTCGCGGCGGCCGCTCTGGTCAGCACCGCCTTCGCCGCCCCAGCGGAGGAGAAGCGACAGAGCCAGAAGCTGAAGTGGTTCGGTATCAATGAGTCTGGCGCTGAGTTCGGCGAGAAGAACTTCACCGGTGTATATGGCAAGGAGTTCATCTGGTATGACTTCGCCGCCATGGACCAGATGATCGCGCAGGGCATGAACATGTTCCGCTTCAACTTCCGTATGTTTTACCTCTGCCTCTGACATATACCAACTACGGAAATGTTAACAACCACCAGTCATGGAGCGCCTCACTCCCAACTCCCTCACCGGCGCATTCGACCCCCTCTACCTAGGCAACCTCACCCAACAAATCAACTACATCACCGGCAAGGGCAAATACGCCATGGTGCAACCCCACAACTACGGCCGCTTCTACGGCAACATCATCACCGACACGGCGGGCTTCAAGACATGGTGGCAAAACGTCGCCGCGCAGTACAAAGACAACTCCCTCGTCGTCTTCGACACCAACAACGAGTACCACGACATGGACCAACAACTCGTCTTCAACCTCAACCAAGCCGCCATCGACGGCGTGCGCGCCGCCGGCGCCACCACCCAATACATCACGCCCGAAGGCAACTCGTGGACCGGCGCCTGGACCTGGGTCAGCTCCGGCAACGCCGCCTCGCTCGTCAACCTCAAAGACCCGCAGAACAAGCTCATCTACCAGATGCACCAGTACCTCGACACGGACGGCTCCGGCACCAGCGCGAACTGCGTCAGCGCGACCATCTTCCGCGAGCGCCTCACGGCTGCCACGCAGTGGCTCAAGGACAACGGCAAGCAGGGCGTGATTGGCGAGTTTGCCGGCGGGAATAATGCCCAGTGCATCAGTGCGCTGAAGGACGGGTTGGCGTATCTCGCGCAGAATAGCGATGTTTGGTGGGGCGCGATTTGGTGGGCGGCGGGTCCGTGGTGGGGGGATTATATTTATAGTATGGAGCCGAGTAGCTCGAATGCGGCGTGGACGACGATTTTGCCACTGATCAAGTCGTACTTCGTCTAGATGCATGGGGCGAGGGAGAGAGCTGGAGAATGGTGAGATGAGGGGGCTAAGGGAAGGGGGATGTTGGGTCACGTTCTGGTGTATATACTTTACTAAAATTGGAGATATTGTGCAGTCCTACGAAAGGAAGCTGGGTCCGATGTGAGGTTTGGCACGGGGCTGTATTGCAGTCGACGGCTCTGCTGGTG
>TARA_R110002003_G_scaffold279_16_pt1 | contig 16133 bp, 19 predicted proteins | sample TARA_R110002003 | Tara Oceans TARA_R110002003 (sample SAMEA4396441) | marine metagenome | biome: Westerlies Biome; feature: [SRF] surface water layer (ENVO:00010504); material: water (ENVO:00002006), including particulate matter (ENVO:01000060) such as... | depth 5 m
TGTAGGCACTGTCTTGAAATGTAAGCATCGAAGGATAAGCTCGCAGATCGGATAGAACGGGTGCAAAGTGTGGACTAGCCTGCATGAAAATGCACCCATCCGTACATTCGTAACATGACAAGTGTGTATGGTATCGGGCAGTAGTGATGAGTGGCTCAGTAGCGGCATGCGCCATTTTTGCTCAGCCACCGCGACGTCCCTTGTAACACTTGCAGGTGGAGCCGTGTTGATGCACGGCAACACGCGCATGCATGGCCTATGGGAAAGACTCTAATTGGCAGAAGAAGAGCGTCGGGGATGAATAAATGTGAGAAAACAAAATGAAGAAAATGTTAGAAGATAAAATAAAGAAAATGTGCCCGGGGTCAAGTTCAGAGAGGACGAAATCGCGTCGTTGATTATGTAGGGGGCAGCTCTTTCCTCCCGAAGACAAGCCAGGAGGTTTGACGAGAGAACGTCTCCAAGCTGGTGAGAGATTGCGCGACAGCTTTGCATGGCATTCGCGTCGTCGTGAGGTTTGCTGCACAGATTGTTGCGTGTAATCGTGAGGCTTGGGCATGACCAGGTGGTAGAATTCGAAGGGGCTGAGCGGGAGCGGGTAACCCCGCCTGCCCTGAGAGCCGTGGGAGGGGAAGGTGCAAGGGGGGAGCTGACACACACGGGCTTTCCAGGCACGTGTAGCATTCCCATGATGCTTAGGACGGAGAACACGCCATCTTCGAGACATGGCAAGCAACCTTTCGCAATCGCTGATGCTGAACGCTTGCGGGCCTCAGATCGAGGTTCTAGACCTCGCTTGACACGCGCCAATGCTGTATATGACGTCTCTCGGACCACAACAGAAACGACATGGCTGCAGTGCAATCGTTATTGGAACCGCCATGCATACGTAAAGCTGGGGGCAAACGCGATGAAGCGCTTGGAGATAGAATATAAGCTGTTATGCTCGTGCAAATATCGGACACGTGATGTACTCAGTGTCCCGGCGCCCGATCGACGCGGCTGAGATCGAGTCCAGGGCAAGCGAGCTCCCGATGCAGCTTGGATGCGTGGATTTGGATGCTTTGACCCCTTCCACATTACAAACTCGCATATCGCACATTGCTCCCAAGGGCAGCGTCGCGGACAGCCTCTGCCGCCGTCTGCACGAGGGCACGTCAGGACAACATCACGTACTGTAGGCAGAAGAAGTCCTGCACCCTGATCGCCGTCGACGTATCGACGTATCATCTGGCCCGCGCTTCTGGCTCTAGCTGCTGTGGTACACCACCTAGCGTCACTACACGGCACTCGCGCAAGACTGCATCCGGCCGACCTCAGTTTGGTCGTGAGTGAGGCCGACGACGACAGCCTCAAGTACTTGCACGCAGGCTCGACACGGCCATCGCGCTGGTCGGCAATTGTTGCATCTGCCGAAGAGCATCCCCGCAACCTTATGCCCCAGCCGTTGTCCATCTTTACAGGCAAAGACACGGCGACCACCAAGGCCCCAGAAGCCAACCATCGCAGACTGAGCTCGCCCGAGTATCGCGACGCCCTCAACCCCAACCCCAACCTCAACCCTCCCCCAGCGACGCCCCTCACGCCGCTCGAGCCGCGTCCGAGTCCACTACTGCAGAAGCCGCAACCCTCATGGCCGCGAAATCTGCGCATTGACCTTGGCGACTCGATTCCGCGGCCTCTCTCTGCCCCTCTGCACAGCATTGGACTGCGCACGCCGCCTGCAGTCGCTGGGAGGAAGCGGCCACTACCGCCACCGAACGATTCTACACCCTCGCGAGCCCCAGACCCCGCCAGCGAGCCTCTCCACAAGCGGCGACGCCTGCTGCAGCACCGCGCGCGACACTCGCTCGACCACCTCGGCTTTACCAGGAGCTCGCCATTCCAGGCCAACGGGCAGCCGCCGTCGCCACTCTTTTTCTCGTCGCGGAGCGCACGACCACACCTGCCCCCGCGCTTCTCGAGTTCCGAGGCGGCTGCGAGGATGCTCAGCAAGACGCGGGGCGAGGAGGGTGGCATAAAAACGGTCACACTCGCTCGCGGAACTTTTAACGGCCTCAGTCCTCCAGGCCCCACCAGCGTCGCCAGTGGAAGGAGCAGCGAGCGGTCGAGTCTGCCGCGAACAATATCGCCCGATGCGCGGGAGCGCGGCGACCCTCTGCGACTGCTGGGATCGGTAGGCATCGTTGAGCTGCTGGAGCAGGACACACGGCCGACCTTCATAGTTGATATTGGCGACTCTGCCAATTACACTCCCGACGCGCCCACCCTGCAAATCCTCTTCGCGAACAGCGCCCTGCGCTCCAGTCCTGCAACATGGGAACTAGTTGTGGGGAAGCCGCCGGACAGCGCCCCTGACGATGCGCTGGCACATGCCATCCTCCAGTTTCGCAGTTGGTTTCTGGGCACTATCATACAAGGCGAGAATCTCGATGTAAACCCTTCGCCAGTCGAACACGGGGGTGTAATATGGTCGTGTTATACGCTGAGAAAACGTTTGCGCGTTGTCTCAGGAGCCGTGCCTACCCATGCTGCAGCCAGCATTACGCCCGCAAGCGGCCCGAATGAGTTCGCCATCCCATCCACCTCTTCTGTCGGCATCATCTCAGGCAATAGTGCAGAGACGTCTTCCTCGTCTGTGAGAAGAAGAAGTGAGCCCCAGGACTACTTTGGCAGTCCTGTACCAAGCGTTGTTGAAGAACCAGCCGCTCCTGGCGCTGTAGCAAGAGCCTCACCCAAAGACGTCAGCGGCATATTCCAGAAATCCTCTAACATTACTATACCCTCAGTCGAAGAGTCGTCTTCTTATAACAATGAGTGCGTACTCCGAGCTCAAACCGCGGGCGACGTTGATCCTTTCCATAGAGAACCTAAACCTCCACAAGAACACGACATGGGCTTCTTCGACTGGACAAGGCTAGCCTTGTCTTCGTCGTTGCCACGGCACATTCAATTTGCCCGGTCAGTAGACTGGGCATCCACCCCACTAGGTCCCATCGAATACTGGTCGAATGATCTTCGTGCCATGTGTAACTTGATCATGTAGGTCTATGGCGCGAGGCGCAGTGAGCCTTGAATTGACAATGTGCAGGGCGAGTCCTCACCCAGCAGCCATGTATTGGGGAGACGAGTTGGTAGCCATTTACAATGAGGCTTATATAGGTCTGTAATCTTGGCATGTGTACCACGCAACCACCACTAACGTCATTTACAGGTCTTGCAGGACAGAAACACCCAGCATTGATGGGCCAAAGTTACAAGGTCGCGTGGGCTGAGATCTGGGACGAGGTCAAAGATGTCTTCGCAAATGCACGTATAACCGGCCAAGCCACGATGAAGGACGACGATTGCCTCTTCATGAAGCGTAGTGGGTTTCTCGAAGAGACTTACTTCTCGTGGTCGATCATTCCCATGGTCGGCGAAGACGGAACTGTCATGGGCCTGTACAACCCAGCGTTTGAAAAGACACGAAGGAAGATCGCTGAGCGTCGAATGTTGACTTTGCGAGAGGTTGGCGAGCGCACTGCGATCGCTCGAGACGTCAAAGGTTTTTGGGATCAAGTGCTGATAGCCCTGACCGAGAACGAATTCGATACGCCGTTCGTCCTGCTATACTCTGTCTCCGACGAAAACGATAGTGATTCGTCCTCCTTGCATTCAAGTAGTCTGCTCGGAAACAAGACATGCTATCTCGAAGGCTCTCTGGGAGTGCCATCCGGCCACCAAGCTGCACCAGAGCAGATTGATCTCAAAGAAGGCCATGAAGGATTCGGGCCCGTATTGCGAGAAGTCATGAAGACTGACAAACCTGTGGTTGTCAGTATAGGCTCTGGCGACCTTCCTCAGGCGATGATGGAGGGACTCGAATGGCGAGGCTTTGGCGATGCATGTCGCGACGTCGTCATATGCCCGATTCACCCGACCACAGGCGAGACCATACTAGGCTTCCTTGTTATGGGCATCAACCCGCGAAGACCCTACGACGACGATTACAACCTGTTTGTGCAACTCCTCAGCCGGCAATTAGCGACATCACTAGCTTCGGTTGTGCTTTTCGAGGAAGAGATTCGAAGGGGTCAGAAGGCTGCCAAGCTCGCTGCCGAAGACCGCTTCAATTTGTCTGAACAACTTGCGGCTCGGACACAAGAAGCCAGGGAAAGCGAAACTCGATTTACGCGCATGGCTGAATACTCACCCGCTGGCCTTTTCATCGCTGATCATGTCGGACGTATAACATACTGCAACGACACGTGGTACGAGATCTCGAGAGTGCCGAAGGAACGCCATCGAACGGACCGGTGGATCGATTACGTGAAAGAAGAAGACCAAAACCTTATTCAGGAGCATTGGAGACGATTAGTCGACAATGCTGCGGCTATAAACATCGAGTTTAGATTCAAAGCGCCTTGGGAAGATCGGAACCGTAACAAGGGCGACACATGGGTGCTGTTCTCAGCATTTCCCGAAAAGGATGAGAGCGGACAGCTTAAGAGCGTATTTGGCAGTATCACAAATATCAGCCCACAGAAGTGGGCAGAAGGGTTCCAGAAGCGAAAGATGGAGGAGGCTGTCGAGCTCAAGAGGCAACAAGAAAACTTCATTGACATTACGAGCCATGAAATGCGCAACCCGCTGAGCGCAATTCTACAGTGCGCCGACGAAATATCGACCACATTGAGCGATTTCCGGGCAACTGGGTCTCGCACAATAGCCGACAGTATTGTCACGGACTCGATCGACGCGGCGCAGACCATTGCTTTATGCGCTCAGCATCAGAAACGAATCGTCGACGATGTTTTGACTCTGTCGAAACTTGACAGTGCCATGCTGATGGTATGTGTTCCTAGCCGCCGTGGCGATCTTGACTAATTCCGACCCTAGGTTACCCCCGTCGATGCACAGCCCTTACAAGTCGTCCAACGTGCATTGAAGATGTTCGAAGGCGAAGTGCAAACCGCCGGCATCCAAATGGAGTTTGTTCTTACCGAGTCCTTCCAGGAGCTCAATGTCGATTGGGTCAAGATTGATCCGTCTCGCGTGCTTCAGGTATGATTTTATCGTTCGTGCTTTCGTTCTCGCTAACTCTTGCAAGGTTCTCATAAACTTAACAACGAATGCCATCAAATTCACGACAACAGAAGAGACCCGAACAATCAAAGTCATTCTTTCAGCATCACGGTATCGCCCGTCGGCCAGCGCGCAACCATGTGTCAGCTACTTCCCGATGCGAGCGAAACGCATGGATCAGACCCTTGGCCCTGACTGGGGCGAAGGCGAGGAAATCTTCCTTGAGTTCGCGGTTCGAGACACTGGTCGCGGGCTTAGCCCCGAAGAACTCAAGGTTCTGTTCCAGAGATTTCAGCAAGCAAGTCCTAGGACGCACGTGCAATACGGAGGCTCAGGCCTGGGCTTGTTCATTTCACGCGAGTTGACCGAACTACAAGGCGGCGAAATTGGTGTCTCCTCCGAGTCAGGGAAGGGAAGCACGTTCGCATTCTATGTGAAATGTCGGCGCAGTCACGAGCCAAGTGAAGCAGTCGAGGGTGCGACTGGCGTAACACTGGCTAGGAAGCCGTCCAACTCGAAAGACAAGGAGAGGCCCATTGAACCTCCAAAGATCAAGGACTTCGCCACAGTACCAGACAAGGGCAAAGTCATTTCACAGGCGAAGTCGCAAAGATCTGATTTGAAGGTTTTGATTGTGGAAGACAATCTTGGTAAGACCATACCGTGCCATTACGAGTCCACGAAGCTAATATCTGCTAGTAAATCAAAGAGTCCTACAACGACAGCTTCACAACCACGGTATCGCAACCCAAGTAGCCAATCATGGTGGCGAAGCTCTTGACATACTCATGACCTCGACATACTGGAAGACGGCGCCTCCCAACGCCATCGATCTCGGCGTCGTGCTCATGGACAAGGAGATGCCCACCATGGACGGCCTCCAGTGCACAAGCAAAATAAGAGAGCTCGAGCAAGCCGGCGACTTCCGCTGCCACATTCCCATCATTGCAGTCACGGCAAACGCCAGGAGCGAGCAGATTGCCACATTGCTGGCCGCGGGCATGGATGACGTCGTCTCGAAACCCTTCCGAATCGGCGAGCTGATACCCAAGATCGAAGAACTGGCGTCCAGGTTTCCGAGCACCCTGGACCTTAATAACCCCCTGAGCTTGGTGGTGCCGAGCAAACAGGCAGGAGCTTAGCCGCAGCACTTAAAGCACACCCCTGACGGGACGAATTGTAGATATAGAGAAAAAGCATCGCGGTCGCATACGCAAGCGGAGGCGCTTGTTGTAGTAGCATATTTGGCGTCTTGAGTACGGTATTGCATGCCGAGTCGGTTCGGTGAGCATTTTGCTAATCGCTTTGAGCTTTGGCGTGTGTGTTGGTATTCTTGGTTGTGCGTCGCATGGGGCTGCAAAAAGCGTTGGGAGGCGATTGGGCACGGTATACCCCCGGGGCGAACACGTCTGCCATGGCCATCGTGGGCGGCAGGTATCTAGATCATTGAGACCCGTCGAATCGAAGAGCGTGTTAGTCACCTAGTAATGAAGAGCGTTAGTCATACCAGGCCTGCGTCCCGTTTACTCCGAGTCATGTGATGGGCTGGAAGCGCTGACCTAGCGCTGCTGAAGACTTGTTGGAAGCGCTTGCCGAGTGCCGCTCCTGTACGGACGCTTTTGTGTGCTTCGACCGCCTTCGAGAGACGAAGCGCAACTCACTCTTTGTGCACTCCACCATGCTCAACGAGCGGCTGCTATACCACACGGATCTATCTTTCGCGAGCTGGCAAGCGCCATCGCAAACTTGGCGCCGCGAGATACACGCGCGTTTGTAGCGCCGCCTATTCTATTCGAGAAGGCACGTCGCGGCCTGGAGATCTGAGAAGCCCGTGTTCCTGATCCGCTCACTCTTACCACTCGAAGTGCGCAACTCGATTTCCGAGATCGGGTTTGTGCGGGAAAAGCCGAGCCGATTGTTATTGTTGATGCGAAGGAATTTGAGCGGCAGGCCTGTCCTGCTTGCGAGTGCACCGAGGAAGAAATCGCAGCCGACGAAATTGACCCTCGGAGGATATGGATGCTTGTTGCCTTCGTGGCACACGAGATTGTTCTACTCCTTGAATTGTTGCGTACTTGTCTGTCGTCAAGTCTACTTTGTACCACGAGGTCGGCGGAATCATCTACGGGAAGAACACGGTCGGCATATCAGTCGTACCGCATCGCTATCACCCGTGCTGGGGCTGTTGGTAGGTACTCCTGACTGTGAACGGATCGAGTCTACAAACAGGTCTGCTCTAACTTATGCCTTGTCGAGTAGGAGCCTTGGGTTCCGCTTTCTGCGGCCTTGGAGCCGCGAAGATCACATTGTATACGCAACAAAATGCATGTGCTGTAAGGAATCATCGCAGTTACACTTGTGCGTGTTTAGGTAGCTCCATGTTACTTTGACTGCTCCTTCAACTCTGCTACACCAAAGCAGAGTTTGTTTCGAAGGTATTCCGCAATATGGTGCTCAGGACGAATGATGATGTTCGACAAAGAGTGAATGATATTCCCCGAGCTAGAGCAACTAGGGCTAGTGCTGGACGTGATAGCGCGCGACCATGAACGACATACATTCACAGGCTCATCGCAACCACGAGCAACTATTCGCAAAATATTCTCTTTTCAACTGGTCATGTCGGACACTCCCTTACTAGAACACATTGCGTCCGACGCGCCTTTACAGAATATTACCGCCTCAACGACCGCCGGAATCGGATCACCACGTGCACGTGGTTCTCAGAGTCCAAATGCAGAGTTCGCAGGATCCTGTGTGACACCTTCCAATGCCCAACATCGATGCCACTTTGAAGGCCAAGTGGTCACGTTCCCGGACGGTGCTCGATGGCAGCTGTCAGAACCTTTGTCTAGCGTCAAGCTACAGCAGGTCAACGCCCCGTGCGAAGGCACCCAAGTATTCACGTGTGTCTACCTGGACTCATCCGAGAACCATGCTGTGGAGGCAGTAATGAAGATTAAGTTCCAGTGCGTCTACTCAATCACGTAGTTCAAACATGTGACCGACTGACTCCACCAGAGTACGAGCACATGAACGTACAATACGTGCTTATCAAAGCTGGATTGCCACATGCGAAAGGAGCCTCGAGCTGTATCCACAGAGCCGTCGGCGAGCACATCAACAGATCCGACAAACGCGCTGGATGTTGAGAGCATGCACACAACCTGTCGAGGATGCCAACCAAGACACTCATGACGAAGCGGCCGCGCTCGAACGCCTAGGCATTATGCAATGCAAGCATGCGCCACGGCTGCCCCACTTCGCCTCGGACACTCTCCAGCCTGGAACACATGAAGAAGAAATTGCGGGTGGGTTCATTGTCTATACGCTCATGACAAAGATGCCGGGGAAGCGGCTCACCTGCGAAAATTTCTGGAGTCGTCCATTGAAAGACCGGGAGGAGATTCGTGCTGCCTTCAAGGAGGCTCTACTGTATGTCGAAGCGTCGTCTGACGAATACCATAATTACTAATCATACGCAGTACGGTATGGGACTGTCGCATCAAGCCGCGCGACAACGCAATGCGAAACATCTTGTGGGATGACCAGCAGCGCCAATGGTAAGGCACCTTTTGCACCCACAACGATGGCTCTCAACTAACTACAACGTGCTAGTTTCATTGTAGACTTCGAGGACTGTTGCATTGCGGATGAAGATGCGCAGATGCCCGAGTGGGACGACGACACGTTTGAAGCTTGGAATCTTGACGAGAAACGCTTCCGTCGGGTGACGGCATGAGTTCAGCTCGTCGATGCCTGGCCTGTTGTTGACTCCTAATTCCATACCAAAGGCGACCGAAACCCCCCTCCAAGACGTCAATTGATAGATCTTCATGGCGCATTCTTCGACAGAAATAAAGACATCTCTGAGGGAGTCTGCGGTGCTATGATTAGACTCGACGACGACTCTCGCTGGAAGCTTATCAAGGCGTTGTCAAACATCTTGTACCAGCAGGGCGAGCCGCCTTTGAAGCCCCACACGATTTCAGATGTGTCTGCGTTGAAGACTCTGGAGACTAGTACTTCGATGTACGGGAAGCCATCGAGCAGGTATAATACCAGTGATTATTCCGTCAAGAAACTTTGGCCGTAATCAGCTGACGATCGGCAGAGTCAAAGGGACGAAGGAGACACTCGAAAACGTCGCGAAGACATTGCAGGCGCAGTAACTGAGAGTGAACGTCGAAGCACACATGACTTTCTTATGGGCGATCTTGAAATGCAGCACAAGGCCACATGCCCTGTCGAAAACCCCCCTCACTACAAATCAAGGAACTCCAGGCTCTCCAAGATATTGGAGACACTGGATGTGCACCCACTTCCCACTTCCTTGATGCTAGTTGTGAACAAGCGCTTCTCGGGATAGATTAAGTTGGCATGTCGTGGGCTTTTGTGGTAATCATTATCATAACGAAGGTGCCCAGCAAGCCAGTCACAACCGAATTGCTGAGTGACATGACCTTGGAAGAAAGGACCGATCTGCGAGCGGCGTTCATGTGCGTACAGATTCTACCGTGGAACGCGATCGGTGACCGCACAAGCGAACAGGGAAGTATCGAAGCGCAGAGTCTCGTGGAAATATTACGTGATGCGCAATCTAATGTGGCATAGAGAGCCTCGTACATGTGAAGTAAAGTCGTTGTCTTAATGGACAAGAAATTAATCATGCTGCGGCTACATCGTGGACATCGAGAACTAGCACATAATTAATATCAAGGATCCCGGAAGCATGGTGGGAAGACCGCTACTATATGGAAAGGGAGATTGATGAATAAGGAACCTCAAGATGAACCTTTGAAGGCAAAGCAGATGTGATGCTTCAAAAAGATGGCACAAGTCGACAGGACGAGGTTCAGACAAAGCCCCCTGCAAGCGGGCCCAAGCTCCACTTCCCCACAAGCGATGACAGCATCGCCCGCATCCCAGCTCAGCTCCAGAAATGGATAACCTTGCTTTGCACACCACTTCACCATGTCTCGGAAAGATACATATCGCGATTTGATACCAATCAAGCATCCAGCCCTACGTGACCTTACCTAAAATGGACATCCTCTTCGCACAGATCCCCATCTCCATCGGCGCAAGCGAAGCCGTCCACCGCCAGCGCCTCCTCGACGAAGAAGCCGAAGCAGAAGAGCGCCAGGAAGAGTTCTACCTCGATGTATTTTGCGACGCGAACAGTAGAAAGAAGGACGAGGTGCACGACGCGATCGTGGTATTGAAGGACGGGAAGGTGCGCACTTACCGCACTCTCACTACCAGAGTCTTGCTAACAATCGCAAGGTCAGACTATGGCCGAAAGACGCAGAGACTAAGCTACCCGCGGAAGGACCCGATGGCGAAGAAGCGCCCCACCCGTTCACAGGCTTCTACCTTCCCTTCCCACCCGAGGACCTCCCGCACCGCCCGATACCGTACACACCTGTCCTCGGCCTCGTTAGTACCGTGCCCGAGTCAGACGCCTCCGAGTCAGACAAGCCCAAGCTCAATTGGATATACGCCGATCGCGCTACACGCGAAGTTCGCTACGGGCCGCGCGCGGAGGCAAAGAAACACACTGTGGGGAGTTGGGATTGGACAGAAGATGAACAAGGGCTGACGCTGGAGGGGGAGGAGTGCTTAGTCGCCGTGGAAGAGAAAAGCGGGGGTTATGGCTGGGCTGTGTATTGGGACCGGGATGACGATGCGTTGAAGGGCATGGGTGTGGGGAAGGAGAAGAGGGTGTTGAGATGTAGTCTTGAGAGACGGTTAGTTGGGAAGAAGACGATCAAGGGATTGAACGAGGACTGAATTGTACCATGCTGATTGTCGGCTAGCTGTCGCCTTTGGGAACCGATTGCCCGATGCTACGAAGCTCTGCATACAAAATTCCGGCCTTCTCAATGGCGTCGACTCTGCCTGTAAAGAAAAGGGTATCGTGTTTCAACGGGAAAATCCGCACTCTCGCATCGTTGCGCACCCCCATAACCAAACCATCCCATCATGTCACCTCCACCTAGCTCCACACCCCTCTCCTAGAAAATCTCCACCTCCTCGCAGAAAAGCTCATGCACCAACCTCGCACTCGCACTCTCCCTCAACTCCCTCGCAATCAAATCCACATACTCGACCTCCTCCGCCGTCAACTCCGTGTCCTGCCGGCCATATATGCTAATCAGCAGATCCTCATTCACCTCTCGCCACGTGCGCTCAAACGGCGCCAAGGCCCGCCACTCGACGCTGCCCAGTGTCTCGCCGCGCGCACGCGTCTGGCCGAGCAGATGGCGGATGCGCTGCAACTCCACCGCGACGCTGCGGTAGGCTGTGGCTAGCTCGCCCGTGGTGGATGCGGCGTCGAGGCGGGTGAGCACGCGCATGGTGGTTAGGGGCAGGCGGCCGACGGGGTTGTGCATGGGCGGGACGGGGAAGGCGGCGAGGGTGAGGGCTTGCGAGGGGGATGTGCCGTGGGAGGAGGACGCATATGTGGACGAGTCAGAGCGTGTGTCGGGGTCTTCGGTCTGGGTCGGCTTGTTGTCCTGACGAGCACCGGGGCGCGTGGCAGCGGGCTCAGGCGGGGCTTGGAGACTATTTGGAGCGGGTCGCGTTGACGACGTCCGGATGGGGAGGTTGGTCAACTGCATTGCGGGCGGACGGGGTCGAGCAGCGTGGCCGCGGTCAAGCGAGGACCTGGGCTGGCTGTCATGAAGCATGCTTCCTGCTGAAATGGCGCGGTTGTGATCGGAGGAGCCGCGGGCTCCAGCAGTGGGATAGAGGTGCGCTTCGCTCTCATATCTTCGCAGCGGGAGAGGGCGGTGGAATCTAGGCACGTTGGTCAGCGGGCTGCGGGCTCTGATTTTGAGACGGCTGTGGCCGTTGAGCGGTTGTCCAGCGACTCGGGGCGTGATCTGTGGCTCTGAGTCTGAGACTGAAGGGGCTGGACCGTAGGAGTACTGGGTTTGGTTCTCGTGGACGCTGGCGGTCGAAGCGGTCTCGAGGATGGACATGTTGCTTGACGTAGAGTTAGAATCCGCGGCACTGGAAGAATGGTTTTCGGCAGCTTCATTGTAGTCTTGTGACTCCAATGTGCTAGACGCCGTGCTGTGCTTCGAGCTAGCGGTGACACTGGCTTGACTCTGTGCACTCTCGTCAACCGCGATGAAGTCCGCACTGGTAGTAGCCTCATAGTTGATGCCGAAGACGTCGTCTGTGCCAGGCCGATGGCTGGTGACAGGTGACGAAACGGAGCGGTAAGTCGTTGTCGGCGTAGCATTGCTCGTTCTTGATCGGACGCTTAGCGGCGCTGGACGATCTGGCGCTATGAGGGCATTAGCTGTGTGTCACAAAATATCTATAGCGGAGCTTACTGTTTGGCGGATAGATCCTAGTGGGACTTGAAACCGAGCTGGTGGGTTCGGACTGCTCAGCAACATGGTCTTTCTGGATTCGATGGGAAGATAGGACTTGGGAAAATTAGCAAAAGTGTCTCCAGAGTACGAGGGTCTGAACATAGCGTGGCTGGCTTTCGATCGGACCGCTGGGGCTTGGAGCTTACCAACAACTGGTGCCTTCGCCTGTCTGGACAAACATGTTAGTTATAGATCATTCGGCCAGATAGTGATGATGCGTTGAAGATACGCAGGCTCACAAAGACATACCTTGGGCGCATGCTCTCCACGTCTCGTAGGAGCCTGCGTAAGTGCACATTCGGCTCTCTTTCCGCATTGTAGCCTTGATCAACGGCGAGTTCCCGAATACAACTCTTGGCCACATCGTAATTCTTCGACTCTTCGAGAATCCCTAGCGGTATAGGCGTCAGTGATAGCCTGAGGTAGCATGTGTATGGCGTGCACATACAGTACGTCAGCAAGGACAAGTGAACGTCTGCGATGGTTTCATCGTAAATCTCGCCAGCCATACGCTTGACATCCTCTTCGGTCCAATTGACGTGAAGAGACTCGCCTCGACGGTGATGGGCGGCCTCGAACCTCTCGCGCGCGCCCTCCTCGGTCTGATCAGTGCTGTACACGCTGCTGGCTTGAGAGGCGATCTCCGGTGACAGTTGATCTTTTGCATCGTTACGAGGTCTATATGGGGTCTGCGACGCGTCTGATCGAAATTGTGCCATCTGCACATCACAGTCCCGGCCCAGCATAGCTGGGGGCATGGCAGAGTGGCGTCGTTAACTGTGCTCGTCCTGCGGCAGGTCAGCCTCCTTCTTTGGGTTCCTCAACAACAGCGGCCTCGTCGACAGCGTCTTGCTAGATCCATCTGGACTGAACTGTTGTGAGCTTTCACGGTCGGCTTGCAATCAGAGGGCGGGTGTGGTAATTGAGTCCGTTGTTGCACATTCTGATCGAGACGTTGAACGGAGGGGAGGAATACCTTGTGAAAAACTGTTGCTAAATTTTCGCTCGAATTGCGAGCGTTGTCTGTTGTCAGACGCGTTATAGCGTGTTGTGCGGGTGGGGTGGAGCGATTGGGCAAGGTACACGGTTGTGACGCACTGTCACGCGACGTGCAAACGAACAGGATTAGCACCGAGGTGAAGAGGACGACTCAATTATCAGAACTAAAATGACCACGTTTCTTTTCTAGTGTTCGCCTAATGCTAAGAAGAGAAGAGTGAGAACGGGATACTGGTAAGAACAACATATTCAGTCTTGCCTAAGTTACAGATGATAACGGGATATGAAGATGGAGGATGCGATTACGGAGTGTAGCAGACGGGGTGTACTGTGTGCAGAGAAATCTTTCGGGGCACTCGACAGTTGTGGCGCCACTAATAGCCGCCGGATTTCTTCCAGGGGTTGGCGTCGATGGCGGCGAGACTCTGCTGCTTGCACCCATCCTTGAGCACACCTCCCTGTCCACTGGCACCGAAATTGAGGCTGCTGATAAAAACCTGGTATTGGCCGGATATGCTAATAGGGCAGAACCACCAGACACCTCCCTGATAGTTGTTGGCACGTCCCTCAGTTGTGGGCCACGCGAAGTAGGCAGGGCTAGGACCAATCTTGCCCATAGGGTTGCTGCCAGTCTTGTAAAAGCTGAGCGAAACGGAGTTCGGAGGAAGCCATCCAACGGGAGAATATTTCAGAGCACCCGTGACGCTGTCAACGTACAGTTGAAGGGGCTTCTTGCTGACCTAAAGCGCTTGTTAGCTGTGCCGATACTCCTGAGCAGGCATCGTGGAACGTACTGTATAGGCCTGGGTGTCATCGTCGACGAAGAAGATGGGCAGCTTGGGGTCCCACCACTTGTTGTACTCTGTGGCAATAACAACGCCCTTCTCTAGTCTGATGGCGAAGCCGGCAATATCACACGTATCTGCCTGTTCAAGGATGAGCGGATCCAGGCTCGTGCACCTTATATCCTGGTCAACCTTAAGGCTGAAAAATTCAGGATGGTGAGTCTTGGGCTTCCATGGTTTCTTCGGCTTGTAACCCTGGTCGTACTCCGGCGCTTTGTAGCTGTCCTGCTGCTCAGGATAATCCCCCTTTGGAGCGTAGTCTGCCTTCGGAGCGTAATCCGGCTCCTTGTAGCTGTCGGGCTTGTCCGGATAGTCTCCCTTCGGAGCGTAAGTAGGCTCAGGTTGCTTGTACCCAGAGTCCGTGTACTCAGGCTCCTTGTAACCAGAATCCGTGTACTCGGGCTCCTTGTACCCAGCATCCGTGTACTCAGGCTCCTTGTAGTCCTGCGTCTGGTAGTCTGGTTCTTCTTCAGGGTAGCCGGCCGGCTCGACGTTCGCATAATCCTGGGGATCGCGTGGAATCAACGCTGACGCATTTGCGATGCCCAACAGAGCGTAGAGACAGACATCTACCCTCATATTGTAAAGAGCGACGAGAAGTATCAATAGAGAGTGTGGTGAAAGAACGAATGGTGATGAGCTGTGAAACAAATGACAAGGGTGAGTCCAATTTATGATGAGAAGAGACGCGATTGATCTTGTTTACAAGATCGCGACGGGAGGAGGAATGAGCTGTACCACCTGACGTCCAGACCTGAACTTGGCGACTGGTATTGGCCGCTATACTAATGAGGAGTATGAGGAATGTGAGACACTCTAGACGGCAACTCATCAGGTCCTTGATAGAGGCCTGAAATCTTAGGAAGGCTTCTCCATCTCATCGAGACAGAATAAACTCTTCCGTCTAAGGCGATGTCTGCACTGCTGTGACTGATCCGCAGCGCGCGCAACATCTCTATCGGTCTGAACAATCATCCAGCTCTACTTGGAGTAAGGGAGTCAATCTTATGGAAAAGGTCGGAGGAATGCTCAGCGAAGTGGTTATATCAGTCACTCGACTTCATTCCGACGCAGATGGCGCATGACGCGCCGCAGATCATAGGCTTGAAATGGGCGACGTTTCCCAGGCAATGCGCGTCGATGAGACTGCTTCAGTAAGTCGAACGACGACCACAATGTAGGTGATGAAGGATGGGGTCGATGGCTCCTGCACGGTCGAAATCTTCGGCGTCATTATGTAATCAGCTAGCCAAGTTTCAATTGCCGCCGAGTCCCGTCACTCGGTTTTGACACGTCCATGCCGCCCCATCTGTAACGTCTGCATGCTGCATGCTGACCGTCTCCGAGGACGTTTACGCATCCAGCAAGCCTCATCCGCCCTGGCGCTCTTCTGACAGCGCCCCTCACTGCATGTCAGCGGCAGGATGCGGCGACGATTCCATCTGCGCCTCCATTGAACTCTGAGATCTCAGCGTCTTAACGCTCCTGGACCGTTGTCTGTAATCTCTTGCCTGCGATTGCCAGTTTTCGCGCGGATCAGCGACCGGCTATTAGCGCTTCGTGTTTGGTGTAATGCTTGTCTCTCGTTTGGTCGCCCATCGCAATTATGTCTACGGCACAGCACGAGCATGGGTCGGTCACCTACTTGGACCTCGGGAGGTCGTACGGCGTCCGGCTCATCTCAATACTATACGGTCAAAGACTGCCGCTTTCCATACACATACAGCGGAACGATACAATCAGAGGTATTTTCGACTGGCACACCTTCAGGGAACGTTTTGCGCAGACTCAAGATGACTGGATGCTTCTCAAACCTCAACTTGGATATCTAATA
>TARA_R110002003_G_scaffold140_13_pt1 | contig 16107 bp, 10 predicted proteins | sample TARA_R110002003 | Tara Oceans TARA_R110002003 (sample SAMEA4396441) | marine metagenome | biome: Westerlies Biome; feature: [SRF] surface water layer (ENVO:00010504); material: water (ENVO:00002006), including particulate matter (ENVO:01000060) such as... | depth 5 m
TGGAAAACGGGATGCGGCGTCCTTCCGTTCTGGCATGACGCGCTTCTCAAAGTTGCAAGGGTGGTCTGGGCAATATGCAACTTTCCGTCCGCAGCACTCATTACACCACCGCTTTAGGTGGTCGGGATGACTTTCTGTGCCACATCCGCGACCAGTGAATTTGCGGTTAGTGCAGGCGTCCTGGCTCCGCCCGGGCCGGGAAGCAATGAAATGTCGGGCATCGGGCCTCGTGACACCAGCCTTGTCGTTGTCTCTATGGTCTTGCTTCTCTTCATCAGATCTGGCGATTTGTTTGCGAGTTCCAAGCGTAGCCGCGCCTCAAGCTGCATGTGCGTTGGCGGTAGGCACCCGTCTGATCAAGCATCTAGGTCACAATGAGAGCGCCCTCCACCCAATCCCTGTGCGTGGGGACTGTCGGATATCTAAATGTCTCAACGGTCGCTTCACTTGTTCTGGCCTCGCTTCAGATCATTCAGATCATCCATCCCATTCAAGTCTCGCCATTCCTTTGGTGGTACCGGCAGTGCTGTCGCGCGGTATTGCGTTCTCTCCATCGATACGCTCGCTATCTGTTCCATTTGAGCTTATCAGAATTCGACAGCGCAACAACGATGCCGCACCCGCGATCGCCCCATATGTCGTCCTCAACGGACCTTGCTGGCGGCTTCGGAGCCATTCGGTCATCCACGGATGTATTTCGTGCACCGCATCCTCTCCATGCCCAGGAACCATTGCTTTCGTCTTCACCAAAATCGTCCTTGGGAGCTTCGTTCAACAACGCTGTCGCTCACGAACTTGCACCCACCCAGGATCAACCAGCTTCGTCCGCAGTCATGAAGGTCGAGGAACCAGAGTCCATGCAATGGACCGCTACGCATGACTATGGTCTCAACCCTATCGGCCACAGTAGCGCTGACAATCACGTTCACGTTCCTATCACGCCCAGACCGGGGGATTTCTACCACTACGCCCAGAACGGACTGTCCTACAACGACAACATCGACCTCAATTACGCCTCTCAATACCCAGGCTTGAGCTGTCCGCGGTCCTACGGAGGCCTCGATCTCACTGGCCTGCCCAACAATACCAGCATGTCAGATGCATACCCTCCAGCAGCATACCAAATTGAGCCTCAACACCACTACGACCTAACAGCGCTCTCTGATCCCGGAGTGAACGAATACCTCATGCAAATGAGTGACGACTACGATCATCACTATGGAGCACACGTCAAAGATGAGAAGCACAGTGGCTACCACAGTCCCTACTCTGACATGACGCGAGCCTCCACACCCAGCGGTGATCCGAGATATCCTCGCGACCATGATAGTGGCAATCTTGGTGCAATCGACAAGGAGCAGCCATATGCTCAGCTCATCTACAAGGCACTTCTTGAAGCAGATAATCACACCATGATCCTTCGCGACATCTACGACTGGTTTACGAAACACACAGACAAGGCATTGAACTCGGAAACCAAGGGGTGGCAGAACAGCATTCGGCACAACCTATCTATGAATGGGGTATGTAATCCAACATACTTGCATCACGACCAGTTCAGCTGACACTCTTACAGGCCTTCGAGAAAGTCGACCAACCTTTCGAAGACTCCCGCAAAGGCTTCATGTGGCGTCTGACTGAGGACGCACTGCGCGAAGGTGTCAAATCGACTACTCGCTACCGCAGCAAGCAGCCCAACAAACGCGGGAACCGAACTCAGCAGCCTCAACCCCAGCGACAAGCATCTGGCGCAAAAGGAGGCCAAGCAGCTCGTCGCTCAGCCACTCTACGCCGCTCCAAGCGCGTGAATGAGCACTACAGAGGCGACCCCTACATTGCACGGTCGGTCCCAGCAGCCTTCGATCCCGCCTATCACACCCAAACGCCAATGCAGTATCCGCCATCACCATACTACGGATCGGAAGGCGAGTTCGGGTATCCATCGAAGCACGACCCCAGTGACTTTGGCAGCCCACTCCTGAGTAATGGCCTGGATCTCTTTTCGCCCGCATCTTATACGGGCGCACCGCTGGCGCAAGGCATGTCGATCGGCGAGACGGGATACATTTTAGACCAGAATTCGAGCGAACCGTTGTTCACGAATAGCCCTAGTCCGACCGCGGATGAGCCGAGGACGCCGCCGAGCCCGGGGGTCTGGAACGAGGATATGAGTCTGGGCGCGCCGTGTGTCTTTGATGAGACGGCGTATCAGGAGTATGCGGGTTGAGGTCCGGGTACCTTTGCCGCTAGGCCTAGGACTGTATATTTCGGTTTGTCAATTTCCAACTGTATGTATGTTCTGCGTGTGAGACGATGATGGTGCTGTATCCAACACGTGTATTCTGCATAGCGCAGCGCTGTCAACCTAGAATTTGCACTTGTCCTTTGTATCAATGTCATCATGATGAGCACCATGTCACAGCAGTGAAGCCCTCTTCTTTTTGCGTGTCATGCGATTATCACCTATCGTTCCTTCCGCGCTGTCGACATGACGTCCATGGGTGGACGCGACTTCTCGAATCTTGAACTTCAGCCCTCCCGTCCTCAAGCCCATTTCACCTTCCATCAGCCCCAACACGAATATGCGCCGGCCACGTCAAATCGCAAATGATTCTGGAACGGATGTAGATAGAGGTTGAAACATCCACTATTACTCATTGGGTTAACACGACGCCACAGGAATCTTGATTCGGCACCTTTGCTATCAATCGTGCAAAATGTGTGTAGCGCTAAATCTTACTACTGCATCCTCGAGGGTATACAAAGAACAAGGATCGTGCATACCAGGAGAGAGGTACCTTTGCGGCACACGAGACGGAGCGGCTCGAACCGAGCGCAGAGGTTTTGCTTTTGCCGTTGTTGCGAGGCATGGACTCTGCTTCGACAATTCGACACGAGTCGAGCAACCACACTCTAGTAGAAGCTTTTCACTTGAGGCCGCTTCCTGTCATGGTAAGATCATGGCTCGTCACCCGCGCCCTCACAAGCACTGAAGCACAGCTGTAAGCGCACAGGTCGTCACAGCGGCAGCTCGACCTGCTGCCCCGCCCACCGATCAGTGCCGTACCCGCAGACATGCATATTTCACCGTTCGCGATAACGTCGGCCCACAAAACGTGGAGGACTCGTGCCACATTCGCTTGGATGCTACACTTGCGCCATAGTTATGGCTTTGTTAGCTTTGAGTACCCACTCTCTGACATCTAGTCGCATACCCCGTGCATCGATGCAAGCCCAGCAGCAGCAGCAGCAGCAGGCGAATGTATGTCATTGGGCATCATCTGTTTAGAGATTCAAGGCGGATCCGTGTTCAGTTCTGGAACTGCATAGTATTGCGCCACGCACCATACAGATTGATGCCCTACGACCATCTTGCTGCATCTCACTGCGGTCAATCACCATGCTTGCGTTCGATTGCCTCTGATGAATACCTGCTGATGCGAACGCAGAAATGGTCTGATTATTTAAACGACCCCAACGCAGCATGCGACTCGCTCGTTAAGCATGCTTCATCCAGATCAGGACATCGCTAGGATATCGCCTTAGATCACGGCCTTCCCGCAAGGCTTCCCGTTTCCCCATCGTTCACGCTACGTTAATGAAGAAAGCCGCCCGCAGAGTACGCAGAAACCTCTACATCTGGGGTCCATACGCATGTTACACTGTAATGGCGCACGCCACATTCAACTACCGCGGGTACGTCACACGACGCTGTTTTGCGTCAGGCTCAACATGAACAATGCCCATACCGTCGACACACAAACCTTGTAACAATCTGACAGTGGATGCACTATGCGGAGGTAACACACACTCTAGATAGCGCCCAATTCGTAAGTGGGTGAAGTTCACCTAACTGCCTCATATCTTGCCAGGGTCTGCCTCGACACCCACGGCAGCCCACCTTGGGCATCAAGACCGCTGTGACGCTCTCTCGAAGATCGGAACCAAACTACCTGTGTCGTATCCGGGGGAATACCTTCAAACCTGGCAATCGTCCAGCGGCTCGGAGACAGAATCCATGAAGCGCTCTTTCAAAATGAATTTCGACTCCTCGTCGTCATAAGCCTCCGAAACTTTCGGCAATCGATCGCAATCGCAATCTCATCTCCAACAGCCGGGTTCCCGGACAGATTCACTAATGCCATGGTCCGAAACTATTGCAGTCCGATGCTATCGAGATTCAGCTCTCCCCAACGGCCTTACAGTGCTTCCGCGTCGGGTCCCAATCCAACCCTGCAGTCAGCCAGCCAGGTCCAGAGCTCAGCTCGCTTAACCCGACCAGCTGATGCATGCAATCAAGCAGCCGAGTGTAACACGTCAGCTGCATGGTCTACGATACGCATCCCACGTTGATGTTCGTTGGCTCCACAAGGACTACGTGACCGTAGAGGCATCTATATACGCGGGATGACGATTGCCCTGGTTGGTCGCATACTACCTCGTCGACGTCGTGTATAATAGACAAGTCGTCGCATTTCGTCGTCACAAGAACTGAACAAAGGTTGACTGAAAACACTACCCTGCAGACGCCACCAGATGGCTTCGGGCCGTTTTTTCATGTCGGCTCTTGCTGAAGGCTCTGAAAGACACCGACGGGTGGCTAAAGCCGGCAGTCGGAGAACGACGATGACTTGTGCGCGCGAGTCCGACAGGAGGATCCACGACGATGGATTGAAAGAATACGCTCCATTTCAGCGTTGGCCCAGGTATGATTGTGTGCTCGACAGGAGCCCATAGGCGAGCCAGCCGTGATGAGCATTTGGCAGCGCTGACTATGAACTAATGGCTTCGTGTTAGCAGTGCAGCATTTAGTAGCGATGTGACATCAGGTGCGGCAACAACTAGTCTCCCTTCCCGAGCTGACTGTTGCTCAGTTCATTTACAAGCGCATGAGGTATGCTAGAACCTAGCTGTATTCAGCGCATCCTGAGTTATCTTTTGCAGACTTAAAATGTTGCTAAAGCTACACAGCCTCTATGATAGGAACGAAGCTGCAGATGCTGCTTACGCGTGGGACATGGATTATTGCCAGGCCTGGTGGTGATACACTTACAAAACAATCGCTCCGAAGTAACTCGCAGTTGCCCAGAGCAGCACAATTGGCGGCTTGAGGAAGCGATCAGCTCACCCCGGATCCGTCTTTCAACTGGTAAATAAAGCTCCTATACGATATTCAAGAGGGCTTGACATGGCAATCCTACGTGCAACTGATATCAAAGTCACAACTAAGTGCATTTGTTGTTACGAGTACGCCAATCTCGTCGCCTCTACACATCCAACAAACTCATCCCCCTCTTCGAATTCCCCCCTTTAGTCCCCTCCGCCGTACAATTAACCTGCTTCTCGATCCCCTCAATACTCCCACACGTATACAAATTCGTTCCATTCGGGCTCCTCACACTAATATCCTCGATCGTGATATCGCTGCACACAGTCGGGCTCGAACACACCAGATAGCCTATCAGCGGCTGATACTTCTTGCTCGTGGTGCCGCTGAAATTCCGAATCGTGATGTCGCTGATAGTCAGGCTGGAGGGAAACTGGTTGCACAGGGTGATATTCTTCTGGCCATAGCACTGGGTGATTTCAATCGCGTAGTCGACATTCGCCAGCACCATAGTGTCGTAGGTGATGTTTCTGACGGCGCCGCTGCCGCCGCCGCCCTGCAGATCGCCCGAGAGCGCCGACGCGCTGCCCGGCCAGACTTTGATGCGCGCGCCGTCGCTCGCGTTGGACATGCTGATGTTGTACACGTACACGTTCTCCACGTAGTCGACTTCGCCGACGTACTGGCCCAGGCTGCCGACGCTGATGCCGTGGCTGCCGTTGCAGACCAGGTTCTGCACGACGATGTTGGTGCTGTTGGGCTTGAAGGACACGCAGTCGTCGCCGTTGTCGATGTGCGAGTCTTGGATCACGATGTTGTCGGAGCGGTACGTGTCCCAGCCATCCTAGCACGGTCTCAGTAAAGCATACTTTTCTCGAATGCTTGGAATGGAGTGTGTTGTGCTTACGGTGTTCTTGGCGGGGTTGGAGCTCACGCTGCCGCCGGCAATGTCGATGTTGGAAAAGACGACGTCGGATGAGTTGGCGACGAAATTGTACCATTGCGGACTGTAGCGGAACTTGAGATCCGAGATGTGCCCGCCTTTGAGGCCGACGGTGCCGAACAGGATCGGCCGCAGGATGTAGATGTCTTTGGCGTAGAGATCGTACCACACCTGGCCGTTGCCGTCGAGCGTGCCGCCGCCATAGACGTTGACGTCGTTGCCGCCGAGCTGGAAGAAAGTAGTGGCGTTTTGATACACTTGGTAGAAGGCGTTCTTTTGCCAGTAGTCGGTGTCGTTTGTGAATTGGATGGTACCTTGGATGTCTGTTCCATGAGGTTAGTAAGGCTGCATTTTCCTGGACAGTGAAATGATGATGATTTCTTACCAAGATCGATGTGGTTCAGAAATGTGAGATCAAGCGCCGTGCCGATGGTAAACTTCTGGTCTTGGGGAAAGACAACATGCCCGCCATTGTTGCACTCTTTGATGGCCTTCAGGATATTCGCTGAATCATCCGTGCCGTTGCCATGAGCCTGTACGATACATGTCTTAGTCCGGTCAGGTGACGTCGGGATCGGTTTGCAATGATGCGGCGACACTGGGTGATTTGGTCGCTTTGATGGAGTGACTTTCTTATTCCGTGCCTCATGCGGCGATGCCAATGAAGCGGTTGCTTGGAGCAAGCCCAGCGTAAGAATTTCTGAGACACGCATATTGGTTCTCGATCAGTGTCGCAAGGGCCGATGTTGACAAGATAGGAACCCTGAAGACTGGCTTGGTAAACGTCGAACGTTGATCAGCGAGGCTCTTAATATACCCATATTACCTTGCATATTGCCGTTCTCCCGCGGCGCATACCGTGTGCTCTACGTGTGGCTTAACCTTCATCTTGCCGTGCGGAGAAACTGTTGATTTTCCTCCACGAAGATCCCCGGTTTCCTCGGTGCCACTTGTGGCGCTAGTCGGCAAGCGGCCAAGCTTTCTCCACACGCCTTGGTATCTTGGCCTTCGTATTGGTGGAAGTTTTCGTCCCCAGATTGACTTGCCCCGAACATCATTACGAACTCCCCGGATATTGCATGTTGCTTCGGCTCGGTGCTTCCGTCTTGGGATGGTGAGATTGTTAAGTTAGAGCAGTCGTTGATGTCGCTTGTGCAGATGCATGTGCACCACGATTGAGATGGCCAGCTGTGGGCTGCACGCGGCGTCACCTGCACCTAATCATCGAACAGCACAAAATGCACGTCTAAGTATTCAAACACTCGTTACTGAACTGCGCGCAGCCTGACATCAACTGAAGAACCTCGCGATACACTTTTCCTCAATACTAGACTACCTCGTCAGCCGCGATCTGCTGTCCTAACCCTTCGTATCTCCATCGCTTGAATATTGCCACCTCATCCCCAGGACAGTCAACACCCTCACCAGCGCCATTGCAGGTGGCGTAAGCTCCAACGAGACTACCCACAAATGTTCCATTTCCACCAGACACCAGCGCTGCCGAAGCAGAGCCGATCTTCATTGCCTTCCTTGGGTCTTCTGCTGGCATTGCAGACAATTCGTATGTTACGTTGTTCAGCGTTTTTATTTCCAGTCGAATAGGCGAAGATTTCCACCCGGCAGGAACAGGCACGATCTTTTCCTCGGGTACATCGACAGGAACGTTTTGACTTTCCACGCGGAAGCGGAAGTATAGTCGTCCCGCCGAGTTCGTGGCATTCAAGTCTTGAAGATACACGATACCAAGATCGATGTGGTTGACTTGCGTGAGGAAAATTGTAACGCCAGCTTCATGGTCCGCGGATTGCGGTCGAGAAACCAGGTCTACACTATACTTGAACAGCGTGTCAGTTTGTCTGCGACCGATGAATGAAAGACCGCGTTGCCCGCTAAGCGCAACGTCACCAAACGGTATGCCGGTCAGGTTGTTGCGGGACGGCGTGACTGCCAATCCTTTCTTTGTGATTTGAAACGCGCCTTCGGCAGGGACGCGCCAGTGGACCAGATTGTTCGGAATCGTGCTGTTCATCTTGAAGTCGTAAACATCAGGATCTGAGTTCCATCTCCCGCTCCCAGCAACGTCGCGATTGATAGCAGGCATCGATGGCCATCCGCTCATCTTGCCCTCCACAGTCTGCAGTACAGGCCACTCGCCTTCTTCCCAGTGACGTGGGAAGAGCACGGCCTCGCGACCCATGGGATACACTTCAAACTCTGGTCCGGATCGCGTCGCGAGACACATGCCCCACCAGTTCCCCGCCTCATCCTGGAACAAGTCTCCATGCCCAACGGTCTGAAAGTACCTCTGGGTGCCACGATTCGTGAGGATCGGATTGCCCTCGTAGGCCTCATACGGACCAGTAATATTTCTGGCTCGCGCAATCGTGATGGCGTGGTCGGTTGCGGTTCCACCCTCGGCGATTAAGAGGTAGTAATAGCCATCTTTCTTGTACAAGTGAGGACCTTCGGGCCACACACCGCCAGTTCCGTTCCAGAGGCTTATCGGTGGCTGGCTCAGCGCTCCAGTCTCCAGGTCTAGCGTCTGAAGCACGATGCCCTGCGTCGCCACGTACAGCGTGCCGTCATCGTCCCAGAAGAGATCAGGATCGATTTTGTCGGGATGGAAAATCACCGGATCGCTCCACGCGTTATCGTCAAACGGATCAGTTGTTTTGAACAGCACACCGATGATCCCGCCAGGAATGCCAAGGTACTCGCAAATAACGTAAATCTCCCCGTCATGTTGGCGTATGGTTGCTGCGTACATGCCTTGTTGCTGCTCCGTCGTGTTCCAGCTCACACCGGGTAGCTGTGTCTCGCGGTTCCAGGCATGGCTGATTAGCTTCCAATTACGCAGATCTTTGGAGGCATAGATAGGTAGCCCGGGGAAGGCAATGAATGTTGAAGTTACGCAGAAATAAGTATCATCGATGCGTGTGCACGATGGGTCGGAGTGCCATCCTGGAAGCACGGGATTGTAGTAGGTTGTAATGGCGGGATAAAGATTCCGAGCCAGCGCGCATATTGCGAGGTTGAGGATGCAGAGAAGTATTTTCATGGTGCAAAGCTTGCTGAAACTTCAAATGTAATGTTCTACATAGCACTCTGTATTTATTATCTGTTCCTACTTGGCCAAGGTGCGGAGGTGGTAGATCCACTAAGCTAGTCGAGGGCTAAAGTACTCCAGAGGGATTATCGACCGGCAAAACTCGATTTTCCTTTCTCCGTTTAACCTTTAAGCTTGTAAACACCTACGGTGGCGGGCTGCGCACCGGCGCATGGTTAGCAACGGAGACTCGGTGGAATTGCTTATGAATTGCTCCGCTTCTGAATCAACTAGACTTGCATAGAGGATCAAGCTCACGATCGCTCAACGTTACTCAAGCAAACGCCCCTTCCCGCAACCCGCCCACAAATCGCACACACCGCACCACCAACGCTCCACTCCTTCTTCCCGGGTACTCTCGCCTCATGGCTAATATGTATCTGTCTGGCCGCACAGTTCACATCACATCTTCGCAACGCAGCTGTGCCGATGTCATCGAAGTCCAAAAGTTCATCGCGAATGGGGTTGTCGCCGTCCTGCTTACACGTTAGGGGAATTAGGCTTGTAGAGAGTAGTTGCAGCAAAATCAGAGGTGCAACATACAGCGAAGTCATGATAGTAGTTCGAATGCAAACGTTGGGGCGGTTGTGGTGTTGGAATGCAGGTATGGCAAGAGGAGCGCGGGCATATCCAGTGGAAGGTATATGTTGGTTTTGGTGGAGGTGTGGAGGCAGTGGTGGAGGAAACAGGGCGACCTGATGGTGTAAGGCTTGGTGTTGTTGTGCTGCTTGAAGATGTTGTGGAGGTGGCACGAGACATGATTTGCAAGGCTATGTCTGGGTGTTTGTAAGTATGCAGAGGAGGATGTAAGAGTGAGCTTCGACGATATGAGTACGATATTGTGTGATGAGCATGGCTTGTGTCATTGTGGCCTTCATGCCTGGACATCACGTTTGATGGTTCAATGGGTGTCTTTGTGCTGACCTGTGGAGATTGTGACAGTTGTGTGAATCCATCACATGGATTTGCAGCACTAGAAGACGCAATAATTCTTGCGCGCTCACCGCAGATCTAATATAACAGTAGTAGATAGTAACGCCCTAACACAGAGGTCTTACGATGCTTAGAATGTTTGCTATTACTATAATATATAGACAAAAGTATCTGAGATCATATATGTTTCTACGACAGGAGGGAGTAAGGCAGAAGTGTAAGCTAGGAATGCGCACGAATTATTGCAGCACCGGTGACAGTGGGCCGTCACAGCGGATCATGTTTATTTTGCGGTGGATCATGACCAGCCGCGAGCTGTGACAACAGTGGTCGCATATCATCATCCTCGGTGCCTCTGTAACCGCGCTTCTCTCAACCTTCCAACTCTACTCGTGCTTCTTGGTATACACCTTGACATACCGAACATGCTCGTTGCCTTCTGCATCCTCGTACCTCTCGCTGACAATCTTGTAGCTGCAAAATCTCGGCCACACTTTGGTCCAGCAGAACCAGTAAAGAACACCGAGCAGCAGAACGCCAACGCCAACAACCGGGAAGACGATCCAGGGGTAACCTTCAGCATTTCTGTCTCCATCCGGAGGAATGAAGGGTACGATGGCGAGGAAGATGTTGGCTGCGAGGTAGACGACGGAGATGGGTAGATATGTGTGCCAAGGTGACTCCCAGCGCTCCTTCTTGCTGAAGTGAAGATAGATTAGGCCAGCGGTGACAAAACCGTTGATCCAAGCACCCGGGTACGTGTAGAGATCGGTGATGAAGTTATATGCAGGTCCTGCAGGTGGTGCGACAAGGACGATGACGGTGATAAGCCAGTGAAGGAAGAGCGCCGGAGCAGGAGCGTTGAAAGGCTTGTTAGAAGCCCAAAAGCGAGACCACGGAAGCAGGCCCTCTTTCGCGAACTCTTGGTTGAGGCGCGAATGGGCGAAGCTGACAGCAAGGACGTTGCCTAGATTGCTGAGTGCTACAAAAGCAGGGAGACTGCGTGCGCCGGCACTGTTACCAAAGACGTTGCGGAAGAAGAGTCCTGCGACAATGACTTCGCTCTTTGCTAGGTCGGATTTGGGAATAGCAGCGAAGTATGCGACGTTCGCGAGGACGTAGAGAATCGTAGTGCCTCCAATAGCCAGCGGGGCTGACCAGGCAAGTGTCTTCTTCGGGTGGCGGATTTCTCCCAATATATAATTCGCGTTCTCCCACCCCTTGAAAGAGTAAATAATACGTAGCAGGGCCTGGCAGTATCCGTATGCACCACCTCCACCGTAGCCATCTCCGATCTCGAGTCCGAAAGCGTTATCGAAATTGTGTGGCTTGTCTATCTTCAAGTGACCATTCAGGGCTGCGAAACCGGAGAAGACAATGAAGAGCAGGATAAAGACCTTGAAGATGCCAAGGACATTGAAGAGACGGATACCCCACTTCGGGGCGACGGAGTGAAGCACGACAGAGAAGGTGACACACGCAATCGCGATACCACGTGCAGCCCAGCCGTCGGGTGCCTCGGATCCAGAGGCGAAGAGTACATATCGGCCGAAAGCGAGACTGTTGCCAGAGGAGAAGCCGAGAAGCAGCATCTGCGATGCAAGTACGCAGGTGGCAACGTACTTCGGATGACGGTACACGCGCTCGAGATAGTTCTTTTCTCCACCCGATCGGGGAATAGCCAGACCGAATTCCAGAAACACGGAAAGGCCACAAAACGTCAGAATCCCGCCAATGATCCACAAAAAGAGCGATACGCCGACGGACCCAGTGACTGCGAAGATACCCGAGGGTGTGGAAAAGACTGCGAATAACGTTAGCAGGTAGTCGCTTCCATGAGAGACGAAAACATACTTCCGGTACCAATCATCTTATTCAATATAACAAACACTGTTGCAGTGTATCCAAGTTTCTGCGAGTCATCGTAGACGTATGCTTTGTCCTCTTGCACGCTAGCGTCTTCGTAATTCGGTGGTGCCGCACCATCTGTGCTGGTAGCTCTCGCGACCTTGGTCTCGTCGTCGTACTTTGTGCTCATGTCCACGGAGCACTCTGTGTGCCTTCGCTGGGTTTTGCAGGGTGACTGACGTGCGATTAGAGTTCCACCCGTCGTTAGCGCACCGTTCTCCTACGAAGTAACGGTCCGTGGTTCCAAGCCAGTGGAGCGGATGGGATGGGCTGCAGGTTCTACAGATCTGCCCTGGCGATTGCAAGGTCATATACCCTCACAATGACGTGCTCGCAGACAACTTAACACCTTCCACGACAGATAAATTGCGAAATCGTTCCTGCGAGCACGCTGGCCAACGCCCATCTTTGCGCGATCGTCATGCAAATTGACGTTGTGAGCCTTGGGTTACATGGTGACCGTACAGGCGGTGTTGTCAACGGGCGTTGAGTGGTTCAAGATAGCCTGAAGAGGAAGGTGAAGCAAGATGTTTGGTGAGGTTGTCTTGGTATGTCTAGGATGGACCTCTTAGCGGTGCGCAGGGTCATCAGCGACGATGTCGTGATTGCTAGGCGCTATTAGCCTGACAGCTCCGCCCTTGGCACCTTCAAGCTGCGTTAAGATGCGGCGTTTTTCTGGATGGCGAACAAGCTCCTGGCTATTTCAAGCTTCTTGAGGTGCGCGAAGGAACGGCCGGTTTAGTCCCAGAAGGCGTGAGATGGAAGCGAGCTGTGCACATAGATGACCGTTGCTTCCGCAAGGCGGCTTGGGGCGGACGCCGCGGTGTCGCATCGCTTTCAACTCATGTAAACTCTTCCATGATGCTCAAACTGACGACTGGCGATGAATTAATGGAGTTGTGGGGTTAGGCGCAATTGATGTTGTGGAGCGGATGCGTGGATCTCCATCAGCGGGTCTCTCCCCGCTACGCGAATTTAGCGCCTGCGCTAGCGCAAGGCTGCTCAGGAACCAGACACGCCAGAATAGCTGGGTTACGTGCGACTTTTGTGATCAGAAAGGAACCCAGAATAAAGGAAAACTCGAACATGGTGGCATTTTGTGGCTGACCGAGGGCGTCTACTGCGCGACGCCTTGGCGATGTCGTTCTTGATGAGCTTCGGTCATCTGCAATGGAGAGCTCACTATACAACTTCACCATTCCTTCAATACAACACAGACATTCCCTTCGTCTCTCACCGTGCTGACATACTACGACAGATTGCCGTTCCACTACATTCAATTGCGTATGCCTTGAATTACCGCCATTACGAGTTTGGAGCGAACCAAAGGACCGATCAAGGACGCTTTGTGAAAGTAAGTGGACATTCATCCTGTATGAGTCAGCATCGGAATAGATCCAGAAAGTAGGCAACTATTCGTACCATGGGGAACAGTGTAGCAAACACGCGGATCTCTTCGGATCTCTCAGTAGCATGGTGCTCCCAGTCTAGCTCCAGTGCAGCCTTCCCAATCATATGAGCCATCGTAAGTGGGACATACTTTCTTGCTAGACAATCATGCGGACCAGTCCCAAAGACCAGCCAGTTCTTTGTCTTGGACTCGGCATCCCCCGTGATCCAGCGCTCGGGATCGAAGACTTCGGGGTTTGGGTACGCGACAGCATCGTGCAGGGCAGGATAGCACGAAGGAACAATCATAGCGCCTTTCGGAACGGTGTATGTGGGCGTCACTGGAAACGGCTTCGTAGTCTCGTAAGGAACGAAGATGACTGGTGGTCGATGGCGAAGAAGTTCCTTGACGACTGCATTAGTATAAGTGAGCGAATTGTACATGGCTAAGTCGAAGGGTCGAGTTCGATCGCCGCCCCGTGCGGCCAAGTTCTCATCCCGAAGGCGTTGCAGGACATCTGGCCTTTGCGCTATGACTTGAAATAGCCAGGTCGTTGCGCTACTCGATGCATCCTGCGAAGCAAAGAGGAACGTGAACAATGTCTGGGCAATCTCTTCGTTGGTAAAGGTCCGGATGAGATTTGTGGGCTTCGGTACGTCCTGTTCGCCAGAGGAAAGGCGAGCACGATACTTCTCGGATTCCATCATATGCAAAACCCATTGGTCAACGATACATGACGGTGGCGCGCCAATGGACATGTTCGCCTTGCACGCTGCAGCGCACTTGGCAAACTCTGCTTGTACCGCATCGGCCGTCCGCTTTCCCAACCAAGGCTTCGTGAAGGGGATATACATCGATAATGGTATGTTGACCAGTTCGAGAGCAGCAGTGACCAGATAGAAGTCGTCGGCAATCTTTTTGACCGCATGCTGAGATATGTAATCGCCGAAGAAAGTGCGGCATGACAGAGCACAGTTGATCTCGCGAAACATACCCATGAACTTTGCTGGCCTGCCGACGCTAGCCTTGGTGACCTCTACGAATCGCTGGAAGTATTCGGTGTAGACCTGCTCCTGCATAGAGGAGTACGAGCTAAGGGCTTTGTTGGTAAACAATCCAGTCAGGCCTCTGCGATACTCGGTATGAGCCTTCCCTTGCAAGAAGATCCAGGCGCTGGAGCCCATAATGTCCGCGGCGATAGGCACAATGCAGGGCTTCGCGTAGGCAGGGGATTTGAAGACTTTGTGCGCAATATCGCGGTCGGAGGCTAGAACAACGAATCTAAGAAAGAGTGCGATCAGAAGACGACAATATGTAATAAAGATTCGCTGGCTTACTTGTGAAACACGGAGACACAACTAAGGGGGCCGCTCGCCCATTGTGCGAGGTAAGCGTCAAATTTTGGATGTAGTGCTTGAAGAAACGGACCCATGAACGGTATTTTGAGCTTGGGCCCAGCGATTGATCCCTTTCGTGTGATGTACATGACTGTAACTGCATCAGCCAACATGGTCTTGTCATTCATCCATGGAAAAGCGCACCTTGATCGTAGGTCATTAATACTAGTAGAGTCGCAAAAAGAATTTGCCAGCCCGACCGGCTAGACCAGGCGGCGCAAAGGTATCGAGCGAGGCAGCATATTATGCTCCAGTGCTTCGACTCTGGAGACGACCAAATCTGCTCCGAATCTGGTAGCAGACTACTGTTGGCAGTAAATGACATGCTGAGAAGGGCGTGCGATTATTGAAGCACCGATGTGCGGGCTTCTGGCGTCCTTATAAAGTGACAGTCTTGACTGGTGTGATGGGAGGGTTCTAGCTGCTCATCTTGCGACCGCAGCTTCGAAATCGGCACAGCGTATGCCAACATCAGGCTCGCGCCTCTCTGAATGCGTACGTGGCGAGTCCAATGGTCTTCAGAATGAATGTTATGTACAGCTATGCTTAAGAACTGGCCACTGCAAATAGTTTAGACTCCGAACAGTCCAGAGATTAGATCTAGAGCCCTGACTCGTTCAGCAATATAATGCGCCTACCTGGCCTATCCAATGATTCGTACGTGTTCTTGATCGAGAGACCTTCACCCAAGGTCATCCCTCGTATAGTCCCGTGTGTAATGAGAAACTTTACCTCAAGTCATTGGCAGTAACAAATATGCCGGGTATAGCCAGGTCTCTGTATGCGAGCGAGGACATCGGTCGAACTCCTCCAGTATCCAACGTGAGTGTGCGGAACGTTGCGGCCTGGTGCACCTGATTTCGCAACCAATCGGGAGATCTGATGTTCATGAATGGAATCGCGATGCGTGTGCTAAAATAAGGCTAGTCTCCGATCAAAAGTGTGGGTCCAGTGCTCCACCAACCAATTACGAGCATGTGTAGGCAGTCGGAGACTAGTCCTTTTTCACTCACGTTTGATCAAAGCTGAAGGTCAGGCCACTCTCGCAACTAAGATTTGCCTTTGATACGGGATAGCTGTGGAGCCGAATGGAGCTGTCAAGTTGATACGGGGCAGATGTAGGCTCGCTAGATGTCAGGTTTGAGCACCCACACGGCCTCCCAATGTCGCCGAAAAAGCCGATCTGTTACCAGATTTTCGAGCCATAGGACAGCTTTGTGATGAGGAAGGGCGGTCTCCCAAGCACTTATACCTAACGCTGTCGAAGCCTTGTGCGCATGGGTAGTGAAGTAATGGTATTCAGGTGTCCCATCAGACGCTGCC